>Ga0134128_10002390_pt1 | contig 23360 bp, 20 predicted proteins | sample KB31754_FD_96462 | JGI IMG/M metagenome (GOLD analysis project Ga0134128, IMG submission 96462) | Terrestrial soil microbial communities with excess Nitrogen fertilizer from Kellogg Biological Station, Michigan, USA - KB3-175-4 | ecosystem: Environmental > Terrestrial > Soil > Unclassified ... | reverse complement strand
CATAGATACTATATAGTGAACATATATTACACATAATAACGTATATTTGTGTACCATTTATTCAATTTTAAGAATATGACAATTCACATAGGTAAAACAATCAAAGAGCTCGTTAAAAAACAGGAAATCGACGTAGGCCTTTTTGCGAAAAAGATTAATTGTACCAGGAGGAACGTTTATAAGATATTTAATAAGCCAAGCATCGACACAAGCCTATTGGCTAAGATCAGCGAAGTATTAGGTCAAAATTTATTCTTGAACTATATAACAAATGCAGAGATTGCTGCCTATGGAAACACAAAGATAAAAGAGGCTCAATTACTAAACGCTCTTAAAGAGCTTGATGCAGCGTTTACTGTTCATGAAGAAGAACGAAAAAGAAAAGTTTTACTAAAAACAAAACGGGCAGAACTGATTAAAAGAAAAAAAAGTTCAAAGGATTAAACAAGTTTAAATAATTACATTAGTAATCCATCTGCTTTCAATCGATAATTATTGTCGTACGTTGTAAACTCCAAGGCATCTATAAAAAAATGTTTCAAAATAACGTTTTTAACTAATTGCGAAAAACGTTATTATTTATATTAAATCATCGGTAAAATCAATACATAAAACGTAATTTTTATTTACAGAAAAAACGAAAATATTCCTTAAAAAATAACGTACAAATTATCGTTTTTCGCAATTAGTTAAAAACGTTATTTTTTCTACTAATTGGCAGTTAATTTTAGCAAAAACAATTGCGTAAATAGCTTATTTATTTTTCGTCTAAATCTTCAAATAAATTTAAGTTAACACGAATTTACACGCGTTTACACTCAAAAATATTTTTTACGTTGACAAATATTAGAATTATTTTTACTCGTGTAAACACGAGTTTATTTGAATTTTTCTATTCAGCTAAAGTTATATGGAAACTCATTTCATACTTATTATACAATAAGACAAACTTAACTTTTAATTAAGAATGATGTATAAAAAATACGCTCGTTGTTTATCTAAGAGTAATGTAAAATTGCGCAACGATTTATTGAGGATTTATATATAAAAAAATTAAAATTAAACGCAAATTTATTAAGCCATTGATTAAGTTTTTGAACATGATTTAATGAAGTGATAAAAGGCATGTAAATAAATAAGGGTTAAAAACGAATTATAGTTTAAAGAAGGAAACTGAATTAGTCCCTATTAATTGGCAAAATGTTATGAAATGCAGATTTTTTATATATGTAACTTTTACGAATTCTTCGCAAAGAAAACAATTAACCTGATGGTTTATCTATAATTTAAATATTCCTATTTAATATTCATAGATACATATAAAAGTCACCACTACTAAGCTGTTTTTTTACTTTTGTAGTTTTTAAATTGGGACGCAGTCCCATTGTTCGAGCTAAACTTATCTTTTACGTGATCATAAATATATAATGTACCACATATGAGTAATATAATGGTAACTCCTCCGGCAACTACATGCCAAGTTTTTAATTTAAACGGTCTAATCGGTTCTGGCTCAAAAGCTAGTGGAGATCCAAATAAGATCGCTACATCCTGAATTGTTTCTATTTCCATGGTCTTGTTTTTTTAAATATTAGTATTTCGTTTACATCGCCGTATATAATTTGATATGATCCAAATATCAAGCAGTATTTCTCTTTTCTTGCTGGATACTCGATCCGGAAATCAAATGCGTTAAATAAAAAGCCTTTTTCATGCATTCCTGTAATTGTAACTCTTCGTATATCTAAATCGATTCGCATATCCGATAAAATTTTCTGATTAGTTGCTTTAGAAATTTGCATTTTCTCCAAAAGCTGCTGTTCATGTTTTAGTTCAATCGAAGATGTTTCAATATGATTTTTTTCTTCCACTACAGCGCTAAAATTTTGCTGTTTCTGTAAAATGTGATTGTGCTTTTTCCTCCTATTATTAAATTCATCATGACAAAAAGGTGAGCAAAAATCGCTTCCTCTATGACTGGTCATATAAGATTGTTTGCAATTAGGACAAATCCGGTAGCGATCGCTATTTTCATCTAACTTAACAGATAAAGCTCGCGTCATATTATTTCCAATTGTTTTCATATTAATTGCAAATATAATTAAAATTGTACATATTTGTACAATATTTTAAAATCATGAGTAATTATTTTTTAAATATTAATGAAGCATCTAAAATTTTGCAAGAGATTCATTTTTACGAAGCCGCTTATTCGCTATCGGACACAGGAGTAACACATCGTTTGATTACTTATTGGGATGAAAAAGGACTTCTTCATGGAAACAATAAACAAGGTGAATGGCGTAAGTTTAATTTTGTCGAATTGATTTGGATTAGACTTGTAGCCAAGTTAAGGAAACTGAATGTTGGTGTGTCAACTATTTTGGAAATTAAAAAAGAACTTGAAAAAACAATAGATGCAAAAGAATTCAAAGCCAACTCAACTGGCCAGGAAGTTATTGATAATATTATTGATTCAAATAATTTGGGAGACGATTTTAAAAATAAAGTAAAGCAAAAAATTGAATCAGATCAAGGTGAATTTGGCGTTTCTTATTTCCATTCGTTTTTATTACAAGTAATATTAGAAAAGCAGTTTTTATCCGTTATTGTAGCGCTTCAAGATTCAGCTAATAAAGAATTAACACGTTTAGGTTCAGAAATATGGATGACCATTTTCAATCCTCATAAATTACAAAAGTTGTCAGAAACTAAAGACTACTTTGATATTTTTACCAAAACTCATTTATCAATTTCCTTGAATGAATTAATTGATAACACATTAATTTACATTAATCCTGAAAAATTACCAGCAGCATTTGTGAATTTAAATGAACGCGAAATAAAAATATTTAAACTGATTCGTTCAGGGGCTTATAAGACCATTAACATAAAATTTAATGAAAAAAAAGAACCAGAGACTTTAGAATTATCAGAAATCAAAAAATTAAAAATGGAATCTCGCTTGCTTGAAATAGTTCAAAAAGGTGGATATCAGGATATAGAAATTAAAACGCAGGCAGGGCACATATTTCATTGCAAAAGCACAAAAAAAGTAAAATTGTAGTAACCGGTCATGCCGGATAAATTATGATACACCCAAAACCATCTGTTATGCAGAAGTCGAGGAATACTAGAATCATAAATGTTAAGTACTTTAGAATGTAAAAAATTATTAGAGAAAAACGGAAATAAATACACGAAAGAAGAAGCAGAATCAATAAAAGATTTTTTAAAAATCATTTTAGATATTCAATTAGATCAACTATTAAAAACAGAAAAAAATGAAACGTGCGGCAATAATGTCAAGAGTGTCCTCCGATGAACAGGCCAAGGGCTACTCGCTTGATGTGCAGGCGAGTAGCCTTACAAAATATTGTGAGAGAAACGCCATTTCAATAAAAAAAACAATAAAGGAAGATCATTCTGCAAAATCATTTGATAGACCAGCTTTTAAAGACTTTCTTTTTTTTCTTAAAGAAAATAAAGGACAAATAGACTTACTTTTATTTACTACCTGGGATCGCTTTAGTCGAAACACCGCGGAGGCTTATGAGATGATAAGCCGATTAAGAAAACTTGGCGTAGAGCCTCAGGCAACTGAGCAACCTTTAGATCTTACAATACCAGAAAATAAAGCTATGCTCGCCTTTTACTTAGCTATACCTGAAATCGAGAATGATAGAAGAAGTATTAAAATAACAGGCGGTATTCAGGGCGCAAGAAAATCTGGCAGATGGACGCACATGGCTCCATATGGGTATAAAAATAGTCGCGATGAAAACAATAAACCAATTATAATCCCCACAGAAAATGCTAAGAATGTTCGATTTGCATTTGAGAAAGTGGCTTTAGGTATTCCAATGATAGAAGTAAGAATGCTTCTGCACAAAAAAGGATACAAAGTTTCTAAATCTCAATTCTCTGACATATTAAGGAATGTGCTTTATATGGGAATGATTAAAATTAAAGCCGCCCCAAATCAACCTGAACATCTTGTAAAAGGAATTCATAAGCCTATAATCTACGAAGATCTTTTCTATACAGTGCAAAATATTTTAAGTGGAAAGATGAAAAAATTAAATAAGCCAAGTTTAACGAAAAGAAGACCCGAATTACTTTTACGAGGTGTTCTAAATTGTAATAAATGTGGTAGGCATCTTACCGGAAGCCCTTCAAAAAGTCATAATGGAACAATTCATTTCTATTACCATTGTAATCATTGCAAAAAAGAACGATATCCTGCTCCTTTAGTTAATAATATAATGGAAAAGGTTCTTGATGATTTTAAATTCTCGCAAGATATAGTTACTGTTTATAAAGCGATGCTGAAAAGGGCTTTTAGCAGCGAAAACAAAGATGTTGAGAAAAGAAAAAAAGAAATAACAGAAGAAATCCTTCTTCAAGATAACAGGCTTGAGAATTTAAAGGATCTTCTGGTTGATCAAAAAATTACTGCAGCCGAGTATTCAACTATGAAAAACAAATATGAAGAGATTAAAAGCAATTTATTAATAGAGATTGGAGAGAAAAAAATCATGGCCAACAATTTCGAAAAAAACTTAGAATATGCTTCAATGCAAATAAGCAATCTAGGAGGCATGTACAGATCTTTCGAGTTAGATAGAAAAGTTCAACTTGTTAGTTCGATCTTTCCACAAAAAATTAGTTTTGATGGAAATAAATGTCGAACTGAAAAAATAAATGAAGTAATAAGGCTGGCTTACTTATCTGACAAGGGTTCCAAAGAAAATAAAACCGAACAACTCTATAAATATTTAGAGTTGTTCGGTGTGGTGGAGAATATCGGAGTCGAACCGACGACCTCTTGCATGCCATGCAAGCGCTCTAGCCAGCTGAGCTAATCCCCCAAATTTTAAAAGAACGTGCAAATATACAACGTTAAACTGTCTTTCTTTTATAAATTTCAGATTTTAAAATTCCCATTTTATTGAACAAATGTATAAATGAAGTGCCTAACACGCCCATGCCATAAGTGGCACTTCTCCTAAAGTTAATCGAAGAGGCTTCGTCAAAATATTTAGTAGGGCAGGTTATTTCAGCTATTTCAAATCCGGCATAAAATACCTGAGATAGCATTTGATTATCAAAAACAAAATCATCACTATTCGCGTGGTAATTAATGGTTTTTAAAATTTCAGCATTAAAAGCACGATAACCTGTATGGTATTCTGACAATTTTTGATTAATCAAGATATTTTGAGAAAGCGTAAGACAACGGTTAAAAATGTATTTATACATGGGCATACCACCTTTTAAAGCTCCTTTACCAAGGATACGAGATCCCAAAACAGCAGGATACAAATCGTTTGCCATTAAATGCGCCATAGAAGGTATCAGATAGGGAGTATACTGATAATCCGGATGCAACATAATTACAATATCAGCCCCAAGTTCAAGCGCTTTATCATAACATGTTTTTTGATTGCCACCATAACCTTTATTTTTTTCGTGACGAATAACATGTTTTATGCCTATTTCTCTGCCAACTTCGCTCGTGTTGTCTTTACTATAGTCGTCAACCAAAACAACTTCGTCTACAATATCAAAAGGTATCTCATCGTAGGTACGCTTAAGCGTTTTGGCTGCATTATACGCAGGCAAAACGACAACTATTTTTTTTCCGTTTAGCATAAAATGGCATTAAGGGTGCAAATGTAAAAAAATATGTTTAAAATTTACAGTGATGAGAAAAGCCCCTTTCATCCTTTATTTAATTCAATTAGAGTTATTTCAGGCCATATACCCAAGCGCCCATTATAAGCGGCAACTTTTTCTTTACCTACACAACCTAAGCCCCTGTTGACATACAAGTATTGATTTTGGTGTTTATACAAGCCTGCCCATTGCGGATACACGTATTTTACCGGACTCCATTTAATAAATCCCGGAATTTCTATACCAAACTGAAAACCATGCGTATGCCCGCTAAGCGTGAGATCCACATCCGGATATTGCTGTTTTACCTGCTTGTTCCAATGAGACGGATCATGAGACAGTAAAAGTTTAAAATCATATTTTCCGGTTCCGGCATAGGCTAAATCCATTTTGCCATATTTCGCAAAGTGCAAATTACCGCCCCAGTTTTCTATACCCAAAAGCGCTATTTTTTGTCCGTTTTTTTCTAAAGCTACGTGCTCATTCAGTAATAAGCGCCAGCCGGCCTCGGCATGTACCTTTTTCAAGGCCTCTAAGTTTTCTCTTTTTGCTTGCGCACTTGGCCATTCTGAGTAATCGCCATAATCATGATTTCCTAAAATAGAATAAACGCCCATAGGAGCTTTTAGTTTTTGATACACTGGTAAAAAACCTTCTGTTTCAGTAACCCTGTCATTGACTAGGTCTCCCGTAAAAAAAATAAGATCAGGTTTAAGTTCCATGATCATGTCAAACGCATGAGAAAGCGCATCTGTATTGGCAAAACTACCTGTGTGAATATCGGAGATCTGAACAATTTTTAATCCGCTAAAAGCTTCAGGAAGGTTTTTAAATTTCAATTTAACCAGGTGCGTTTTGTATTTATGAGCGCCTCTAACCAATCCATAAAAAAATGAAACAAAGGGCACAGCAAAAAAGGCTGCGGAGGTATACGTTAAAAACTTCAGGCGCGAAATACCTGTGCGTTGTTCCGGAGCATTCATTGTAGTTGCAAACTGGTACCCCAGGCGGAATAAACGCAAAATATCATCTATTAATAAAAAAATACAGCCTAAAAATTTCGACAGGAATAAGATAAAAATGATAGAAACAATATACCCCCTGAAAAAATTAGGTAAAGAAGATTGCGAAACAGTCAGCGTTATAATTAAGCAAAAAATAGTTAGCGCCGATATTACCCAATATACACTTTGAATAGTAACTTTACGCTGCGGCGAAAAATCTTTAATAAGGGTTTGCATGCCGGTAAAAAAATACCAGTCAATTAAAATAAAAATGAGAGGCAACAAAAATTTCAACATTGTATTATTAGTTTGCTTGGTTAACTTTTTAAGTCTGTCGCTTTTTGCGGTAAACGGCTACAAAATTACATTAAAAAGCAATGTAAAAAATCGTACTATTTACATGTATTACCAATATGGCGAAAACCGTTATGTGCGGGATACAAGCCTTACAAACGGAGAAGGCCTTGCCGTTTTTGAAAGTACGGAAAAGCTTACCGGCGGCGTTTTCCTGTTTTCATTATCCGCTAAAAAAGCCTTTGAGTTTTTGCTTACCGACGAAAACAACTTTACCGTTACTGTAGACACCCTGGATATTATGGGAAGCATAGCGTTTACTGAAAGCAAAGAAAATACCGCCTATTATGATTTTTTGAAGAAATATAAATTTAACGAATTCCAGATGGAAGCCTTGCAGAAAAAACTACGCAGAAAAAACGTGCGACAGGATTCTATTCCTGTTCTTAAAAAACTGATTGTGGCTTATCAAAAACAATTATTGCAATTTAAAGACCAAACCGTTTCAAAAAACCCCGGCACGTTTGTTGCCGATCTTATAAAGGCGAGCATCCGAGTAGAAGCACCGGCAAATAAAACAGGCAAAGCCAAAGAAATTTATCTTAAAAATCATTTTTTAGACAACATAAATTTTAGCGACGACAAGCTGGCTTACAGCAATGTGTTATATATAAATTACACCAATTACATCAACGATTATGGCTTTCCGCAAACAGATTCGGTTATTGCCTGTTGCGATACGATCCTGAAAAAAGCCTCAGCCTCAAAAGACGTTTTTAAATGGAGTTTATACTTTTTAGGGAATTCTTTCGAGCGTTCGGCTATTACAGGGCAAGACAAAATTTTTGTGCATTTAGTAGAAGAATATTATAAAAAAGGCCGTAGCTGGTGGCTTACCGAAGATCAATTAAAACTCATCTATAAAAAAAGTGATGCGCTTAAAAAAGTATTTATTGGCACTGTTTGTCCTGATTTTGTTGCAAGCGATAGTGCCGGCAAAGATGTCGATCTGCATCAGCAAATAACCAAAACCACGGTGCTCTTTTTTTGGAGCTACGATTGCAGTCATTGTCTTCAGGAAATACCAAAGCTTAAAGCATGGGCAAAATTACACCCTGAAATAAATTTAATTACTGCCTGCGTTTTACCGGATGAAGACGAGTGGAAAGAAAAGCTAAAACAATTTAAACTGGCCGGGCTTCATCTTATAGACACGGATAGAAAAGCTAATTATGTAGAAACATATAGCATCACAGGCACCCCGCAAATTTTTGTCATCAATAAGGATAAAAAAATTACTGCCAAATATATTGCTGATGTGCAGGAGCTAAGCACCTTTTTTAAAGGCAAAAAGTAGCTAATTCAAATTATACAATATCACTTCAATATAGTATATTTGTTGTTTACTAATTAATTCTCAATTAAAACATGTCGTGCAGTAGCGGTTGTTCAACAGATAAAACAAGTGATGGCGGAAAGCCTGCAGGTTGCGGCTCTTCAGGTAGTTGCGCAACAGACAGCTGCAATAAATTAACCGTTTTCGACTGGCTGGCTGATATGCAATTGCCCCAAGGCGATAAACCCTTTGATGTGCTTGAAGTTCGTTTTAAAAACTCACGAAAAGAATTTTACAAAAACACAACTTCTCAGAATTTTCAGGTGGGCGATGTAGTGGCGGTTGAAGCTACTTCCGGCCATGATATTGGCGTAGTATCGCTTGCAGGCGAGTTGGTGCGCATACAGATGAAAAAGAAAGAAGTTAAGTATGACAGCACAGAAGTAAGAAAAATATACAGAAAGGCCCGTCCTGCCGATATCGACAAATGGAAAGAAGCACAGGCTTTAGAGGTTGAAACTATGTACAAAGCCCGCACCCTTGCTATTACTCACGGCTTAGCCATGAAAATAAGCGATGTGGAGTACCAGGGCGATAAAAGCAAAGCTATTTTTTATTATACCGCCGATGCACGTGTAGATTTCAGGGAGCTGATAAAAAGCATGGCATCCCAGTTTGGCATTCGTGTAGAAATGAAACAGATTGGCGCTCGCCAGGAAGCTTCCAGGTTAGGTGGTATTGGCTCCTGCGGACGAGAATTGTGTTGCTCTACCTGGCTTACCGATTTCAGAACAGTAAATACAAGCGCGGCACGTTACCAGCAACTTTCTTTAAATCCGTTGAAATTAGCCGGGCAATGCGGCAAATTAAAATGCTGCCTGAATTATGAATTAGATTCGTATTTAGATGCCGTAAAAGATTTTCCGCACACAGATAACTTAAAACTAAACACCAAGAAAGGAAGGGCTTTTCATCAAAAAACAGATATTTTTAAGCGTCAAATGTGGTTTTCGTATGAAGGAAACGCGCAAACATTTGTGCAGCTTACCGTTGACAGGGTGAAACAAATTGTTGACTGGAACAAACAAGGCATTCAGCCTGAAGAACTGATTGAAGAAGTAAAAATAAAAGCGCCTGTGCAGCCTTTAAAACATCCTGATTTTGAAAAAGCGATGGGTGGCAATGTGAATCGCTTTGATAAAAAGAAGCAACACAGCGGTGGTAATAATCAGGGAAATAATCCAAACCGCAGAAGAAACAACAACCATCATCAGAAAAAAAGAGACGTTAAATAACGCATGAAGTGGCCATTTAAAATAGCGCTGTGTTTATTTGTTGCCGGGATTTTAGTTTCATGCAACAAAAACGTTGTGTTTAGTAAATACGAACGCATTGAAGAAACCAAAGGCTGGCCTGCAAAACAACTGATCAATTTTGAAACTGAAATTACCGATACCAACCAGTTATATGATGTTTATATCAATGTGCGTAATGCAGAAACATACCCTTTTAAAAATTTATTTATGTTCCTGCATACTACATACCCGGATGGTAAAATGTCGGTAGATACGATTGAGTGCATATTGGCTAATGAACAAGGCCACTGGCTTGGAAAAGGCCTGGGAGACTTGTATGATAATGCCATCCTATTCAAAAAAAACACGCGCTTTCAGCACGCAGGGAAATATAAATTCGGGTTTGAACAAGTTATGCGTTATGGAAACAAAAACGAAATAGATCCTTTGTTTTTGATCATGGATGTTGGCATCACCATTGAAAAAGCCGGCGAGTAAATTTTAAATCGGTAAACTACAGCTTAATACTCATTACTAATTTCACTACCAAATTATCTGCCACTTTTGGTTTTTCATAGGCTCCGTATCGGTAAAAGCCGCCTACACCAAGCGTTAGGTAATTTATCTTTATAATATGCAAAAGCCGCAATCCACTCTCAAAATATCCTTTTTGCAGGCTGCTTACTGATACGTTGTAAATGTTTTCAGGATGGCTGATGCTACCAACACCCATATTATGTACGATTTCAATCTCAGGATTGAATTTTCGGCGTGGCTTTAAAAACCGACCTATGTTATGATTAAGGAACAATGCCACAAACTGGTCGGAAGCGAACTGGTTTAAACCCATGGTTTCAAAGCTATTGATGGCCGAAACATTAAACCCACCATAGTTAGAGCCACGCATATTATATAGCATCGTGTAAGGCAAATTACCGATCACTTTACCGGCAGTAAGCTGTATATACGTAGTTCCAATGGTTCTGAATGTTTTTTGGGCATCCATTTTAAAATCAAATTTCCAGTAATCAAAATTACCTGCCTGCCCTAAAAAAGTCTGATTCAAACCTTTGGTAATATTGGCGTAAAAAACCGGGTAATCGCTTCCTAAAGAAATTTTGTTGTGCAAGGTTTGTATGAATTTTTCTTTATACAAATATTTTAACTGGATACCAATTTCATTAAAGTTAAAGGTGTCTCGTACCACACTGGCCCCGTCATTTGCTGTGTATTTATATAGCGTACTGCCGTAACGTTGCTGGTGATTTACAAAAATATTGGCGCGAATATATTTAAACGCCCTGAAACTTACAGATGCTTGGTATTTTTGCAAATGATCGAATTTAGAAACGTACACATCCCGGTAAATTTCGGAAGACATTAGAGTGTGTACATTTTCATAAAAGCTTGTACCGGCAGATTCGGTAAGGTCTTTCTGGTAAAATAAATTCAACGCCAGTTCTTTCCTTCTCCACAAAAATATAGATCCATCTCCGCCATATTTCCAGGCTTTATCTTTAAAACCATAACCAAAATAGCCTCCAACCGTAAATGCTTTGCTTAATGTATTGTTAGTATGCAAGCCCAATCCAAGCCTTGTGCCTTCATAGTTGTTAAATTTCAAGATTTTATCAAGGTTCAGGTCAATAAATTTGATGGGTATTTTATTGGTTAAAAGTGCTTCTAAAAACATGAATTTCCGTTCAAAATTATTCTCTTTCCCAATGCTGTCTATTGTATGATAGGTCTTCTTGTCTTTTGCGTTTAAGGTGTCCTGGCGGTATTGATTCCAAAAGGCTTCATCCTGCCTATCGGCATGTTTCCCCATCTCAACTTCCACTTCGCTAAAAATTTTCTTTTTCAATTCAGGGTTTAAAACAATGTCTTTTATATAAGTCCTGCTTACTGATTTTAAATTTGCTTTTTTAGTAGAATCCGAATTGCTTGACACAGCATTATTCCATATCCAATCGGTATTTAGTTGTACCGGGAACCATTGTTTTCCTTCAATAAACTCGTACTTCTGCTGTATTTTAATGCTGATAGTTTTATCTTTTCTATCTGGCTCAGCAATTACATTTTGTACGGCGTATGTGTTTGTGTTGATATACAAAACGCCTTTCATAGCATCAAAATTTTTGTTTTTCTTCGGCTCAAATGAGATCACAAAAATGGTGTCTTTTCCACTGTACAAAGTGTCTTCCAACAAAAAGAAATACTTGCGCGTACTTCCCTCACTAAGTGGATTCAGGTATTTTTGATCCAGCACAGTTACAAAATCATTATAAAAACTAAACGATTGCAACTGCGTAGCCAATAAGGCAAAGGGTGAGTTTTTAAGCCCTGAAACCCTTGATGCCAGGACGGTTTCATGGTTTCTATCTGGTTTTAAAAACTCGCGTTGCGTTACTGATTCAATTAAAAGCAAATGTTGATTTTTAAAGAATTTATCTGCCCCGGTTGGCGTGGTATCTTTAGTAGACACACTGTCAATATTGGCTTTTATATCTGCTGTAACAAAAAATTTGGTATAACTGTTATAGGTAAACGAATGCATTTTTTCAGGATTATTTATAATCCGGTTTTTAGTGGCTTTTTTAATAATGCGGTGCGCGGGGTTTTCTTTGGCCAGTACGCTGACTTCCTGCAACGAAAACGCCTGAGGCGTTAATTTGATCATCACTTTTTCAAGATTCTGAAACGAATTAACAGGCACAGTTTGCTGCAAATAACCTAAATAGGTAATTTGTATTTCAGCGTTTGGGTTATCCGAAATATCTAAAGTAAATTTCCCGTCAATATCTGTAAGCGTGCCTGTCTGCGTATTTTTTATCAATAGGCTCACAAAAGGCAATCCCTGGTTTGACTTGGCATCTATAACTCTTCCTTTAATAGTTTGCGCGTTTGCTGTAACAGCAAAAAAAAGACATAAAAAGTATGCAATTACCCTCTTCAAAATAGCTTTAAAAGAGGCTAATATAGGAATAGCTTATAAAACCCCATCACAAAAAAAATTCGTATTATTGTAGTTATTAACGAATATGGGTAAAATAGCTTTAATTACAGGAATTACAGGGCAAGACGGGGCTTACCTGGCCGAACTTTTGCTTGAAAAAGGATATATTGTACATGGTGTAAAACGCCGAAGCTCTATGTTTAATACAGACAGGATAGATCATTTGTACCAGGATTATCATGAAAAAGGCGTGAAATTCTTTTTGCATTATGGCGACCTGACTGATTCTACCAATCTTATCCGCCTTGTAAGCGAAGTAAAACCCGACGAAATTTACAACCTTGCCGCCCAATCTCACGTAAAAGTTAGTTTTGAAACCCCTGAATATACTGCCAATGCGGATGCTATCGGAACCTTGCGTTTGTTGGAAGCCATTCGCATTGCAGGCCTTGAAAAAACAACCCGTTTCTACCAGGCATCTACCAGCGAAATGTATGGCTTGGTACAGGAAATTCCTCAAAAAGAAACTACGCCTTTTTACCCGCGCAGCCCGTATGGAGTTGCAAAATTATACGCCTTCTGGATCACAAAAAATTATCGTGAATCTTACGGCATGTTTGCCTGCAACGGTATTTTATTTAACCACGAAAGCCCTTTGCGCGGAGAAACATTTGTTACCCGCAAAATTACACGTGCTGTTGCAAAGATCAGCCTGGGCCTTCAAAAAAATCTGTTTATCGGAAACCTTGATTCAGAAAGGGATTGGGGGCATGCCAAAGATTATGTAGAAGGTATGTGGCGCATTTTGCAACACAGCGAAGCCGATGATTTTGTATTGGCTACCAATAAAAAAATAACGGTGCGAACATTTATAGAAATGTCTTTTGTTGAAACCGGTGTTAGCATTGAATGGAAAGGCAGCGGTGTTGATGAAAAAGGCATTGACAAAAAAACCGGGAATATTTTGGTTGAAGTAGATGAACGTTATTTCCGCCCAGCTGAAGTTGACCTGCTTATTGGCGATTACAGCAAAGCAAAAGCAAAGTTAGGCTGGGAGCCTAAGCACACCGTTCAACAACTTTGTAAAGAAATGGTGGCCGCCGATATTGAATTGTTTAAACGTGATAAGCTTTTATCTGAACACGGGCACTCTATCCTTAATCAAAACGAGTAAGCATGGATTTGAACTCTAAAATATACATTGCGGGGCACAGGGGCATGGTGGGCAGCGCTATTATGCGCAACTTGCAGGAAAAGGGTTTTACCAATATTATTTTCAGAACCAGTAAAGAGCTTAATCTTTGTATTCAACAGGACGTAAATGACTTTTTTGAAACAGAAAAGCCCGAGTATGTTTTTTTGGCAGCTGCTAAAGTAGGCGGCATCCAGGCAAACAATACCTATCGCGCTGATTTTATTTATGAAAACCTGATGATGCAGAATAATATTATTCATGCATCGTATAAAAACAAGGTAAAAAAATTAATGTTTTTGGGTTCATCCTGCATTTACCCAAAACTGGCGTCACAACCTTTAAAAGAAGAATATTTACTTACCGGCGAGCTTGAATATACCAACGAGCCTTATGCCATTGCAAAAATTGCCGGCATAAAAATGTGTGAATCATATCATAAACAGTATGGCTGCAACTTTATATCTGTAATGCCGACTAACCTTTATGGAAAGAACGACAATTACGACCTGAATAATTCACATGTATTGCCTGCCTTGCTCCGTAAGTTTAACGATGCCAAAGAAAGTAATTCCCCAACGGTTACCGTTTGGGGAACAGGCACACCACGCAGGGAATTTATGTATGCTGATGATATGGCAGATGCCTGTGTGTTTTTAATGAAAAACTACGATGGTGAAAAATTTGTCAACCTTGGCATCGGAACAGATGTAAGCATTAACGAATTGGCCCATCTTATAAAAAACATTGTTGGTTACCAGGGCGAAATTGTTTTTGATAAAACCAAGCCCGACGGAACGCCGCGCAAATTAATGGATGTGTCTTATCTGCATAGCCTTGGATGGAAGCACAAAGTAGATTTAGAACAGGGAATTAAAAACGTATATGCTGATTTTAAGCTGAACAAAAACATGCGTGTTGTTTAAACCAAAAATGATTTTTTTAAACCATAAATTTGTCCTGCTCTTTTTTTGTTCTTTGTTTTTGCCTCTTGTTTCTTTGCATGCTCAATCCATTTTATTTCCACCCGATTATTTTTTTGATGTACAACGGCAAAAAGCCATTTTCACCGATACAAGCACTATCGTGCACTCATCTATGCAACCTGTTATTTATAAAGATATTCCTCCCGATACATTAAAACATATAAAACCGGGCGAAGATCTTTTTTTTGATAAGGTATTTTATGATGATCTGCTGAAAGTTAAGTACACAGATAAGTCTTCTGGCAAAGACAGAAAATTTAAGATGATCATAAACCCGGTTTTTAACTTTAGCTTTGGTAAAGATGCTGAAAATCCCAAGCATGAAACCTATATAAACAATACCCGTGGAGTATGGATAAAAGGGCAAATTGGTGAAAAATTCATTTTTGAAACGTCTTTTTTTGAGAACCAGTCTAATTTCCCAACGTATTTAGCTAATTATTGTAACACCTATTCTGTTGTGCCCGGGCAAGGCCGCTGGAAAAATTTTAAAACAGATGGTTTTGATTATGCTATGTCAAATGGCGTAGTGCATTATCAGCCGGGCAAAAATTTTTCAGTTCGTTTAGGAACCGGCAAGCAAAAAGTAGGCGTAGGCTACCGGTCTTTATTATTAAGCGATAACGCTTTTAATTATCCTTATCTGCAATTTACAGCCAGTTTCTTCAAGCAAAAACTACAGTACACACAAACATATGCCTTGCTGATGAATTTAAGCGACGGCGGGACAAGAATTCCTATTGGTACCGAGCGGATCTATCAAAAAAAGGCTGCTTCTTTTCAGCAGCTCAGCTGGCAGGTAAACAAAAAAATAAATATTTATTTGTTCCAGGGCTTGATCTGGCGTGCCACCGATACGAATAATGTGATGCACTTAAACGTGCTGTATGCCAACCCGGTGATCTTTACAAACCTTGCCGCTTATGGCTTCAACAACAGCAATCATATTATTGAAGGCGGAGGATGGGAAATGAAGCCGTTTAAAAAAACTTCGTTCTACGGACAATTTATGTTTGACGGCTCCTATCTCGGAAAAGCAAACTTTGGTTTACAGGCAGGCATAAAATTATTTGACGCGCTTCATTTGAAAAATTTTTATTTACAATATGAATATAATTACATAAGTCAATATTCTTATCAAGACAAAAAAGATTCCGCTCAAAATTATTCTCAGTATAACCAAATGCTTACAACACCGGCAGCTTTTGGTAACGAAATGGTAGGGCTGGCATCGTATACCTATAAAAAGTTTTTTATCCAGTTAAAAGAAAATTATTCTTTCGGAAACAATGCATCTCTTCAAAACCTAAGCTATTTTGACGCTAAATTTGGTTATATGATTAACCCAAGCTACAAAGCAAACATTGCTATCGGCAGCACTTTCCGCACATATGAAAATAAATTATTAAGCTCTGAAACGCAGCAAATGCAGCTATTTTATATTAGCTTTAAAACATCTTTGTATAACATTTATTACGATTTTTAAAACATGAACGCACTGATACTTGCACTGGTTTTTGTTACCGCTTTTATAGTGGTACTCTATGCCACGCCGTCTTTAATTAAGGTGGCCATATTAAAACGTTTGTTTGACGAGCCAGGTAACCGCAAAATACACACACGTGTTGTTCCTACCATTGGAGGTATTATCATCTTTGCAGCTACCTTATTTTCATATAGTTTGTGGTTTGAGCTTGATTTTGGCAAGATCAGGAACATGTATGAGTTATCGCAGGTATATCAATATGTACGCGAGTTTAAACTGATTGTAGCCACCATGTTAATGCTATTTTTTGTCGGGATAAAAGACGATATTATTGGAACAGCTCCCATAAAAAAACTAATTGCGCATGTATTGGCTGGCTTGATCCTGGTGCTTGTTGGGAACATCCGCATAACGGGTTTGCACGGTATTTTAGAAGTAAACGAAATACCTTATTGGGCAAGCGTGTTTTTGTCTTTATTCACCTATATTGTAGTTGTTAACGCATTTAATTTAATTGACGGTGTTGACGGTTTGGCAGGCGGCGTTGGCTTTATTGCCTGTATGGCTTTCGGAAGCTGGTTTGTTTGCGCTAACGATATCATCCTTGCATCACTGGCATTTGCTCTCGGTGGTTCTCTGCTTGGCTTCTTAGTATTTAATTTTAGCCCCGCCAAAATTTTTATGGGTGATTCAGGCTCCCTCACCATCGGTTTGATCATTTGTGTATTAAGCATTAAATTAATAGAGTATCCTGTGGAAAAACTGGATGGTATTCTCCCCTATTTATCCAAGCCCGTTTTTGTTGTAGCTGTTTTAATCTATCCTTTGGCAGATACCTTACGTGTATTTACCATGCGTGCCATTGCCGGTGTTTCGCCTTTTTCGGCCGACAGAAACCATTTGCACCACCGTTTTATCGACCTTGGTTTTAGCCATCGCAGAACTGTTATTAGCGTTTACATTTTTAATTTAACTGCTATTGGCATCTCAATAGCCTGTTACCAGCTGAATGCAAGCATAGCAATGGTTGCAGTAGTTTTATTTGCCGCTGTTTGTATGATCATTTTACAGCTGGCCCACAAATCAAAACAAAAAAATATTCCTTCGCCTGAAAACTAAACTTTACATATTATTTTTTCTGATAAGCCTATCTGTCGTATCACAAAACGATGCGCAGCAAACCTTTCTAAACACCGACCTGAATAATTTAATTGACGCCTATTACATCAAATATCCTACTGAAACTTTTCACTCTTCCATGAAACCTTATATTGGCTTTGGCATTAAAGAAGCTGATGATACTGTTTTTCACATCAACAACTATAAATTGAAAAACCAGTTTTTTCAAAATGATTTCCATTCCGACCCGAAATATAAAAATCATTTCTCACTGCAGGTTTTGCCACAGTTGGACGAACAGGTAGGTTACGACGGGGTAGCAAAAAGAACGGTTAACGAATTATCTGGCGGAGCTTATGTGCGCTTAGATATAAATAATAATTTTTCTGCTGCTATCACGGCTATTGGCGGACAGGTATCTTACCCAAGCTTTACAGACACGATCACTTCCAAATATAAAATCATTCCAGGCCTCGGTAGGGCTTATGGAAGTAATGGCGTTTATACGTTTACAAATTTTACCGGGTATGTTTCTTACTCTCCCATAAAAAATCTTAATTTTCAATTGGCGAAAGACAAAATATTTATAGGCGATGGTTACAGGTCTTTGCTGTTATCGGATGTAGCAAACAGTTATCCCTTCTTAAAGACAACTATCAATATCTGGCACCTGCAGTACAGCTTTTGGTATAGTTGGATGCAGGATGTTTACTCGGGCTCAGATGGTATTCGCAAAAACGCATTGAATCGCTTTGGCACTTTTCATTACCTGAGCTGGAACGTAACCAAAAATTTCAATTTCTCTTTTTTTGAGACAGAGATTTTCCAGGGAACAGACAGTATCAGGCACCGTGGCTTTGACCCCAATTATTTAAACCCTTTTATTTTTTACCGCCCGGTAGAGTATTCGCTTGGCTCGGGAGATAATGCCCTGCTTGGGTTTAACACATCTGTGAAATTTGCCAAGCATTTTAAGTTATACGGACAATTGATTTTAGATGAATTTAATTTTCAATACATCAAACAGCATAACGGCTGGTGGGCTAATAAACAGGGCTTTCAGTTAGGCGGAAAATACGTAAATGCATTTGGCGTGAAAAACCTTTCGCTGCAAGCCGAATACAATTGGGTCAGGCCTTACACCTATTCGCACGCCAGCGAGCAACAAAATTATTCGCAATACAACCAGCCTTTGGCAGATCCTTTTGGTGCTAATTTTGCTGAATTGCTTGGTTTCATTTCATACAAACATAAAAACTGGCAGATAGACCTTAAAGGCATGTTTACAATGGTTGGCAAGGATACTGCAGGCAGAGGGACAAGCAATGTTGGACAAAACATTTTTTTAAGTTATGATTCTCACAATAATAATTTTGGAAACTTTGTCGGCCAAGGCATTAAATACAATATCATACAGGGAGAATTTAAGTTTACCTATTTTCTGATCCGCGGCTTAAATTTGCGGTTGGAAGCGGGAATTATCGAGCGTTATACGCGTGCTGAATCGATCGGATATTCAAGTGCCATACCATACGTATACGCGGGCATTAAAACATCTATGTATAATTTTTACAGGGATTATTAATTGAATTAAAGAAAGATAACATGAAATTATTTTCAGTTTTTAAATACATAAAAGGTTACTGGAACCATGCGTGGATGAATATTATTTGTAATATTTTATTCTCTGTATTCTCGTTGTTCTCGTTAGTGTTGGTAAAACCTTTTTTAGACTTGTTATTTCTGCATGATGAAGTTTATTACAAAGATATTCTTCAAAAAGGCGCACCTGTTTTTCAACCAAATTCAACCTGGATTAACGATGCATTTACGTATCACCTTTCAGGTTTAATTTCAAATCACGGCAAATTAAGTGCACTGCTTTTTATTTGTATCGTAATTGTGTTGTTAACGTTCTTTAAAAATTTTTTTCGTTACATGGCTATGTACGCACTGGCACCTATACGTAACGGTGTGGTACGCGACCTGCGTAATAAACTAATGGACAAAGTACTGCATCTTCAATTATCTTATTTCAGTAACGAAAAGAAAGGAGATATTATGTCGCGCATAACATCCGACGTAAGTGAAATTGAATGGAGTATTATGCAATCGCTGGAATTGATTTTTCGTGAGCCTTTACTTATTATAATTTCCCTGGCTGCGCTAATCATGATCAGTCCGTATTTAACGCTGTATGTTTTTTTATTGCTGCCGGTGGCAGGGCTTTTGGTGGCTTTGATTGGTAAAAGTCTTAAGCGCAATTCTGCAAAAGGAAAAGATGTGCTGGGGCAATTATTCATTGCTATGGAAGAAACACTTGGTGGATTAAAAATCATTAAAGCTTTTACCGGCGAACGTTTTGTATCCAACAAGTTTAAAAGCATTAATGAAGAATACACGAAGATATCGGTACGCATTTATCGTAAAACTGATTTGTCTTCTCCCTTAACCGAGGTGATTGTTACCGCTATCTTAATGCTGATTATGTTTATTGGCGGAAAAATGGTTATGGGCGCTGACAGCAGCCTCTCGGCCTCTTCATTCATTACCTACATCATTGTCGCTTCGCAGATCATACCGCCGGTAAAACAAATTACACAGGCTTATAATAGCATTCAAAAAGGCGTTGCCTCCGAGGAACGCATCAATAAAATATTGCATGCAGAAAATTCCATCACCGAAATCAATAATGCCATCGATATAAAATCTTTCTCTACACAAATAGAATTTAAAGATGTGTCGTTTGCATATAACAGGGGCGATGCCGGGCATGTATTGAAACACATTAATTTAATTATCCCTAAAGGCAAAACCATTGCGCTTGTAGGCCAGTCGGGATCAGGTAAAACAACGCTGACCGATATGATCGCTCGTTTTTATGATTGCGACGAAGGAGCTATTTTATTTGATGATGTGAACATAAAAAATGCTTCCTTAAAAAGCGTGCGCAATCTATTAGGTATGGTATCGCAGGAACCGATTTTATTTAACGACACTGTTTTTAATAATATTGCTTTTGGCTTGGACAACATTTCCGAGCAGGATGTGATGGAAGCCGCACGGATTGCCAATGCCCACGACTTTATCATGCAAATGCCGGAAGGTTATCAAACCAATGTGGGCGACAGAGGCACTAAACTAAGCGGCGGACAAAGACAACGCATCAGTATTGCGCGAGCAGTGTTAAAGAATCCTCCTATCTTAATTTTAGACGAAGCTACCTCAGCACTGGATAGCGAGAACGAACGCATGGTGCAGGATGCTTTGCAAAAGCTAATGCAAAACCGTACAACGGTTGTTATTGCACACAGGCTTTCTACTATTGTACACGCCGATGAGATTGTAGTGCTTGATAAAGGCAAAATCATTGAGCGCGGCACGCATAAAGAATTGCTTGCCAATGCAGGTACTTACTTAAAGCTGTATGAAATGCAGACTATAAAGTAATTCTATCAGGCGTTGCGGTCGGTTAGAATAACATAATGTTATAACGCTTCAACTAAAAAGATGATTTTAATTGTTTCGCTAAGCTCAACTTCGTTTACATTGATCGTTGAGAAAGAAGGTTCGGCATTATTGTTTTTAGCCATAGCTGAAAATCTTCTTCTTTCTCCAGACAAGTAAGGGTTATAATTATTAGAAACAACTTTATATTCAATTCCTTTTGTTGTTTTGATTTTTAATTTAGATGCTCCGGCTATTATATTTGCTTTTTGGGTTGCATCCTGTATTGCTGATACAATAAGCTCGTTCGTGGTTTTTGCCTGCAGCTCATCCGAGATTTCGGTATCAAAATTTACGGTTGTATTTTCGGTTTTTTCGTCAGAGAATTTGCCAAACAGTTTGCTTAGTTTTTCTTTATCTAACTTAAATTTTAAGATGATGATTTGTGAGGCCACATAGCCAACCTTTTTGGATTTTCCATTTGAATAATCATAGTCTTCATTTAAATTATAATCTGCAATTTTTAACTGGTCTTTTGTGAAACCGGCAGCGGTTAGCTTATCTACAACCTGCTGTGTTTGGGTGTTTAGCTTAGTAAGTGCTATGTTTTCTTCTTTATCTTTTCCTATCATAGAGAAAGAGATTACCGCTATATCGGGGCTGACTTTTTTATGCGCTTCGCCTAATAAAGAGATTGTTTGGTCAGGACTTGCGTTTTGCGCAGTAACTGCAAAAGCCATTACAAGGCTTAAAGCGAAAATTATTTTTTTGATCATGCTATTTGTTTTAAAAATAAAAATCCCCTTCGGTTTTAAGGAAGGGGATCTGTAAAAACGAAAAGATTATTTATCTAAGGTTCCGCGCAAGGCTTGTTCTCTTTCAATTGATTCGAACAGTGATTTGAAATTGCCTGCACCAAAGCCTTTGGCTCCGTGACGTTCAATTACTTCAAAGAAAAGAGTTGGCCTGTCTTCTACCGGTTTGGTAAAAATCTGCAACAGATATCCATCTTCATCGCAGTCAATTAAAATGCCTTCTTTAGCAAGCAGGTCGATATCTTCTTTTACATTGGGGATACGAACTTTTACATCATCGTAATAGGTTTTTGGTGGAGCTGATAAAAACTCCACGCCACGTGATTTAAGATCGCGCACGGTAGTTAATATATCATCGGTAGCTACTGCTATGTGCTGACAGCCCGGGCCTTCGTAGAACTCGATATATTCTTCTATTTGTGATTTCTTTTTTCCTTCGGCCGGTTCATTTATTGGAAACTTAATTCTTCCGTTTCCGTTGGCCATCACTTTACTCATTAAGGCGCTGTATTCGGTATGGATTTGTTTGTCATCAAAGGTAAGGAGGTTGATAAAGCCCATTACTTTTTGATACCATTCTACCCAGATATTCATTTCGTTCCAACCAACATTACCAACCATGTGGTCAATGTATCTTAAACCGGTTGATTTTGGGTTGTAATCGCTTTTCCACTCTTTATAGCCCGGTAAAAAAAGGCCATTGTAGTTTTTGCGCTCAACAAACATATGCACGGTTTCTCCGTAGGTATAAATGCCGCTGCGCACTACTTCGCCATGCTCGTCTTTTTCAAGGGTTGGCTCCATAAATGATTTTGCGCCACGTTTAATGGTTTCGTTGTAGGCAGAGGTTGCATCGTCTACCCAAAGTGCTATTACTTTAACGGCGTCGCCATGTTTAGCGATGTGTTGGTTGATGGGGTGTTTTGAGTTAAGCGGGGATGTTAGCACAAGGTGTATTTTATCCTGTTTTAAAACGTATGATGCTGTTTGCTTGTTGCCTGTTTCAAGGCCGCTGTATGCGTAGCTTTGAAAGCCGAAAGCTGTTTTATAATAGTGGGCAGCCTGTTTGGCATTACCTACATAAAATTCAACATAATCTGTTCCGTTAAGGGGCAAAAAGTCGCCGGCGTCTTTATAAATTTTTTCTAAGGTGTGCGCAATGTTTTTTGTTTTCATTTTTACAATTTTGATTGAATGAATGATTGAGTTGTTGATTTTTTAAACCACGAAATAGAGAAATCTGATAAACTCTATAATTGAAATGTATTCCACATGGCCATGGCCGATGCGCGCGTGTTGTTGAGGGTAAAAATCATTTGCACTAAAATACAATTTTTTACGGGACCAGTTTATTTTTGTTTGTTAAGGATTTAAACCCTGCTGAAGCAGATTTTAGGACTGGCAGGTTTGTTTGTGTAGATTAAAGCATTGGGTAGTAGATTTCACCACCTCATCCCCGACCCTTCTCTTGAAGGAGAAGGGGGAAGGTGGAGTGAAATAAAAAAGCCCATTATCTTTTCAGACAATGGGCTTTTTGTATGGTTCAACAAAATTACTTTTTGTCGGTAGATTTTGTTTCGGTAGTGCCTGCTGCTTTTTTGTCTTTGCAGCAAGATTTGCCGTCTTTTTTGCAATCTTTAGAACAAGTTTTTTTGTTTTTGTCATCTCCTTTTTTGTCGTCGCCAAAAGTTGAAGCTGACATAGAAGTTGCTCCTACGAAAGAAGCTAAAGCCAAGGTTAAAAATATTTTT
>Ga0134128_10002389_pt1 | contig 23361 bp, 22 predicted proteins | sample KB31754_FD_96462 | JGI IMG/M metagenome (GOLD analysis project Ga0134128, IMG submission 96462) | Terrestrial soil microbial communities with excess Nitrogen fertilizer from Kellogg Biological Station, Michigan, USA - KB3-175-4 | ecosystem: Environmental > Terrestrial > Soil > Unclassified ... | reverse complement strand
TCGCCGAGGCGAATGAGGTCCAGCAACTCGCGCACGCGCGCGGCGATGCGATCGCGCGGCATCTTCCGTTCGACGAGCCCGAATGCGACGTTCTCGGCGATCGTCAGGTGCGGGAACAGCGCGTAGTCCTGGAACACCATGCCGATCCGGCGCTTGCGCGGCTCGAGCGCAGTGACGTCTTGGCCACCGACCAGTACGCGGCCGCGCGTGGGCTCGACCAAGCCCGCGACGATTCGCAGCGTGGTTGTCTTGCCGCATCCCGAGGGCCCGAGCAAGGTCAGGAACTCGCCCTGGCGCACGTCCAGATCGAGCGCGTCGATCACGGCCACGTCCGCGTACCGCTTGCAAATGCCGCGCAGGCTCACGTCGGACGCGCCGTTCACGCCACGGTCTCCTCGCTTGCGCGCACTGTTCCCGAGACCGTCGCGCAGCGTCTCAGCGCGCGACGCTGCGGCTCCATGCCTGGTCCCACTTGGCGAGGTCGATCTTGTTCGGATCGAGACGCGCCATGTTCGAGATCCTGGCCGGGTCGAGAATGACGAGCTCGTGCAGCAGGGGATCGTTTGCCATCGCGGTGCGGGCCTCCGCGACCATCGGCACGACGCCGACCTTCAACGCGAACCTCGCCTGCGCCTCGGGCGAGAGATAGGTGTTGATGAAGAACTCGGCGGCCTTCTGGTTGGGCGAGCCCTTGATCACGCCAACGAACCCCTCTTTCACCATGCCTTCGTGCTTGCCGATCCTGGCGGGAACCGTCGCGACCGGCACGCCCGCCTGCGCGGTGCGCAGCGCCCAGCCGGCGTGCGCGACCGCGACCCAGACGTCGCCGGACTTGAACTGCGTGATGATCTGCCCGCCCGATTTCCAGAAGCGCACGTTGGGCAGCTCGTTGATGAGCTTGAGGCCCGGCTCGATGTTGCGCTCGTCGCCGCCGGCGGTGAGCGCGAATGCGCCGAGCGCCTCGATGCCGCCGCCTGACGATATGTCGGGAAGCATGATGCGGCCGGCGAGCTTGGGGTTCTTCAGGTCGGCGAGCGATTTCGGCGGCGCGATGCCGTTGTCGGCAAACGCCTTCCTGTTGTAGATGATCATCTCCTCCGTGATCCACGTCGGCACCATGTCGGCGGTCGACCCCGGCAACCCCTTCGCGTTCGGAACGCTGCCGGGGTCGAGCTTCGCGAGAAGACCGCGTCCTTCGACGTCGGGGCGCATCGTGCCGAGGAACTCGAACACGTCGAACGGAACCTGCCCATGCGCGCTGACGAGCTTCGCGAAGTTGTCCTGCGGGCTGCCGATGACGAACTCCACTTTCGCTCCGCGTTTCTCGAGCGCGCTCGCGACGTAGTCGCGCAGGCCGTCGCGCGTCGCGCCGCCCCACGTGGCCACGCGCAGCGTCACGCCCTTGAACTCGTTCGGGTCGGGCGCTTGCGCATCGGCGACACCGGAGATCGAAAACAGCAGCGCGATCGCGGCGATGAGCTTTGGAATCATGCGAATCGTCATAGGGCACCTCTCATCGAGAAAGGCCTGGTGTGCAGGCATTGGAATTGCGCGTGCGGCCGTCGCCACCGCAGCCGCTCGACAACGTGCGCGCCTGGCGCTTCACCATCATTTCGTCCTCGACCGCAGCAGTGCGTCGAGTCCGAGGAAGCGTTGCGCGGCGTACACGAGCACGATTGCGAATGCCGCCGCGAGCGAGGCGCTCGCGAGGCTGCTCGGCGTGAAATCCTGCTCCATCGCATGGAACAGCTCGACCGGGAAGGTCATCGCCTGTGGCGACGCGAGGAAGATGGCGACCGGAACGTCGACGAACGAGACGATGAACGCGTAGAGCAGTCCGGTGAACACGCCGGGCATGATGACCGGCAACGTCACGCGCCAGAACGTCCGCCAGCGCGAGGCGCCCAGGATGCACGCCGCCTCCTCGAGGCGCGGGTTGAAGCCGTAAAGAACGGCGCCGACGCTGCCGACCACGAACGGCGTCGCCATGAACAGGTGGGCGAGGAACAGCCCGGCCGGCGTTCCCTGAAGATAACCACCCCATAGATCTCCCGCCGCATAGTACAACTGCAGAAACGCCATCCCGGTGACCACGTGTGGAACCTGCAGCGGCGCGCGCATGAGAATGCCGACCGCAGCCTTGCCGGGAAATCGGCCGCGCACGAGGCCGAAGGCCGCGGGCACGCCGAGCACGGCTGCCGCGGTCGCCACCGCGAGGGCGAGCGCGAAGCTCACGCCGAGCGCGCGGAGCTCCGTCGCGGGAATGCGCTCGTACCACTGAAGCGTCAGCCGCTTCGGCGGGAACTGCACGTACGACATGACGACCGTGTCGTTCGGCGGCGCGCTGAACGACCCGCCGATGACGACGACGAGCGGAGCGAGCAGGATCGTAAAGACCGCCACGAAGTACGCGATCGTCAGCAGTCTGCCGACGGGGATGCGCGCTCGCCACGCCGCGCGGGCTTCCCGCCGTGCTTGCACGACGTCGATCGTCGGCGCGACGGCGGCGCTCACAGCGCAACACCTCGCGTGGCCCTGAATCGCCGCAGAACGATGACCGAGGCCACGTTGAGCAGCACGACGAACAGCAGCAGCAGGCCGGCGAGCGCGCCGGCGACGCCGTACTTGACGTCCAGCAACATCGTGCGCTGGATCAGCACCGGCAGCGTCAGCACGCGGCCACCGCCGAGCAGCGCCGCCGACGTGAACGAGCCCATGCAGCTATTGAAGATCGTAAGGAAGGCCACGATCAGCCCGGGCGCGCAGAGTGGCAGAACGACGCGCAGAAGAACGCGCGCACGCGATGCGCCGTGCACCGCCGCGGCTTCGTCGAGCGACCGTGGAATCGTCAGGACCACGCCGTACATCAGCATGACGGCGAAGCCGAACGACGCATAGACCAGCCCAAGGACGACGCCGAGCGGCGTGCCGATCACTTCCAACGGCTGACGCGTGATGCCGGCCGCGCGCAGCAGCTCGTTCACCGGACCGTCTGCACGAAAAATGATGATGAGGCCGAAGATCTGGATCACCGTCGTGATGAACGACGTCAGCACGACCGTGCTGAGCAGGAACGACGTCCATCGCGAGCGCTGACGGGCGAGGACCTTGGCGATGGGGAACCCGACGACGACGCAGATCAGCGCGACCGAAAGCGAGATGTACGTCGTGAGCCAGAGCGCATGAAGGTAATACGGGTCGCTCAGGATCTGCACGAAGTTGGCGATGCTCCACGCCGGGTCCTGCTGCCCGAAGCGCAGATCGCGATGAAGGCTCTGGCGCAGGAAGATGAACTGCGACCCGAAGAGCAAGCCGGCGCTGATCAGGAACGGCCCGACGAGCAGCGTTTCCCAGCGTGCCCTCAACATGAACCCCTGTGCGCGCTGCGCCGACGACGCGCGCTCAAGCCAGCGACTTGAACTCGAAGATCTTGCCGCGATCGGGATTGACGTCCCCGGTTGCACCCTGATTGAGCGGTGACAGTCGCTGCGCGATCGCGGTCCGCCGCTCGCCGTCGGCGAGCGCCTCCGTCTCGACGTATGCGGCGGCAATTTTCCTCGACACCTCGCTTACGAGCTGTGCGTCATCACCCTCGCGCCGCGGTATGCGCAGGATCGTGTCTCCGCCCACCGTCGGGATCGCGCCCGTTTCGTTGGCTGCCGGCCGCGCAGGCTCGATGCCCTTCTGGAGTCTTTCGATCTCGCGCACAAGACGCCGACGAAGGAGCGCGATTCCGCGGTCGGTCGTCGCGAGGTGCTCGCGCGCGTGGCTGGTGATGGGACCGAGGCTGCACCACGCTTCGTAATCGCCGGGCCGGTCCTGTCGCTCTTCGTAAGGACGCTCGCCGCTCTGCCCGTAGAAGTCGGTCTTGCCGACGCCTACGTCGCCGGGACGACCGAGTTGGTCGGGATCGTCCCGATCGTTGTAATGCCGCCATGCGATGACGGCCGTGTTCGTGTCGTCGAGCGGTACGACCCAGCGCGTCAGGCCGGGGCGGCCGAAGTAACGAACGCGCCCGACGTTCTCGAAGATCGCACCGTTCTGCGAGAAGTTGGGCAGCATGTGGTCGTGCATCCGCACCCAGATGTAGTCGCCGACGCGGCGGGCGTTCGTATAGAAGAATCCGTACTTCGTCTCGTGGTACTCGATCAGCGGCAGCTCGGCGAAGATCTCGCTGAACTGCGGTCCCGCGACACGCGTGTGCAGGAAGGGCACGTGGAACGGATCCATCGAGTTCTCGCTCACCTGCTGCCAATTGCACGGCGAATGGATGACGTAGGGAACCATCCGGTTGTCCGGCATCACCGTGGCGTCGAACGTCGGGAACGCCGGCCGCAGCTCGGGCGGGCCGAAGTACGCGAAGACGACGTCCTTGTATTCGACGGTCGGGTACGCGCCCTGACACACGCGATGCCGATGCGGACTCGTCGGCGGCTCTCCCGGCGTCTCGAGCAGCGTCCCGTCGTTGGCGAACATCCAGCCGTGATAGCAGCAGCGGATGCCGTGCTCGGCGATGATCCCGAATTCGAGCGAGGCGCCGCGGTGCGCGCAATGCTTGTGCAGGAGTCCGATGTCGCCGGAGCGGTCGCGGTAGATCACGAGGTCCTCCCCCAGCACGCGAATGGCACGCGGGCGCGTCCCGAGTTGGGAGGACAGCAGGATCGGATGCCAGAACCGGCGCATGTACTCGCCGCACGGCGTGCCCGGCCCGACGCGAGCCGTCAATTCCTCGATCGGACGCTCCCTGGGCTGGTAATAGCCGCCGTACTTCAGGAGCTGCGGGCTGGTCGGTGGTTGCGTCACGTGCTTCTCCAGCGTCAGGGAACTCGAGATGGCGCTGACTATAGTCAGGAATGCGTCCCGTTCCCAATACGTTGCCGTCGACCGATTAGGCAGGCATGAAGCGGGTCATTAGCTTCACTGATGATTCCGGCATATGACGGTCACGACAAGCCTAGACGGTCGAGCCGGGATCCGGGACCGTGATGTCGTCTCGCAGAGCGGGCATCAGCGGCGCGATTTCCTCGGCTGCCAGCGTCGATAGCACTTCGCGGGACGTGACCGCGAGGCGTCGCGTCAAGTCGTCGATCTCGCCGCGTCGCGACAGCATGAAGAGCTCGCGGTCGAACCGCTCGCCGGGAAACGGGACGATGCGAACGGTCCCGGCGAGGCCTGGTGCGCGAAGCAGGGCAAGCGGCGTGCTGACGCTCCAGCCGATGCCCGCGGCCACCATCGCAAGCAACTTGTCCGTCGTGTCCACCGACACCCGCCTCGACACCTGAACGTTCATCCGATGGAAACGGGCGTCGATTCGAGTCGCCATGAACGAGGGCGGGTGATAGCGCACGACGGGAATGCTTCGCGCGAGCGAGACGAGATCGTCGGGCGATCCTTCCCAATGCGCGTCGCGCGGCAACAGAAGCACGTAGGGTTCGCGCAGGAGAAGGAAGCGCGTGACGTTCGCGTCCGCATCCAGCGCATCGTTGACGACGACGATGTCGTAGCGGCTTTCGGATAGCGCGGCCTCGAGGTTCGGCGTGATGTCGGACCACAGCGACAGGTTGATCGCTTCGTTCAGCATGCTTCTGATCAGAAGCGGTCCCACCGCATTGGCGAACGACTCGACCATGCCGACGCGGAGCTCCGTGAGCCTGGACCGGTCGTGCTCGCGCATCAGCGCCGTCAGTTGCGTCGCGTCCTCGAGCAGCGCTGCTGCGCGCGTGCGAAACAACTCTCCGGCAGGCGTCAGCGCCACGGAGCGGCTCGTCCGGTTTACGAGCACCACCCCGAGATCCTCCTCGAGCTGGCGCACGGCCTGCGACACCGCCGATTGCGTCTTCTGCAGACGCTTGGCGGCGACGGTGAAGCTGCGCGATTCGCAAACCGCCAGGAACACCTTGATGCTGCGGAGATCGATCACGCCGCCACCTCGTCGTCGTCCCGTGCATCGAGCGACGCCGAGTACGGCGCGTCGCGCGCGATCGATTTCTCAAGTCTTGCTTGACGCTCGCGTCGGTGTGCTGGTTGCCGGTGCATAACGGAGCCGGTGCGTATCGATATACGCGTTGCGCGAAATGTCGAGATGATGCGCGCAAAGCTCCACGAGCGCCTTGCGATCGGCACGACGGATCGCGGCGACCATCGCCTTGTGCTCGCGCTGGGCGTTGCGGAAATATTCCGGCTTCACGATCGCGTATGACCAGACAACGTGCGTCTTCTGCCGGAAATCGTCGATGGCTGCGGCGAGGTAATGATTGCCGCAGGCGGCAAATAGCCTGCTGTGAAACGCGAAGTTCGCGCGGAACACGGCGGTGGCATCGCCCGCCGCGATGGCGGCGTCGTGCTGGCGTTGCGCGTCGACGATCCCGCCGAGGCTCGTCGTGTCGAGGGGCAGCGGAATCGTCGCGGCCGCTGCGCGTTCCAGGATTTCGCGCACGGCGTAGATCTGCGTGACGTCGTCGAGCGTAAGGTGACGGACCGCCGCGCCGCGGTTTCGACGACGCTCGATCAGCCCGAACCGCTCGAGCTCGGCGAACGCCTGACGCACGAGGTGGCGCTTGGTTTTCAGGCGTTCGGCGAGGTCCTCCTCGACGAGCCGCGCGCCGGGCGGCAACCGGCCGAGCACGATGTCCTCCTGCAGCACGGCAACCAGGTGCGCGAGCGGTGCGCCGGCGTCGACGGCGCGCAGCGTCATGCGGCGGCCTTCGCGTAAGCGGCCTCGACGAGCGCCAGCGTCGACAGGTTGTCGCGCACGTCGGTTTCGAACGGAGCGCCCGTGGCGAGCGCGTCGGCGAAATGGGCGATCGCCGCCGCATAGCTGTCGCCGTAGCCCGCGACCAGGTCGAACGTCCGGCTGCGCTGATGCGCACCGGTGACATGCGCGACGTTGCCCTTGAATGACGCGATGCCGTCGGTCCCGACGATCTCGACTTCGTCGACGGGCGCCGGCGGCGCTCCGCGAACCGAGAAATTGCCGTCGAGCGTGAGCCACACGCCGTCCCCTTCGAGCACGACCGACGCGACGCTCTCGCCGGCAATCGCGTCGCAAAGGCGTCGCGTGCGCGCGGCGACGACGTCGAGCGGCCCAAGCAGCCAGCGCAACACGTCGAGATGATGGACGAGCACCTCGCCGATCATCAGTCGCCGCAAGCGGCCAAGCGAGGGTTGGCGCGAAAGCAGCGGCAACCGGCCACTTTCATCTGCGAGCAGTGCCGACGAGCGCACCTTCATCGCCGCTTGCACCGGACGGCCGACGAATCCCGCGTCGAGCCATTGCTTGATCGCCCGATAGTGCGCGCGGAATCGCCAGTTCTCGTGCACCATGAGCCGGATGCGGCCTTCGACGGCGTCGGCAAGCTCGAGCGCCTCGGCAAGCGTTGGCGCGAGTGGCTTCTGGCAAAGGACATGCACGCGACGATCCGCCGCCAGCCGGCACAGCGGAACGTGGGCATCGAGCGGAGCCGCGACGTCGAGCGCATCCGCCTCGCATGCATCGAGCATCCGGTGCGCGTCGTCGAATACCGCGCAGATACCGAACTCGCGCGCCCGCGCCTGCGCCTTTTCGCGATCGGGGTCGCAGATGGCAACGACCTCGACATCGGGAAGGCGCGACCAGCCGGCGAGATGCAGGCCGCTCGCGAATCCGGCACCCGCGATGGCGACGCGCAATGGCCGGCGCTCGATGGGCTGCATCGCAAGCTCAGAAGACCCGGTTCGCGAGCGGCTCACCCCGGTAGAACCGCTCCACGTTGGCGAATAGCGCGCGCATCTTCGTCGCGAGCGCGTCCCGGGTTCCCGCGGCGATGTGCGGCGTCAACGTCACGTTGGCGAGACGCGAAAGCGGATGTCCGGCCGGCATCGGCTCGTGCTCGAAAACGTCGAGCGCCGCGCCGCCGAGATGCCCGGACTCCAGCGCGGCGACGAGTGCGGTTTCGTCGACAAGTCCGCCGCGCGACGTATTGATGAGGTACGCACCGCGCTTCATCGCCGCCAGCTCGCGTTGTCCGATCATGTGCCGCGTCGCCGGCGTCAGCGGCACGTGCAGCGTGACGATGTCAGATTCGGCCAGCAGGACGTCGAACGACACGCGGCGAACCTCGCCCCCCTCCGCGACATCGGGATCGAAATAGATGCCGCGCGTACCGAATGGCGCAAGGCGCGTCGCGACGGCACGTGCGATGCGCCCCATGCCGACGTAGCCGACGGTGAGACCGCAAAGCTCGCGCGACACCGGGCGCAGCGCGTTGATGTGAAAGCGTCCGTCGCGGAGCTCCCGGTCCGCGAAGGGCAGCCGCTTCAGCGCTGCGAGCATCAGCAGTACCGTATGCTCCGCCACGCCGACCGTCGTACCTTCGGGCGTCAGCGCAAGCGGTATGCCGCGCGCGCGCAACGCTTCGTGGTCGGTTGTATCCTGCCAGCCGACGCCCTGGTGATGGACGAGCTCGAGCGCCCGCGCCGCATCGATCAAGGCCTTGCGCAGTGGCGTCGCGGCGACGATGACGACCTCGCACGTGGCGATCTGCGCGTGCCGCTCCGCATCGTCGTCGCGCTCGAGCGTCACCAGATCGACGTCCGCCGGCGCCTCGCGCCGGATGATCTCGTAGACGTCCGGCGGCGCGTGCGAAAGGTACAGAACGCGTTTCATCAATCCAGCAGCCGCACGCCCTTTTCGCGGATCATCTCGGCGATACCCATCGGCAGCCGCGCGCCTTCGGCGATCATCCGGTCCATCTTCTTTTCCTTGGCAGCGACCTCCGGCAGCGCGGCGAGGACGGCGTCGACCGCGTCGCGCGCAACGACGACGATGCCGTTTTCGTCGCCGGTGATGACATCGCCGGAATGGACGACGACACCGCCGATCGTGATCGGCAAGCCGATCGAGCCGGGACCATCCTTGTGCGGCGAATTCGGACACAGCCCGCGCGCGCACACGGGGATGCCGACGCCGTTCAGGCCCTCGATGTCGCGTACGAGCCCGTCGGTGACGAACGCCGCGACGCCCTGGTTCTTCATCATGCCGATCATCACGTCGCCGGCGACGCCCGCTTCCTGGTAGTCGCCGGTCGCAACGACGATGACGTCGCCCGGACGCGCGTACTCGATCGCCGCATATGGCGCGAGATTGTCGCGTGCGCGGCTTTGCACGGTCAGCGCGACGCCGCAAAACCTGACCGCGCGCGTCAGCGCGCGGATGCGGTAGTCGAGCGCCCCGGTGCGGCCGTTGGCGTCGACGACCCATCCGGTCGGCGCGAGCGCAAGGCGTTCGACGCGTTCAGGCGATGGCCGGGCGAAGTTGCGGCGAACGGTGAGCGCAGCGGTATTTGCCATGGCGTTCCTTTCTAGACGATACGATGCAAAGTCGCGGGATCGAACAGATGCGCCGAGCGAAGATCGAACGTGAGCGGAACGCTCTCGCCCACGCGGGCGGCGACGGTTCGCGGGCCGCGCACGAGCACGTCCTGTACGACGCCGGACAGGCGAAAGCGCACGATCGTCTCCGCGCCGAGCGGTTCCACCGCCAGCACCTCGCCGCGCGCGTGCGCGCCGTCGCCGCCGATCGTCACATCCTCGGGCCGGATACCAAAGATCACGTTCTCGGGGACATCTCGCCGTTCGATTGGCAGTCCGTTATCGCCAATCACGAGCCGGTCGGCGTCGAACTTCCCCGGCAGCAGGTTCGTCGGCGGGCTGCCGAGGAACCCCGCCACGAACGTGTCGACCGGATCGCGGTACACGTCGAGCGGCCCGCCGATCTGCACGACCTTGCCGCCGTTCATGATGCAGATGCGATCGCCCATCGTCATTGCCTCGACCTGGTCGTGCGTGACGTAGATCATGGTCGCGCCAAGGCGGTGGTGCAGCTTGATGAGCTCGCCCCGCATGCCGACGCGCAGCGCCGCGTCGAGGTTGGACAGCGGCTCGTCGAACAGGAATACCTTCGGATCGCGGACGATCGCGCGCCCGAGCGCCACCCGCTGTCGCTGGCCGCCCGACAGCGCATACGGCTTTCGCGCGAGCAATGCGGACAATCCAAGCGTGTCGGCAACGTCGCGCACGCGCCGCTCGATCTCCGTCGAGCGGAAATTCCGGCGGCGCAGTCCGAATGCGAGGTTGTCGAACACCGTCATGTGCGGATAGAGCGCGTAGCTCTGGAACACCATCGCGATGTCGCGATCCTTCGCCGGCACGTCGTTGACCCGCTGGCCGTCGATCGCGAGCTCGCCGGCGGTGATCGATTCCAGCCCGGCGATCATGCGCAGCGTCGTCGACTTGCCGCATCCGGACGGGCCGAGCAGCACCATGAATTCGCCGTGAGCGACGTCGAGATCCACGGCGTCGACGGCGGGCGCGCTGGCCGAAGGAAAGCGCTTCGACAGACGGCGAAGCGAAACCTTCGCCATTACTTCACCGCCCCGGCGGTCATGCCCTGGATCAGCTTCTCGGAGAAGAACATGTAGATGAGCACGACCGGCACGATCGCGATCATCAGGCCGGTGGCGATCATGCCGACGTCCTCGAGCTGGTCGCCCATGAAGCGCTGGATGCCGAGCGGCAGCGTTCGCCTGCTCTCGTCGGTGATCAGCACGACGGCATACAGGAACTCGTTCCACAGCAGAATGGTGTTGAGGATCACCGCGGTCGCGATCGCGGGTAGCGCGATCGGCAGGCTCACCTTCCAGAAGATCAGCCACTCGGAGTAGCCGTCGATGCGCGCCGCGTCGAAGAGATCGCCGGGAATGCGCGCAAAAAAGCTCTCCAGCACGTAGACGGTCAACGGAAGCTGCACGGCGACGTAAACGAGCGCGAGGCCGACCAGGCTGTCGTAGAGACCATACTGAACGAGAATCTGAAACAGCGCGATGATCGTGATCTGCGGCGGAAAGATGATCGTCGAGAAGATGACGAAATACAGCACGCGGTTCGCCGGGAAGCGGTAACGCGCGAAGCAATGCGCGGCCATCGAGCCGACGACGGTCAGGACGGCCACGGCCGATGCGACGACGAGCAGGCTGTTCTCGAAATAGACGTTGTAGTTCGAGTTGAACCACGCCTGCGCGAACTTCTCCCAGTGCCATTTCGCGGGCCACGCATAGTGATCGAGCGAGATCTCCGACGTCGTACGGACCGACATCGTCGCGACCCAGACGAACGGACCTGCGGCAAACGCCGTGTAGAGCGCGACGATGGCGAAGAGCGCGACGCGCTTGAGCATTTGCGTCGGAAAGCTGCGCGCGGTTGCAGGCTCGAAGGGCCGTGAGCGCAAGAGCCGACCCATCTAGAACTCCAGCCGTTCGCGCTGACGGAAAAGCCACGTCAGCGCGAACACGCCGGCGAGCACGATCACGAACCAGACGGCGGCGATCGTCGACGGATATCCGAGGTCGAAGGTCGACCACTCGAACGCGCGCTTGTACAGATACGTCGAGACGGTTTCGGTCGACCAGAGCGGTCCGCCCTTCGTCGTGATCCACACCAGGTCGAAGATCTTCATCTTGCCGATGAACGACAGCACGACCAGGTTCAGGATCGTCGGCCGTATCAGCGGGATGACGACGTGCCAGAGCTTCGCCGTCCACCCGCAGTTGTCGAGCTCCGCCGCCTCGAGCACCTCCGAGGGCAGCGAGTGCATGGCCGCCAGCAGCACGACCATGTTGAAGCCTGTCCACATCCACGTCGTGACGAAGATCAGCGACGGCAGCGCGATCCGCGGATCGCCGATCCACGCCTGAACGTAACGGCCAAGGCCGATTGCGCGAAGGATCGCGTTGGCCGCACCCCAATCGTAGTTGTAGATCCAGACCCAGATGATGCCGACGACCACGTAGCTCATCAGCACCGGCGTGAACCATGCAATGCGGAGGAAGCGCCTGCCCGGGATGCGGGCGTACAGCGCGAGCGCGAGCAGGAGCCCGATCGACACTTCGGCCACCGGCGAGACGCACGACCAGATGAACGTGTTGCGAACCGAGCGCCAGAAGATGTCGTCGTGGACGAGCGCCGCGTAGTTCGCAATGCCCGCGAACCGCGCGCTGTGCGGCAGGACCGTGTGCACGCTGTTCCATAGTGTGCGCAGCACCGGGTACGCGGTAAGCGCGGTGTAGACCGTGAATGCCGGGAGCAGGAAGAGGACGATTGCGCTCCACGGCTGCCGATCCACGCGGGTTGCCGCGCCGGCGCGCACGCCCGTCGGCCGACTGACGAGCGACGCCAAGGTTTACCTGGCGTAGGCGGCGTTCATCTGCTTGACCGCGTCCTCGACGCCGATCGTGCCCGCCGGGAAGGCGTTGTTGAAGACCTGCGTGAACACCTCGCGGGGCTTGCCTTGCATGCGCTGACTGGGCAGCCCGAAGAAGTATTTCGCATTCGCGTCCGCCGCGAACAGGTCCTTCAGATACGCGGCGTGCGGCCCGCCGATCTTCGACAGGTCAGCCTTGACCCCGGTCTGCACGACGACTTCCTCGAGCCAGCGGTTGGCCATCCCCGGATCGACGAACGCATTCAGGAAATCGATCGCCTCCTTGGGGTGCTTTGTCCCCGCATTCACGACGTAGCTGCCGCCGACAGCGAGCGTGCGGCACTCGTTGCACGCGGCCCCCGGCATCGCCGGATATTGCATGATGCCGACCTGAAAGCCCGGCGGCTCGCCGCCCTTGTCCGGCGGGTTGAACGCGCGCGAGGAATAGAAGCTGCCCATCAGGAACGTCGCGGCGCCCGGATTCGAATAGAAATACGTATGCGACTCGCCGAGCTTCAGCGTCGTGAACGTCGTAGGCAGCAAGCCTGCGTCGGTCCACGAACGGATCAGCTTCAGCGTGTCGACGACGCGCGCATCGCTCCACGACAGCTTGCCTTCGAGGAGCTCGGTGTACGCGGCTACGCCCAGCTTTTTCACCAGCGCCTCGTGCACGAGGAACGCGCCAGGGAACGGCCTGTCGCCGACGCCGAGCGACATCGGCGTGATGTTCTTCGCGCGTGCCTTCTTCACGAGGTCGCCGAAGGCATCCGACGAGAGCTGCAGGCCGGCCGGCACCGCGACGCCGAGGTCGGCCAGCGTTTTCCTGTTGTAATAGAGCTCGACCGTCCACGCCTCCAGCGGCAGGCCGTAGGGTTTGCCTTTGTAGGTCCAGATCTCCTTTGCCCAGGGCTCGATCCCGGACCAGTTGAGCGGAGTCAGATCGAGAAGCAAGCCGTTCTCCATGTACTCGACCTGGTCGGGCTCCGCATAGAAGATGTCCGGTCCGGTGCCGGCACGCAGCGCGGTCTTCAGCGCCGCGTACAGCGCATTCTTCTCGTACCACGTCGCCTCGATCTTGACGTCTGGATGCGTCGACTCGAAGCGCTTGATCGCGTCCTCGACGAAATCGCGCTTGATCTTTTCGGCGGCCCAGTGGCTCCACAACGTGAGCTTCACCTGCTGGCCCAATGCGCTCGATGCGAACGTGACGACGACGACCGCGAGCAACCATCTCAGTACGCGCATGCATGCCTCCCGGTGGGCCGGGCGTCCGCCCGATGGCCGGCATTGTCGCGCTGGCGCCAAAATTGTCAACAATTTCGGCGCCTCAAAATAAAAGAATCGACCGCTGCTTGGCCTGTGTGTAAGCGACTTTGTGGCTGTCCGGACAAGATCGTGCGGCCGTGCACGGCGGGGCCCACTTCAACTTAACCGCATAGAGGGTGCCGATCAGCCGCGATCAAGAACACAAACTGGCTGTTACGCCATTGACAGCAGATCCAAGCGCCCGCAGGCGCAATTTTTTGACGTGGATCAATAAACAGCCATTTCCCAATTGCCGCGAGCGATGAAACGACTAGGATGCGCCTCACATGTCTTGACCGGCGCACGCTCATGCAGTGTCGATCCAACGCTCCAATCCTCGAGGATTGGACGAGATTCAGAACGCATTCATCGTTTGCCGCAGCGTGCGCATGCCTGTTTCTTACATGGATCCCTCCGGCCGCGGCGGTACCGTCCTTCGCCCGCCAAACCGGTCAGGAGTGCGTTGCCTGCCATGTGAGCTTCCCGGAGCTCACCCCGTACGGGCGCTATTTCAAGCTGACCGGTTACACGATCGGCAAACCAGCCATCACGTCCGAGGGGTTGAACTACCTGCCGCTCGCAGTGATGGCCCAGGCGTCGGTCACGAACACGCGCAAGAACCACACGATCGATCCGGACAGTGGCGACACCGTGGAGGTGACGGACAAGAACAATCAGTTCACGTTTACCGGTGCGAGCATGTTCCTGGCCGGGAAGATCAACGACTACCTGGGCGGCTTCGTCCAATGGACGTACGACAATCTGGCAACCACGGCGGATGGGACGCTTGGCGGACATAGCGGCATCGACAACACCGACTTGCGCGTCGTGGGCCGATACAGCGGTCCAGGAGCCGCCGAGCCCGATTGGATCTACGGGTTCACGCTGCACAACAATCCGACGGTGCAGGACGTATGGAACAGCACGCCGGCATTCGGGTTCCCGTTTACCTCCGCACCGCTCGCGAATACACCTTCCGCCGCGACGCAGATCGACGGCACGCTCGCGCAGCAGGTGGCTGGATTGGGCGGCTACGTGTTCTGGAAGAAGACGCTCTACGGCGAAGTGTCCTTATATCGAACCGCCGACGGCGCGTTCTCATTCCTTCGAAAGGGTCAGGACATCGGCACCGAAGGGGGCGTTGCGGCCATCAAGGGATACAACCCGTATTGGCGACTTGCCTATAGCCACGACTGGGGACCAAATTCGATCATGGTGGGTACCTATGGCATGGTCGTCGATCGGTTCCCGAGCAACCTCGATCAATCGACGCCCACCGACCGATTCCGTGACATCGCCGTCGATGCGCAGTACCAGTTCATCACGGATCCGCACACGTTCACCGCGCAGGCAACGTTCATCCACGAGCGACAGTCGTATGGCGCGAGTTTCCCGGTGTTTCAGCAGGCTGGCAGCGGTATTGGCGCGGGACCGACGCCGGCCAATCCGGGCGACACACTTCGTACCTTCAAGGCCAAGGCCACGTACTACCGTGACCGCAAGTACGGCGGCACGCTCGGTTACTTTTCCACGACCGGAAGCGCCGATGCAGGCCTGTACGGCGCCGATGCGGTGGGGAATGCGCGAAGGCCGGACAGCAGCGGCTACATCTTTGAGCTCGACTACCTGCCGATCCAATACGTCCGATTGATGCTGCAATACACGCTTTACACGAAATTCAACGGTGCTTCGACGAACTATGACGGCACCGGACGAAACGCGCACGACAACAATACTTTGTTCCTCAACATCTGGGTGGCGTTTTGAGCGGCGGGCGGACAGTCGCAGATCGGTCGCCCGGCAGATCTTCGGACGAAACTGATGGCGCGGTGTGCCGCTACGCGCGCTTGGCAAGTTTCGCCTTCGTGCTCTGTGTCTCCGCCGTGGCGCACGCGCAAACGTCGGATCGCGAGGAAAAGCAGAAGGCGGCCGAGGAAAAGGCAGTCAACCTGTGCTCGACGTGTCATGGGCCACGCGGAGTCAGCGTTTCGCCCGAGTTTCCGATCCTGGCCGCACAGCGGAAAGGATACCTCGCAACTCAAATCGAAGCGTTTCGAAAGAGAACCCGGACCGAGAAGGACGCTCACGATTTCATGTGGGGCATTGCGAGCAATCTCGACGAGTCCGTCGTTGAGGGGATAGCGACCTACTACTCGATTCAGCCTCCCGCGCCAGGCCGCACGAACAATCCTGCTTTGGTCGCGAAAGGCAAGGAGCTATTCGACAAAGGCGTGCCAGACCGCGGCATCCCGGCGTGCGCAACGTGCCACGGTTCACGAGGCGAAGGCCTGGGCGACTTTCCGCGCCTCGCCGGACAGCACGAGAAATACGTGGTCAAACAGCTCAATTACATTCAGTCGCTCGTGCGTGCAGCGCCGGTCATGCACGGCATCGTCAAGGATCTGACACCGGAGGAGATCGTCGCGGTTGCAGCGTACGTTCAATCGTTGTGACACTGGCGGCAAGGCGGCGCCTGCGCCGAAACGCGCTCGCATGCGGGCTGCGAAGCGACACGAGGCGGCGTCACGAACGACGTGTGATCAGCCGTTCGAGTGCCAGTACATCGAGCAACTCGATCGCGCGGCCCCGAACCCGCAACAGCCTTTCGTCCTGAAAACGCGACAGAAGCCGACTTACGGTCTCGAGCTTCAACCCGAGATAGCTTCCGATCTCCGCGCGGCTCAGCCGCAGCACAAACTTGGTCGCGGAGTATCCCCGCTCCTGGTAGCGTTTCGAGAGATTGAGGAGGAACACCGCGACGCGCTCTTCGGCGCGCATGCTGCCCAGGAGGAGCATGAGGTCTTGCTCGCGGGCGATCTCGGTTGATAGGACCTTGTGCAAATTGTGCTGCAACGGCACCACGTCGCGCGCAAGCTCCTCGAGCCGATCGAACGGCAACACGCAAGCCTCGGTATCCTCGAGCGCCACGGCTTCTCCGCCATGCCGATCGGTTCCTATGCCGTCCATGCCGACGATGTCGCCGACCATGTGATAGCCGGCGACCTGCTCGTGGCCCCTCTCGCCAAGTACCGCTGTCTTGCAAGAACCGACGCGGATGGCATGCAGCGCCTTGAACGGATCGCCGGTGCGATAGAGCCGCTCACCCTTCTTGAGTTGGACGCGCTCGGCCACCAGAGCGTTGATTTGATCGAGCCCCTCGCGGTCCACGCCTACGGGCAAGCAGAGTTCGCGAACGCTACAGGAACTGCAGCGCGCCCTGATCTCGCCGATCGAGATCGGCGCGAAGTTGTGTAATCCGGAGTGGGTCGCCATTGGGGGCAGCTTACGCCCGCACCCGGGGGCGCCCCAAGCGCAGCAACGAGGGCAATCGAGCATGCGCCACGCTAGAGCTGAGCAAGGCCCTGCACACGGTAGCCAAAAATAAGGGACCGCCGCGGCCGTTCAGGAACCGAAGTTGAACCAGCCGGACGGCGTCGTGCAGAGGATTCGCTGTCGCGACGCCTCGTCGGCGACGACGCGCTCGAGAAGCGCGAGCGCCGGCCCGTAGTCGACGCGTCGCACGCTGCGCACGAACGGCCAGTCCGATCCCCACACGAGCCGCTCCGGCGTGAATTCGCGGACGATCGCGGCTGCAAAAGGAAGAGCGTCGGCGTGCGGCGGCGCGACGCACGAGAAGCGGTCCGCGCCGGACAGCTTCACCACCGCGCGTCCGGTTTGAGAGAGCGCCAGCATGGCGCGAAACGCAGGTGCGCCGACGCCGCGCCCGGGTTGCGGCCGTCCCATGTGATCGATCGCGACCCGCGTGGATGCGCGCGCGAGGACCGGCGCGATGGCATTCCACTGCTCACCCTGCGCCTGCACGTCGAGGACGAGGTCGCGGTCCGCGAGCGCTTTCAGCAGGCGCGGAAAGTCGGGATCGTCGAGCGGCGCCAACCCGAGGGCGACGAAATCGACGCGCACGCCCACCACGCCGCATTCGACCAGCCCGTCGATTGCGCGCGGCGTGATCGACACCGGTACGCGCGCGATCCCCCGCGCCCGCGAGCCGAGGCGCTCGAGCGCGTCGAGCGTGCAGGCGTTGTCGTCACCGTAGCCGGCGGTCGGCGTGACGATGATTGCGCGCGCGATCCCGTGCGCATCCAGCACCGCCGCAAGGTCGTCAACGGTTCCGCATTCGCAAGGCAATGGACGATAGGACGCGTCGGCCGCGAACGCGAAGCGCGCGGGGTCGAACACGTGAACGTGGCAATCGACGGCGAGGTCCGGCACGATCATCGATCGGCTTTTCCCGCCAGCTTGACTGATGCATGCATGAGTCACCTCTCGAAGGTCCGATTGCCAATCAGCGATCCGTTGCCGATGTGTAGGTGAAGTCGTCGAAGGCAGTGATGCTGTCCGCCTTCGTCCATACGCCCACGGCACCTGATCCCGTGATGTGGTTGTCCTCCTCTTCGATGTAGAGCTTGCCGTCGAAGACGACGCGGATGGCGTTGCCCGCAAAGTGGACTTTCAACGTATGCCACTGGTTTTTCCCGACCGGCGCGTCGACGTACTTGATGGTGTTCCGTCGGCCGTTCGTCGTGTGGTAAAGCGAGACGTTGTTTTCGAGCGCGTTGGCCCGCGCGACATAATAGTTGTCGCCATCCTTCCAGCGCCAGACCACACCCCCGGCCGCATCCTCGTGGCCCGAGATGGGTTTGAACTTGACTTCGACCGATCCGTTTTCGATCGATGTATCGGTCTTGACGCACCACGGAAACGTTCCGCTTCCCGACTGCTTGAGCACGTTCGGCGGACTGGGGGCCGTCTCGTCCTTCTCGACCGCCCATTGCGGCGAACCATGCCCGCTGACGCCGGCCTTCCAGCCGGAAGGAAGCACACCCGTCCCGTCGCGATCGAAGTTGATCGTTTCACCCATTGCCGCCTCCACCCAGAGTGCGAACAGCGTCGCGCCGCCCAGGACCATTGCGCCATGAGCCGACTCATGATCCTCATTCCGCACGCTTCAGCGAACCATCGATCATTTTCCTCAACGGGTTGAAAAGACGCGGATCTCCGCGGGAACGCCCGCCTGCGTCGGCACCGCCACGAACAGCGCATCCCGCGCGGGCACGAACAGTCCGGTGCGCGCCCCTCGCACCGTACGGAGCTCCGCGACGCGCCGGTAATGGTCCGCGTCCTTCTGCTCGACCACGTCGACGACACCCTCGCCGCATATCACATAAAGACGCTTGCGCTTCGCGTCGTAAAAGAGATCGTCAGCGTCGCCGCCGATCGGGAGATCCGCCTTCCGCGCGCCGCTTTGCGTGTCGAAAACCAGGAGCGAGGCCGGTTTGCGCGTTGCGACGAACAGGCGACCATTGGCTTCATCGAGCGCCATCGGAAAGTTCGCCTGCTTGTCCACGATCTTCCACGTGCCGACGACCGCCTTGTTCGACCGATCGACAACGGCAATCTGCGAGACGGTCGGCACGTTCACGAAAATCCGTGTTCCTGCTGACTCGAGTTGGAACGACTCCGGATGTCCTGCGAGATCGATCCTCTCAAGCAGCTTTCCGCTTGCGGCCTCGATCGCCGCCAGTGCGTGCCCGTAGCCAACGTAGACGTTCCCCTTCGCGCTTTCGAGACGGACGTTGTCCGCGTCGTCCAGTCCTTCGATTTGCGACAGCGGCCGCAGCGTCGAGGCTTCGAACAGGTCCACGCCGCCTCCCGCATTGGCGACGAAAAGCCGGTTCGTACCTGGTACATAGCCGATTCCCTGCGGCTCGCGCAGCCCGGTGATCCGAGAGACGCGCGTTCCTGCATGCAGGTCGACCACTTCGACGCTATCGTTCCCAAGCGCAGCGACGAAAAGGCGGGCGCCATCGGCATCGAAGGCGAGATGGTCGATGCGGCCCCGAACATCCACGAGGCGGATCGTCTGTACGAGCTCGAGTGGCGGGGTTGTCTGGACGTCAGCAGCCTGAAGAGGTGTCGCGAACATTGCGACTCCCAAAGTTAAAAGCCACACGTTTTCACGAATCATCGGAAATTCTCATGGGTGCACCGCGGAAAACGCGAGCAATCTCATCGCTGTCATCGGGACGCATCGCGAGCACTTGAAACGCGCGCGGTCCGCCCGCGGCGCAGCCGGGTGCGAACAAACTGGAATGCCACCTTTCCCGATGGCTCGAACGGCATGCTGCGCGTTTGGGTTCACGTGCTCCCCTCCGGAGTCACCCGGCTGACAGGAGCAGAACTTGGACGCGAGCCGCGTCTTGAACCGGGGAGTCTGCTGAATCCCCGTCGTCGTCAAGCGTAGAACCCCGTTCTCACCGCGTCAAGCGGACGTTGCTTATCGAATTAAACTTCACCGGCCCTCATGGGACGATGACACAATGCAAAAAGGCATCGCATACGGGCTCGCGTCGGCCATATTGTTCGGTGTCAGCACGCCGATCGCGAAGATCCTCATCGGCTCCGTATCACCGGTGATGCTGGCCGGCTTGCTCTACGCAGGTTCCGGCCTGGGGCTGCTGGTCGTGTTCGTCTGGCGCCGACTGGGAAAGCGCGCCATGTCGATCAGCATGCCGCGCGGCAAGGAGTGGGTCTGGCTCGCCGCCGCGATCCTGCTCGGCGGCATCATGGGTCCCTTGGCGCTGATGCATGGCCTTGCGGCTACGCCAGCGTCGACGGCGTCGCTTCTGCTCAATCTCGAAGCGGTGTTCACCGCGGTGATCGCCTGGTTCCTGTTCCGCGAAAACTTCGATCGACGCATCGCGCTCGGCATGCTGGCGATCGTCGCCGGCGGAGCATTGCTTGCCTGGTCTCCCGCGAAAGCGATGAGCGCTTCGACAGGCCCGCTGTTCATCGTCGCCGCCTGCGGATGCTGGGCACTCGACAACAACCTGACCCGCAACACATCGACAAGCGATGCAGTATTGATCGCCGGACTGAAAGGCACCGTTGCCGGTGGGGTGAACCTGACGCTCGCGCTGTTGCTCGGCCAAAACCTTCCCGCGACCGGCACGCTCATCGCCGCTGGCACGGTGGGCTTTCTCGGTTACGGCATAAGCCTCGTGCTGTTCGTCCTCGCTCTCCGACACGTCGGCAGTGCTCGAGCAGGTGCGTACTTCTCGGTCGCGCCGTTCTTCGGAACCGTCGTTGCCCTGCTCCTCGGCGACGCGATCACCTGGCAGCTAGTCGTCGCAGGTTTACTGATGGTGTCGGGGGTGTGGCTGCACATCACTGAAAACCACGCACATGAGCACGTGCATGAATATCTCGAACATACGCACGCGCACGTTCACGACGAACACCATCAACATCCGCACGATGTCTGGGACGTGGCCGAGCCCCACACGCACTTTCACGTGCACGAACCGCAAGTGCATAGCCACCCCCACTATCCGGACGTGCACCATCGGCATCCACACTAGCCGCCACCGCACGTCGTGCAGCGGGAACAGCCCTCGGTCGAGTGATCTCGTTGCCGCCGCGGCGCGCTTTGTCGTCGCCCGCTCGGCATCTGGGGGCGGCGGCACGGCGAATCGACCGCGGCCGTGACAGAAGCGCGATTCATTTGTCGCGTCCTGTCACGTACGGAGCACGTCAGGTTCTCGAACGTCCAGTCCGGCGCCGCAAGATCGATGCAGCGAAAGACGATCCCGCGCTTTGTGTCCTTTCGGACAGAGGGGTAACCGTTCGTTCCGAGCACATGGGTGACACTTCTGCGCTTTGCCGGGGATGGCAAAGTGCCTTGGCAGGAGTGTTACCAGATGGATCAGCGGCTAAGCTACGTTTCGTCGCCCGACTCCTCGAGGGCGAAAAGATGAAACGCTTGGTGCGTCCGACCTAGCGTGACACCTTCACGACGTTTCCCTGGAACACTGTGTTCTGGTTGGTCTGGATCATCCACAGTTCATCCCCCTTGAGCGGGATGAACAAGTCAAAGCTCGGACCACCCGTAAACGCGAGTGTGCCCGTGCAGCCTGCGTCGACGGTGTAGGTCCCGGTCCCTCCGGGCGGGCTCTGCGCGACCTGGCCATTGATGCTGTGCGTCGCTGCGGGGACGGTCAGTGTGCCGTCGCCGTTGAAGCGTATGACTTCGACGATGGCTTTGGGTTGCGCGACACCTGCCACAATGTTGTACCCGGACGCGGTGAAGATATACAGGCCGTCGAGCGTATCGAGCGCGCATCCTTGATTCGCGCTGTCCGCCAGCGAAACGCCGGATACGCCTAACGCAAGCGTGATACCTACCGCGGTTTGCTTGATCAGCTTGTTCATTTGTCACTCCCTTTCTTAATAAATTGACGGAATACTCCCTCTCACATCGGTTGTGATACCGAACGTGGACGACGGCCGCGTGGCCGAGGCGGTGCGGCTTCAACGCTGAACCAGACAACAGCTGGCTCGCGGCCTAACGGTGCCTAACTCAAGCGCATTGGAAGTCTGCGCGACCGTTATCCGTCAGTCTGTTCGGTTCCGTACACTCACCTAATGAGCCGTGGCTCAAAGACTGAGGTAAGAGATTCCTCGAGATCCACTACCTCGCCGTCGACAAATCTACGTTCCCTTAAATCTTCGATCATGAGTACCTGCTCCAGTCACTGCAGACCCGCATAGGGGCGAGAGATTTTTGCTGCAACTCGATATCTGGCGGCGCGGCAGGGAGAGCGGCCTCACTTCCTTTTTCACTCTCTTTTCTCCTTGATTCTCGCGAAGACGCTTGTCGTTGCCGACCGCTGGAGCACGCGTTCACGCTCCGAACGTCATCGCGCGTTCGCGCGCTTCCTTCCCTTCGTGGATGGTCGCCGATTCGGCGCTTCGTCGCCGGCCCTTGTTTCCTTTCCTGCCTCGCCCTTGCGCGCTCGCGTACCGCGTTCGCTTTGGCCGCCCTCTCAAGTCCTCGCTGGAACTCAGTGAGCTCGCGTTGCGGCTCCCGACCCTTCACCCGATCCTCCAGAAACGCGTTCTGCACCTCCGCGGCGCGCCACTGCGCGATGCGGTCGATGCCGTGCTGGTAGTCGGATGGCTTGGGCGCATCGCGTGCGGGCGATGACCGCCGTCAGCAGGGGCCGCAGCACGAGGAACGCGCCGTAGAGCACGACGTGCGTCAGCAGCGGGTCATTGATTCTCTGTCGCCGGCTAGGAACCCTCTGGGACTGCGCCGGGTTTTCCGCCCCATAGGAGCACGAGCGCATGCACCTGACGCTGAAGAAAGAAGCGACCAAGCCGGCCGCGCAGAACCTGCTGCAGCAGCAGGAGCGCTTCGACGCTTCGACGGCTTCATCGACTGCTAGAACCACGAGCGCCCGCACCAGGCGCTCGACATGTGCTATCCGGCCGAGCTCTACGCCGAGTCACCGCGGCCGTATCGCGGCCTCGGCGAACTCGCTTACCCGATGCACGACCGCACTGTCACGGTCACCCATTGCGGACGGGTCTGCTTCGGCAAGCGCAAGATCAACCTCAGCACCGTCTTCGCGGGGCAAAACGTCGGCGTGAAGCAAGTCGACGAGCGCATCTGGCTCATGACCTTCATGCAGTACGATTTGGGATTCTTCGACGATGAGACATGTCGCCTGGAACCGGCGGAGTACCCGTTCCAGGCGAAAGTGTTACCCGTGTCTTCGGTATAAACCGTCACCCATGTGATGGAATACACCTTGCTTCTTCGAGTAGGCCGTACTGGATTCGAACCAGTGACCAACGGATTAAAAGTCCGTTTCGGACGACTCGGCACAACGAATCACAGATCGTGAGGACAAACATATCAATGGCTTGGCCCGAGGTCAATGTCGTGATCTGTTGCGGTTGATGGCCGTGGGATGTAGCGCAGTGTCCCGCGCACTGTCCCACGGCCGTAGTCCTCACGC
>Ga0134128_10002387_pt1 | contig 23365 bp, 21 predicted proteins | sample KB31754_FD_96462 | JGI IMG/M metagenome (GOLD analysis project Ga0134128, IMG submission 96462) | Terrestrial soil microbial communities with excess Nitrogen fertilizer from Kellogg Biological Station, Michigan, USA - KB3-175-4 | ecosystem: Environmental > Terrestrial > Soil > Unclassified ... | reverse complement strand
CGGCGGTGCCCGGAACGGCGGCCCGCGCGACTATGAGGCAGACGGGCTGCCGGATGAATTTGTCCCCGAGGAGCTCCCCAGCCTGGCCGGCGCCGACCCTGCCATCATGCTGTCCTGGATCGGTGCGGCCGGCGGGCCGATTTTCCTGGTGCTGGCTGCGATCTTCTGGCGGGGCATCCCGCTGCTGGCGGTCATCGGCGTCATTGTTGCGTTCCTGGCGGGCACAGGCTACCTGCTGTACCGCCTGCCCAACCACAGGGACCATGACGACGGCGACGGCGCCGTCGTCTGACAACGGACTCGGGAAGGGTCTAGTTGGGTACCCGGCTGCCGTGCGCGCGGCCCCGGCGGACACCGAGGCGGTCCGATTGGCGCACGCGGGACAGGTCTGCAGCGCCGATAAGCCCGGCTGCGGGGCCCAGCTCGGCGGCCACAATGCGCGCCTCCTGGCGGAACCCCCTGCCCGTCAGGTTCTTGGCGTAGGCGCGCCGGGCAGGTTCCAGGAGCAGCTCCCCGGCCGCGGAAAGTCCGCCGCCGATGACAAATAACGCCGGATCAAGGGCGGCGGCCAGGTTGGCAATGCCCAACCCCAGCCAGTCACCCACTTCCTCCACGAGTTCCCGCGAGGTTGCCTCCCCGGCCAGTGCCAGTTCCGTCACCACATTGCCGGTGATGTCCCGGGCACGGCCATGGACGGCGGCCAGCAGCTCGGCTGCCATGGGCGACTTGGCCCGGGCCAGTTCGCGGGCCTCGCGCCCCAGCGCGTTGCCGGATGCATATTGCTCCCAGCAGCCCCTGTTGCCGCATTCGCAACGGTGGCCGCCGGGCATGATGATCTGGTGGCCGAATTCCCCGGCCATGCCGTAGCTCCCCCGTTCCACGCGCCCGTCCATGACAATGGCCCCGCCAATGCCCGTACCCAGGGTCAGGCACACCAGGCGGTTGTGTCCGCGCCCGGCCCCGAAACGCCATTCCGCCCAACCGGCCGCGTCGGCGTCATTCGCCAGCGTGACCGGCCGGTTCAGCAGGCCCTCCAGGTTTTCGCGCAGCGGCTCATTGCGCCACGCCAGGTGCGGGCTGAACATGACTGTCCCGCCGTCGAGGTCCATCCAGCCGGCCGCGCCAATGCCCACGCTGCGGATGTCGTGGCGGGAGCCCAGCTCGCGCACCAGTTCCACAATGACGTCCTCCACGGCCCGCGCATCCCGGCCGGGGGTGTCCCGCCGCAGCTCCTCGCCGATGATTCCCGCACCGTCCACCACGCCGGCGGCGACCTTGGTGCCGCCGATGTCGATCCCCAGGGCCAGGCTTGCACCGACAGGCGCCCTGCCCGGAAAGCGGAAGGGTGGCCTGAAGACGGGTCGCGGCTGCTGCATGACTTGATTCTAGCGAGCGCGCCCGTCCGCGATTGACGCACACGCACCCGCCACTTTGAAAGTGTGACTCAAACAACATAAAGTTACTGACGAGTAACATCACGGGTGGGATTCACCCGCGGCGGGCCGGATAGAGTAAGGCCAAGCCCTCATGGACCCACATACTGAAGGAGCCAACGTGCGCGAGATATCCGTTCCGGCCAAGGTGGTCAGTCCACGGACCATGAACACCACCGACTTCGTGCTGCGCCAGGCACGGCTTGCCAGCAATCCCGCACTATTTTCGCGCCGCAACGAGGACAACGTGTGGGTGGACATTACCGCCAAGGAATTTCACGCCGATGTCTGCGCCCTGGCGAAGGGCCTGATCGCCTCAGGCATCGAGGTGGGCGACCGGGTCGGCATCATGGCCCGGACCCGCTACGAGTGGACGCTGGTGGACTTCGCCATCTGGTTTGCCGGCGCGGTATCCGTGCCGATCTACGAAACGTCCTCGCCGTCACAGGTCGCCTGGAACCTGGGCGATTCGCAGGCTGCAGCCATCATTGTGGAGACTCCCAACCATGAGAACGTGGTGCGCCAGGCGGCCCACGCCGAGGGGCTGGACCACCTGGCGAACGTCTGGCAGATGGAGGGCGACGGGCTTGACGCCCTGCGCGAGGCCGGCCGCGACGTGGCCGACGACGTCCTGGAGGTGCGCCGCACGTCCAACGGCCTCGACGACGTCGCCACCATCATCTACACCTCCGGCACCACAGGGCGGCCGAAGGGCTGCATGCTGACCCATCACAACTTTGTGGAACTGAGCGAAAATGCGCTGGCAGTCCTGGGTACGGACGTGGTGCCCCCGGGATCCCAGACCATCATGTTCCTGCCGCTGGCCCACGTTTTCGCCAGGTATATTTCAGTCCTCGCCATTGCCGGCGGCGCCAAAGTGGGGCACACCCCCGACATCAAGCACCTGCTCGAGGACCTGCAAAGCTTTCAGCCGACATTCATCCTGGCTGTGCCGCGCGTCTTTGAAAAGGTGTACAACTCCGCGGCACTGAAGGCCGAGGGGGACGGCAAGGGCAAAATCTTTGCCGCCGCCGCGCAGACCGCCATCGACTTCTCCCGGGCCGGCCAGGACGGCAAGGTGCCGCTGGTGCTGAAGGCCAGGCATGCCTTGTTCAACAAGCTGGTCTATGGCAAGCTTCGGGCCGCCATGGGCGGCAACGTCAGGCACGCCGTCTCCGGCGGCGGACCCCTGGGCGAGCGCCTGGGCCACTTCTTTCAGGGCATCGGCCTGCAAATCCTCGAGGGCTACGGACTGACTGAAACCACCGCCCCCATCACCGTCAACCGTCCCGAACGCATCAAGATCGGCACCGTTGGCGCCCCGCTGCCGGGCAATGCCGTGAAAATCGCGGACGACGGCGAGATCCTCACCCAGGGCGTGTGCGTCATGAAGGGCTACTTTGGCCGCGACGACCTCACCGCCGAGAGCTTCACCGACGGCTGGTTCCGCACCGGCGACATCGGGGAATTGGATGACCAGGGCTTCCTGAAGATCACGGGCCGCAAGAAGGAAATCATTGTCACGGCCGGGGGCAAAAACGTGGTTCCGGCGCTGCTCGAGGACCAAATCCGCGCCGACGCAATCGTTTCCCAGTGCCTGGTTATCGGCGACAACCGCCCGTTCATTGCCGCCCTGGTGACCCTTGATGAAGACGCCCTCCCCCAATGGGGCCGGCACCACAAGCTGCCGGAGGGAATCACGGTGGCCGAGGCCGCCAAGCACCCCGCCGTCGTCGCAGCCGTGCAGGCTGCCATCGACAAGGCGAACTCCTCGGTGTCCCACGCCGAAGCCATCAAGTCGTTCCGGATTGTGGCCACCGACTTCACGGAGGGGTCAGGCCACCTGACGCCATCCATGAAGGTCAAGCGCGCCCAGGTCCTGAAGGACTTCGACGCCGTGGTGGAAGAAATCTACTCGGCGAAAAAGCCCGGCTGAGGCCGCGGGTTTCCCCGCGGCGGCGCTCAGCTGCGCTGCAGCTCCGAAACCACCAGGGCCGCCAGCGCCTTGACCGCAGCCCTGGTGGCCGGACGCAGCTTGGCCAGTTCCACCCGGGACCCCTCCGCAAGGTGCTTGTCGTAGGGAATCCGGAGCACGTTGCGCACGCGGGACTTGAAGTGGTCCTCGATCTGGTCGATGTCCACCTGGGTCTCGCCGCCTGACATGTTGATGACCACGGTGGCGGTGGACACCAGGTCGGTGCGCCCGTGGGCCTCCAGCCACGACAACGTCTCGGACGCAAGCCGCGCCTCGTCGACGCTGCCCCCGGAAACCAGCACCACGGCGTCGGCCTTCTCCAGTGTGCCTTTCATGACGGAGTGGACCATGCCCGTGCCGGAGTCGGTCAGCACTATTGAGTAGTACTTGCCCAGGATGTCCGTGACGGCGCGGTAGTCGGAATCGTCAAAGGCCTGGGCGATGGCCGGATCAGTGTCCGAGGCCAGCACGTCCAGGCGTGAGCCGTCCCGGGCCACGTAGTCCGAAAGCTGGGAAAACGTTGTGACGCTGAACCGGTCCTTGACCAAGTTGCGCGCCGTGAAATCCGCACTGCCCGGTGATCGGTCGGACAGCGTGCCGCGGTCCGGATTCGCGTCCAGGGCGATGACGCGGTCCTCGCGGGTGTCGGCCAGGACCATTCCCAGCAGCGTGGTCACGGTGGTCTTGCCCACGCCGCCCTTGCGGGAGAGCACCGGCACATAACGCGTGTGGCCGCCGAGCCGGGCCGCAATGATGTTGTCCTGCGCGCGCTCGAGCCGGACCTTGTCCGAATCCCCCACATTGACCGCACCAAAGGTCACCTCATAGAGCCAGCGGCGCCAGCCGCCCACGGGAGGTGCGGCAACCTTGGACAACAGGCGGTCGCTGGTGAGGGCCGCGGCGGGTTCGGGTCCTTCCACGCGCTGGCGGCGCGGGCTGGACTGTCCGGCCGGTGCCGGCTCCCAGGCCGGGGCTTCGTCCGGCCCAGGGGGTGCCACCACCGTGGACATCACGGGCCTGGACGGCGTCGCGGCCGACGGCGGCGCTGACGGTGCGGGCGGCGCAAGCGTGGACATCGCGCCGGTAAAGGCGGGGTCGACGGCGGCCGGCAGGTCCAGCACGTCAGGGCTTTCGGCGACCGTTCCGCTGGTGACAAGCAGGACAGGCACGGGGATGTCCCCCGTCAGGGGCCCGGATGCCGCCTCGCCCGGCGCGTCTGGCACGACGGGCGCGTCTGGCGCGTCTGGCGCGTCTGGCGCGTCGTCGGCGTCGGACACGTCAGCGTCAGCCACGTCAGCCACGTCAGCTTCGGCTGCACCGTCCACGGGCTTGCCTTCGGCTGCGGCGTGGTCTTCGGAGTCCCCGGGATCCACCGCCGCCCCGGCCTCGTCGGCCTGTTCCGGGGTTGCCCCGACAGCGGCCGGCTGGTTTTTCCTCTGTGCCATTTTTCCCCTACCTCTATGGTCGAAACCACGTGCGCGCCAAATGCCGCCGCGGCCGGAAAGTGTTTTCCGGCCGCGGGGGCGTCATTGATTTTCAGTGTAGCGCAGGGCGGTGTGCCGGGCAGTCGGCGGGGTCCTCCCGCCCGGCGTGATTTAGCCCTCGATGACCACCAGTAGGTCCCCGCCCTGCACCTGGGCCACCCCGGCCACGGCAAGCCGGGCCACGGTGCCGCCCACCGGCGTCGTGATGGACGCTTCCATCTTCATGGCCTCGATCGTGGCCACGGTGGCCCCGGCCTCGACAACGTCGCCCACGGCCACCTTGACGCTGACGGCACCGGCAAACGGCGCCGCCACCTGCCCGGGCGTGCTCTCGTCAGCCTTCTCGGCAGCCTTGACGGTGCTTTCGATGCTGCGGTCACGGACCGTGACGGGCCGGCTCTGGCCGTTGAGCTTGGCAACGACGGTGCGCATGCCCTTCTCGTCGGGCTCGGAGATGGTTTCCAGCTCGGCGATCAGGCGCACGCCCTTGCCCAGCGGCATGACATGTTCCACGCCGCGGCGCAGGCCGTAGAGGTAGTCGCGGGTGTCTAGGACGGAGACGTCGCCGTACGTCTTGCGGATTTCCTCGAAGTCCTTGGTGGGGCCGGCGAACAGCAGGCGGTTCAGCGCGGCGCGGCGGGTTTCACTGTCCGCTGCCAGCTGTTCGCTGTCCTCGCCGGTCAACGTTCCCATGCGTTCGACCACGGTGCGCCCCTGCAGCGCCTTCGTGCGGAAGGGTTCCGGCCAGCCGCCGGGCGGGGTGCCCAGTTCGCCGCCGAGGAAGCCCACCACGGAGTCGGGGATGTCGTAGTTCTGCGGGTTTTCCTCGAAGTCGGCCGGGTCCGCCTTGATGCCGACCAGGTGCAGGGCCAGGTCGCCCACCACCTTGGACGACGGCGTGACCTTGACCAGGTGCCCCAGGATCCGGTCCGCGGCGGTGTACATGTCCTCGATTTCCTCGAAGCGCTCCCCCAGCCCCAGTGCGATGGCCTGCTGGCGCAGGTTGGAGAGCTGCCCGCCGGGGATTTCGTGCTGGTAGACGCGGCCGGTGGGCGAGGCCAGGCCGGACTCGAACGGTGCGTACAGTCGGCGCACGGCCTCCCAGTACGGCTCGAGTGAGCTGATGGCGGCCAGGTCGATGCCGGTGTCGCGCTCCGTGTGTGCCAGTGCCGCCACCAGGGCCGAGGCCGAGGGCTGGCTGGTGGTGCCGGACAGGGCGGCCGAGGCGACGTCAACGGCGTCGACCCCTGCATTGATGGCTGCCATCAGGGTGGCGAGCTGGCCGCCGGCGGTGTCGTGCGTGTGCAGGTGCACGGGCAGTTCGAAGCGCTCCCGCAGTGCGGCGACGAGCTTGGCCGCGGCGGCGGGGCGGAGCACGCCTGCCATGTCCTTGATGGCCAGGATGTGCGCGCCGGCGTCCACGATGCGCTGGGCCAGCGCCAGGTAGTAGTCAAGGGTGTAGATGGTCTCGGCGGGATCCAGCAGGTCGCCCGTGTAGCAGAGGGCCACCTCGGCCACGGCCGTGCCGGTGGCGCGGACGGCCTTGATGGCCGGCTCCATCTGGTCCACGTCGTTGAGCGCGTCAAAGATGCGGAAGATGTCGATGCCGCTCGCGGCAGCCTCCTGCACGAACGCGTCGGTGACCTCGGCCGGGTACGGCGTGTAGCCCACGGTGTTGCGCCCGCGCAGCAGCATCTGCAGGCACGTGTTGGGCAGGGCCTCGCGCAGCTGGGCCAGGCGCTGCCACGGGTCCTCGCCCAGGAAGCGCAGGGCAACGTCGTAGGTGGCGCCGCCCCAGGCCTCAACCGAGAGCAGCTGCGGGGTCAAAACTGACACGGCAGGGCCCGCGGCGAGCAGGTCGCGGGTGCGCACGCGGGTGGCCAGCAGGGACTGGTGCGCGTCGCGGAACGTGGTGTCGGTGACGGCCACGGCGGTCTGGGCGCGCAAGGCTGCCGCGAAGCCTGCCGGCCCAAGCTCGGCCAGCAGCTGGCGGGAGCCGGCGGGCGCGTCCGCTAGGTCGACGTCGGGCAGCTTGCGGGCAGGGTCTTCCAGGGCCGTCAGTTCCCCGTACGGCTTGTTGACGGTGGCATCCGCCAGCCAGGTCAGCAGCCGGGTTCCGCGGTCGGATGAGATGTGGGAATTGAGCAGTTCCGGGCGTTCGTCAATGAAGGACGTGGCCACGTCGCCGGCGTTGAATGCCGGGTCTGCCAGGACGGCCTGCAGGAAGGAAATGTTGGTGGAAACGCCGCGGATGCGGAATTCGGCCAGGGCGCGGCGGGCGCGGGAGACGGCCGTCTTGTAGTCCCGGCCGCGGCAGGTGAGCTTGACCAGCATGGAGTCAAAATGCGGGCTGATCTCGGCACCGGTGTAAATGGTGCCGCCGTCGAGCCTCACACCGGCACCGCCGGCGGAACGGTAGGTGGTGATCTTGCCGATGTCGGGGCGGAAGCCGTTGGAGGGATCCTCGGTGGTGATGCGGCACTGCAGCGCGGCACCCTTGACCTGGACGCTGTCCTGGCTCAGGCCGAGGTCGGCCAGGGTTTCGCCGGCGGCAATGCGCAGCTGCGCCTGGACCAGGTCCACGTCGGTGATTTCTTCCGTGACGGTGTGCTCGACCTGGATGCGTGGGTTCATCTCGATGAAGACGTGCTGGCCGGCGCGTTCACCCACGGTGTCCACGAGGAACTCGACGGTTCCGGCGTTGACATAGCCCATGGCCTTGGCGAACTTGACAGCGTCGGAATGCAGGGCCTTGCGGATGTTTTCGTCCAGGTTGGGCGCCGGGGCAATCTCCACGACCTTTTGGTGGCGGCGCTGCAGCGAGCAGTCGCGCTCGAAGAGGTGGATGACGTTGCCTTCGCCGTCGGCCAGGATCTGGACCTCAATATGGCGGGGCCGCAGCACGGCCTGCTCAAGGAACATGGTGGCGTCGCCAAACGCGGCATCGGCCTCGCGCATCGCGGCCCGAAGCGCCTCTTCGAGGTCCTCGGCCTTTTCCACGCGTCGCATGCCGCGCCCGCCTCCGCCTGCCACGGCCTTGGCAAAGATCGGGTAGCCGATCTCCGCTGCGGCCCCGAGCAGGTAGTCAAGGTCCGCACTCGGTTCGCTGGATTTCAGCACGGGAATGCCGGCCTTGCGGGCGGCGTCCAGGGCGTGGACCTTGTTGCCCGTCAATTCCAGCACTTCGGCGGGCGGGCCCACAAAGGTGATGCCGGCGTCGCGGGCGGCTGCGGCCAGCCCGGGGTTTTCCGACAGGAAGCCGTACCCGGGGTAGATGGCGTCCGCGCCGGATTCCTTGGCCACCCTGATGATTTCAGCAACATCCAGGTACGACCTGACGGGGTGCCCTTCCTCGCCGATGAGGTAGGCCTCGTCCGCCTTCTGGCGGTGGATGGATGTGCGGTCCTCGTAGGGGTACACGGCCACCGTCTTGGCGCCGAGCTCGTAGCTGGCACGGAATGCCCGGATGGCGATTTCGCCGCGGTTGGCAACCAGAATTTTGGAAAACATGTCACTCCTGTGTGAACGCCGGTTTACGTTCCGCCCCAAAGCCAACGGGTGGAACTGGTGAATAGTGCTGCAGGAAACAGTTGTTGATCGTGATCCACGGACCGCGCGGTAGTCCGGCTGAATCGTTGGTTTAGCCAACGGTAAACTCTTGCCAGTTTCTCCCCGCCGCGCCCGCCGCGCCAAATGATGTGTCGCAAGTCACCTGGACGGTGCGTAACAAAAGCGGCAGCGGCGGGACGCGAGTGGGGCGTTAGTATGCCTCCGCAAGTTCCTCAATCGAGGGGCAGGAGCACACCAGGTGGCGGTCGCCGTAGGCCTGGTCGATGCGGCGCACCACGGGCCAATACTTCGCGCGGGGGTCCACGCCGGCCGGGAAGGCTGCCTCCAACCGGCTGTAGGGGTGCCCCCATTCCTCGGTCAGGCACTGGGCTGTGTGCGGGGCATTGGCCAGCGGGTTGTCGCCGGCCGGCCACAGCCCGTCCTGCACGGCGGCAATCTCCTTCCGAATGGCGATCATCGCATCAATGAACCGGTCCAGTTCGGCGAGGTCCTCGGACTCCGTGGGTTCGACCATCAGCGTACCGGCCACGGGGAAGGACATGGTGGGGGCGTGGAAGCCGTAGTCGATCAGCCGCTTGGCGACGTCGTCCACGCTGACGCCGGAGTCGGCGCTGATGCCGCGCAGGTCCAGGATGCACTCGTGGGCCACCAGGTCGTGGGCGCCCGTGTACAGCACAGGGTAGTGCGCGCCCAGGCGGCGGGCAATGTAGTTGGCGGACAGGATGGCCGTCTGGGTTGCCCGGCGCAAACCGTCGGGACCCATCATGCGGATGTAGGCCCAGGAGATCGGCAGGATCGACGCCGAGCCGTAGGGCGCGCTGGACACCAGGCCCACGGAGGAGCCGAGCCCCAGTTCGCGGGCCGGCAGGTGCTTGGCCAGGTGCGCGCCCACGGCCACGGGACCCACGCCGGGGCCGCCGCCGCCGTGCGGGATGCAAAACGTCTTGTGCAGGTTCAGGTGGGAAACGTCGGCACCAAACTTGCCGGGGCGGGCCAGCCCCACCAGGGCGTTGAGGTTGGCGCCATCCACGTAAACCTGCCCGCCGGCGTCGTGCACCATGGCACAGATGGTGCTGATGGACGTCTCAAACACGCCATGGGTGGACGGGTAGGTGACCATGATGGCCGCCAGGCGGTCCTCATGGACGCTGAGCTGGCGCTTGAGGTCGTCGATGTCGACGTTGCCGAAGCCGTCCGTGGCGACCGGGACCACCTTGAGCCCGGCCATGACGGCGGAGGCTGCGTTCGTGCCGTGGGCGGAGGTGGGGATCAGGACCACGTTGCGGTCCGGGTTGCCGTTTTCCACATGGTAGGCGCGGATGGCCATGAGCCCGGCAAATTCACCCTGCGAGCCGGCATTGGGCTGCACGGAGACGGCGTCGTAACCGGTGATCTCGGCCAGCCACTCCTCCAATTGGGTTGCCATCTCCACGATGCCCACCGTGTCCTCGGCGGGCGCGAAGGGGTGGAGGTTGGCGAATTCGGGCCAGCTGACGGCGGCCATTTCAGCCGTCGCATTGAGCTTCATGGTGCATGAGCCCAGGGGGATCATGCCGCGGTCCAGCGCATAGTCGGCGTCGGCGAGCCGGCGCAGGTAGCGCAGCATCTGGGTTTCCGAGTTGTGCACATGGAACACGGGGTTCACCATGAAGTCTGTGGCCCGTGCCGGGACGGGAAGCGCTGCCCCGGCTGCCCCGGCAGCGCCAGCCGCGCCGGCAGAGGCAGCCGCGTCGGCAGTCGGCTGCGCACCTCCCGCGCCGCTCCCGGTTTCCGGGGCCCGGCCGGCCAGCAGGGACGCCAGGGCGGCCACGTCCGCCTCCGTGGTGGTCTCGTCAACGGCGATCTGCAGGTGGTCGTGGTCGAGCTGCCGCAGCAGGTAGCCGGCCTTGTGGGCGGCAGCCACCAGCTCGGCGGCAGCGTGCCCGCCGGCGGAGGCAATGCGCACCCGGACGGTGTCGAAGTAGTTGTCGTGGACCACGGTGTGTCCGGCAGCCTCGGCGGCGACCGCCACCGCCCTCGCCAGGGCGTGCACGCGGCTTGCGATCCTCCGCAGCCCGTCCGGGCCGTGGTAGACGGCATACATTCCGGCCATGACGGCCAGGAGGACCTGGGCAGTACAGATGTTGGACGTCGCCTTTTCCCGGCGAATGTGCTGCTCCCGGGTCTGCAGGGCCAGCCGGTAGGCCTGGTTTCCGGCGGCGTCCTTCGACACGCCCACCAGGCGGCCGGGCAGCGAACGCTCCAGTCCCTGGCGCACCGCCATGTAACCGGCATGCGGGCCGCCGAAGCCCATGGGAACGCCAAAGCGCTGGGACGTGCCCACGGCAAGGTCGGCGCCCAGTGCGCCGGGCGATTCAATCAAGGTCAGGGCCAGCAGGTCGGCAGCGACGGCCACCAGCGCCTTGGCGGCCTTGGCCGCGGCGATGACCGGGGCAATGTCGCGGACCAGCCCGGAGTCGCCCGGGTATTGCAGGAGGAGGCCGAAGAACTCAACGTCCGGGAGCCCGGCGTCGTCCGCGGTGAAGTCGTGGACCAGCACGGGGATGCCCATGGCCTTGGCCCGGGTGTTGATGACGGCCAGGGTCTGCGGGAAGACGTCAGCGTCCACCAGCAGGACGGCGCCGGGCGAGGCCGTGCGGTTGTTGCGGCGCATCAGGGCCATGGCCTCGGCGGCTGCTGTGCCCTCATCCAGCATGGACGCGTTGGCGGTGGTCATGCCCGTGAGGTCGGCCACCACCGTCTGGAAGTTCAGCAGTGCCTCGAGCCGGCCCTGGGAGATTTCCGGCTGGTACGGCGTGTAGGCCGTGTACCAGGCAGGGCTTTCAAGCACGTTCCGCTGGATGACCCCCGGCGTGTGGGTGCCGTAGTAGCCCTGCCCGATGAACGATTTGTTGACAGTGTTCTTGGCGGCCAGCGCCCGCAATTCAGCAAGCATGGCCTCCTCGGAGACGGCCGCCTGCAGGCCCAGCGGCTCCGTGGTGTAGATGGATTCCGGCAGCGCCGCCGCCGAAAGCTCCTCCAAAGAGCCAAATCCGAGGGCCGTCAACATATGATGAACGTGGGGCTGTGCACTAACCCCAATGTGCCGGTCGCCAAAACCGGCTGGCGCAACGCTGTTTGGGTTCTGGCTGCCGGTCAGATTGTCTGGGGTGTTTGTCAATGGATTCTCCAAGTCGCGAACGTTCCACAGCTATTCTATGTGTCGCGGGACACCGCAAACACATGCCCAAACAGCCCACGATTTCAGTACGCAACGCAAAGGTAATGGTTTATCCGTGCAAGTAGTGAGCATCAGCAGCCTCAAGGGTGGCGTCGGCAAGACCTCCGTCACGCTCGGCCTGGCCTCGGCAGCGCTGGCCGCCGGCATCCCCACCCTCGTGATCGACCTTGACCCACATGCGGACGCCACCACCGGGCTGGGCGTGCATCCTTCCGGACAGCTGGACATTGGCAGGATGGTCAAGGGCGCCCGCAAGGCAGACCTGGCCGCCAATGTGGTGCCCAGCGGCTGGCTGGCCGCCCACAAGCACGACGCCGGCCCCCTCCCCACGCTCGACGTCGCCATGGGTTCGGCGTTCAGCGGGATTTACGACCGCCCCGATCTGGGCAGGCGCGACCTCCGGCGGCTTTCCACGGTGCTGGCCAACGCCGACCGCGACGGCTCCGCCCCGTACCAGCTGGTGCTGATCGACTGCCCGCCGTCGCTGAACGGGCTGACCCGCATGGCATGGACGGCCAGCAGCCGCGTGCTGCTGGTGGCCGAACCCGGGTTGTTTTCCGTGGCCGGCACGCAGCGCACATTGCGCGCCATTGAGCTGTTCAAGGCCGAGTTTGCGCCCGCCCTTGTCCCGGCGGGCATTGTGGCGAACCGTGTCCGCAGCGGCTCCAACGAGCACACCTACAGGCTGGCGGAAATGAAGACAATGTTTGGCGAGCTGCTGCTCTCCCCCACCATCCCTGAGCAGGCCAACTGGCAGCAGATCCAGGGCGCCGCCCATCCCATCCACCAGTGGCCGGGCGACTCGGCGAAGAACGCCTCGGCGCTGTTCGACAGGCTGCTGGACTCGGTGTTGACCCAAAGCGCCACGCGCAGCCGCCTGTACCGCGGCTGAGCCGGCCCCGGTCATTGAGCCTGTCGAAATCTTTGGTCTCGACGCGCCCGCAGGGCTCGCTGCCCGAGCACCGGGGTCGACGTAGGTGTCAGGAAATCTTTCGGACGGCGCGGCGCTTGCTTAGCTCGTCGTCGGGGAAAGTCTGCACGGCGGCGTGCTCGCTGGGGAGGGAGGCCAGACTGCCCTCGACTTCGCGCCATACCCGGCCCACGGCGATGCCAAAGACACCCTGCCCGCCCTGGACCAGGTCGATGACCTCGTCGGCGGAGGTGCATTCATAAACGGAGGCGCCGTCGCTCATGAGCGTGATCTGTGCCAGGTCCTCAACCCCGCGCTCACGCAGGTGGTCCACTGCCTGGCGGATTTGCTGGAGGGACACGCCGGTGTCCAGGAGTCGCTTGACCACTTTGAGGACCAGGATGTCCCGGAAGCCGTAGAGCCGTTGTGAACCCGAACCGGCGGCACCGCGCACGGCGGGCTCCACGAGCCCCGTGCGGGCCCAGTAGTCGAGCTGGCGGTAGGTGATCCCGGCCGCTTTGCAGGCAGTTGGCCCACGGTAGCCGGCGTCCTCGTCAAGAACCGGCAAATCCTCGGTGAATAACAGCCCCTGCGCACCGGCCGAAAGGGCGGCGCCGGGGACAACGGCAGCCTTGAGCTCGCCGGCGTCACTCTTCGGACTCACGTGGATCCTCCTGTTCAAAGTCCCCTGAACGGAATGTCGGCCGCCAGCAACTGGCGGCAACACAAAAAGCGCGGGCGCGTGGCCCTCACCTCCAGTGTGGCCTCAGAGGTCACGGCTTGCAATGGGGAACTGATAACTCCGACGTTAGAGTGGCCGGGCACTAAGGTCAAAGATGCTTGAATAACAATTTTGTCGTGTCGAAAGTTTCACGCTCAGGTTTAAGGTTAGGCAGCCCCGCCGGACGGCCGGAGCAGCCGCAAAGCTGCCGGCACGGCCTACTTGTCAAAGTCCTCGGGCTCGACGCCGTTGAGGAATTCCCGGAACTGGCGGACTTCGCGTTCCTTGGCTTCAACGTCCTCGTCCACTGCGACGGTGGTGGCGTCGTCGTCGTGGTCCACAATGATGACCCCCGCCTCCTCCACCAATGCCTCGGAGGCCCAAATGCCGCAGTCGGCCCGCTGTGCCACGGCGATGGCATCCGAGGCCCGGGAGCCCACCGTGGTGCCGTCGTCGAACACCAGCTCGGCGTAAAACACCCCGTCTTCCACCTTGGTCAGGTTGGCACGGACAATCCTGTGCCCCAGGGCCAGCACCACGCCGCACAGCAGGTCATGGGTGAGCGGGCGCGGCGGCACCACGCCCTGTTCGGCCAGGGCGATGGCGGTGGCTTCCGACGCGCCGATCCAGATGGGGATGTGGCGTTCCCCCAGACGCTCCTTCAGCAGCACCAACGGCTGGTTTGACGGCATCTCAATGCGCACCCCGACAATCTCAACCTGGATCATGGGGTCTCCATCCCTGATATGCGCGCCTGGATCAGCGCGCTGTGGAGCGCCAGGCAGAGCTCGGCAATCTCCCGGGCTGCCTCGGCCGCGCGGGCTGCCGAGGTGCTGTCCTTTCGTGAGGACATCGGTGAAACGGCCCTTTCGACGAGCCCGAACTCCCGGTCCGCAGCCGCCTGGAACGGGCGCAGGTGCCGCGGTTCCAGGCCGTGGGCGGCGAGGTCGGTGCAGGCCTTGGCCACGCGCAGGGAATGGTCGTCAAAGTAGCCGCCGGACTGGTGCACCAGCCCGTAGCTGACCATGGATTCGAGCAGCTCGGCGCTGGCCCCGCATTCGGCCCGCAGCTGGTCGGGGGTCAGGCGGCGGGAGCGGCCCCGCATTTCCACGGCCAGCCCGTCGGAGACCATCCGGGGGGCGATGGAGACGCCAGGGGGCAGGTTTTGCGGAGTCTGGCCCTGGTCGATGGCGTCCAGGTACTCCCTGATCACCTTCAGGGGAAGGTAGTGGTCGCGCTGGAGCGCCAGGACAAAGCGGAGGCGCTCGACGTCGGCATCGCGGAACTGGCGGTAGCCGGCAGGTGTGCGCTGGGGGCTGATCAGCCCCTTTTCCTCATAGAAGCGGATCTTGGAGGCCGTCACCGTGGGAAAGTCCTCGCCGAGCTGGGCCAGGACCTCGCCGATGTTGAAGATGACGGCCGCGCCGGGGTGCCGGCCGGCGGACTGCACGTCCACCAGCCGGCGCCCGGTGCTGTGGTTCATGGTTCCCACCGGCGGCCTCAGGAATTCGCGGCGGCGTCTGCGGAACTGAAGTAGTACGTGAGGCGGAACTTTCCGATCTGCACCTCGTCGCCCGTGCGCAGCACCACCGAGTCCACGCGGTCACCGTTGACGTATGTGCCGTTCAGGCTGCCGGAGTCGGTGATTTCAAAACCGGCAGCCACCTTCAGGAACTGCACGTGGCGGCGCGAGACCGTCACGTCATCAAGGAAGATGTCGGCGTCAGGGTGGCGCCCCACCGTGGTGACGTTGCTGTCCAGCAGGAAGCGGGCGCCGGCGTTGGGTCCGGCGTGGGCAATGAGCAGGGCTGAACCTGCCGGCAGCGAGTTCACCGCGTTTTGCTCGTCGGCGGCCAGGGCCGGCCGCGAGGCGGGAAGGTGCCGCACGGGAGGCAGCTGGATGGACGTGGTGTCCGAAATGCCGGGCTGATCCTGGGAATCCGCCCGCTCATTCACCCCGGCGTCGTTACCCATGTCAACCATTGGTACTCCTCCTTTTAAATCCATGTAGATGTCAATTGCGTAGTCAAAACGTAGCGGCCGCAGCTGAACCTGAGCTGTGACCAAAGCCCTTTGGCCTGGACTCTAGCCTACCTTTTCCTGGTAGTCCGCGGCGCTGAGCAGGGAGGCATAGCTGGAAGCGTCGGCGAGGGTGATCTCCACGAGCCAGCCGGCGCCGTAGGGATCGGAGTTGATCAAGGCCGGATCCGTGTCCAGGGTCTCATTTCGGGCGCTGACGCGTCCTGTCAGCGGTGCGTAGATGTCGCTGACGCTCTTGGTGGACTCCACTTCGCCAACCACAGTGTTGGCGTTGACTTCGGTGTCCAGGTCCGGGACCTGGACGTAAACCACATCGCCGAGGGCGTCCTGAGCAAAGTCCGTGATTCCGACGCGGACCACGCCGTCGGCATTGGGGGCGGAAACCCATTCGTGTTCTGCAGTGTAGGACAGTTCTGCGGGAATGTTGCTCATGGAAGCGCACCTTTCAGGGTTCAACGCGGGGGCGTGGAATGTGAAGTTGACAGCAAAAGAAGGAATGGTCTGCGGGTGTTCTGCCCACTGGCCATGTCCAGTCTTTAGTGTGTGGGCGTTCTTGACAAGTCGAAGGTGGATTCGAGCCGTAATTGGAGCATTTCGGCGTTTGTACTAACACACTTCAGGGCTGTAATGACATGATGCTTCCATGACCGAATCCCGAGCACACAGTCCGGAAAATGCCCCGCAGCCGCCTCCCGCGGGTGGCCGGGCAGGCCGTCGCCGGATGCCCGTCTGGCTGCTGCGGACCATCCTGGGCGTGGCGGCCGCCGCGGTGCTGTTCATTGCCTACCTCATCGCCTCCGCCACGGTTCCGCTGGCCTGGGCCAATTCCATCAAGAACCAGGTGGGCCCGCAGCTGGGCAACAGCATTCCGCTTGGCATGTTCTACGGCTTCACCTTTTCCTTTGTGCCCGTGCTGGTGGCGTGGCAGGCCCATCGCCGCAAGCTGAACAAGTGGGTCCGCGTTGGCATTCTGGTGCTGGCCGTGCTGCTGGCGATCCCCAACCTGCTGACCCTGGGCGTACTGCATGGCACCACCGGCTCGGCCAGGAACGCACTGTCAATTTGGAACACGGGCGGGGCCAACTGGTTCGGTGCCTGGAGCCAGTCATTCATGGTGGTGGGCGTGCTGTGCGCCGTCGCCGTCATTGTGCTGGGCCGCCTGTGGCTTCGCCGGGGACGGAAGCTCCGGCAGGTGAAGGCCGCGGAAAAACTGGTGCGGGAGAACGAGGCCAGGAAGGCCCGCGCGGCCAAGGATGCCGCCCGGGCAGCCGAAAAGGCGGCCCGGGAGGCAGAGCGCAGCAACCGCCGGGGAACCGGCGGGACAACGGAGGCCTAAATGGACCCGGAGGAGTCCGCCCCGGTGCGGATTGTGGCCGGCGTCTATCCCGGCCAGTCGCCCGCCGTGGCACAGGAGGCGGCAGTCCTGGCGGCCGCCCTCCATGGCGAGCTGGTGTGCGCCTATGTGAACCCGGGCAGGTACCCGCTTGCCGAGTCGCCTGACGGCGCCATGGACTCTGCCCCGCTCGACCCCGATTTTGAGGACGACGACGATGCCTCCTTCCCGTCCGTCCTCGCCGCCGCGCTGGCCGGCCAGCTCGGTCCCCTCGGGTCCGCCTGGCGCCCCGTGCTGCTGGCCGGGGACGTGGCGGACGCCCTCGCCCACTGCGCCGACACCCTTGATGCAGCCATGATTGTGGTCGGGACACACGGCGACGCCCGGACCACCTTGCGCGAAGTCTTTGCCCACTCGGTTGCCACGCGCCTGGCCCGCCGCCAGCTGCGCCCCGTGCTGGTGGTGCCGACCCATCACGGGCACCCTGCGCAGGCCGTCCGCCACACGGCCGGACGTCCATGAGGGCAGCGCCCTTGCCGGCATTCCTGCGCCCAAGGTCGCTGGGACTCGTGGCCGTGGGGGGCATGGCCGGCGCCGCGGCCAGGGAGGGGCTGATCCTGCTCATGGCGGGCACCGGCCCGCTCCCCTGGGCCGTGCTCGCCGCCAACGTGTCCGGCGCCTTTCTGCTGGGTTTCATGTATGAAGGGCTGACCCGAACGGGCCACGCCCGCGCGACGTCGCTGCGGCTGCTGCTGGGCACGGGATTTTGTGGCGGCTTCACCACCTACAGCACCTTGGCCGCCGGCACGCTGGCGCTTGGGGGGATCGGCGCGGGGGGCGCCGGGTCGCCCGGGTGGGGCTGGGCGGCGGGCTGGGCGCTCGGCACGGTTTTCGTGGGCGCACTGGCCACCTGGGGCGGGATTCTTCTCGGCACGCTTTTCCGCCCGCACCCTGCAACCGCTCCCGGGGCCGGAACACCGGAAAGCGCCGGAGCATGACGCCATTGGTGTTTGTGGCGCTCGCCGTCGCCGGCGGGATTGGCGCAGCGGTCCGGTTTCTGGTGGACGGACTGGTCCGCAGCCGGTTCAGGAGTGTCTTTCCCTGGGCCACGTTTGCCATCAATGTCTCCGGCTCGCTGCTGCTGGGCCTGCTGACAGCGCTGGCGGGTGCATCAGTTCTCCCCACGCAGTGGAGCCTGATTCTCGGCACGGGCTTCCTGGGCGGATACACAACTTTCAGCACCGCCAGCTACGAAACCGTCCGGCTGCTGGCCGAACGCCGGTGGGTCGCTTCCCTGGCCAGCGGCTTCGGCACGATCGTGGTGTGCGTGGCCGCCGCTGCCCTCGGCTACTGGGCCGGTTCCAGCTGACCGGGTTCAGCCGCCGGCACCTTCCCTGAACCGGGCCAGGCGGGCCTGCAAGTCCCAGTACGGGGTCGCCGCCGGAATCTCTTTGCCCCCGCGCAGGCAGTTGGCAATATTGACGGCAGCATCCAGCGCTGCGCGGTAAGGCAGCGAGCCGGAACTCACCCGCCGCACCCCCAATTCCCCCAACTCGGCAACCGTCAGGGTGGGATGCGCCAAAACGTTGACAGGGAGGCCGATTCCAGCCGTGACGCGCCTGATGTCGTCAGGGGCGGCAAGACCGGGGACAAATATTCCGTCCGCCCCGGCGTCGGCGTAGGCCCGTGCACGAAGCAGGACGGCGTCAATCGTGGCTTGTTCGTTGAACCACAAGTTGTCCACCCGGGCGTTGATGAAAACAGCGGGCGTTCCCCGCTTGACGGCAGCAATCCTGGACGCCGCCAACGTGGGCGGGACCAAGTGCCCGTCAGTGCTGTCCTCCAGGTTGATCCCGGCAACGCCCAGGGCGTCCAATTCAGCCACAAACCCTGCCACCTCGGTAGGGTCGTCGGAGTAGCCGTCCTCAATGTCCGCGGTGATGAACACGGGCAGGCGGCACAGCTCAGCGACAAGGGCAAGGGTGGCTCCCTTGCTGGACCGGCCGCCGTCGGGCTGGCCGGAGCTGGCGGCGATGCCAAAGCTGGTGGTCCCCACGGCAGCGAAACCTGCTTCGGCAAAGGCGAGTGCAGAGCCAAGGTCCCAGGCATTGGGCAGCAGCACCGGCGCCGCCCCGTGGTGAAGGTCCGTGAACGTGGCCATTAATCATTCCCATCCCGTGCCGAGCGAAGTGAAAGCTTCCCCCCAGATTACGCGGCAGCCGGGCAGCGCGCAGCCTGGACCTTGTACCAGCCTGGGGCACTCGCCGTTAAAGTAAGTCGGCCCGCACAGAGACGGCGAATCGCTGTACAGGCCTGACCACGGCTAACTTTGAGAAAAGCGCAGTGGCTACCAAGAACACTACCGCCCTGCCTGCCAAAGGCCTGCATCGGGCCTGCTGGCCGCACCGGAAGTCAGCGGCGCCTCAGGGACCCCGCCGCTCCCATGACGGCGCCTGCAGCCTGCAAAATGGCATTGCGCTCGCGGAAGCCCCGTGGCATCATGGCGGTCCGGCCCACCAGCCGCGAGATGCCCACCAGGCGCTGGGTCCGCACCCGCCGTGCCCGGTCGTAGCCGGCCAGCCCGTCGGCCACGGAGGCGGATGCACCCAGGCTCCGGCCCAACGCGACACCGTCAACCAGGGCCTCGCAGGCCCCACGGCCAAGAAACGGGGCCATGGAATGGGCCGCATCCCCCACCAGGACCACCCGGCCGCAGGAGTAGGAAGGCAGCCGCGGCACCTCCAACAGTTCATGGTGGAGGATGCCGGCCTCGGTGACCCTTTTCAGCACCTCAGCCGGTCCCGTCCGCCACGAGCCAAATACATCGCGCAGATGCTGCAGGTGGGGCGGATCGAACGGCTGGCCGGCACTGAGGCAGGCGTACCAGTTGGTGGCGTCGGGTCCTGCGGGCGAGATGCCGAACAACGCTCCCGGCGCCCACGTTTCCCCGTGGCTCCGGGCCGCGCCCTCAACGGTGCCGCGCCACGCCACAGCACCCAGGGACCGGGCAGCATACTGCCCGCCAAAAACCGCCAATCGGGTGCGGCTGTTGGTGCCGTCGGCGCCAATTACCACATCGGCACCGTCAACGGCGCGCGGTCCGGCCACCTCGGCCCCAAAGGTGATGTCTACGCCGTCGGCCAGTATTTCCAGGAGGAGCGGACGGCGAATCAGCAGCAGCTTGCCGCCGCCATTGGTGGCGATGAGTGTTTTCCCGGCAGGGGTCCGCAGCCCCGTGGTGGCTGCTGCTTCCACCCGCACGCTGCTGCCACGCACGGCCGGGCCCGCCCCGATGGCTTCCAGGGCCTCCAGCGCCGCAGGCCACAGGCCCAGCACGGTGCCTGTGCCGGGCAGCCCCGGGGCACTTTCCCGCACGTCCACGTCCCAACCCTCAAGGGCCAGTGCCCGGGCGGCGGCCAGCCCCGCGATGCCGGCCCCGATGATCGTTGCTCGTCCTCTCATGTCTCCGAGCCTACGCCCGCCAAGGCACCAATTCGACCGCCGGCCCGAAGGCGATGGCGGTCCAATTGCAACAAAAATGTTGCACTACTTCCGGCGAGGTGCAAAACTTTGTTTGCAGGTCAAAGTCAAGGGAGATCATCATGGAAACGAGCACGGACCGGATTGCACGCGCAATTAGCATCGACGCCAGCGCGGAAAGGGTGTGGGAGCTCATCCGCCGCCCCGGGTGGTGGATCAACGACGGCACGGTGGAGGACCGCGGCTTCGATGAAAGCAGTGACGTCAACGTCGTCACCCACCCTGTTCACGGCACCTTCCGCATCAAGACCGTTGCCCTGGATGCCCCGCGCTATGCCGCCTTCCGCTGGCTGGGGGATGGTGACGACCTCCCCACCACCTTGGTTGAATTCCGGATCGAGGACGCCGGTTCCGGCGTGGTGTTGCAAGTCGTGGAGAGCGGCTTCGATTCGCTGGGGGTCAGTGCGGAAGAGCGGCGCAGGCAGTTTGAAGGCAACACGGAAGGTTGGCGGATTGAGCTGGAGGCAGCCCTGAAATGGGCACTGCAGCCATGAGCTCCACCTCAACGGCACCCGTATTTGCGGCCCTGGGCGACCCCCACCGGCAGCAGCTGCTCATGATGCTGGCCCGAGGGGGCGCGGCGTCGGCGTCGGCGCTGGCGCCGTCGCTGCCCATGTCACGGCAGGCGGTGGACCGGCACCTGCGCGTGCTGTCCGGTGCGGGACTGCTGGAGCCGCGGCGTTCGGGGCGCGAGGTCCTCTACGCCGTGCGTAGGGCCGAGCTGGACCGCTCAGCGGAATGGCTAAGGGAACTGGCCGACGGCTGGGACCGGCGCCTCGCCGCCGTCAAGGCTGCCGCCGAAACGCCCGGGGAAGGCTGAGCGGCCACGCTCTCACGCCGTGGGGAGCAGTGAAGGAAGCACGCCGGCCACCACCTCCGCGGCCACGTCGCTGATGCGCTGCCGGGAGGGGCCGGGCTCACCCGCCCTGGAGTGAAAGCTCCACAGGAATGCCTGATGCATGGCGGCCCCCGTCAGCGCCAGCGCTGCGCCTTCCAACGGCGCCCCGGAACGGATGCGCCCGGCAGCTTGTTCATCAGCCAGGTATTTTCCAACTCCCAGGCTCATGATTTCCGGTCCGGTGCCGTGCGCCTCGACGGCATCCCTGTGCCGGGCCAGCAGTTCGTTGTCGGAAAAGATGGACATTCCGATCGGCAGCACTGTCAGGTAAAAGACGATTAGCTCGGCCACCACCAGTCGCAGGTTTTCCTCCAGCACGCCGTGCCCGGCGAGGCCGGCAGCCCCGTCCCCCAGCACGCGAACGGGGGGCAGCCGCTCGGCCAGCACGGCCAGGAAAAGTGCAATCTTGTCCTCAAAATGGCGGTACAGCAGGGGCTCGGAGCAACCGCTGGCGCGGGCAATCTCCTTGGTGGTGGTGCGCGCCAGCCCCCTGTCCCGCATGACAGCCAACGCCCCGTCCAGAATTGCCTCACGTGTTGGGTTCATGGCCACCCCTTCCCTGTTAGTGTTTACTAACATACGCTTAGTAAACACTAACATCGACGGCCCGGCGGGGCTGCGAGGAGGAAACGCCATGTCATTGCCAATTCTTGTCACGGGCGGCACGGGGCGGCTCGGTGCACGGGTGGTGGCCCGGCTGCTCGAGGCAGGTGCCCCTGTCCGGGTACTGACGCACAGCAAGGCCGGGCCCGACGGCGCCACGCTGATTCCGGGCGACCTCACCACGGGTGCCGGCGTCGACGCGGCCCTGGCCGGAGTGGGGACCGTGGTCCATTGCGCCGGCAGCGCCAAGGGCGACGAAGCCATGACGCGCACGCTCGTTGCCGCCGCCCAGCGGGCCGAAACACGCCACATTGTCTACATTTCGGTGGTTGGCGCGGACCGCGTACCTGTGACCGGCAGGATGGACCGGATGGCCTTTGGCTACTTTGCCGCCAAGCGCGCCGCCGAACAGGTGCTGGAAGAATCCGGGGTCCCCCACTCGATCCTGAGGGCCACCCAGTTCCTGGAATCGATGTTGCTGGTGGCCAGGCAGCTCGCCAAGTCGCCGGTGATCCCGGCGCCCACGGGCTCGCGTTTCCAGCCGGTCGCCGTCGACGAAGTGGCAGCCAGGCTCGTGGAACTGGCTCTCGGCCAGCCGGCCGGGCTGGTTGAGGAAATGGGCGGCCCCACGGCCTACCTCACCGACGAGCTGGTCCGCGGATACCTGGCAGCCATGCACCGGCACCGCCTCTTTGTGCCATTTCGCATGCCGGGAAAGGCTGCCGCCGCCGTCCGGGCCGGGGCAATCCTCACTCCTGACCATGCCACCGGCGTCAAGACCTGGGAGGAATTGCTGGCCGCGGAGGCGCACTGACCACACGGCGTGAAATACTCGTCGCTGGAGCAATTCATCAAACCGGCGAATCATGAATCCGGCATTGCCCGCCGTTTCACGCTGTGACCCGGGAAACATTACCGGCAAGTAACAAAATCCTGTTCCGCAGCTCCGCCCCGGGGTACGCTGACAATTATGGACCAATACCAGCCTCCCCTTGCCGACATTTCCTTCGCCCTGGAGCACGTTGTCGGGTACCCGGACATCGCGAAACTGCCCGGATTTGAACACGCCGACCTTGACACCGTCGTCGAACTTCTTGAGCAGTGCGGTGACTTCATGTCCGCGGCCGTGGCGCCGACGAACCGCACCGGCGACACCCAGGGTTCCCGGCTCCAGCCCGATGGCACGGTGCTCACACCCGACGGCTTCAAGGAGGTGTACCACCAGTACGTGGAGGCAGGCTGGGGCTCGGTTCCGCTGCCTGAGGAATACGGCGGAGGAGGGTTCCCGCGCACGGTGGGGCTGGTGATCCAGGAGCTCATCACCAGCGCCAACATGGCGTTCTCGCTGTGCCCCCTGCTCACCCAGGGCGCCATTGAGGCCCTGCTGCACTACGGCGACGACGCCCTCAAGGAACGCTACCTGCCCAAGATGGTCACGGGCGAGTGGACCGGCACCATGAATCTCACCGGGCCCCAGGCCGGGTCCGACGTCGGCGCGCTCACCACGCGCGCAGTCCGGCAGGGGGACGGCAGCTATGCCATTACGGGCCAGAAGATTTTCATCACCTACGGCGACCACGACATGGCTGAACAAATTGTGCACCTGGTGCTGGCCCGCACGCCCGGCGCCCCGGAGGG
>Ga0134128_10002385_pt1 | contig 23378 bp, 25 predicted proteins | sample KB31754_FD_96462 | JGI IMG/M metagenome (GOLD analysis project Ga0134128, IMG submission 96462) | Terrestrial soil microbial communities with excess Nitrogen fertilizer from Kellogg Biological Station, Michigan, USA - KB3-175-4 | ecosystem: Environmental > Terrestrial > Soil > Unclassified ... | reverse complement strand
TCATCCTCAGCCAGGTTCTTGATCGTGTACGTCAGCTCGTCTCGCAGGCCCGTCAGGCTTGCATCGGCGTCCTTGAGCACACGCACCGACAGGTCCTCGTCGGGCAAATCTACATAGATTCTTCGGATGGCATCGGCGAAGGCGTCCGCATCCGCATGGGCAAATTCGACGGACGGCAACGGGTCGCCGTTCGATGGCTTTCGATAGTTCTCGAGCGCGACGACAAAGGCGGTCACCCGCGTGAAGCCCCGCTCGGGTCGCGCTTCCGCCTCAACCGTTTCGCGGCTTGCGCCTCCCCTCTTAGCCATCGTCGTCCTCATCTAGAAACTCGTTTTCTAGGCGCCGTGCGTCGGAGCGCAGCCGATCCAGGTCATGACCAGCTCGGTGGAGCACAAGTAGGAAGAAAAGCAGCCTGCGAGCCGTTGGACTCATCGCTCTTTTGCGCGCCTCGCTGGTTCCCGCCGCGCCCCAGGACCGCACGGTGGCCGTGCTCGACCCCATCAACTGCGCCAGTCGGGCGCTACGGCCACTGGCTTCGCCGTCGTTGAGTTCCTGTGCGATCCGCCTGACTGCGGTTGATTGATCCACTTCCGTCCCATCACTCTGTCACAGTGACTTAGTTAGTGGCGCAACTCCTCCGCGACAAGGTCCCTCATTCACATAGATGCCCGGCGCTAGAAGCGGGCTCTCCTTTCGCCGAAGGCCGATGGCATTCGCCACGGTCGCGGGGTCGCCGGGGCATCGCCGGTGACCATGACGGTGGCCCTACAAGATGCGGCAGAGCGGCGGGCCAAGAAGGGCATCGCGTGATCGAGACCTTTAGGCTGCAAAGGGGCGCCTTGCCTTCCTGCCTGCGCCGCGGAACCCGCCCCCTAGAGCGATGGTTTGATTTGTAACAGCAGGACAGTGCGCCCTTGACGATCGCTTGCCCCGACTGCGGCACATTGGCAGAAATCCCGCCGCTGCCGCCGCGAAGCACGGCGGTCTGTCGGCTCTGCCGCCGCGATCTCGAGAAGACCAGCGGGCGCAGCATCGTCGCGGCGCTCGCCTGCTCGCTCGGCACCTTCCTGCTGCTGATCCCGGCCAATACCTTGCCGCTGCTGCGCATCGACCTCATGGGCTTGCAAGCGCAGAATGTAATCGGCGGCGGCATCGCCGCGCTGTGGCGCGAGCAGTGGTTCCTGATCTCAGGCTGCACCGCGCTCTTCGTCATCATCCTTCCCTTCGTCATCTTTGGCCTGCTGTCGGCGGTGCTCGCCTGCGTCCGCTTCGGCTTCCGCCCGGGCTGGCTCGCCGCCGCCTTCCGCTGGTCGTCATGGCTCGACCTCTGGGGCATGCCGGACGTGTTCCTGCTCGCCTCTTTCGTGGGCTATTACCGGCTGAGCCATCTGGGCGCGGCCAGCGTCTTCATCGGCCCGGGCGGCTACTGCTTCATGGCGGCCGGCTTCCTTGCCATGCTGACCCGCGCCGCGCTCGACCGGCGCACGGTCTGGCGGGTGCTGGGGCCGGCCTACGACCTGCCGCCGGGCCCCGACACGCTCTCCTGCATCACCTGCGATCTGGTTCAGCCGCTGTCGCGCGAAGGCGAGCCTTGCCTGCGTTGCGGCGCAAGGCTCAGGCCGCGCAAGCAGGACGCCATGCCCCGCACCGCTGCGCTGCTGGCATCCGCCCTCGTCCTGTTCATTCCCGCGAACCTGCTGCCGATGAATGTCTCCAACCAGTTGGGCAACGAAGTGAGCTACACGATCTACACAGGCATACATGAGCTCTTCGAGAACGGCCTCTGGCCGCTCGGCGGCCTCGTCTTCTGCACGAGCATCCTGATCCCCTTCGGCAAGATCCTGGCGCTTGGCTGGTGCGTCATGTCGGTGTGGCGCCATTCGAGCGCCCGGCTCGTCGCCAAGACCAAGATCTTCCGCCTGGTCGCCGAGCTCGGACGCTGGTCCAAGACCGATCCCTTCACCATCGTGTTCTTCGTTCCGCTGGTGAATTTCGGCGGGCTCGCCTCCTCGAGCGCCGGCTGGGGCGCGACCGCTTTCATGGTGATGTCGGTGTTGACGATGTTCGCCTCGGCCACCTTCGACCCGCGGCTGATGTGGGACGTGGTCCCGATGGGGGGCGCGTGAACGACCAGCCGCGCTCCGACATCGCCCGCACCAGAGCCGAGGTTCGGCGCGGCTGGTGGCCGGGATGGATCTGGGCGATCCCGATCGCCGCGGTGCTGATCGTCGGCTGGTGGGCGTTCCGCACCTTCATGAATGGCGGCGAAACCATCACCATCAGCTTCGATGACGTGCACGGGCTGAAGGCGGGCGACACCACCGTGCTCTACCGCGGCATGAAGATCGGCGAGGCGAAAAGCCTGGCGCTCGCCAAGGATGGAAAAAGCATCGAGGTCACCGTACACATCGTTGACAGCGCTACGCAGTTCCTGCACTCGGGCACGCAATTCTGGCTGCAAGGCGCGCATCCGAGCCTCTCCGATCTCTCGACGCTTTCGGCGGTGGTCTCGGGGCCGAGCATCATCATGGATCCGGGACCCGGCAAGAAGACCACGCATTTCGCGGGATTGACGCAGAAGCCGATCATCCCCGGTCCGCACGGTCCGCCGCAAATCTACGGCGTCGCGCTCAACGGCGATGCGGGTCGGCTGAAGCCGGGCGATCCCGTGAAGCTGCGCGGCTTCACGGTGGGCGAGGTGAAGGATATCGCTTTTCGCTACGACGCGGCGACCGGCGCGGTGGAGACGCCGGTGACGCTGGCGCTCTATCCCTCGCTCTTCCGTCTCGGCGGCGGGGCACTCAATTCGGCGATCGACCGCCTGATCCGCGACGGGTTGCGCGCGCGCCTCGATCGCGACCCGCCGCTCGTCGGCAATCCCGAGCTGACTTTGGAAGTCGCTCCAGGCACCCCGTTGACCGCGCCGAGCGCGGTCAACGGGGTGCCGCAGATTCCGGCCGCGCCGGGCGGCGGCGTCACCTCGATCGTCGAGCGCGTCAACAAGCTGCCGCTCGATCAGATCGCGCAGAACCTGCTCGACATCACCCATCACGCGGATCAGATCGCCGCATCGCCCGCGCTGAAGGACTCAATCCGCCAGCTCGACGCCGCGCTGGCGCAGATCCATGAGACGACGCAACAGGCCGGCCCGCAGATCAGCGCACTGGTCGAGCGGCTGCGCAAGACGGCGGGTCAGCTCGACAGCACGGCGGGCGCCGCCGACAAGCTGCTGGGCGGCTCGCCGGCGCAGACCGGCTTGCAATCGGCGCTGCGCGAGCTCACCGACGCGGCGCGCTCGGTGCGCGATCTCGCCAACTATCTCGAGCGCCATCCGGAAGCGCTGATCCATGGCCGCTCGGGCGGCTGAGCCGCGGCGCAAGGCGCGCGCCGAGAAGCGGGCGGTGATCACCCGGATGCTGCTTGCCGGACCGGGCCCTTCCGCCGCCAAATTATGGGGCGGGCGCCGAGATCTGTGCAGCGCTTGGCAAAACACATCGGAGGGCGGGCCATGAGAAGAGTTGTCGTCGGCCTCGCTGGTGTCGTGATCGCGCTCTCCGGCGCGAGCGGCGCGGCCAGGGCGGATGTGTTCACGCTGAACTCGCCGGCGATGCCGGACAACGGCATTCTGGCCATGAAGAACGCGTGCAACGACAAGCAGAGAAGCCCCAATTGCGTCGGCGAGAACGTGTCGCCGCCGCTCGCCTGGTCGGGTGTGCCGGAGGGCACGAGGAGCTTCGCGCTGCTGCTGTTCGACCCCGAAGGACGAGCGCCGTCAGGCGTTTCGCATATGGTGATCTATGGCATTCCCGCTTCGGTGAGCAGCTTCGCCGAAGGTGCGCTCAGCCGGCCTTCCGACATATTCGTCGGCGGCAAGAGCACGATGGGCAAGGCATTCTATTCCGGTCCGGGCACGCCGCCCAACACCGACTGGCACCACTATACCTGGACCTTGGTGGCGACCGACTTAGAGCCGAAGGCACTCGAACCCGGCATGACGCGGGAAGAACTCGTCGCCGCCCTTAAGGATCATGTGAAGGGCTCGGCCGGCCTCGTCACGCGCTTCAAGCACCCCTAGGCGCAATTTCGCGCCAGACGCCTTCCTCAGGGAGGCGGCGAGGCGGCGATTTCCATGGGCCCGCTCGGCGCACCCCCGGCAGGAGCGAACGGGCTCAGCGCGAACCATGAGCGGAAGGCGGCGCGTTCACGACGCGACCCGTCGAGATGCAAGCGCTCCTCGCGTAAGGCGCGATCGATGCTGAGATGGCCGAGCCAGATCTGCGTCAGAACCCGCAACGAGGTTTCGATCAGGAGATCGACCTCGAAGCCGGGGTCCTTGTAGCAAAGATCGATCTGGCCGGGCTCGAAGACGAGCCAATAGCGCCGCCGGGCAGCGGGCAGGCCGGGGAAGCGGAACTCGGCGACGAAGCGGCGATCTCCGGGCCGGACCTGGCTCACCACCGTGCGGCGGATGTCCCACATCAGCAGGTCGGGATCGAGATTCTCGGCATCGACCAGCTTGTGGCGGAGCCAGCGCTGCGCCCAGAGCCCCATCTTCTCGACCACCGCGAAGAGCTCCCGCCCGGCGGGCGTCAGGTGGTACTCGAAGCCGCTGCCCGCGGCGCGGCGGCGTTCGATGACGCCGGCGAACTGCAGCTCCTTGAGGCGGCGGGCGAGCAATGAGGAAGACATGCGCGGCACGCCGCGCTGCACATCGTTGAAGCGCACGCTGCCGAGCAGCAGCTCGCGGATGACCAGCGGCGTCCAGCGCTCCGCCAGCACTTCGGCGGCGAGCGCGATCGGGCAGAACTGTCCGTATCCTCGCTTCTCGACCATACCGGAAGCGTAGCACCCGCGGAGAGGAGAGCAACTTCACATTTTGCAGTTGCCGATGCGGCCGGGTGAGCGAGACTCGGTGCATATGCCCGACCCGGAGGCTGCGATCATGACCCGACATATCGACCTCAAGTCGCTCGCGCGCGAGATCGGACCAGGCTTTGCCCAAGGCGCCGCCGAGCGCGACGCGAAAGACAGCTTCGTCGCGGCTCACTATGGCGCGCTGAAGGAGCACAAGGTCTTCTCCGCCCTCGTTCCCGTCGAGCTCGGCGGCGGCGGCGCAAGCCACAGCGAGATGTGCGCCTTCCTGCGCCGCCTCGCCCATCACTGCCCGTCGACGGCGCTGGCGCTCTCCATGCATCAGCATCTCGTCGCCGCCGCGGTCTGCAATTACCGCAATGGCCGGCCCGGGCGAAAGCTGCTGGAGCGCGTCGCCGCCGACGAGACCGTGCTGATTTCGACCGGTGCCAATGACTGGATGGAATCGAGCGGTTCGGCCGAGCGGGAGGAGGGTGGCTTCCGCATCAGTGCGCGAAAGCCCTTTGGCAGCGGCTCGCCCAAGGGCGGCGTGCTGGTGACTTCGGCGCCTTTCGAGGATCCCAAGGAAGGCTGGCAGGTGCTCCATTTCGCCATTCCCTTCGCCGCTCCGGGCGTGTCGCTGGCGGATGATTGGCACACGCTCGGCATGCGGGCCACCGGATCGCAAACCATCCTCCTCGACAAAGTCTTCGTCCCCGAGGAAGCCATCGCGCTGCGCCGTCCGCGCGGCCGGTTCCATCCCGCCTGGAACGTGATCCTGACCGTGGCGATGCCGCTGATCATGTCGGTCTATTGCGGCGTCGCTGAAGCGGCGGCCGATATCGCGCGCAACGAGGCCGGCAAGCGGCGAGCAGATCCGACCCTACCCTATCTTCTCGGCGAGCTTGCCAATCATCTGGCTATGGCACAGCTCGGCACCGACGACATGGTCCGTCTGGCGAAGGATCTCGACGCGGAGATGAGCCTGGAGACGACGAGCGCCGTCCTGATCCGCAAGACGATCGTCGCCGAAGCGGTGCTGGCCACGGTGGAGAAGGCGTTGGAAGCGGCCGGTGGCGCCGGCTTCTACCGCAGGTCGGGGCTTGAGCGCTTCCTGCGCGACGCGCATGGCGCGCAATTCCATCCGCTATCGGCCAAGCGGCAGCACCGCTTCACCGGCCGCCTGACCCTCGGCCTCGACCCGATCGCGGACGCCGTCTAAGCGCCACCGACGACGGCCGCTTGCAGCGTCCGGCATTCGTCGCCCGGCTTCTGCACGTCTGCCGGTGCCTTGAACACCTCGCCGGCCGGCGCGGCGGGCTCGGTCAGAAGGCCCTGCGCCGCGGAGTGGCCGCATGGCCCTGATGCCGGCGATGCCGGATCCGGCTCCAGAGGCTGCCGAGCATCACGGCGATGAGCGCAAAGACCGCAATGCGCACTGCGACGGCGGCGAGATTCTGGACGATCATCGCGCCGCCGCTCCAGCCGGGATAGCCGCCCCATTCGAGCGGCAGGAACAGCGCCGCCACTGACAACGCCAGCGCCAGCAGCGCGCCGTCCCGCGCCCATCTGAGGGGCAATGCCAGTCGCCTGTGCATGACCATGCCTCCCGCTTCGGCGACGGAGCGGGGCTGCTCCGCCGCAACTTGGCCTAAGATTAGGACGTTGGCGCTGGGCGGCGTTGACCCAGGTCAATCGGTCCCGCCGCCGGTTGTGCCAGGTCAATGCCGGCAGGCGCGGCTGTGGTCGAGGATGGCGCAAGGCAAAGGGGAGAAGGAATGCGAGCGCGAATTTTCGCCGTGGCGGTCTTGGGATTGCTGACGCTGGTCGCTTGCGCGCCCGGGAATACCCTGCGTCCGGGCTCCGAGCCGCCCCCGGCTGCCGGCCTGGCGCGGCTCTATGTTTATCGCGCCAGCGCGCCCTCGCAACCGCAGACATGGACCACCGTCTCGCTCAACGGAAGGCCGGTAGGCAGCTCCGCGCCCGGCAGCGTCTTCTATCGCGACGTGCCGCCGGGTCGCTACGAGGTCGGGGTGCGCAGCGACCAGCGTTATCCCGACCAGTTCAGATCGGTCCTGCTGCGCCCGGGCGACACCGCCTATGTCGAGGTCCAGGAAGCGCGGCATTGGGGCTGGACCGGATGGGGCCGGACGGGCACGACCTTCGCCGTACGCCTCGTGAGCCCGGCCCAGGCCCAGCAGCAGATGACCGGGCTGCGCCTCACCTCGGGCTAAGATGGCGAACCATAGCGACGGCGGTCGCGGGACAGAGCGTGGCGAATTCGGGCGCCGCGGCGATGGCCGCCGGCACGGCCGCGCGCTCGATGCGCTGGAAGCCCAGCTTCGCGAAGAACGGAGCGGCGCTGGTGGTCAGCAGATAGAGCGCGTCGATGCCGCGCCGCTGCGCCTCCTCGATCATCCAGGCGACGATTGCCGAGCCTTGCGCCCGCGCCCGCGCCGGCGGCAGCACGACCAGCGAGCGGAGCAGCGCGGCATTGCCGTAGGGCTCCAGCGCGGCGAAGCCGATGAGCCCGCCCGCGGGCTCGCGGAAGACAAAAAATTCGCTATGGCCGGGCAGGTCGGCCAGCGGCAGCCCTTCCGCCGCGAGCGCCTGGGCAATGAGTGGGATGTCGCGCGGCTCGGCCGCGCTGCCGATCACCCGGGGAAGCATGCGCTCCGCCATCGCGCCCTCCTGCCGCTCGCATCACCGCACCAAAGGCTAACGCCAAAGGGCGGATGCGGTATAGAGCGTGCCGGGCCGCTGCCATGATCCCGCTCCCGCCTCCGTTCTCCTCCGCTTCCGCCCGCGATCTCTTCGCGCTCGCCGATGCGCTGGCCGCGATCTGGGTCACCGGTCACGCGCTCCTCACCAAGCGCGATGTCCGCGCCGCCATCGGCTGGATCGGCCTCGCCTGGCTCTCACCCTTCGTCGGCCCGGTGCTCTACTGCCTCTTCGGCATCAACCGGGTAAGCCGCCGTGCCTCGCGCCTCACCGCCCGCACTGCGCCTTATGAGCGGCCGGCGATGGGCGCGCCGCTGCCGGATCTGCCCGAGCACATTGCCGCCATCGCCGGCGTCGGCGATCGCCTGACCGGGCGGCCGCTGCTGCCCGGCAATGGCTTCGCCCTCTACCGCAGCGGCGACGAGGCCTATCCCGCCATGCTCGAGGCGATCCGCCGGGCGGAGCGCAGCGTCGCGCTCGCTTCCTACATCTTTCGCGCCGATCGCGTCGGTGCCGCCTTCATCGACGCGCTCGCCGCGGCGCAGGCGCGCGGCGTCGAGATCCGCGTGCTCATCGACGGCATCGGCAGCGGCTATCTCTTCTCCTCGGCGGCGCGCGCACTTGGCCGCCGCGGGATCAAGTTCGCACGCTTCATGCATCACTGGCTGCCCTGGCGAATGCCCTTCCTCAACATGCGCAACCATAAGAAGCTGCTCGTCGTCGATGGGCGGATCGGCTTCACCGGCGGGCTCAATCTCGGCGCCGAGAATCTGCGCCGCCTGCGCCCGCCGCGGCCGGTCGAGGATGTGCAGTTCCGCATCGACGGACCAGCGGTGGCGCTGCTCATGCTGACCTTCGCGGAGGATTGGTCCTTCACCACCGGCGAGGTGCTGGCGGGCGAGGCCTGGTGGCCGGCGATCGCGCCCGCCGGCCGGGTCTGGGCGCGCGGCGTGGGCTCCGGACCGGACGAGGATCTCGGCAAGCTCGCTTCGCTGCTGGCCACGGCGGTGACAGTGGCCAAGCGGCGGCTGCGCATCGTCACGCCCTATTTCCTGCCGGAGCTGCCGCTGATGGCGGCGATCGTGCTGGCCGCCTTGCGCGGCGTCGCGGTCGAGATCGTCCTGCCGGAGCGCTCGGACCATCGCCCGCTCGACTGGGCCATGCGCGCGCATCTCGCCTTTTTCGCGGTGCCCGGCATGACCATCCACCTCACCGGCGCACCGTTCGACCATTCGAAGCTCGCCACCGTCGATGGCGCCTGGTGCATGCTTGGCAGCGCCAACTGGGACGCGCGCAGCCTGCGTCTTAACTTCGAGTTCACGCTCGAATGCTACGACAGCGCCATGGTTGAGACGATCGACCGGCTCATCGACGAGAAGATCGCCCGTGGGCGCGTGCTGTCGCCCGCCGATCTCGCGGCGCGCCACCCGCTCTTCCGCCTGCGTGACGCCGCGGCGCGGCTGCTGCTGCCCTACCTCTGAGGGGGCCGTCCATGCGTGCCGCGTCACCACGCCTCTTGCGAAAACCTATTCCGCTCACCATCGTATCAGGCGACCGGATGTTGCCGGGCTCAAGCTTTGGATGCGTATGGTCGAGAGGAAGGGCCATTTGGTTTCCCTCGCGCCGCGAGACAGGCGGGCGTCGGAAGGGCTTCGAAGGAACATTGGGTTGAAGATCGTTAGCTGGAACCTGCTGCGGCTCACCGGTGCCGCAGTCGAGGACGTGGCCGCTTTGGTGCGGCGCGAGCAGCCGGATCTCCTGCTGATGCAGGAGGCGACTGCCGAGATGGAGCGGCTGCCCGCTCTCCTCGGCGGCCATTTCTATCGGGAGCCGCTGCCGGGCCGGATTCATGGCCTGGCCTGCTGGAGCCCGCATGAGCTGCTGCCGCCGGAGACCTTGCCGCTGCCGGTATCGCGGATGCCGGGGCGGGTACCGCCGCGCATCGCGCAGATCATCCGGCTCGGCGAGGCGACGGTCGCCAATGTGCATCTCTCGCATGGGCAGCTGCTCAATCGCTGGCAGCTCCTGCGCCTGATCCGGGCGCTGGACGGGCCGGCGGCGGTCATCGGCGACTACAACGCCATCGGCCCGACGGTGCTGCCGGGCTTCCGCGATGTCGGCCCGCGCGAGCCGACGCATCGGGCGCGCAATGTGCTGCCCTTCCGGCTCGACCGCTGTCTGGTGCGCGGGCTCTATTGCGCCGAGGCGCGGGCGCTCGACCGAGGTCCCTCGGATCACCGGCCGATCGCGCTCGAGCTCGCGACGCTCCCGGCACTGGCGGCAATCGAAGCCGAGCGCGGCTTCATCCGGCCGCGGCGCCGCGCTCGCGCCGGCTAGCACAACCCCTCTTAGAGGCTGAACAGCCGCGCCGCCGTCTCGCCGAGAATGGCGCGGCGCTCCGCCTCGGCGAATCCGGCCTCCTCGACGACGCGCAGCGGCTCGCTGTCGCCGATCGGGAAGGGATGGTCGGAGCCGAGCAGCAGCTTCTCCGCGCCCGCCGTCTGGGCCAGGAAGCGCAGCGCTTGCGCCTCGAACAGCACAGTGTCGAAGTAGAGCCGGCGGAAGCCTTCGACGGGATCGGCGTATTTGCCGGGGTGGATCGCGTGGTTGCGCTTCAGGCGGCCGAGCGCATAAGGCAGCGCCGCGCCGCCATGCGAGACGATGAGCTTGATGCCGGGATAGCGCTGCAGATGGCCCGAGAAGAGCAGGCGCGCCAGCGCGGTCGTCGTGTCGGTGAGCCTGCCCACCGCGTTGACGAGATCGTAGTCGGCGAGCCGGTCGTCGCCGCAGGCGAACATCGGATGCAGGAAGATGGTCGCCTGACGCGCCGAAGCCACCTGCCAGAAGGGATCGAGATCGGCATCGTCGAGCCCGCCGCCGACACCCCTGGGCTGCGTGCCTATCATCGCGCCGTGGAAGCCCTGATCGAGCGCCTCCTCGAGGATGCGCGCCGCCAGCGCGCCGCTCTGCAGCGGCACGGTGGCGAGCGGCGCCAATTCCGGCAGCGCCGCAGCGCCCTTCAGCATGTGCTCGTTCATGAAGCGGCACCAATCGGCGCCCTCTTCGGGCGGCAGCTCATAGCCGAACATGTCGAGCCAGCCGCCGACCACCTGGCGGTCGATCTTCTGGCTGCCGAGCCAGGTGCGGCGCTGGCCGATATCGGAGAGCTTGGGCGAGACCGGCCGGGTCGGCGCCTGATCGGCAAAGGCCATGCGTGTCGCACCGGCATCGGCATGGACCGCAACCGAAGGGAAGAGCCGGCGCTCGGCGCGCAGCGTCTCGAGCAGTGCCGGCGGCACGAAATGGGCATGGCAATCGACGATCATTGCTCCTCCTCGGCGGCGGCGCCGCCCGACGCGCGCAGCATATCCGATCGGATGCGCTACTCCCCTCTATCGGTTTTGGCGCTTTCCAGTGTCCGCCTTGGCCAGCAACTCGCCTAGCGCCGCGATCGACATCGGCAACTCGGCGATCGCGAGTTCGAGTGGCGCCAGCGCATCGTTGACCGCGCTCGCCACCGCCGCCGGCGCGCCCAGATATCCGGCCTCCCCGGAGCCCTTCTGGCCGAACTCGGTCAAGGGCGACGGCGTGCAGTGATCGGCGATGACGATATCCGGCACCTCATGCGCGGAAGGCATGAGATAGTCCATGAAGGAGCCGCTCACCAACTGGCCTTGGGCGTCGTAGCGGAAGCGCTCATAGAGCGCGGCGCCGATGCCATGCGCGGCACCGCCATAGGTCATGCCGTGGACGATGTCGGGATTGATCATCGTGCCGCAATCATGGCCGATGGCGTAGGGGCCGAGCGTCACCTGGCCGGTGATGCGGTCGATCTCGGCATAGACGACATGCGCTTCGAAGGCGTAGCAGGGATACATCTGCACGCGACCGTCGGGCGTCGGCAAAGCGCCGCCGGTCGGCACTTCCCAGACATGGATCGCCTGCAGCCCCGGCGTCATGCCGGGCGGCAGCTTGTGGAATTTGCGATGGGCGATCTCGACGAGCTGCGCCCAGGAGAGCGCGGCGCTCTGATCGTCGCGCCTCGCCACCGTGCCGTCGCGATAAAGGAGTTCCGCCTCGGGGGCGCCGAGATTATGCGCGGCGATCGCGACGAGTGCGGCCTTCAGCTTCTTCGCGGCGCCGGCCGCGGCGCCGCCCAGCATGATCGCCATGCGGCTGCCGACCGGGCTGTTGCTCGGTAGCGCGCCCAGCGAATCCGCATGGATGACGCGGATGGTGTCGGGATCGCGCTCCAGCACCTCGCCCACCACCGTCGCCACCAGCGTCTCGTGCCCCTGGCCCGAGGAGGATGTGCCCATCGCCGCGGTGATCGTGCCGGAGAGATCGACCTTGATCGTGCAGGATTCCATCCAGGTCGTGGTCTCGTTCTTCGGATTGAAGAGCGGCTCGAAGGCCGAATTCCCGCCGCTCGGCTCGAGGCAGCAGCCGATGCCGATCCCGGCCAGCCGCCCGGCGCGCCGCGCTTCATCGCGCTTTGCCAGGAGCGCCTCGTAGCCCGCGGCGGCGAGCGCCTTCTCCAGCACCGTGTGATAATCACCGCTGTCATAGGTGCTGCCGCTTGGGATCGTATAGGGGAATTCCTCGGCGCGGATCAGGTTGCGCCGACGCAGCTCGATCCGGTCGATGCCGAGCCGGCGCGCCACCCGGTCCATCATCGTCTCCAGCGCGAAATTGGTCGGCGACTGGCCGAAGCCGCGCACCGCCTCCTGCGCCGTCTTGTTGGTGGTGACGCTGATCGCCTCGTATTCGACGCTGCCGATGCGATAGGGGCCGACGATGGCGCCGACGGGCTTGCCGAGCTGCAGCGGCGCGCGCCCGGCATAGGCGCCGGCATCGTCGAGCGCGCGCAGCCGCAGCGAGCGGATGATGCCGTCCGTGCCGAAGGCGACCTCGACATCGAAGATGCGGTCGGGCCCATGCGCATCGCCGCCGCGCATGTTCTCCAGCCGATCCTCGATGAGGCGGATCGGCGCGCCCAGTTTCCGCGCCAGATAACCCACCAGCACGCTGTGCTTGATGCCGCGCTTCACGCCGTAGCTGCCGCCGACATCGGTGTCGAAATGGACGCGCACGGCATTGCCGGGAAGCCGCAGCGCGCGGGCGAGCTGGTCCGGATATTTCGGCATCTGGATCGAGGCCCAGACATCGAGGAGCTGCGCCGCGGGGTCCCAGCGCGCCACCACGCCGAAGGTCTCGATCGGCACCGTGGCGTTGCGATGCCAGCGCGCGCGGAAGGCGAGACGCTGCCCCGTCGCGGCGAAATCCTGTTCGACCGGCCCCCAGGTGAATTTGCGGCGATAGAGCAGGTTCGAGCCGTGCTCGGGATGGACCGGCGGCGAACCCGCCGCCAGCGCCGCCTCGGGATCGATGACGAAGGGCAGCGGCCGGTACTCGACCTCGACGAGTTCTGCCGCGTCCTCGGCGAGGGCGCGCGTCTCGGCGACCACCGCCGCCACCCATTCGCCGACATAGCGCGCGCGGCCGACCGCCAGTGGGAAGCGCCGCACTTCGGGGATGTCGAGACCGGTGAGCAGCGGATCGGTCGCCCGCGCCAGCTCGTCGCCGGTCAGCACCGCGTGCACGCCGGGAAGCGCCAGCGCGTGGCGCGCATCGATCGCCTCGATGCGCGCGGCCGGATAAGGGCTCGCCACCAGCGCCACATGCAGCATGCCGGGGAGATCGAGATCGGCGACATAGCGCCCGGCGCCGGCGACGAAGCGGCGATCCTCCCTGGGGCGACGCTTGCGTCCGATATAGCGAAAGGAGGGCAACGCCTCAGCCGGCATGGGGCGCTCCGGCGATGTTGGAGGCGGCGCGGCGCTCGGCCGCGAGCCGGATCGCCTCGACGATCTGCTTGTAGCCGGTGCAGCGGCAGAGATTGCCCGAGATCGCCTCGCGGATCTCTTCATCGGAAGGCAGTGCGCGCTCGCGCAGCAGCGCCTCGGCGGCGATCAGCATGCCCGGCGTGCAGAAGCCGCATTGCAGCCCATGCGCCTCGCAGAAGGCGTCCTGCAGCACGCCGATGGCGCCGGGCTCGGGCCCGAGCCCCTCGACGGTGACGATCTCGGCGCCCGCCGCCTGCACCGCGAAGAGGAGGCAGGAGCGCACCGGCCTGCCGTCGAGCAGCACCGAGCAGGCGCCGCAGACGCCATGCTCGCAACCGGCATGCGTGCCGGTGAGGCGCAGCGTATCGCGCAGAAAATCGACCAGCGTCATGCGCGCCGGGACGCGCGCCTCGACGGCGCGGCCATTGACGGTGAGGCGGATCGCGTGCTCCGACATCGGCTCAGCCGCGCCCTTCGGCGTCGGCGCGCGCTTCGGATATCGCGCGGGCGATGAGAGCGCCGGCAACGCGCTGGCGATACTCGGCCGAGGCGTGGAGATCGGAGATCGGCTCGATCTCGGCATCGGCGAGCGCCACCGAAGCGGCGATGTCGGAAGCCTCGAGCCGCGTGCCTGTCAACCGCGCCGCGGCGCTCTCGAGCGCCAGCGGCGTCGCCGCCGCGCCACCGATACCAAGCGCCGCGCGCCGGCAGATGCCGTTGGCGTCCAGCGCGAGCTGCGCCGCCGCGGCGAGGAGCGCGAAATCGCTGCGGCGGATGCTGACTTCCTGGAAGCCGGTGCCGAGCCGGCCGGCGTCGCGCCACAGCGGGATGCGCGCGGCGACAAGGCAATCCTTGTGATCGAGCGCCGTCGTCATCGCGCCGAGGAAGAAATCGCGCGCGGCAAAGCGCCGCTCGCCGTCGGTCGAGCGCGCCACCAGCTCGGCGCCGAGCACCGCGGCGGCAAGACAGATCTCGGCCGAGGGATCGGCATTGGCGAGGCTGCCGCCGATGGTGCCGCGGTTGCGCGTCTGGCCGTGGCCGACGAAGCGGAGCGCCTTCGCCATGAGCGGCAGCTCGCGGCGCAGCAGGGGATCGGCGAGCGCATCGGCTTGGCGCGTGCCGGCGCCGAGTACCAGATGCTCGCCCTCGCGCGCGATGCGGCGAAGATCGGCGATGCCGTTGATGTCGACAAGCAGCGCCGGCCGCGCCAGCCGCATCGCCATCAGCGGCACCAGCGTCTGGCCGCCGGCGATGATCTTGCCGTCGCCCTGGGCGCCGGCCAGCAGACGGCAGGCTTCCTCGACGCTCGCGGCGGCGGCGTAGTCGAATTCGGCGGCTTTCATCCCGCCGCGAAGCCTACACAGCGCCGCCCTCCGGCGGCAAGCGAGGCGCTAACCTTCGGTTAACCAGCGTCGGCTAAGTTCTACCCCAGATCATGTGGTGGGGAACCGGTTGTGACGCATTCCATTGAAATCTGGCAGGCGATGCCCGGCCCGGCCGACCACCTTCCCCCGTTCGCCGCGAGCGACTCGGAGCTGCCGACGCCCGAGGAGGGCGACGAGGCAGTCATCGAGCTGCTGCGCCAATATCCGAGCCTGTCGCGGGAAATGGCCGAGTACCTGGCCCGCTGAGCGGCGCCGTCGATCGCTAAAATTGCAGGCAATTTTACGGGCTTGGCAAGCATTGCCGGGCGATGATCGCTCTGGAGGTCAGAGCGATGGCGACGAGCGAGCGCGCCGCAAGCTTCCGCTGGCGGGAGAGCCTGCGCAAATCGGTGCCGGCCTCGATGGCCGATCTGGTCGAGGCGCTGAAGCGGCTATGGGCCGAAGCGGCGGCTTTGGCCGAGCACGCCTACCTCGCCATCCAGCAGCATTCCTTCGGCCCCTACTGGACCTTCCGCGCCAAGATCAACGAGCATGCGGCGCTGGTCGCCGTGATCCGCGGCCGCTGCCAGCAACTGCACGAGCTGCGCTCGCGCCAAGCCGACATCCTCGCCCGCGCGGTCGATCGCGAGGAGCAGGAGATCCTGATCCTCACCGTCAAGGCCTGCCTCAAATTCTGCTTCGCGCTCTCCGCCAATCCCTGGCTGCCGATCGGCGCACGCGAGACCTTCATCCACGAGATCGACTCGCTGACCCAGGCGCGCGCCACGCTCGAGAAGGGAAAGCCCGAGGATCTGCCGAAAGGCCTGCTCGACGATCTCGACACGGCGCGCATGATCCTCGAGGAGATCATCGGCAAGTCGCCGTCGCTGGTGAGCTTCGACCGCCAGCCGAAACGCGACTCCGCGCCGCCGTCCGACGGCGAACCCGCCGCAGCGGAAAGCGAACCTGCCTCCGCCGAAGCGGTCGCCGCCCCCGCCGAGAGCGAGACGCTCTCGCCCGCCTGAGCGCGGCGCTGCAGGTCCAGCAAGCGCCCTTCGACAGGCTCAGGATGAGGAAGATCGGGAAGGGCCCTTGACCGGGCCACCAAGAACCCTCCTCATTCTGAGCCTGTCGAAGAACGCACCATCTGCCCTGCGGCCATCCGCTTGCTCTAAACTCCGCGGCGGAAAGCGGGGGAGGTCATGGCGAGTGCATGGCGCGGCGAGGTTGCCGGCATCGCCGCGGCAGCGATGCTGCTTGCGGCGCTTGCCGCGTCTCTCTGGTATGCGCTGAAGCTTGCCGGCATCGATTTCGCGGCGCTCGACCAGCGCGCGGTCGAGCGCATCGTCGAGAGCTGGGGCGCCTGGGGGCCGCTCGCCTCGGTAGCGCTCATGGTGCTGCACTCCTTCCTGCCGCTGCCGGCCGAGATCATCCCGCTCGCCAACGGCATGCTGTTCGGGCCGCTTGCCGGCATCGCGCTCACCTGGAGCGGCGCCATGCTCGGCGCATTGCTCTCCTTCGCGCTGGCGCGCGGGCTCGGCCGGGGCTTCGTGCGCCTGGTCCTCTCCGAGGAGCGCTTCGCGCGGCTGGCGCGGCTCTCGCCCGGCGCCGGCACGCTCCTCTATGTGCGCCTCGTGCCGTTCATCTCCTTCAACCTCGTCAACTACGCGGCGGGGCTTGCGGGCGTCGGCTGGTGGCGCTTCCTGTGGACGACGGCGCTCGGCATCTTGCCGCTCAGCGTGATCATGGTGCTGCTCGGCAGCGCCATGCTCGAGGCGCCGCGCTGGGCGTGGATCGCCGCGGCGGCGGCGCTGCTCGTCCTCTGGTTCCTCTTCGAGGGAACGCGCCGCGCGCGCCGGCGCCAGAGCACTGTGTCGCGATGAATAGCCTCTCTCTCCCCGCTTCGCGCGGAGAGGGACGCAAGACCGCCTGGGTTCCAGCGAGACGGGATACGATCGAGCGCTCAGGATTCTAGCGGGCTCGTGGATCAGCGCACCGCGTAGACGGCGATCTCGACCCGGTCGGGATGGCGCTCGCCGCTCGCGGTGAAGACGGTGCGCGTGAGCCAGAGATGCGCCGGCGCCGAGGTCTCGAACACCGGCGTGCAGCGAAAATAATAGGTCGACGGATCGACCGTCTCGCCGGCGATGAGCTTGGCGACGATGTCGGGCGGCCCGTGGCGCAGCCCACGATTGGTGACCGAGATGAGCGCGCCGTCGTGGGCTTCGAGCGTGTAGCGCGCATCGAGCTCGGCGCAGCCATCGCTGCGCACGATCTGCCAGTCGGCGCCGCCCGGCAGCACGCGCCCCTTGAGCCGTGGGCCCGAAACCGTGCCGCCGGTGATCGCAATGATGCGCCGCCGCCCCGCATGCGTCTCGCCCAGCTCGAGCGCCGCCGCCACCGTCACGCTGAGGCGGAAGACGGGCTCGAGGCCGAGTGTCATGGGTGGCGTTCCTTCATGGCTCACGCAGCGCGGATATTGGCGAGGAAGGCGTCGATCTCGCCGCGCAGGCGGTGCGCCTCCTCGGCCAGTTCGCCGGCGGTTTGTACGACCTGGCTCGCCGCCGCGCCGGTGGCGCTCGCCCCTTGGTCGACGCCCGCGATGTTGCGCGTCACCTCGCCGGCCCCGCGCGCCGCCTCCTGCGTGTTGCGCGTGATGTCCTGTGTCGTGGCGCTCTGCTCTTCGATGGCGGCCGCGATGGAGCCCGCGATCTCGTTGATCTGGCCGATGGTGCGGTCGATGCGGCTCATCGCCTGCACGGCGCCGGTGGAGACGCTTTGCAGCGCCGCGATCTGCGTGCCGATCTCCTCGGTCGCCTTGGCTGTCTGCGCGGCGAGCGCCTTCACCTCGCTCGCCACCACGGCGAAGCCCTTGCCGGCCGCGCCGGCCCGCGCCGCTTCGATCGTGGCGTTGAGCGCCAGCAGATTGGTTTGCGAGGCGACGTCGCTGATGAGCCGTACCACCTCGCCGATCTTCTGCGCGGCGCTGTCGACTTCCTGCATCGTCGCACCGGTATGCGCGGCCTCTTTCACCGCCTGCCGGGAGATCTCGCTCGAATGCGTGATCTGCCGGCCGATCTCGCTGATCGAGGAGGCCATCTCCTCGGTCGCGGCCGCCACCGTCGAGACGCTCGCCGCCGCCTGCTCGGAGGCGGCCGAGACGGTGGACGCCTGCTGGCTCGTCTGCCCGGCGGTTTCCGCCATGCTTTCGGCCGCCGCCTGCATCTCGCTCGAGGCGGCGGTCAGCGCGCCGAGCACCTCGCCCACCTTGCCCTCGAAGGCGGCGATGTGCTGCTCGATCCGTGTCTGACGCACTGCCTTGCGGGCTTCCTCCTCGATGCGCTCGGCTTCGAGCGTGCGGGCCTTCTCGGCATTCTCCTTGAAGACGACGACGGCCGCGGCCATGGTGCCGATCTCGTCCTGGCGGTGGAGCGCTGGAATCTCGATCGCGTTGTCGCCTTCCGCGAGGCGCTGCATCGCCCCGGTCATCGCGGTGATCGGATTGCTGATGCGGCGGGCGAGCAGCGCCGCCGCCACCGCCAGCGCGCCGGCGGCGATGAGCGCGCCCAGCAGGATCATATGCGTCAGCGACGTGCCGCGCGTCAGCGCCGGGCCGAGATCGCTGTCGACCTCGAGCACGCCGCGGACATCGCCGAGCTTCCAATCGGTCTTGGGCGAGCCCGGGAAGGTGTTGTGGCAGTTGACGCAGGTCTGATCGACCATCCGGTCGGCAACGGCGACGCGGACCACGTCCTTGCCGCCGAGCGTTTCGCGGCGATGGAAGACGGCGTCGGGATGCTGCGAGAGATAATCCCAGGCGGCGTTGCCGAAGGCGTCGAGCCGGCGGTCGGCGCGGTTGGGGAAGGGATAGGGGCTGTAGAGCTTGAAGCCGATGCCCTGCTTCTGCATCAGCGCGCTCAGATCCTGGATCATCGTCGCCGGCAGCGGCAGGGTGTCGGCCTTGCCGGCGTGATCGAAGCCGATCTTCATCGTATGCGCTGCCTCCACCTTGGCGACGATGTCGCGGGTGTAGTAGCTGCGCAAGGTCTTGAACTCGTCCACCGTCTGGCGTGCCTGGTCGACGGCATTGTTGACCGCATCATGGGCGATGAGCGGCGGTACCAGCAGCGCGGCGGCGCCGATGGCGACGCCGCAGACCAGCGGAATCGGCACCAGGATCTGCCAGACGATGCTCCGTTTCATTGTACAAGTCCCGCGATGATTGTCCTCGGCAGCGATTGTGCGGGGCTGGCATTTTGAAACGGTAAATTCCTGCACAAATTTTTAACCTCAACCTCCGCGTTAGTCTTGCCCAATACTGTGAATTGTAAAGTAATGCCGGATACCCTTGGACATCGAGCAAAGCCGCCGCGCTCAGACTTTCCGCCCGGCATGCCAGGCGACGAGCGAGGAGCCGTCGCGCCCGCCCCAGCCGGTTTCCGCCGCCGCGTCGTAGCTTCTGAGCGCGGTCGCCGCCACCGGCAGTTCGAGCCCGGCCCCCTTCGCCACCTCGACCATGGTGCGCAGATCCTTGCGGATGCCATCGATGTCGAATCCGACATCGGGGCTGCCGCCCGCCAGCGCGGTGACGATCTTGCCGGCGCGGCTCTTCAGCGCGTTGGCGCCGCCCGAGCTCTCGCCCATGATCTCCAGCGCCTTGGCGGGGTCGATGCCGGTTCCGCGGATGAGCGACATCGCCTCGCGCAGCGCCTCCCAATAGACCGCCAGCGGCAGGTTGATGGCGAGCTTCATCGCCGCGCCATTGCCGTTGGCGCCGAGATGATCGACGCGCCGGCAGAGCTGCTCCAGCACCGGCCTGGCGCGGGCGAAATCAGCGGCATCGCCGCCGGCAAGGCCGAGGAGCTTGCCGTCGCGCGCCGGGCCTATGGTGCCGCCGACCGGGCAATCGACGAGCCCGGCTCCCTTGGCGCGCACCCGCTCGGCGATGGCGCGCGCGGTCGCCGGCGGCACCGTACTCATCTCGATGAAGAGCTTGCCCGTGACGCTGCCGGCGAGCAGCCCCTCGGGCCCGGCATAGACGCTTTCGACCGAGCGCGTATCGGTGAGGATGGTGATGACGAGATCGTGCGATTGGGCGAGCGCCGCCGGGGATTTCGCCCAGGCCGCGCCGCGCTCGATGAGCGGCTTCGCCTTGCTCTCGGTGCGGTTCCACACGCTGAGGCGGTGCCCTTGATCGAGGAGCCGCAGCACCATCGCCGCCCCCATCCGCCCGGTCCCGCAGAAGCCGATCTCCATCGCCCGCCCTCCCTTTGCTCTCGTCTTGCTGGCTTAGCGCAGGTTCCGCCAGGAGAGAACCCAGCGCCCTCCCAAGCTCAGGATGAGGCAAGTTCTTCGGGGCACAAAGAAATTTGCCTCATCCTGAGCGCGAGCGAAGCGAGCAGTCGAAGGACGCACGACCTCCGTTCCATCTCTTTCGTCATCCGCCTGAAAGCCCGAAACCCGGAGCAGCGCCAAGCCCCCGGCGGCAGCGAAGCTCTCGACGCCAGCCGCGCGCTCATGGCATAAGCGAAAGGCGAGGAGGGAGCGAGCCTTGGTCCTGACCATGACCGCGATCGAGCGCGGGCTGCTGGTGGAAGCGGTGCGGCTGCTGCAGCGCGCCGCGCGCGGTGAGGACGTGCGCGAACGCGCCGCCCGCTTCGTCGCCGCGCTCGAGATCAGGCCGACCGAAGAGCTCGATCAGGCGGGCAATAAGATCGAGCGGGTGTTCCTGAAGTAGTCGGGCGCGTTACGCGCTCAGCTCAAGAGCCCGTAGACATCGCTCCCGCCTTGCCGGGCGGCCGCCTGCGCGTTGCGCAGCCGCCGCCCCAGCAGCTCACCCCGCCCGTCCTCGAAGAGCGCATCCAGCACGCGCTGCGCCGCGCCGAGCTGCGCCGGGATGACCGCGTTCTCCGGCGCGGCGCGCAGCTCGTCGAGCAGCTGGCTCGCGCGGCGGTCCATCTCCTCGCCGAGGCGCTCGATGATGCTGCGCGCGGCGACGCCCAGCCCATGGCGCGCGCCGCGCTGCAGCAGGAAGCGCAGGAAATACGCACCGCTCTCGGCGCGCAGCGTGACGCGCGAGTCCGGCAGCCTTGCGAGGTCGGGCACCTGCACCAGACGCCGGGCACCGGCGCGCTGCATCTGCGGCAGCACCTCCAGCGCCGCCTCGCCGATGCGCGGCGCGAGACCGTCGGCGACCGCGCGCGCCACTTGCGCGCGCGTCGTCAGGATCGCCTCGCCCCAGGGGCTGTCGCGGCGGAAGCCGAACTCGCCGAGCAGGCCTTCGGCGTCCTCGATATAGGCGCCGAGCCGCGCCTGCAGCGCCGGCAGCTCTTCGATCACGCCGGGCGTGCCGGCGGCGGCGACAATCTCGCGCGCTTGGCGCTGCAGATCGGCGATCAGCCGCTCGCCGATGATGCCGAACTCGGTATCGCGCACGAGCGCGTCATTGGGTTTCCAGGAGAGCGCGCGGCCGAGCCGCAGGATCGCCCAGGCGCGCTCGAGTTTGTTGAGGAGGCCGAGCGCGAAATAGCTGGCGTCGAGGCCGAAGGCGTCGCTCAGACGCTGGTACTGGTGCTTGGCCTCGCCGAGCGTTGCCGGGCCGAGATCGCTGATCCTTCTGCCTTGCGCTTCGCCGTTCTGGCTGGCGACGCGGATCACCGCGTCGATGCCGAGCTTCACCGCGCCGCCCAGCGGCAGCACGCGGGCGATCTCGCGCAGATCGACCCTGAGCAGCGGATCGGGGAACAGCTTCTTGAGCGCCGGGTCGCCCTTGCGCGCGGCGAGCTGCACCAGGATGCTCTCGGTCCAGCCGCGCGCGGCGCGCGCCACCGTGTCGCCGAGGAGCTGCATCCCCGCGTCGTCGTCGCGCGTCACGAGCTCCTTGAGTTCAGCTTCGAAGTCGGTGAGTTCCGCCGCGGCGACGCGGTGGAGCGCCGCCCACCAGGGATCGAGCGCGGCGCGGGCGATGACGCCGGGTGGCCGCGGGTCGTCGTTGCGGTCGGTGAGGAAATCTTCGAGCGCGGCGCAGGCGAGCCGGTGCAGCGTCGGCACCCGCTTGGCATTGGCAAGGCGGAGCTGCGGCCGGAGCGCCTCCAGGATCTGATCGCTCGGCAGCGCCTTCTGGCCGAGCGCCCGCTCCGTCTCGATGCCGCGCGCCACCGCCGTCGCCTGGCGCTGGGTAAGCCTCCGCAGGAACTGCCGCAGCTTCTTGGCCTTTTCCGGGCGCATGCGGCAAAGGCATAGAAGAAACCGCTGAAGGTCCGGTTAATGTTCCGCGGCATCGGCCGGATCGGCCGCGACGCGGCGCCTCTTGCCTGGCGCGGCGGCGGAGAGGGATACTGGCGGCGAAGGGAATGAGCGCATGCGCCAGCACCACGACATGGGCGGATCGCCGGCGGGACCGGTCGAGCGCAAGGAGCATGATTACGCGCTCTGGGAAAAGCGCGTCGATGCGCTGATGGTGCTGCTCTCGGCGCGCGGATTGCTGCGCGTCGACGAGCTCCGGCGCAACATCGAGGCGCTGCCGCCCGACGCCTATGACCGGATGAGCTATTACGAGCGCTGGATTTCCGCCATCGCCAACACCCTGCTGCAGCGCGGCCTGGTGACGACCGACGAGCTCGGCCGCAAGATGAGCGAGATCGAGGCGCGCGAGGGCGGCGCGTGAGCGCGGCGCCGCGCTTTCAGCCGGGTGCCCGCGTGCGCGTGCGTCGCGCCGATCCGCCCGGTCATATCCGCGCGCCCTGGTACATCCGCGGCAGCACCGGCGAGATCGAGCGGCTGTGCGGCGCCTTCCCCAATCCGGAGGAGCTCGCCTACAGCCGCCCGGGCCTGCCGGCGCAGCCGCTCTACCGCGTCCGCTTCCGCCAGCGCGAGCTCTGGCCCGACTATGCCGGCGCGGCTCAGGACACGATCGAGGTCGAGATCTATCAGCATTGGCTGGAGCCGGCCGGGTGAGGACAGCATGAGCGAGCACCACGACCATCACGACCACGCCCATTCGCATCCGACCGAGCCCGATGCGGCGGACGGGTTGAGCTATTACCAGGTCATGGAGATCGCGCTGCGCGAGCTGCTGATCGGCAAGGGGATCTTCGGCGCCGACGATGTCCGCGCCGCGGTCGAGGCGATGGATGCGCGCACGCCCGCGCAAGGCGCCCGCGTCGTGGCGCGCGCCTGGTCCGATCCCGCCTACAAGGCGCGACTCCTCGCCGACGGCACGGCCGCGGTGCGCGAGCTCGGCATCGACATGGCGACGACCCATCTCCTCGTCGTCGAGAACCGGCCGGGGCTGCATAATCTCATCGTCTGCACGCTCTGCTCCTGCTATCCGCGCATGCTGCTGGGCCTGCCGCCGGACTGGTACAAGAGCCGCGCCTATCGCAGCCGCGCCGTGCGCGAGCCGCGCGCCGTGCTGCGGGAATTCGGCACCGAGCTTCCCGACAACGTCGAGGTGCGCGTCCATGATTCGACGGCCGATATGCGCTACCTCGTGCTGCCCGAGCGCCCCGCCGGCACCGAGGGATGGAGCGAGGAGCGGCTCGCCCCGCTGGTGAGCCGCGACAGCATGGTCGGCGTAACGCGCTGCCGCCTGTGA
>Ga0134128_10002383_pt1 | contig 23387 bp, 19 predicted proteins | sample KB31754_FD_96462 | JGI IMG/M metagenome (GOLD analysis project Ga0134128, IMG submission 96462) | Terrestrial soil microbial communities with excess Nitrogen fertilizer from Kellogg Biological Station, Michigan, USA - KB3-175-4 | ecosystem: Environmental > Terrestrial > Soil > Unclassified ... | reverse complement strand
TCGCGTTGTCGGTGGCCCGGCCGCCACGGGTGACGCCGGAGCGCTGCAGCTCGGCGAGCCGCGACTGCGCTTCCAGGTACTTGGTGTGGGCGGTGATCGCCTCCGCCGACACCTGAGCCATCTGCTGCGTCGTCAGCGTCATGCCCTGCGCGCCCGGCTGCTGCGGGTTCTGCGCTTGCAGCAGGCCGTTGGCGGCCCGGTACTTCTCGACGCGGTCTTCCGACAATTCGACTTCCTGGCGCAGGCTGTTGAGCCTGTCCGCCAGCCACTCGTTGGCGCGCTTGGTTGCCTCGAACTTGGCGTCGAGCCGCGCGACGATGTAGTTGTCCGCGAGCGTGTTGGCGATCTGCGCCGCGGTCACCGGATTGGTCGATTCGAACGCAATCTGGATGATGCGCGAATGGCCGTCATTCGCCACTTTCAGCTTTTTCTCGAACCGGTCGATGATCTTGGTCGTGTCGCCATTCGGCGCTTCGATCTCCTTCGGGCTGAATGCGTCGACCCAGCTCTGCGGAATGAAATGCTGCGCCGACAGCAGCCGGGAGAACAGCGAAGGCGGCTGCAGCGCCGGATTGAACTCCGGATTGTTCTGCAGCTGCAGCTTCTCCACCGTCTTCTCGGCGAGGGCGCGCGAGCGGATGATGCCGATATCGGTGGCGACGGTCTCGTCGATGCCGCCGCCATTGCCGTTCTTGAGATCGGAGATGAGGTCTTCGAGCTTGCCGATCTTCACCTGCTGAACGCCGACCAGCACGTCGGCCGAGGCCGTGTATTGTGGCGTCAGATGGAAGATGATGAAGGTGGCGAGTACCGTGAGCCCCAACGTCGTCCACAGTACCAGCGCGCGCCAGCGCCACACCGCGCGCCAGAGCTGCTTGATGTCCATGCCTTCGAAGGTGCTGCCGAAGAATCCGGAGCTGTTTTCATGTGCAACATGACGGGCGGCTCCGCTCGGCGTCAGCTCGCGGCTGCTGTTGGTCGGGGTCAGTAATGCCATGCGTCATTCCCTCGCCGGCCGCTCGGGCCTTTTCCAAGAACTTGCGCGGCAATGCCGCCGCGCCCGGTTCGCTCCAGGCGGGATATCCCGCCCGTCGTCTCCGCCCCCCGTTTCGTTCGCCCAATCAGAGAGGCGGCTCCGGGGCCGCGCCACCGAAGCGCTGGACGAACATCATTGCGCGTTGAAAGTTCCTGTCGCCGCCACCGCTCCGCGCGGAACCACCGGCCGGTTCCCGTGTTCATTTCGCGCTCCCGCTTTAACGCACGGGTCTTGTCATGTTTATTGATGCGCGGGCCCTCCCCATGAACGCGGTGGTTGAGACCGATCTCTGCATCATCGGGGGAGGTGCGGCCGGCATCACCATCAGCCAGCAATTCATCGGTACCCCTGTCCAAGTCTGTCTGCTGGAGAGCGGCACCCTCGATTTCGATCGGGCGACCCAGACGCTGTACGAGGGCAGAAACGTCGGACTGCCCTACTTCGACCTCGACGTCTGCCAGATACGCTACTTCGGCGGCAACACAAACGCCTGGGGCGGTTGGTGCCGGCCGTTGGACCCCATCGACTTCCGCCGGCGTCCTTGGGTGGCCGAGAGCGGCTGGCCCATCGGCGAGGCGGAGCTCCGACCCTTCTACAGCCAGGCCCACGCGCTCTGCCAGCTGCGCAGCGACGATTACGACCCGGCACGCGCCGCGGCCGAGATCGGCGATCCGCGCGCCCGGCTGGTTCCCTTCGATCCCGCGCAGCTCGAGGCCAGCATCTACCGCTTCAGCGCGCCGACGCGGTTCGGCCAGGTCTACCGCGAGGCGTTGCGGCAGGCCGGCAATGTCCGCTGCTACCTGAACGCGAATGTGCTGCGCATCATGACGAGTCCGGAGGCGCGGTCGGTCACCCATGTGCTCGTCGGCTGCCTCGGCGGGAGGCGCTTCGAGGTACGCGCCAAGCGCTTCGTCCTCGCGAGCGGCGGCATCGAGAACACCCGCCTGCTGCTCCTCTCGAACGATGTCGTTTCCGCCGGCCTCGGCAATCAGCACGACCTCGTGGGCCGCTATTTCATGGAGCATCCGCACACCAAGCGGGCGCTCTTCGCAACGCGGCATACCATGCCGAGCGCGCTCTACGGCCTGACCTTCCGCGACCAGGCGATCTCGGCGCGGCTCGCGCTTACCGAAGCGCTGCAGGAGCGGGAGGGGCTGCTCAATTACAGCGGCAACATCCACCCGGTCTATATCGGCCACACCGCCGAGGGCTGGCTCGCCTTCCGCAAGCTGGTGCTCTCGGTGTCGCGCTCCCGGCGAACCGATCCCTATATCCGCTTCCCGCCCTATGGCCGCAAGGGCCTCACGCTGCGTCAGATGGTCGATGTCGTACGCCAGATCGACAAGGTGGCGGTTGCGGCCTTCCTGCAGCTCTTCCAGCCGAACCGCTTCATCTCCGGCTATGTGCTCGAGAGCAAGTCCGAGCAGGCCCCCAATCCCGAAAGCCGCGTCACTCTCGACAACGCGCGCGATGCCTTCGGGCTCAACCGCGTCAAGCTCGACTGGCGCACGCTGCCGGTCGATCGTCACACCGTGGTGCGCGCCGAGGAGATCATCGAGGCCGAGCTCATGCGCCTCGGCATCGGCCGCCTCGCCCCGCTCGATCCGGCGGAGATCGAAGGCTGGCCCGCCAATCTCGAAGGCGGCTGGCACCAGATCGGCACCACCCGCATGCACGAGGATCCGCGCCGCGGCGTGGTGGACCCGGACGGCAGGATGCACGGCGTCGCCAACCTGTTCGTCGCCGGCAGTTCGGTGTTTCCGACCGCCGGCGCCGCGCCGCCGACCTTGACCATTGTCGCGATGGCGCTCCGGCTTGCCGATCACCTGAAGGGGCTCTTCGCGGTGATCCGGCGCGCGCCCGAGGCGGCGCCGGCCTTGCCGGAAGCGAAAGCGGTCGCCGAACTCGCGCTGCTGTCGGGTGCGGCGACCTCATCTCCTGCGTGAAAGTGCCGCGGCGCTGAGACTTTCTTAATTCCGCTCTTATATTCGTGGGCGGGCCGGCGCTGCGCGCCGGCCGTTTTGTTGTGACAGGAATCCTCATGCGCCGCCTTCTCCTACCGCTGGTTCTCTTCCTCCTCTTGTTCGCGGGGCGGGCCGAGGCGGCGCGCATCATCGTCACCATCGACGGCCTGCACAGCAACCAGGGCGACGTCTATGTCGCGCTCTATTCCAAGCCGGACCAGTTTCCCGACGGCGATTATTCGGACCAGCATGTGAAGGTGAGGGCGAGCACCAAGCCGATCACCGTCGTCTTCGATCATTTGCGGCCGGGCCGCTACGCGGTCGGCGCCTATCACGACGAGAACGCCAACGGCCGGCTCGACACCAACTTCATCGGCTATCCCATCGAAGGCTACGCGCTGTCGAACGGCATCCGCGCCATTATCTCGCGGCCGCGATTCGTCGATGCCGCTTTCAGCGTCGGCCACGGCGACACCCCGGTGACGCTCCGAATAAAGTACTGAGCCCCTCGCCCCGGCGAGTGCCGCTTGCGGGGCGCACTCGCTTTCGCCACAGTCGGCGGCAAGACACTGTCGCGGACGTTTCGCCATGCATGATGACGCCCACGCCCCGGGACCCGCCGCGCGCTCCGAACGTGCGCGCTATGCCGACTTCGTCGATGAGCTCTTTCGCCTCAATCTCATCGACCGCGAGAAGCGCGATTTCCTGCGCCGGGGGCTGCAGCTCGCCGGCGAAGCGGCACGACCGGTCGTGCCGCCGGCCTCGTCGCATTGCCGCGTCTCCGAAGCGGGGTTGAAGCGCGCAGCCGACGCACGGCTGGTTGAGAGCCTGGGCGGCGGCAGGCATCGCGTCCGCTGCGGCCCTGAGACGGTGCATTGGGGCTATCTCTGGGGCGCCGCCGAGCCGGTGCTGCGGGTGGCGCCCGGCGACACCGTCACCATCGACACCGTATCGCATGAAGGAATTCTGCCGGACCAAGGCGACCCCGAGACCTTCTTCTCGCGCTTCGGCATTCCGCACGAGGCGGTGCTGCGCGACCTTGTCGGCGTCTATGCCAAGGTGCAGCACAGCGGCAGCGGCCCGCATGTCGTCAGCGGCCCGATCGCCGTCGCCGGGGCCGAGCCGGGCGACGTTCTCGCCGTCCACGTGATCGAGGCGACGCCGCGCGTTCCCTATGGCGTCAACTCCATGCGCCTCGACCGCGGCGGATTGCCCGACGAATTCACCTTGAACCGCAGCATCGTCATCCCATTCGACACCGAGCGCGGCGTCGCCAAATTCTCCGAGCGCATCGAGGTGCCGCTGGCGCCGTTCTTCGGCATCATGGCGACGGGCCCGGCGCGCAGCCTGGGTCGCGTCAGCTCCGGCCCGCCCGGCGCCTTCGGCGGCAACATCGACTTGAAGGACCTGACCGCGGGCTCGACCCTCTACCTGCCGGTCCATGTGCCCGAGGCGCTCTTCATGGTGGGCGACGGCCACGCGGCGCAGGGCGACGGCGAGGTCGACCTTACCGCGATCGAGACTTCGCTCACCGGTACCTTCCGCCTCGATCTCATCAAGGGCAAGCCGCTCGCCTGGCCACGCGCCGAGACGCCGACGCATTGGATCACGCTCGGCCTGCACGAGAATCTCGAGGAGGCGATGAAGCGCGCGATCCGCGAATGCGTCGCCTTCCTCAGCGAAGAGAAGGGGCTGACGCGCGTCGATGCTTATGCGCTCGCCTCGATCGCCGTCGATTTCGAGGTCACGCAGGTGGTGGACGGGGTCAAAGGCATCCACGCGATGATCCCCAAGGCGATCTTTCGCGATTGAGCGGAGGCGTCGGCGGAAACGCCGGCTAGAGCCTTGGCGCCACCGGCTTGCCGTCCTGCGTCATCGGCACCATGCCGATGAGGAAGCGCGTCACCCCGCCATCGGCGTCGGCGAGCGGCAGCACCAGCCGGTGCCAGGTCGCGGTATAGACCGTGGCCGGGGGGCCGTGCTCGGTGTAGAGCGGCTCGCGGCGCCGGAAGGCAGCGCGCAAGGCCGCGAGGCTGAACTCGGTGATGTAGGCACTGGCCTTGAGCGTCGAGGCGAGCTGCCCGGTCATGTCGAAACCGGAAACCGAGGCGATGACGCTGCCGAAGACGCGGTAGCGGAAATCGCGGGCACCCTCCACCGCATCAACCAGGTTGACGTATCCGAGCGCCGCGCGCATCTCGACGGCATCGATCTCGCTACGCAAAGGCAGCGGGCGCGCGCCCCGCAGATCGTCCCAATAGCGCAGCAGGAAGCGGTGCTGCTGGGCCGGGAGCGCCTCGACGCCCGGCTGCCAGTGCAGCGCTGGGCCGCGGGCGCCTTGCGCGGCGAAGACCTGACGCAGGCTGACGGGCTCGCCCGCGGCGATCTCCTGCGCCCATTGCTCGATGCGCGGCCAGTCGAGGGAGGCAGCCGGATCTTCTGAAGTCATTTCAGGCCGAGAAGCGGCGCAGCAGGCGGCCGGGTGGCCGGGACGGTGTCAGCGCGCCGGATTCATCCGCCACCGCGACCCCGTTGATCCAGACGCCTTCGAGCCCGCTTGCTCCGGTCGTGAGGCGCGGTGCGCCGCCGGGCAGATCGAAGACGCGCTGCTTCGGCCCGCGACCGATCTTGGCGGGGTCGAAGAGCATGAGATCCGCCGCCAGTCCCGGCGCGATCCGGCCGCGATCGGCGATGCCGAAGATCTCTGCCGGCCGGCCCGAAAGCTGCCACACCGCCTCTTCGAGGCTGAGGAGGCCGCGCTCGCGCACCCAATGGCCGAGGAGATGCAGGCCGTAGCCGGCGTCGCAGAAGAAGGTGAGATGCGCGCCGGCATCCGAGAGCGCGATGGTGGCGTTGGGATCGCGCAGCATGCGCCCGACCGCCGCCTCGTCGCTGTTGAGCAGCAGCGCGCTGTAAACTGTGTCGAGACTCTCCGACAGGCTGAAATCGAGCAGCCAGTCGAGCGGCGCCTTGCCGTCGGAAGCGGCGAGTTCGGCAATGCTGCGCCCCTCGAAGCGGCGGTTCTCCGGCCGCGCGGTCTCCACCACTTCGAGCTTCTGCCACTCGCCGTTGAAGAGCCGCACCGCCGCCGGCCGCTTCAGCTCTTCGGCAACGCGCCGGCGGAATTCGAGGTCGGCATAAACGCGCATCAACTCCTCGCCTTCGGCCTGCATCGCGGGCAGCCAGGCGGAAAGACTCTCGAAGGGATAGGGCGAGCGCAGCGTGAAGTCGTTGGTAAGCGGGCAGCAGGAAACCTGCCCGAAGAGGCGGCGGCCGCGCGACTGCGCCGCCGCGATGAGCCGCAGCTCCTCGAAGGTGCCGTCGGGCCGCGTCGGATTGTGCAGCAGCGCTGCTACCACCACCGGGCGGCCTGTTTCGGCGGCGAGCGCCTCGAGAAAGGGCACGCCGGTGTCGCCGCCCTTGGTCAGCATGAAGACGCCGCGCCCGGCCTCGCCCAGCGCTCCGACCAGCGCCCTGAGCTCGGCCTCGTCGGCGAGCCGCGACGGCATCGGCGTGCCGCCTTCGCCATTGTGCTGCGGCGCGGTCGAGGTGGCGAAGCCGACGGCGCCCGCTTCCATCGCCTCGAGCACCAGGCGGCGCATCTCCGCCACTTCCTTGGGCCGCGCGGCGCGCAGCGTGGCGTCCTCGCCCATCACCCAGGTACGCAGCGAGGAATGGCCGACGAACGCGGCGAGGTTCGGCACCGGTCCGAGGCGCTCGATGAGCGCCAGATATTCCGGAAAGGTCTCGAACTCCCAGCGGATGCCGCGGCGCAGGACGTCGAGCGACATGCCTTCGACATGCGTCAGGTGCCGCATGGTGAGGTCGCGGTGCTGCGGCCGGCAAGGCGCGATGGTGAAGCCGCAATTGCCGATCACCACCGTGCTGACCCCGAGCTCGGGCGAAGGATGGAGCGCGCGATCCCAGGTGACCTGCGCGTCGTAATGGGTGTGCGTATCGATGATCCCCGGCGCCAGCGCCAGCCCGTCGGCGTCGACCGTCTGCCGCGCGGCGCCGACATCCTCGCCCACTTCGACGATGCAGCCCTCGGCGACCGCAACCGAGGCGCGCCGGCCGGGCGCCTTCGTGCCGTCGACGAGCCAGGCATCGCGAATGACCAGGTCGTGCATGGCGCTCATGATAGTGCCTCAAAGGCTGCGGGCAAATGGGTGCGCGCGGGCCTGACGCAGCGGCTCCGGCGCGGTAAGCTCGTCCGAGCAGGAAGGAGCCGCACGCGTGGATGCCATTGATCTCCAGGTCGCGCCCCGCCCCGCCGCCAGGGCGGAGGAGCTCTTCAAGCTCGTGCGCGAGGAGCCCGGAATCGGCCGGCCGGTCCCGGGCGGCGACATTCTCGAGTGGCTTCTCTCGACGGAGAGCCGCAGCAAGGCCGGCATGGCCATGTTCGATGAGCTGTGCTGGCGCATGGTCGCGCAGGACGTGCCGCTCTGGCGCGCCAATCTCAGTGTCGGCACGCTCCATCCGCAGATCATGGGCATCGGCTTCCGCTGGCACCGCACGGGCGGCGTCACCGAGTTCCAGGTGCGGCACGGTATGGAGCGGCACAGCGATTACCTCGAAAGCCCGATGCGTCCGGCGATCGAGCAGGGCGTCACCGCGCGCTACCGTCTGGAGGAGGATGCCGCCGCGGTCGCACGCTTCCCGCTGCTGCGCAGCTTCCGTGAGGCCGGCGCCACCGACTATCTCGCCTGTCCGCTCGCCATGGCGGTGGGCCGCCATCACGTGGTCACCTGGGCGACCGATCGCCCTGGCGGGTTCGGCGATGCACACATCGCCAGGATCGAGGCGCTGCTGCCGGCGCTCGGTCTTCTCGTCGACCGAAAGGTGCTGGAGCGGCGTAGCGCAATCCTGCTCGACACCTATCTCGGCCGCACCATCGGCCGGCACATTCTCGACGGCGAGATCTTCCGCGGCGAGAGCCGGCAGCTGCGTGCCGCGCTGATGGCGGTCGATCTGCGCGATTCGACGGGCCTCGCCGATCGCCTCCCCGGGCAGGAGCTCATCCGCCTGCTCGACGACTATTTCGAGGCGATCGCCGCCGCCGTCCACACGGAAGGCGGCGAGATCCTGAAATTCGTCGGCGACGGCGTCCTCGCCATCTTCGGGCCGGAAGGGCGCGGCGAGACCGAAGCGGCGACCGCTGCCTACACCGCCGCCTCGGAAATCGTCCGGCGGATCGACGTCGCCAACGAGAACCGCGACATCGTCGGCCAGGAGTTGATCCACTTCGGCATCGGGCTTCATCTGGGCGAGGTGTGGTACGGCAATGTCGGCGCCACCGACCGCCTCGATTACACCGCCATCGGCCCGGCGGTGAACCTGGTCTGCCGGCTCGAAGGGCTGACCAAGACGCTGCACCGACCGGTGCTGCTCTCGGAAAGATTCGCGCGCGCCACCGGCGCGCAGCTCTACTCGCTGGGCCGCTATCCCATGCGCGGGCTCGCCGAGCCGCAGGAGGTCTTCGCGTCGGAGCCGCCCGGCTGAAGCGCGGGCGAAGCAGCGCCCGTCAGGGACTGCCGCGCAGCAGCTCGCGGATGGTGGCGAGCAGCTCGGCCGGGCGATAGGGCTTGGCGATGAAGGCGAAGCCCTCTTCCTCGCCCGGCGCGGGCAGCGAAGAGGCCGCATAGCCGGAGGTGAGCAGCACACGGATGCCGGGCCGCTGGCGTAGCGCCTCGCGCGCGAGCTCGAGCCCGCTCATCCCGGCGGGCATCACCAGATCCGTCAGCAGCAGATCGACCGGGCTCGTCTGCTGCAGCAGCCGCAGCGCGGCCGGCGCCGTCCCTGCCGCCACCAGCCGATAACCGGTCTCGCGCAGCAGCCCGGCGATGACCTCGCGCACGTCTGTGTCGTCCTCGACCAGTAGGATCGTGCCCGAGCCGCGGTCGAGCCCGGCGTCGGATTGCTCCACCGCGCGCGCCGCTTCCGAGGCGGCGGCGCGGGGGAAATAAAGCTGGACCACGGTGCCCGCGCCGGGCGTACTGCGGATCTGCACGCTGCCCCCCGACTGGCGAACGAAGCCTTCGACCATGGAAAGCCCGAGGCCGGAGCCCTTGCCCACCTCCTTCGTGGTGTAGAAAGGCTCGAAGGCCCGCCGCAGCACCTCGGGCGCCATGCCGTGCCCCGTATCCGCGACCGTCAGCTCGACATAGCCGCCGGCGGGAAGGTCACGCTCGTCGGTTGCGACGACGGTGACATTGGCGGCGGCGAGAGTGATCCCGCCGCCACCCGGCATCGCATCCCGGGCGTTGACCACGAGGTTCATCGCCGCCGCCTCGAATTGTGCGACGTCGATCTTGCAGGGCCAGAGGCCGGGCGAGGGAGAGAAGCTCAGCTCGATCGCCTCGCCGACCGCTCGCTTCAGCAGCGGCTCCATCTCGAGCAGCAGTGCGTTGAGATCGATGATTGCCGCGTGCAGCGTCTGGCGCCGGGCGAAGGAAAGAAGCTGCTGGGTGAGCCGGGCGCCGCGCGTCGCCGAGCGCAAAGCGGCCTCGGCGAGGCGCCGCAGCCGCTCGTCCTCGAGCGATGCGCCGATGATGTCGAGGCTCGTGATCACCGTCGTCAGCAGATTGTTGAAGTCGTGCGCGACGCCGCCGGTGAGCTGGCCTACCGCCTCCATCTTTTGCGCGTGACCCAGCCGCGCCTCGAGCTCTTCGCGCTCGGTGATGTCGCGCGCCGTCGTGATGATGAAGCGGTCGTCGCCCTCGGCCGCGCCGGGAACGAGCACGAACATGACGTCGATGGCGCGAGTCCGTCCCGCCATGGTCCGGTGCGCGACATAGCGTTGCGGCGCGCCGGTGCGAAGCGCCTCGCGCAGATGGTGCAGCGGCACCTGCGCGGCTTCCTCGCCGAGCACTTCCTCGAGCCTCCGGCCGATGACGCGCTCGCGCGGGAGCCCGTAGGCGGCCTCGCAGGTCGGATTGAGATCCACATAGACGAAACGGCCATCGGCCGTGGCGCGCTGCAGCGTGAGCCAGTCCGGCGAATTGTCGAAGAAGGCGCGCAGCCGCGCGCGGCTCGCCGAGAGCTGGCGCGCCCGCTCCTCGATCTGGCGTTCAAGCGTCTCGTTGACGCGCTGCAGGGCGGCTTCGTGGCGTTTGCGCTCCGTGATGTCGCGGGCGATGGCGAGCCTGACGGCGCGGTCGCGATAGGTGAGGTGTCGGGCGGCGTATTCGATGGTGAACGGCGTGCCGTCGCGACGCAGGCAGGCCATCTCGTTGAAGGCGGTGTGTTGGGTGGCGACGCGGCGGCGCGCCTGGGCCACCTCCTCCGGCGGGACCATGCTCTCGAGCACCGCGACCGGCTGGCCGATCAGCTCTTCGGGGCGGTAGCCGAACATCTCGGCGAAGCGGCGGCTGACGTCGAGGATGCGTTCGAAATCATGGACGACCACCCCCTCGAGGGCGGCTTCGGCGAAGAGGCGATAGCGCTCCTCGCTTTCGCGAAGATCCTGCTCCAGGCGCCGACGCGCGGTGATGTCGAGCGTGACGCCGATATCGCGCAGCGGCGTGCCGTCCTCGGCGTAAAGGCATCGGCCGCGGACGCTGATCCAATGCACGCTGCCGTCGGGCCAGCTGATGGGATGCTCGGATTCGTACTCGCGGCCTTCGCGCACGGCACGCCGCGACGCTTCCTGCACGCGCTCGCGATGCGCGGGATCGATCGCCGCCAGCACCTGATCGTAGGAGAGGGGGGCGTCCGGCGGCAGGCCGAAATTTGCCTTGCAGAGTGCCGAGGCGCGAAGCTCGCCGGTGGCGAAATCGCGCTCCCAATAGCCGAGCCGCGCCGTCTCGGAGGCGATCCTGAGCCGCTCCTCGCTGGCGCGCAACGCCTCTTCCGTCTGCCTGCGCTCGGTCACATCGCGCCAGTGGACGCCGGTCAGCCCGTCGCCGAGCGGGTGGGCGCGCAGCCAAAGCCAGCGCTTTACCACCGGCGAGAAGACCTCGAATTCGTATGGTTCGCCGTTCTCCACGGCCTGCCGGAGAAGCTGTCCCGCCCGCGTCCCGACGATCGCCGGGAATCTCTGCCACAGCACTTCGCCGATCACCGTCTCGCGCGCCGCTCCCCACATCGCGCAGGCGCGAGGATTGGCGTAGACGAAGCGCCACTCGCGGTCGACCACATAGAGTCCGTCATCGACAGCCTCGAGCAGCGCGGCGGCGAGACCGCCAAGCCCGTCGGCGGCGTGGCGGCCCGGGCCTCTTGGGCTCTCCGCATCGCTCGACAACGCCATTCCGCTCCCTCAAGACAAATCCCGCGCCTCCCTGCGTTTCCGGGCGCGGCTCCGCCGCCGAGTGAAACCGGTTTTGTTGCCGCATGCAACCACGCCCCGCTCGCTCGCCCTGGTGTTGACCCCAGAGGGAGGTGACCGGAGAAAAGGGATGAAGCAGAACGCGAAAAAGGACGAGGCCGAAAGCGCCCTGCGCACAAGCGAACGGCAGCGCAGGCCTCACGCCCGCGCCGGGAAGGAGGTCGGCGGTAACCCGGATCAGCCTGCGGCGCGGTGGTCGGCCAGTACCTGCGCGATCACCGCCGAGAGGCGCTTCGCCGTCGGCAGGTGGAGGAATTCATTGGGGCCGTGCGCATTCGAATGCGGCCCGAGCACGCCGGTGACGACGAACTGCGCGCGCGGGAACTTCGCCCCCAGCATCGCCATGAACGGGATGCTGCCGCCTTCGCCCATATAGGCCGGCGGTCGGCCGAAGAAGGCCTCGGAGGCACGCGCCAGCGAGCGCTCGAGCCAGGGCGCGAGCGCCGGCGCGTTCCAGCCGGTGCTGCCGTCCTTTGCGGTGAAGCTCACCTCGGCACCCTCCGGCGGCTCGGCGGTCAGCAGCCTTGCCACCGCCGCGCCGGCGGCTTCTGCGTCAAGCGTCGGCGGCAGCCGCAGGCTGAGCTTGGCCGTGGTGTAGGGCAGCAGCACATTGCCGGCATTGGCGATTGCCGGCAGGCCCTCGATGCCGGTCACCGCGAGCTGCGGCCGCCAGGTGCGATTGAGCACGAGTTCGACGAGATCCGCGGCCATCGGCCGCGTGCCGCCGGCGAAGGGGAACTTGGCGTAGATCTCGCGGCCGAGCGCCGACGCCGCGCGGCGCGCCTGCTCGATGCGTTTCGCCGGCACCTGCACATGCAGCTCGGCCGGCAGAATCGCGCCCGTCTTCTCGTCCTCGAGCCGCGACAGCAGTCGCCGGAGGAGGCGGAAGCTCGACGGCACCACGCCCGAGGCATCGCCGGAATGGACGCCCTCCTGGAGCACGCGCAGGCCGAGCGTGCCGGCGACCATGCCGCGCAACGACGTGGTGAGCCAGAGCTGCTCGTAATTGCCGCAGCCGGAATCGAGGCAGATCACCAGCGAGGGCTGGCCGAGCCGTGCCGCCAGGTGATCGACATAGAAGGGCAGGTCGTAGCTGCCGGATTCCTCGCAAGCCTCGATCAGCACGACGGCGCGCGCATGCGGCACGCCTTGTTCTTTGAGCGCCAGCAGCGCCGCCAGCGCGCCGAAGAGCGCGTAGCCATCATCGGCGCCGCCGCGGCCATAGAGCCGGTCGTCCTTCAGCACCGGCGTCCACGGGCCGAGACCCTCGGCCCAGCCGGTCATCTCCGGCTGCTTATCGAGATGGCCGTAGAGCAGCACGCAGCCCTCGCCGTCGCCGGGGATGTCGATCAGAATGACCGGCGTCCGCCCCGGCAACCGCACGATCTCGAGCGTGGCGCCTGGCAGCGCGGGGAGCTTCCGCTGCGCCCAGCCGGCGAGCAGCGCGACTGCTCGCTCCATATGGCCATGCGCTTCCCACTCGCGGTCGAAGGCCGGCGATTTGTTCGGGATGCGGATATAGTCGATCAGCGTCGGGATAATTTCCTTGTCCCAGACCGGCTCGAGGAAGCCTGTGAGTTTCGCCTGGTCCATGGACGACCTCCTAGAAGGTGCCACCCCACCTCACCCTCCCGTTGACGCGGATCCCTTCCTTTCCGCCCCGCGGGGGCGGAGAGGGCTGGGGTGAGGTGGGGCGCTCCCGAATTACGCCGACCCGGACGCACGCGAAATCCACTCTCACGCCAACGCCGCCTCGGGCCCGAGCAGCGCGGCGCGGAAGCGCGATTTGAGCAGCCCGCCATCGCGCGGCGGCAGCACCACGGCCGGGCTGTCGGCGGCGATCTTGATCTGCGCGAAGAGGGGGCCCTGCTTCGCGTGGAGGCGCGGACGCAGCGCCTCGACCCCTTCCATCGCGGTGATCGTCTCTGAGAGCGTGAAGCCGCAGGCACGGGCGATGGCGGCGAGATCGACGCCATGCGCCGTCGCCGTTTCCTGCATGCCGGTCTCGCCATAATGCTCGTTGTCGAGCACCACCACGGCGAGATTGGCCGGACGCTGCAATCCGAGCGTCGCGAGGCTGCCGAGCCCCATCAGCAGCTCCCCATCGCCGGTGAGTACAAGCACCGGCCGCTCCGGCTGCGCGATGGCGAGGCCGAGGCCGATCATCGCCGCGCCACCCATGCCGCCCCAGAGCGGAAAGGTCAGATCATGGTCGCCCGCGGCGGTCGCGTCCCAGGCGGGAGCGCCGAGCCCCGCGACGACCAGGAGATCGCCGCGCTCGGCGAGCAGCGTGCGGGTGACGGCGCGGCGGTCGAGCGAGTTGGCGCGGCTCATCGGCGGCTCACTTCTGGAACGACTTGGCGCCGACGAGCCGCTGCGACAGCAGCACGGCGACCGATTGATAGCTGGAGAAGGCGAGCCGCGCCGCGCCGGCGACCACCGCGCCGACCGAGGCGGCCTCGCTTGCCCGATGAACGATGACGTTCGCCTGCTCGAGCACGCCGGGCGTGGCGCGGCCCATCGGCACCTGCCACGGGTTGAACTCGCCGAACTCGCCTCGCATGGTGACGATCATCAGCAGCGGAAAGCGGCAGGCTTCCATCATGCCCAGCATGTTGATGCAATTGCCGACGCCGCTCGACTGCATCAGCAGCACGGCGCGCTCCCCGCCGAGCCAGGCGCCGGCGGCGAGCGCTACGCCTTCCTCCTCGGTGGTGAGCGGCACCATGCGCATCTTGGCATCGGCTGCGCAGAGCCGGATGAGCCGCGCATGCCCGGCATCGGGCACATAGGCGATCTGCCTCAGTCCGGCCTCGCTCAGCGCAGCATGGATGTCGGCCGGCCAGTCCACCGCGTCGCGCGCGCTCATGCCCAGGGCTCCACGGCGTAGCGCTCGACCATCTCCGGCAGGAAGTCGAGGCCGAGCCCCGGCCGGTCAGGCAGCTCGATCATGCCGTCCTTGAAGGCGAGCTGCGGCGCGATCAGGCGGCGGAAGTTCAGCACCTTGTCGTCGGGGAAGAGCTCGACATAGCGCGCATTGGGCGTCGCCGCCACGAGATGCGCGTGGACGTCGTGGAACCAGTGCGGGCAGAGCGTCACGCTGTAGCTCGCCGCGGTGGCGGCGATGCGGCGGAACTCGCTGATGCCGCCGCAGACGCAGGCATCGGTCTGCAGGATCATCGCTGCTTCCTTATCGAGTAGCTCCTTGAAGCGCCAGCGTCCGCCTTCGATCTCGCCGGTCGCCACCGGGACCGGCGTGAGCCGCGCCAGCCGCGCATGGTTGTCGATGTCGTCGGGCGAGAAGGGCTCCTCGATCCAGTAGGGATCGAACTCCTCGTAGAGCCGCATGAAGCGCAGCGCCGTCGGCAGATCCGACCAGGCGTTGTTGGCGTCGAGCATCAGGATCACATCGGCGCCGATGGCGGCGCGCGCCGCGTCGATGCGGGCGCGCTCGGCGCCGAGATCGTTGCCGCGCCCGACCTTGATCTTGACCGCGCCGAATCCCTGGCGGACATAGCCCGCCACCTCCTCGCCCAGCATCTCGGGCGTCTTGCCCGCGAGGTAATAGCCGCCGCTCGCATAGGCCGGCACGCGATCGGTGGCGACGGCGCCGAGATATTTGAAGAGCGGCAAGCCTGCCGCGCGCGCGTTGCGGTCCCAGAGCGCGATGTCGAGCGCGCTGATCGCGCGCAGCACGGCGCCGAGCCGCCCGGTCAGCAGCCCCTCCTGATACATCGCCTCCCAGAGCCCCTCGACGCGATGCGCATCCTCGCCGATGAGCTTCTTCGCCAGCAGCCCATGCACCGCCTTGGTGATGAGCGTGCCGCCGGCGTGGCCGGCATAGCAGAAGCCCACGCCCTTAACGCCGTCATCACCCTCGACCTCGACCAGCGCGTAATGCCGCTCGCTGACCGAGCGGCTCGAGAACGATGTCGGTGCCGCCAGCGGCACGGCGACGGCGCGGGTACGGATCTTGGCGATGCGGGTCATGGTCGCGGCGCACTCTCCTCCCGGGATCGGAGCGCGATCCTAGAGAGGATTTCGGAAATGGGAAACCACCGCCGCTGCACCCGCGAGAGCGCGTGCGACGAAAACGATTGGACAGACGCAAGGCGGAACTGCAGTTCGACTGCGCCGCCGCAATCAGGCGGCGACGGGCTTGAGCTCTCCGGCGCGGCCGCGGCCGATGCGCAGCACGATCACCGCCGCGGCGAGGCAAAGCGCGCCCGAGATCAGCACCGGCACGAGATAGCTGCCGAGCACGGCGCGCAGCACGCCTGCCTCGAAAGCGGTGGCGCCGGCGCCGAGCTGATGGCCGGCGAGCAGCCAGCCGAAGACGATCGGCGCGTCCTCCTTGCCGAAGAGCTCGTTGGTGAGCCGCAAGGTGGGCGGCACGGTCGCCACCCAGTCGAGGCCGTAGAACACGGCGAAGAGCGAGAGGCCATAGAGCGAGAAGCCGGAGTAGGGGAGATAAAGCAGCGACAATCCGCGCAGCCCGTAATACCAGAAGAGCAGCCAGCGGCTGTCGAAGCGGTCGGAGAGCCAGCCCGAGCAGGTGGTGCCGATAAGGTCGAAGACGCCCATCGCCGCCAGCAGCCCGGCGCCCTGCACCTCGGGAATGCCGTGATCGAAGCAATAGGAGATGAGATGCGTGCCGATGAGCCCGTTGGTGCTGGCGCCGCAGACGAAGAAGCTGGCGAAGAGCAGCCAGAATCCGAGTGACTGCGCGCTCCGCCCCAGCACCGAGAGGGCGCGGCCCAGCGGATTGACGCGCGTCGGCGCCGCAACCGCGTCGTCCTCGGCCGCGCCATAGGGCCCGAGCCCGACCGAAGCCGGCGTTTCCGGCACCAGCAACGCCACCAGCGGGATCATCGCCGCGGCGCCGGCTGCGGCGATCCACACCACCGGGCGCCAGCCACCGCTCTGCGCCACCGCGGCGAGCATCGGCAGGAAGACGAGCTGGCCGGTGGCGGTGCTGGCGGTTATGACCCCCATCACCAGCCCCTGGCGCTTGGCGAACCAGCGATTGACGATGGTGGCGCCGAGCACCAGCGCGGTGACGCCGCTGCCGAGTCCGACCGCGATGCCCCAGCTCAGCACGAGCTGCCACGGCTTGGTCATCAGCGTGCTCGCCGCGACGCTGACGCTGAGCAGCACCAGGGCCGCCAGCACGGTGCGGCGGATGCCGAAATGCTGCATCACGGCGCCGGCGAAAGGCCCGATGAGACCGTAAAGGATGATGTTGATCGAGATCGCGAGCGAGATCGTGCCGGCGCTCCAGCCGAAGGCCTGCTCGAGCGGCACGATCAGCACGCTCGGCGTGGCGCGGACGCCGACCGCGGCGAGCAGCGTCAGGAAGATGACGGCGGCGACGACCCAGGCGTAATGGACGCGCCGCGCCAGCAGCCGGGCCAGAATGCGCATCGCGTCCTCCTGACGAGACAAAAATCGATGAGACAGACCGTTCTACCTCTTTACAGGATAGGGACCGGTGCCTATCGTTGTAAAGCTCGCTTTCGGATGAAGGCCATGCAACGGCGGAAGACGACCGCGGCGAAAATGCGCAAGCTCCCGGCGGCGGCCGGTGAGGCGAGCGTGCGCGAAAGGCTGCTCGCCGCGGCGGGCGAGCTTTTCTATCGCCAGGGCATCCGCTCGGTCGGCGTCGACGAGGTTGTCGCCCGCGCCGACGTCGCCAAGATGAGCCTCTATCGCAGCTTCCCGTCGAAGGACGTGCTCGCCGCAGCCTATCTCGAGGCGATCGACCAGCGCTATTGGCGCTGGTGGGAGGAGACGCTGGCGCGGCACGAGGGAGAGCCCCGCGAGCAGTTGCGCGCGCTGTTCCGCGCGCTGGTGCGGCGCACCACTGCTGAGGAGTGGCGCGGCTGCCCCTTCACCAACGCCGCCACCGAGTTTCCCGAGCCCGACCATCCCGCGCGCAAGGTGGCCGAAGCGAACAAGCGCGAGCTGCGCCGGCGCCTTGCGTCGCTCGCCCGCGCCGCCGGCGTCGCACGCCCCGCGCAGCTCGCTGATCAGCTCGTGCTGCTTTTCGAGGGCGCCTATGTCAGCGGCCAGACCTTCGGTCCCCGCGGCCCCGCCGCCGCCGCCGCCGATGCCGCCGAGGCGCTGATCGCCGCGGTGGTGAGATAACTTTCCCTCTCCGCCGCGTAGCGGGGGAGAGGGAGGGGACCCGTCGCGAATGCGACGGGGAGGGAGAGGTGGTCTTCCCGCAGTCGCCCGTCAGCACCCGGCTCGCTGCGCTCGCCACCCTCTCCATCCACTGGGTGGAGAGGGATGATTGTCCGCGCAATTACATCTACTGCAGGCGCGGCGTCTTCAGCAGCTGCGTGCGGTCCACGGATTTGACGCGGACCCAGACGGTGCGGCCGTCGCGCACCACCTCGATCGGGATCTCGGTACCGGCGGGGCCGCTTGCCCAGAGCTTGCGATAGAAATCGGCGAGGCCCGTCACGCTCTCGTCGCGGATCGCCCAGATCACGTCGCCTTCCTTGATGCCCGCCGCGGCGGCCGGGCCGCGCGCGCTGACATCGGCGACGGTCACTCTTCCCTCGCGCTCGGCGGAGAAGACGCCGAGCCAGGGCCGTGCCGGCTTGTTCTGCCGGCCATAGGTGAGCAGGTCCTGCAGGATCGGCTTCAGCCCGTCGATCGGCACGATCATGTTGATGTCGCGCACGCTGTCGCGCTCGGTGACCTGTTGCACCATGAGCGAGCCGATGCCGAGCAGCCGCCCGTCTTGGCCGATCAGGCCGGTGCCGCCCCAGAAGGGATGCGCCGGCGCGGTGAAGATCGCGTCGGCGAGCAGGTATTCCCAATATCCGGCGAATTCCTGGCGACCGATGACATTGGCGCGCACCGATTGCCGCCGGCCGCCGCCGGCGACGATCACGGCATCGTCGCGCTCGATGTCGCTGGAGCGGCCGAGCTCGAGCGCCGGCAAGCCCAGCCGGCCCAGCGCCTGCACGAGGCCGAAGCCGGTCTCCTGGTCATAGGCGAGCACATGGCCGGGCATGGCGCGGCCATCAGCGGTGCTGAGCCACACGCTCTCGGCCTCGGTGACGAGATATCCGATCGTAAGCACGAGGCCGCCGTCGCGGATGACGACGCCGCTGCCGGCGCGCTCCGTGCCCAGCGTCTGCGCGGTGAAGGCGTCTTCAGGAATATGCGCCTGCAGCCCGACCACGGAGCGGAGAACCTCGTCGAGATCGAAGTCGAACTCCTCGGGCCTGGGTTGCGCCACGAGCGGAATTTCCCAATCGGGCTTCTTCGCCATCGCTGCCCCCATCGGATGCTCGGCTCACTATTGCCAATCGCGCACGGCAGCGCCAGTGGCCGCTCATGCCTTTCTCATCTCACCGGTGCGAGAACATTGCGCGTCCCGGCACCGGCAATTCCGCGCGCAGCACCTTGCCGCTCGAGGATTCCGTGATGAAGAGCGATTTGCGCTCGGCGCCGCCATAGGCGCAATTGGTGGTGGCGAGCCCGGCGCAGGACTTGACGCGGTAGAGCGGCTCGCCGAGTGCGCCGAAGAGCCAGACCGTGCCGAATCCCACATGGCAGACGGCGAGGTTGTCTTCCTCGTCCATCGCCATGCCGTCGGGGCCGGTGCCGCCCGACATCTGGATGAAGATGCCGACCCGGCCGACGCCGCCCTCCTTGAGCAGCGGCACGCGCCAGACCGCGTTGTTGCGGGTGACGCAGAGGTAGAGGATCGTCTCCGCCTTGTTGAGCGCGAGGCCGTTGGGGCTCGGCACCGTGTCGAGCAGGCACTCGAGCGTGCCCTTGGCGCGCAGCCGGTAGAGCCGACCGCTCGGGTCGTGCAGCCCGGTCATTCCCTGATCGGTGAAGTAGAGATCGCCGTTCGAAGCAAAGACGAGATCGTTCACGCCCTTGAAGCGCTCGAAGCGGCCGCGCTCCAGCAGGGTTTCGATCTTCCCGCTCCTGGGATCGAACACCATGATGCCGTGTCGGTGGTCGCTGATGAAGGCGCGCCCGTCCACGTGGAATTTGAGGCCGTTGGGCTCGCCGTCATATTCGAAGGCAAGGCTTGCCTTGCCGTCGGGCGTGATCTTGAAGAGCCGCCCCCAGGGAATGTCGGTCACCCAGAGATTGCCCTCGAGGTCGAAGGACGGACCTTCGAGGAAGGAAGGCGTCGGCGCGCCGTCGCGCAGCATGTCGACCCAGGGCGACTTGCGGCCGGCATAGGCGGGTGCCGGCGGCACTTCTGCGAAGGGCGTGGTCTCGATGACGGGCGGCGCGGCGAACATGGGCGGGCTCCTCGCTTGATTGTCGTTATGCGGCGGTGGGCGTGCGTCCAGCGAAAGCGGCGGCGCGGAGCGCGATGTCGCTGAGATCGCCGCGAAGCTGCGCCAGCGCGAAGCTCAGGGCGAAGATGCGCTCGGTCTCCGCCGCAGGCAAGTCGAGCGCGAGCGGCGAGGCGCGGAATTGATCCATGGCGGCGGCGTAGGCTGCCAGCGTGGCCAGCGTCGCGTCGATTGACGGCAGCTCGCTTGCGGCGGCGAGAGACGCGCCGATCCGGCGCAGCGCCTCGGCCACGCCGGCGATCGCTGCGGCCAGCGGCGCGCCGAGGGCAGCGAGGCTCGCCTGCGTCAGCGGCTCGGAAGCCAGCGCGATGACGACCAGGTCGGCGCGCAGCCGGCGCAGGCCGCGGACGAGCGGCTCCGGGTCGGGCGCGCCGCTGAGCCGCGAGCGGCGCTCGCGCTGGGCTTCGCGGCCGATCGCCTCGAGCTGGCGCAGCGCACCGCGCAGCCGGTCGTTGAGCGCCGCGAGACGCCGGCGGTCGGCCGCGCCGGCCAGACGCGCGGAGGAAGCGCTGAGCACTTCGGCAATGAGCGCGAGGTTGCGCGATGCGGTCTTGGCGACGAGGCCATGCGCGCGCGCCGGCAGCACGAGGAGTGAGACGCCGAGGCCGACGATGCAGCCGAGCCCGATCTCGCTGACGCGTGCCACCGCGGCGGCGAACGGCCCGGCTTCTCCCCCCGAGGTGCTGAGCAGCACGATGATCGCCGTCACCGGCGCGATACGGAAGCTCGCGCGCATCGCCGCCAGCAGCGCCAGCGGCGCTACCGCAACGGCGAGCGTCGCGCCGCGCGAGAATGGCTCGGCATGCGGGATGATGAGCCCCACCAGCGCGCCATAGAAAGCGCCGCCCAGCGTGCCCAGCAGCCGATCGATACCGGCCTTGAGCGAGCCGCCGACGCTGGCCTGGACGACGATCACCGCGGTGAACACGGCCCAGTAGCCCTGCGCCAGGCCGAGCAGCTCCGCGAGCGCATAGGCCAGCAGCCCCGACGCGGTCATGCGCAAGGCAAGGCGCAGCTCCGCGGTGTGACGGCGCAGCCATGCTCGGCTCCGGTTGTGCGTCGCTTCCATCACGCCGGCAGTCCGATCTCGCGCAGGTGGCGCAATACGCCGGGATGGATGAGCGCCAGGCGCGGCGCCGCGGCGAGCGTATTGGCCGATGTCGTCTCGCGCGCCTGCGGCAGGCGCCGCGCCAGCCCGGCTTCCGCGGCGTGAAGGCTCCGCGCCAGGCGATGGGCGAGCGCGTCGCCGAGACCCGGCCGCGTCAGGATGAAGCTCCAGGAGCCGATCGAGGCGATCGGCTCGTCTTGCCCGGGATAGCTGCCGGCGGGAAGAGTGAGCGGCTTCAGCAAGGAATGCTTGGTGCGGATCGCCGCCACTTCCGCCGCGTCGGGCGCGAGGAAGCGCGCGCCGCCTGGGCTCGCGGCGAGAGCCGCGAAGCCCGGCCAGCCGATGCCGCCGCCCCACAGCGCCGCGGCGCTTGCCTCGATCACGAGCTTCGGCCCGTCGCCGGCGCGGTCGAGATAGATCGCCTGGAAATCCCGCTCGGGATCGAGGCCGAGCCCGTCGAGCACGATGCGCGCCAGCAGCACAAGGCCCGAGCCGCGCGCCCCCCATGCCACCTTCTGCCCGCGGAGATCGGCGATGCGGCGGGCGGGATTGTCGGCGCGGAGCGCGAACATCCCCGCGGTCGAGTACATGGCGCTCAGGATGCGCAGCGCCGAAGCCGGGCGGCCGATGCCGAGCAGCGCTTCACCGGCGACCTCGCCCTGCACGAGCGCGAGGTCGAGCTGCCCCGCCTCGAGCAGCGGCACGTTCTCGGTGCTCCCCTTGGTGTTGCGCGGCTCGATCGCGAGCTCGGGATCGACTTCCTTGAGGGCGCCGATCACCGCGTCGCCATAGAGCGGGAAGCCGCCGCCCGGCGTGGCTGTACCCAGCGTGATCATCGTCTGCGCGCGAGCGCCGGCTCAACCGGCGGGCTGCGGATCGCGCACGCGGGCGAAGGCCGGCCGCGCCAGGAGCCCGGCCAGATACTCGCCGAGCCGCGGCCAGCGCCGCGCGTCGAGCGGATGTCCGGCGATCTTCAGATTGACGAAGATGCAGTGGATCGCGATGTCGGCAAGGCTCAGCCTGCCGCCGACCAGGAAGGGGCCGTCGATCTGCTTCTCCAGATAGTCGAGCACCGGCGGGATATCCTTGGTGAGCGCCTGATCGACCACCGCCATGTCCGGTTCCTGCTTCAACAGCGTCGGCCGCACGCGGAGTTGGAAGAACACTTTGCCGGCGGTCGGGATCAGCACCGTGTCGCTGAACTCCTCGAACCACATCATGCGGCCGAATGCCTCGGGCTCGGCCGGCATCAGCGCCGGCTGCGGATATTTGCGCTCGATGTAGTGGCAGATGGCCGAGCTGTCGGCGAGCGTGAAGGCGCCGTCGACCAGGGCCGGGATCTTGCCGAGCGGGCTCGCTGCACGGAAATCCGCCGAATTGTCCTGCGGTCGCACCGGGCGGTGTTCGAAGGGAAGCCCCTTCTCGCCCATGAAGGTGAGCGCCTTGCGGGTGAAGGGCGACAGGCTGCTGCCATAGACGATCATCGACGACCCCTTTCCGCGTTCTGCGCTCGTTTGGCTGCAGTTCCGCACTGCGTCCTTCGACAGGCTCAGGATGAGGCGCATTTGAGCTCGGCTCCGATCCGGGCCGCGAAGAAACTTCCTCATCCTGAGCTTGTCGAAGGACGCTGGCTCGATCTGCAGCACCTCGCTCGTGTCACATTATGCCGCGACGCCTGACCGCTGGATAGCGTAAGGCGGTGATAGCGCCCGGCTTACGGCGCGGCGATGCCGAGATAGATGTGCTGCACCTGTGGATCCTGCGCGAGGTCGCCGGCTTTGCCGGAAAGCACGGTGCGGCCGGTCTGCAGCACATAGGCGTAGTCGGCGAGATCGAGCGCCAGCGGCACCGATTGCTCGGCGAGCAGCAATGTGAGTCCCTCGCGATGAAGCCGGTGTAGGGTCTCATAGAGTGCATCGACCACAGCCGGTGCCAGGCCGAGCGACGGCTCGTCCAGCATCAGCAGCTTCGGCTCGCTCATCAGCGCACGCGCCATCGCCAGCATCTGGCGTTCGCCGCCCGAGAGCGTGCCGGCGCGCTGGCGCCGGCGCTCGGCAAGCCGCGGAAAGATCGCATAGGCGCGCTCCAGCAGCGCCGGCAGGCGCCGGCGGTCGCCGAGCGCGCTCGCGCCGAGCCGCAGATTCTGCTCGACCGTCTGGCCGACGAAGAGACGCCAGCCCTCGGGCGAAAGCGCGAGGCCTCGCGGCACGATGGTGAAGGCGGGCAGGTTGGTGATCGCCTCGCCGCCCCATTCGATGCTGCCACGGCTGGTGCGGACGAGGCCGGCGATGGCGTTGAGCGTCGTCGTCTTGCCGGCGCCGTTGGAGCCGAGCAGCGCCACGACGCTGCCCTCCGCCACCTCGAGCGACACGTCGGCGACGCCGACGAGGTCGCCGTAGCGCACCTCGAGATTGCGCACCGCAAGCCGGCTCATCCCGCCGGCCCCCGCACAGCGCGGGCATGGCCGCGGCCGAGATAGGCCTCGATCACGGCCGGATCCTTCACGACCTCCTGCGGCTTGCCGCTGGCGATGACATGGCCCTGGTTGAACACCAGCACGTGCCGCGTCAGCGTCAGGATCACCTCCATGATGTGTTCGACGATGACCAGAGTG
>Ga0134128_10002381_pt1 | contig 23400 bp, 18 predicted proteins | sample KB31754_FD_96462 | JGI IMG/M metagenome (GOLD analysis project Ga0134128, IMG submission 96462) | Terrestrial soil microbial communities with excess Nitrogen fertilizer from Kellogg Biological Station, Michigan, USA - KB3-175-4 | ecosystem: Environmental > Terrestrial > Soil > Unclassified ... | reverse complement strand
TGCGCAAACTGCTGTCGCTGCTCAACGCCATGATCCGCGATGGCTTGAGCTGGGACGAACTCAACGTCGTCAAAAAACTGGCCGCAAACCCTTGACCCTTAACACAGTCGCTTCGCGAACGGAAGCGCCGAATTTTTTGCGATCTAACATTGCTGTAATCCGCTTTCCGGTCGCGAAGGCGCAAGCGAGTATTCGCACAATTCCCGGCGATCCCGATATTCACCTCGCGAAACTTGAATCACAATCCAAATCCCCCATTTGTCCCCGCGCCCGCTTCCCCCTAGGATGTGAACCGTTCGATTCCAAACAACTTAGACAGCAGAAGGAGGCATCAATGCCCGTACGCAATTCTGAAGCGACATGGGAAGGCGGCTTGAAAGGTGGAAAAGGAAACCTGAAGCTCGGCTCCGGTGCATATCAGGGGCAGTATTCATTCATGAGCCGATTCGAGCAGGGGACCGGCACCAACCCCGAAGAGCTCATCGCCGCCGCCCACGCCGGCTGCTATTCGATGGCCTTATCGGCCATGCTCGAGCGCGGCGGCCACGTCGCAACCCGAGTCCACACCGTCGCCAAAGTTTCCCTGGAAAAAGTCGGCGAAGGATTCAAGATCACCAAGATCGCCCTCCAAACTGAAGCCCAGGTCCCCGGGATCGACGAAGCCGCGTTCAAAGAAACCGCCGAAAAAGCCAAGACTGGATGCCCTGTTTCCCAAGCGCTCAGCGCAACCCCAATCGAGCTGGATGCAAAGCTTTTGAAGTAATTCAACGTTCGTCGGCCAACGTTAGCCGCGACGCGCCAGCGGAGCGCTTTCCCCGACCGCTATGGGAAAGCGCTCCACTTCCGCGTCGCGGCTAACCTGCGCTAATGCATCACCTACTCCGCTCTTCGCGCACTTTCCCGCCCCTCACTGCGCCGCAACCGGTTCAAACCCATCACATCCACTGATCGGCGTCACCATCAAATGCAGTGACGCATGCCGGGGATGATCGCATTCTTCGACCAGGTCCTCCGGCGCCTGGTGCCGCGTCCGGATCTGCACAAGCTTCTGATCATCGGAATGGTGTTCACCGAAGTGGGTACAGAGGCCGCATTGGCCTGAATGAATGTCAAACATAAGAACCTCCTCTTGGGCCCGCTGTGGGGTCCGACCTCCGGGATGATGCAAGGGGGCTGCCGCGAGGGAAGAAAAAGGCGATTTAAAAGCGAAGTCGCGCACTTTTTCGACTCCAGCTGATTTTGACGCGGGCCTTTGGACAAATGCAGGCTTACTCTTGCTGCGGCCTCGCCTTGCGGTACACGCACAACGTTGGCATAAAAAAATCGAAGAAAAAATAAATAATTTCCTGACATTATTCGTTTGAATATTGTATGGTATGGAGTTGGGTGACCGCGCGAGCGGATGAAGCCGTCGGCGCGCGTTCCCGTGCACCCCGGGCGTGCCGTTCAACAAAAGCTCGCGACTGGCGGGAAAGGCGATCATGCCAGAAGAACCAAAAGGCAATGAAATGGGAGCCCGATCATCGAGTCTCGAGCGAAAAAACGAAAAAGTGTTGCATTTTGGTGCATTTTGGTGCGTCGCTTGTGCAAGGGTTCTCGGTAGCCCACCACCTGTGGTGTTCGGCTCCATGGCCCGAACGGCTGTGCTATGGGCGAAAATATGAAAGTGGTCACTTGTGATGCATGGATACGGAACCGCCACCCGCTCGGCAGGCTCAGGGCAGGGGGCGTTGCATCGGGGAGTCGCAGAGCGAAAAACTCAAAAAGTGATGCAAAACGATGCATTTTGATGCATGGCCGGGACGGAACCTCGGAAGGAAGCGAATTTTGAGGCTCCGGCGGCTGAACATGCATCACCCAGTATCAAAAAATGCTCTTTGCGATGCATGGTGATGCACGAGGCACTAAGGCACGAGTTGGAGGCAACGGAGCTGAGTGCGAAGAGCAGATTCGCATTGACACGAATACAGGCCAATTAACGTTAGACGCAAGTGTCGCATCCCGCGCCAACGCATGAAATGGATCTCGATAGTTATTGAGTATCAATAAACAAATAGAGGTGCGGGCTCATGCCGATTATTTCCGTCGATCAGGCCAAACAGGAATATGATGTTGTCATTGTTGGATCCGGGGCGGCAGGGGGGCAATCTGCTTACACGCTGACCCTCGCGGGGCTTAAGTGCGTGATGCTGGAGGCGGGGCGGAATTACGACCCGACCACCGAGACGCCGATGTTCAACACGCCGAACCAGGCGCCGCTTCAGGGCAATGCGACGCCGGATAAATCATTTGGCTTTTATGATGCGACGGTTGGGGGCGGCTGGGAAGTTCCGGGCGAGCCTTATACCAGCATTCATGCGACGCCCGGTGAGGAATTTCGCTGGTGGCGGCCACGCATGCTCGGCGGGCGCACCAATCACTGGGGACGCATTTCGCTTCGCAATGGGCCTTACGATTTGAAGCCATATTCGCGGGATGGGCTGGGGTTTGATTGGCCGATCACTTACGACGACGTCGATCCCTATTACACCAAAGTGGAAATGCTCGTCGGAGTCTATGGCACCAACGCGGGGCTGGAGAATACGCCGGATTCACCTGATGGCGTTCTGCTGCCACCGCCCAAGGGAAGGGCCGCGGAATTGCTGGCGCAAAAGTACGGCAAGAAGCTCGGCATTCCCGTCATTCCGATTCATCGTGCGGTGCTGACCAAGACGCTCGACTGGAAAAACATCCCCGCGAAGTTGCATCCGGATGATCCCAAATCGCAGCGCATTGTCACCAGCGCGATGCAGCAGCGCATGGCCTGCTTTTGGGCGACCGAGTGCGGGCGAGGCTGTTCGATCAAAGCCAATTATCAATCGACGACGGTTCACCTTCCGCCGGCTCTTGCGACCGGGAACCTCGACATTATTCCCAATGCCCACGCCCGCGAAGTCATCTTGAATAAGTCCGGCAAGGCTGAGGGTGTGCTTTTCATCGACAAGCAGACCGGCAAGGAAATGCGCGTGAAGGGCAAGGCGGTCATCCTAGCCGCCGGCGCGTGCGAGAGCGTGCGAATCCTGCTGAATTCAAAGAGCAACAGCTTTCCCAATGGGCTGGCCAACTCGAGCGGCCTCGTGGGCAAGTACATCATGGATACAGTCGGCGCGGATGTGATGGGGCACGTGCCGATGCTGGAGAACCTGCCGCCGCACAATGAAGACGGCGCGGGCGGCGGCCATTTCTATTCGCCCTGGTGGCTGTACAAGGAGCAGAAGGCCGGGAAGCTCGATTTTGCCCGCGGATATCACATCGAAATGGGCGGCTCGCGTGATATGCCGGGCGGTGAGAACCCTGCCCCCGATGATCTGACGCAGGGAAGCTACGGCAAAAGATTCAAGGAAGATGCGCGGCGCTATTACGGCTCATTCGTCGGCTTCGCCTCGCGCGGCGAAATGATTCCCAATGAAGATTGCTACATGGATCTCGATCCGAAGGTCAAGGACAAATGGGGGATTCCGGTGGCGCGATTCCACTGGAAGTGGAGCCATCACGAGATTAACCAGGCGAAGCACGCGGAGAAAACGTTCAAGGAACTGATTGAAGCCATGGGCGGCAAGGTTCGCGCGCCAGCCAATCCCGGAGCGGGCAAGAGCCTCTGGCGGCCGGGGATGATCATCCACGAAGTCGGCGGGGCGATCATCGGCAGCGATCCGAAGAAGTCGGTCTGCAGTGCTCATCAGCAGACATGGGACGTGAAGAACCTGTTCCTGTGCGATGGGGCGCCGTTTGCCTCGAATGCGGACAAGAACCCGACGCTGACGATCATGGCCCTGGCCTGGCGCGCGTGCGATTATCTGGTCGATCAGGCCCGGAAAGGCAACCTGTGAATCACACCAACGATCAAAACGCAAGTGGCTTTCGAAAACCCACGCGCCGCCAGACAATGCAATGGGTGATGGCGGCGGTTGCTGCCTCATCGCTGCCGAAGCGCAAGGGCTTTGGCGCTGCGCCGGTGGAAAAGAAGGTCGGCGAGCAGGAAGCCGGCGGCAAGCAGCCGCCGAGATTGGCCAGCGAGGGGTATGGCGTCGATCCGAAACTGACGACGCCTCACGCACCCGGCGATTTCTGGCCGCTGATTTTGACCGATACGCAGAAGCGCACGGCGAAGGCTTTGGCCGATGTGGTCCTTCCCAAGGACGACCTCGGCCCCGCCGCCAGCGAGCTTGGCGTGGTCGAGATGATCGATGAATGGGTGTCGGCTCCCTATCCGCAGCAGATGGGCGATCGGCCGGTCATCACCAATGGCCTCGATTGGATGGAAGCCGAGGCTCACAAGCGCTTCAACAAGTCCTTTGCCGACCTCGACGAATCGCAGCATCAGACCATCTGTGATGACATCTGCTACACCCCCAAGGCCAAGCGCGAGTTCAAGAAGGCCGCCGAGTTTTTCAGCCGATTCCGCTCACTTGCGGCGGGGGCCTATTACGCGACGCCGCCCGGATGGAAGGCCATCGGTTACATCGGCAACATTCCGTTGGGTCGCTTCGACGGCCCGCCTCCAGAGGTGCTCAAGCAATTGGGTGTGGAGCAGACGGTCGATTGATAGAATGGTTGTCGGTCTTGCGCAAAGATGTATTGACTGCGCGATGCAAACGCGTGCGGTGAATCATGGAGCAAGTCGAAGCGGTTCCACTGCCATACGAGCCGAGGCCTCGGCCGAAGCCGCTTTTGAAAAAGAAGGAACTGCGCCAGTCAAACCGCCAGCGGTTGGACGAGACACTTATCGTCCTTATGGCTTTTGCTATTTCGGGGTTTCTAACGCCGACGGCGAGTACAAGCTTATGGCTGGCCGCATCTCTTTCGTCACTGATTGCCTTCGCTTTCGCAGTTGAGCTGTTTTTCATGGTGCAGCGGTATCGGCTTGCCGTCGAGCGGTGGATGGCGCGGCCAGGCGAAAGGCGAATCTTGAAATATAATCTGTGGCTGCGCGTGCTCGCTGTGATGCCTTCACGGGACGCAACCATCCAGTCGGCAGCGGTATTTCAACCTGCGGTGAAAAATCTTGATCGCAAGCAAGATCAGCTACGAATGACTCTAGCTCTGCGATTCTTGCAGGCGATAATTATCCTGATCTGCCTCGCAATAAGCTGCGTTGGGATTGTCAAACCTTTACTCCAAAACTTCAGCCAGAATCCAGTTTCTTCCACTGTCAAGCTCATATTGCTGGCAGTGATGGTGGTGATCGCCGTCGGATTAGCAGCAGGCCTCGTAACGGCGGGCTGGCGCCAATGTCGCCCCTCATCGAGCTCGCCTTTTTTTCAATCATGGATCGAATACTGGGGGTTACGGGTCGAATCATTTGAGATGCCGCGAATTAACGCGAGGCATTAATGATCGCATTGCCGCGGTCATGACTTAATGTAATCCCATACTTTTTCAAGTCGTTGCGCAGAGATGGGGATAGAGGCCTTCAATTCCTGGGCGAAAAGGGAGACTCGATATTCTTCAAGCATCCAACGATATTGCTCGAGACTGGCGTCTTCTCTTCCCTGTCGCTTAAAGGCAGCGGCTTTTTCCTTGTATTGCTCCCACAACGGCGAGACCTTGGTCATGGCTTGCTGATCGCGTTCGAGGCCGGCGTTGATGACTTTGCGCAGTCGCATGGCGATCCCTTTCAGGAAGCGGGGGAGTTGCTTGAGCCATTCGTGGGGCGTAGCGCTCAGAAATCCCTTGTAGACCAGATGAGCCAATTGATCGCGCATGTCGCGAACGGATGCATGCAGAAGCACTGGATAGGCCTTTTCAAGTTCGCGCTGCAAGGCGTGGAACTCGGCAAGGATCTGGGCGGCAAGCTCGCTGATCTCCGAGCCGGTCGTGGTGAGGCGTCGCCAGCCTTCGCTGGCCCGGCGGATGAATTCCGATTGCAGCCGAAGGTCGTCGGCATCGAAGAACATCGCGCGATCCACGATGGCCGACACCAGATCAGCTCTTAATTCCGCGCACGGGCCGACCATCGCATAATGAAGGCACATCTCGTCCATCTTCGGGATGGAGCGCATCAGGCTCTGAATCTCCTGGCGAAGCTGCATCATGAAGAGCCGACGAGCGCCCGCGCGCCGCGCGAAACGTGCGTGCTCGGGAGAATCCAGCAGCCGGATGGAAACGAAATTGCCTTTGTCGATCAGAGCCGGGTATCCCCACAGCGTCATGCCGTGCCGATGGACCGGCACGCGCTCGGGCAGATCGCCAAAGTCCCAGCGCGTGAGGTTGTCGCGGTTGTGCTCCGAATCGGGGAGCTTCGCGAAGCTGCTCTGTACCTCGACTCGCAGCTCGCGACGGATTTCATCCAGATCGCGCTCCATGGCAATCTGCTTGCCGGCCGCATCGATGATCCGGAAGTTCATCCGCAGATAGGGCGGCAGCAAATCGAGGCCATAGGCATCCTTTGGAATGACGATGCCTGCCTTTTTCCCGAGGAACAGTGCCAAGGCCTCGCGAAGCGAGCCATCGCCGAAGGTGAGGGTCCGCGCGGCTTCGGTCGCCGTCTCTCCGATCGGGATGAAATTCTTCCGAAGCTCTTTGGGCAGCGCGCGAATCAGCGCGTCGATCTTCTCCGGCAGCATGCCGGGCACGAGCCACTCGGTTGCCGCAGCGGGAACCTGTCCAAGAGCCGCGAGCGGAATGTTGGCCGTCACTCCATCGGCAAGGTTCTCCCCGTCATAGACATAGTCCAGCGGCAACACCAGTCCCTCGAGCCGAAGCTCATCCGGATACAGCTCCAACGAAGGCGGCTGCGCGCCCGGCGCGAGCATGTCCGCCATCGACATGAACAACAGCCGGCGGTTGCGACTTTCCACTTGGCGGCGCCAGGCGTCGAAGGTCTGGCCATCATAAACATTGCCCGGGAGACGTTTGTCGAAGAACCGAAAGCGATGCTGAACCTCGGCCAGCATCCCGCGCCGGCGGAGCTTTCCTTCCATTCGCTCGACTGCTTCGCGCAGCTCCTGGTTATGGCGGAAGAAGGGGGCATCAGATCGGAATTGTCCTTCCACCAAGGCGCGCTCGATAAAGATCTCGCGGGAGGTGCGCGGATCGATCGGCCCGTAATGCACCCGCCGGGCGGGCGTCACCACGAGGCTGTACAAGCTGACTTTTTCAACCGACACCACCTGCGCGCGATCGCGGTCCCATTTGGGATCGGAATAGAGCCGCTTGACCAGATGATCGCCGACTTGCTCGATCCAGAGCGGCTGAATGGGCGCGACAGTTCTGGCGTACAGTCGAGTGGTCTCCACCAGTTCCGCGCTGACCACCCAAGAAGGGCTGCGCTTGAACAGAGCCGAGCCGGGAAAGATGCTGAATTTGGAGCCGTGCGGCGCGGTGTATTCATGGGCCTCACCGCGCGCACCGACATTGCCCAGCAGCCCCGAAAGCAGCGCGCGGTGAATCGCATCCGCTTTGTGCGGGGAGATCCAAGGCGGAGCGGGGGCACGCTGCTGCATGGCCGATTCAATGCTTCCAAAGCGAAATACTCAAGGATGTCCGGTGACGAATGGAGGAGGACCACTGATCCGTAAGGTTATCGTAATCTATCGATAGTGATTTATTTTCTTATTGAATTGAGCATGGCTCGCCGGTAACGTACGAAGACATTTCGTGGCCCTGCGACTAAACAGAGAACAATGCTATACCTACGTGATTTGCCCAAGTACGAAGCGATCGCCCAGCGAGTCGACCGATATCCTGACATCGACCCCGGTGCGGTGGTGTCTTATCTCGTGCTGCTGCGGGTTGCACAGGATGTGATGTCGGTCGTGGAAGAGTTCTTGTCCAGCCATTCGATGTCGCATGGACGATTCTCCGTGCTAATGCTTCTGAACCGCGACCCTGCGAAGCCGACCAGTCCATCCGATCTTGCCGCCAAGGCGGGCGTGACTCGCGCGACGATGACCGGCCTGCTGGATGGCTTGGAGCGGGAAAAGCTCGTCGCGCGCTCACCCGACCGGGAAGACCGCCGGATGCAGCTCGTCGAGCTGACTCCCAAAGGTCTCAAGCTGCTTGATGGCATGGTCCCGGATTATTATCGGCTGGTCGCGTCGATCATGAGCCAGCTATCGGAAGATCAGAAGAAACAACTGATCGATCTGCTGACGCATATCAATTCTTCGCTGATTTCAATGGCGGCCGGGACAACGCAGCCCGCCTGAGATTTCCCATAGGCAATTCGATGGATGCTTTTCAATTGGCCCTTTTGCGGGGCCAACATTTAGCTTGCGCTGCGGGTAATGTAGTCGTGGATGCAAGAACTGTTCGCGTCGCGGCTAAACCCCGCAGGTGAAAGCGGCGCTGATGTTGGACACGTCAGCCCCTTCAATTCTGAGTTTACGCTGGGGAATTATGCGAATCATACTGTCATTCCTATGCCTCGTTTTGATGCCGGGGGTGGTCGCGTGGGGGGCCGAGCGACAGCCGCCGCTTCAATTGCAGGATGGCGATCGCGTCGCCTTTGTCGGAAGCGCGCTGCTCGAGCGCGAGCAGGTCGGGGGCTACATCGAAACGATGCTGATCACCGCGTTTCCCGATAAGAACGTGACCTTCCGCAATCTCGCCTATTCCGGCGACACGGTTGCCGGCGATGCGCGAGGCCTTTGCACCGGCTGGTCCACCTTCGAATCGGCTGATCAGGGGTTCAATCGCCTTCGCAAGATCACTGCGGAAGTGCAGCCGACAGTGCTGATCGTCAACTATGGAATGAATGAGTCTTTCGCGGGGCCGGCCGGAGTTGAAGGATTTATCGCCGGGTACAACCGCATGCTCGACATGCTCACTTCCGCCTCACGGGGCAAGGATGAAAAAGGGCCGACTCCCCGGCAGGTTGTGCTGCTGTCGCCCAATTATCACGAAGACCTTGGCCGGCCGCTGCCGGATCCGGCGGATCATAATCGCAATCTGGAGCTGTATTCCAAAGCGATTTCCGACCTTGCGGCCAAACGCGGCTACACGTTTGTGGATTTAAATACGATCACACGAGATGCGAGTCGCGCGGCACCGCTTACGAGCAACGGAATCCATCTCACGCCATTCGGCTACTGGCGGACGGCTATCGCACTTGAAGAGGCGATGGGCCTACCGACGCATCGCTGGAATGTCAGCGTCGATGCACGCTCCGGACAATGGCAGGCCGATGGCACGACCGTGTCGGATGTCAAGGCAAACACAAGCGGCTTGGAGATGGAATGTGTGGACAAATTGCTTCCCATCCCGCCCGCACCGGAAAACAGTCCGGAGTCGTCCATAGCGGAAGCACAGCGAATATTAAAGGTCACCGGCCTGGCTCCCGGGAATTACGAGTTGAAAGTGGGCGATCAGGTCGTCGGCCACGGCAGCGCCGATCAATGGGCCGCAGGCGTGCACATTTCCGGCGGGCCGATGGAGAAGCAAATCGAGCAGCTTCGGACACTCGTGATTCAAAAGAATTTCGATTTCTTCAACTATTGGCGGCCGGAGAATGACTCGTACATTCTGAGCTTTCGTAAGCACGAGCAGGGCAAGCTGGCGGTGGAGCTGCCGGAGTTCAAGCCGGTCGCGAAGGCCAAGGAAGACGAAATCACCCGGCTCCAAAAGCCGGTGCCGGTGAAGTATGTCCTGCGGCAGGTGGCCGAAAGTCATTAACCGCGAAATCTCAAATCTGAAATTTCAAATTTGAGATTTCAGATTTGAGATGGCTTGCCTGAGCGGCTGAGTCATCGAAGCATCATTAATCCCGATTAAAGCAATCACAACGCATGCGACACCTGAAACTCATCACGGCAATCGCTATCGCATTCCTTCCATATTGCGCGACAGCCCGCGCCGCGGCGCCGGCCGACAAATCGGATCCCGAGGTTGAACGGCAAGCGCTCAAGCTCCCCGATGGCTTTGAGATCAATCTCTTCGCCGCCGATCCGATGATCCAGAAGCCGATCGAAATGAATTTCGATGCGGATGGCCGGCTGTGGGTCGCAACCTCGGTTACTTATCCGCAGATCAAGCCCGGCCAGGAGCCTCAGGATCGCGTGGTCGTGCTTGAAGATACCACCAGCTCCGGCAAGGCCGATAAGGCGACCGTTTTTGCTGATGGACTGTTCCTTCCCACCGGTATCGTCCCCGGGGACGGCGGTGCTTATGTCGCCAACAGCACCGAAATCCTCCATCTGAAGGACACCACCGGCGGCCTGCATGCGAATCAGCGCCGTGTCGTCCTGTCCGGCTTCGGCACTGAAGATACGCATCACATTATCCATGCCTTCAATTGGGGGCCGGACGGGCGCATCTATTTCAATCAAAGCATTTACATCCACAGCAATATCGAAACGCCATGGGGCGAGCGCCGCCTGCAAGGCAGCGGCACCTGGCGCTATCGGCCGGAGACCGGGCAGATCGAAGTCTATTGCCGGGGGCAGGTCAATCCCTGGGGCATCGCCTGGGACTACTGGGGCGAGACGTTCGAAAGCGATGGCGCGGGATTCGAAGGAATTGCTTTTGCCTTTCCCGGTTCTGCTTTTCAATCAGCCGTTGGCTTCGATCATGTGCTGCCGGGCCTGAACCACGGCAGCCCTAAATATTGCAGCCTGGCGATCCTCGATGGTCGGCAGATACCGCCCGACTATCGCGGCACGTTTCTCACCGACGATTTCCGCGCCAACCGCGTCTGCAGATTCCAGATTACCGATCAAGGCTCCGGCGTCGTCTCCCGGCAGCTTCCCGATTTCATCGTCAGCAAAGATGTCGATTTCCGCCCCGTAGACATCAAGATGGGTCCCGACGGCGCGATCTATATTGCCGACTGGTACAACCCGATCATCAACCACGGCGAAGTCGATTTCCGCGATCCCCGCCGCGATCACATTCACGGGCGAATCTGGCGGATCACGGCAAAGGGCCGGCCGTTGGTGAAGCGACAGAAGCTAGCCGAGGCGCCGGTGGATGAGCTGCTGGAATCACTCCGCTCGCCCGAGCAATACACGCGGATGCACGCCAAGCTGGTCATGCGCGAGCGCGGCGCGGCGGCAATCGTTCCGAGCCTGACTCGATGGGTGCAACATCTCGATCCGAAGAATGCCGACACCGAGCACGCCCGCCTCGAAGCGCTCTGGGCGTATGAATCGATGGACGTGGTTGAGCCGAAGCTGCTGGAAACGGTGCTCCATTCATCAAACGAACATGCACGGGCTGCTGCAATTCGCGTGCTGTCGCATTGGGCGACGCAAATCCCCAATGCGCTGGAACTGATGAAAGCCGGCGTCGATGACGAGAGTCCTCGCGTTCGGCTCGAAGCGGTGCGGGCGCTGGTCGCGATTCCGTCGGCACAGGCCGCGGTCATTGCCGCGCGCGTGCTGGATCATCCGATGGATACCTATCTCGACTTTGCACTCTGGCGAACGAATGTCGAACTGGAGCCGGCCTGGATGCCCGCATTTAATGCGGGGAAACTAAACGATTGGGAAAAGCCCAGCCATCTGGCGCGGGCGCTCAAGGATGTGAAATCGCCCGCGGCGATCGATGCCCTGGTCCAGCAGCTTCGCACCGGCCAGCTTGATGACGCCGCTCGAGCCGGCATCGTCAATCTCATCGCATCGATCGAATCGCCGAAGCAGGTGCAGACGTTGTTCGACATCGCCAGTACGCGTGATGGGCAGGATGCCGCCACGCGGCGATTGGCCATCGATGCGCTGGAGCGAATTGTCCGCGAACATCGGCCGCGCCAGGATTATCAGTCCAGTGTCAAATCGCTTATGGAAGACTCGGAGGCTTCGATTCGCGCCAGTGCAATCCGCCTGGCGGGGGCGCTGAAACTGGAAGCGATGCGGAGTAATATTACGACGCTCGCGACGTCGTCCGATCAGCCGCAGGCTATTCGCTTGTCGGCCATCGCGGCGCTGGGAGATCTTGGAACGAACGCAAGTGCGCAGACTCTTGAAAAGCTCGATGAAAAGTCGAATCCCATCACCGTTCGCGAACAGGCGATCGAAGCTTTGACGCAGGTGGATTTACCCGAAGCCTCGCGACGAGCTGCGGATCTTCTGGCGGCAGATCAGCCTCGTTCAAGCTTGGCCACGTTGCTAAAAGGTTTCGTCACGCGCGCCGGCGGAGCTGACGAGCTGGCCAAAGCGATCGCCGCAAAACATGTGTCGGCTGATGCCGCCAAACTCTCGCTCCGCGCCCTGCAGACGCTCGGCACCGATCAGCCTTCATTAGTCAACGCTCTCCGCGAAGCGGCGGGCTTTTCTCAAGGTCCAACCAAGCTCTCGCCCAACCAGATGAAGCAGATGATCGAGCAGGTGATGTCGAAGGGCGATGCCCAGCGCGGCCAGCGGGTCTTCCGCAGTCGCGAGGCCTCCTGCTATCAATGCCACGCGATCAGTGGGGCCGGCGGATTTCTCGCGCCGGATCTGTCCTCCATCGGCGCGAGCAGCCCGATGGATTACATCATCGATTCGATTCTCGATCCCAACAAAGCCATCAAGGACGGCTTCCAGGGCCATTCGGTCCTGACGCGCGATGGCCAGGTCATCAGCGGAATCAAGGTGCGCGAAGACAGCACATCCCTGGTGCTGCGGGATGCGACGCGGCCGGAAATCGTCATCCCGCGATCGAGCATCAAAGCCCAGCGCGACATCGGCTCGCTCATGCCCATCGGGCTGTCCGATGCGCTGACACAACAGGAATTCCTCGATCTGGTGCGGTTCCTCTCTGAACTCGGAAAGCCCGGACCTTTTGCCCCATCACCCGCGCAGTGGATGCGCAGGTGGCGCATTATGGAAGCGCCGCCTGCGAATGTGATTCAAGGTGATCTGCCCGCCACGATCGCTGATGCAGGTTCAAACTGGTTGCCAGCCTACAGCCTTGTCTCAGGTGAACTTCCCCCCGATGCGCTTCGCATGGCCGGCCCCGATCGCGTCGGCTATTGCCGAGGTGAGTTGCAAGTGAGCGGCGCGGGCAAAGTTCGTCTTCGCATCAACGACATCAAGGGTCTTGCAATCTGGATTGATGGAAAGCCTGCTGAGCCGAAGACCGGAATGGATATCGACTTCTCGCCCGGCACCCACGCCCTTACCTTCGCGTTAAGCTTCGCGCAGCGCGGATCAACCGGGCTTGGTGTTGAAGTAGAACCATCGCCAGGATCAGCGGCTCATGCGCAACCGGTGACCGGGATGTGACGTCACTGCGGGCGCTGGCCCCATTTCGGCGGGCGCTTTTCGAGGAACGCCGCGATGCCCTCGGCTGCCTCGTTGGCGTTTCGAGCCGACAAGTGATAGCCCATGGCGATCTGCAAATCTTCTTCGAGCGGTCGATAGGCCAAGTCATCCAGAAGCTGCTTGGTCCGCGCCATCGCGCCGGGCGCCCCGAGGGAGGCCTCCTGTGCAAGGCGCAATGCGGTCTCCATCAAGGATGTGGCAGGGCAGACCTGTGTGACTAATCCCATGCTGAGCGCCGTCGGCGCGGAAATAGTTTGTGCGAGTAGAATCAATTCCCGCACTTTTCGATCGCTGAGCTGGCGTCGCAGCAGACAGGTGACGAGAGCCGCGATCAGGCCGCGTTTCACTTCCGGATAACTGAGCTTCAGGTCATCCGCCGCGACGACCAAGTCGCATGCCGCGAGTAATCCCGCGCCGCCGCCCATTGCTGCGCCGTGCGCGGCTGCGATCGTGATGGCAGGGGATTGGCAGATCGCGCGATACATTCGCTCGAGCGCACGAGCGGACATTTCCGAATGCCCCGGCACCGACGCTTCCTTCAAATCCAGTCCCGCGCAAAAGCTCGGCCCCTGGCCGCTGAGGATGATCGCCCGGCAGGACCGATCGCCCGCACCGGCGAGCACCGCTTCGGTGATTTGATCAATCAACGCAATACTTAATGCGTTGCGTTTGTCCGGTCGGTTCAGGGAAATGACGGAAATCCCAGTCGCGGGCGATGAAATGAGCAGCAGTTCGGCCATATAGCCATAAGTTTTGAGTACAACGCGGCAATTTGCAATTGGCGGTTGGGCGTGATGCTCGCACCTGAGGAATTCTAATGCCGCGCGGCGGGTCCGTGCGTCTGCGACGGATCAGTCAGATTAGTGTGATAAACCGGCAGGTAGATCGTAAATGTGCTGCCTTCGCCCGGTGTGCTGCGAACGGAAATGGTGCCTTCGTGTTCCTCGACGATCTTCCTGGCCACCGCCAGGCCAAGGCCGGTGCCGCGGTTGCCTTTGGTCGAGTGGAACAGCTCGAACATGTGTTTCATCATCGTAGGCGGAATGCCAGCGCCGTTGTCCACGACCTCGATGATCGACTGCTTGTTCTCTTCATCGTATCGACATTCGATGCGAATCAAGCCGGCCTTAGGCTCAACAGCATCGAGCGCGTTGCTCAGAAGATTCATGATGACCTGGTGCATTCCCGATGGATCCATCGGCACGGCGGGGTGCGTGCGATCGACATCGCCGACTACCATGACGCCGCGCTCATTGGCGACCTGCGCGACAAGCTCCAGGCATTCATCAATGAGCTTGCGCGGATTGACCATTTCGAGCTGCGGCTCGCGCTGCTTGCTGTAAGCCAGCAGGTTGAGGGTGAGCTGATAGATCTTGTCCAGGTTTCGATCGACGATGCGCCAGCCTTTGGAGGCCTGCACGACATTGCTGCCCTTCAGGCCCATCTCGACCACATCCGCTCCGCCTCGCAGCGCCTGGAGAATGTTCTTGATCGAGTGCGAAAGGGCAGCGGTGGTTTCGCCGACGGCTGCGAGGCGCTCGGCCTGCAACTGCGCCTGATAGAGCTTGGCGTTTTGAATTGCCATGCCCGCCTGGCCGCCAATCGCGGTGAGCAGGCGAAGCTGCTCGGGGGCGTAGGTGTAATTCTTGACGGAGCTGTCGATGTAGACTACGCCGATCGTTTCGTATCCGCCCTTGTCGGTCAGCTTGCGCGCCTTGATGGGAATGCAAAGGGCCGAGCGAATACCCAGGCTATGAACGCTCTTGCCCTTGTTGAAGCGCCGGTCGGCCATCGCGTTGCTGGAAAGCACGCCCTCGCCCGTCTGAAGCACATGGTTGATGATGGTGCGTGAAGCGTGGATCTGCTCGCCGTTGGATTTGCCATCTTCCGACGGCTGGCGGTTTTCGCCCTCCTCGCGCGTGCGGACAATCTTGGGAATCAGCTCGTTGTTCTCATCGACAAGCAACACAAAGCCGCGGTCAGCCTTGATATGCTCGAAGATCAGATCCATGACGACTTCGAGCACCTGATCCACGTTGAAGCTGCTGCCAAGCGCCGCGCCGAGTTGATACAGCACCTTCAGGTTGACCATCGCCGCCGCTGCCGGCTCCGGCACCGCCAGCACCAGCGAATCTTCGCTGGAGGAGACAGTCGCCATGATGGCGCTGTCCATTCCTTCTTCACCCGTCAGCGTGACGTTGCCGCCGCTGCTGCGCGTGATGCCAGGCTGCGCGCCAAACACCATCAACGTTCGGCCGACGCGAAGCTGATCGCCGACTTTTAATGCTGCAGAACCGTTAACGCGCGTGCCATTGACATAGGTGCCATTTGCACTGCCCATGTCGTTCACGATCCACTGGCCGTCTTCGGGCAGCAGCTCGCAATGGCGGCGGGAAACGGTGTTGTCGGTGAGGGGGAGACTGCGGCTCTCGCGTCCGACCAGTGCCGGCGCGTCCGGAAGTTCATAGCGCCGACCTTTGTCGGGCCCTTGTAATACAAGAAGTGTGAGCACTTGTAAGACTTACTAAATTGACCAAACTCCAGGGCGACGCAGTTCTATTCCCGGTGCAAACCGAGTCTGCGAAAATCATTTCAAGCAAACTGAAAATCGAGCCCCGAAAACGCGATTCGTTGAATATGCTGTGCGCGATCAGCGCTCTTTATTATAGCCGATCGCGCGCAGCTTTTACTCCATTTTTAATCGATTGGAAATTCTTTCCGGCCGGTCGCACAATGCTCGCTTCATGACCAGCATCATCCTTTCCATCGGCGACGAACTGGTTCTCGGGCAAACCATTGATACCAATTCAGCCTGGCTGAGCCAACAGCTCGCAGCAACAGGCTGCATAATACTTCGTCACCTTACTATCGGCGATGATCAGTTACAAATTGAATCGGCCATTCGCGAATCGGCGCAGTTATCGGACATCGTGCTGATCAGCGGCGGTATCGGGCCAACAGAAGATGATTTGACTCGACAAGCGTTGGCCGTGGTGATGAACGAGCCTTTGGAGCCCAACGCGATCTGGCTAGCGGAGCTGGATAAATTCTTCACCGCGCGCGGCAGGCCCATGCCGCCCATCAACCGAATCCAGGCGATGATCCCGCGCGGGGCTTCGATGATTTTCAATCATGCGGGAACCGCTGCGGGGATTAAGGCAACGTTGCGACGGAATGATGGGAAGGGGTGTGACGTCTACGTTATGCCGGGCGTTCCCAAAGAGATGAAGAAGATGTTTCAGACGAGCGTGCTGCACGAGCTTCAATCTCGATCGAGCGGCGCGGTGATTCTGTCGCGCACGCTGCACACCTTTGGTCTTGGCGAGAGCGCAATAGCCGAACGCCTCGGCCCATTGATGCAGCGTGATCGAAATCCATCAGTTGGAACAACAGTCTCTGCGGGCGTCGTGTCGCTTCGAATCAATGCGCGCTTCGATTCCATGAAGCGCGCTACTGATGAACTAGTGCGAATCGAAAGCGAATGCCGCTCAGCAGTGGGCGATTTGATCTACGGCCAGGATGAGCAAACGCTTCAAGAAGTCGTCGCGACTAAGCTCTTTGAGATTAACGCAAAACTTCCCGCGGACCTGTTCCCGTACACCGTCACCACCGCCGAATCCTGCACCGGCGGATTGCTCGCCAAGATGCTGACCGATCTCTCCGGCTCCAGCGGCTATTTCCACGGCGGCTTTGTCACCTATTCCAACGAAGCCAAAAGCGATTTGCTCGCAGTTGATGCACAACTGATTCGTCAACACGGAGCCGTGTCCGAAGAAGTTGCCAAAGCGATGGCACGCGGCGCGCTCGATCGCGCCAACGCCAAAGCCGCATTGGCCATCAGCGGCATCGCCGGTCCAACCGGCGGCACGCCCACCAAACCAGTCGGCACCGTTTGCATCGCCTTGGCCACGCGCGATGATTTCAAGGTGGGTCATAGCATCGGTGACTCGCGGCTCCTTCCCTCCTCCGGTACTCCGGGGGAGGGTCAGGGTGGGGGTCCTCATTTAACTCACGATCAACCCTCGGCCCCCTCCCCAGCCCTCCCCCGGAGTACCGGGGGAGGGAGACCATCGCCCCCACCAATTGTTTCCCGCACCTTCCTCTTCCCCGGCGACCGCGACATGATCCGCGACCGCTCCGCGAAGATGGCCCTGACGATGCTTCGCTTCCATCTGCTCGGAAAACCAATGCCGTTTTAGCTCGGTTGCGCGCTCAAAACTGCATATAAAGAGGATTCTTGGTTTCTGCCACTCTGGCAGCGAAAGAAACACCCGCCGCTGCCTTTGGCAGAAATCGTCTTATGCCTGCCCAAAATGCAGCTCATTTAGTTCACCGCCACCCTCGTTCTAAATGATTTATTTCCAGTTGTTTACGTTTGCCTCTCGCTTCTATTTTCCAGCCTCTTGTCTGGTCCCTCCTTTGTTATTAAGCCCCTCCGAGGTCTGGAGCGTTCCAGCCCAGTTTTTATGACCAATGTCGCCTCTTCAAACCGCTTTACGGTGCTGCTGGCCAATGAGCAGGAGGGGTGGCATCAGACCGTCCGGGGCCTGCTTGAGCCGCAGGGCGTTCAGACGCTTTCGGCGCGGAGCGGGCGCGAGGCATTGCAGTTGATCGAACGGCAGCCGATTCATGCGGCGGTTCTGGATCAGCAAATGCCGCAACTGGGCGGCATGCAGGTCATCAAACTGATGCGGGAGATGGCCAAGGCGCCGCCGGCAATTCTGCTGGCCGGCGACTTAAACAGCCATCTGCTTCGCGAGGCGTTGGGAATGCATGTGTTCAGCGTGTTGAGCAAGCCGGTGGATTTCAACTTGCTGCTGGACACGCTGGCGCGAGTGCTGCGGCGATATCACGAAAGTCGCTGGCCGCAGAATCGTGGATGAGCTTCTTTTCAGGATCATTTGACAGATAACTTGGAATGTGATGGAAGGACGGCGCGGGGCCTCTTTTCCAGCTAATTGAAACGACTCGAATTTCAACACTCGTAAAGGAGTAGACATGGCAAAACTTCGCCCACTCGGTGACAAGATCCTCGTCAAGCGCGTCGAGGCTGAAACCAAGACCAAGAGCGGCATCGTGCTTCCCGACAGCGCCAAGGAAAAGCCCAAGCGCGGCAAGGTCCTGGCCGTCGGCGATGGCAAGCGCCTCGATAACGGCGAGAAGGCGCCCTTCACCGTCCGCAAGGGTGACGAAGTCATCTTCACCAGCTATGCCGGCACCGAGATCAAGCTGGATGGCGAAGAAATCCTCATCATGAGCGAGGATGATATTCTGGCCGTCGTGGAATAAGCGTTTCGCAAAATCGCTTTTGGAATGAAATCAGCCGGGATTGGCGAAAGCCATTGGTCCGGCCCAATCAATAAAAATTCTGGAGTGAAGACATGGCAGCAAAACAGATTGAATTCGATCAACAGGCGCGCGAGTCGCTTTTGCGCGGCGTGCGCAAGCTCGCCAGGGCCGTAAAAGTGACGCTCGGCCCCTCGGGGCGCAACGTCGTGCTCGAAAAGTCCTTCGGCTCGCCCACCGTCACCAAAGACGGCGTGACCGTGGCCAAGGAAATCGAGCTCGAAGATCCGTATGAAAATATGGGCGCGCAGATGGTGAAGGAAGTGGCCAGCAAGACCAGCACGGTCGCCGGCGATGGAACCACTACCGCGACCGTATACGGCGAAGCAATCTTCGCCGAAGGGCTCCGCAACGTCGCATCCGGCGCGAATCCCACGCAGATTCAGCGCGGCATTCAGCTCGCCGTCGAGGCGATCGTCGAAGAGCTGGGGCGAATGAGCAAGAAGGTCGACAGCACCCGCGAAGTCGCGCAAGTCGGCACCTCATCCGCCAACCAGGACGAGCAGATTGGCAAGCTCATTGCCGAGGCCATGGAAAAGGTCGGCAAAGACGGCGTCATCACCGTCGAAGAAGGCAAGAGCCTCGACACCACCGTCGAACTCGTCGAAGGCATGCAGTTCGACAAGGGCTATCTCAGTCCGCACTTCGTCACCGATACGCAGACAATGGAAGCGGTCCTCGATGACGCTTACATCCTGATCCACGAAAAGAAGATCAGCAGCGCCCGCGACCTCGTGCCGGTGCTCAGCAAGGCGGCCGAGCAGGGCAAGCCGATGCTGATCATAGCGGAAGACATTGAAGGCGAAGCCCTCGCGACGCTCGTGGTCAACAAGCTCCGCGGCACACTTCGCGTCTGTGCGGTCAAGGCCCCGGGCTTTGGCGATCGGCGCAAGGCCATGCTGGAAGACATTGCCATCGTCACCGGCGGCCAGGCCATCTTTGAAGAGCTGGGCATCAAGCTCGAAAACGTCGAGCTGAATCAGCTCGGCCGGGCCAAGCGCATTCGCGTCGATAAGGACAACACCACCATCATCGAAGGTGCCGGCCAGGAAAAGGGCATTAAGGGGCGCATCGAGCAGCTCAAGGGCGAAATCGACAACACGACTTCCGATTACGACCGCGAGAAGCTCCAGGAACGCCTGGCCAAGCTTTCGGGCGGCGTCGCTCAGATCAATGTGGGCGCGGCAACCGAAGTGGCCATGAAGGAAAAGAAGGCCCGCGTCGAAGACGCGCTGCACGCCTGCCGGGCGGCAGTGGAAGAGGGCATTCTGCCGGGCGGCGGCGTAGCCGTCATCCGAGCCGCGGCCAAGGTCCTCGATGGCGTCCGCAAGAAAGCCGCCAACGACGATCAGAAGGTCGGCGTCGATATCATCCGCCGGGCGGTCGAAGCTCCCATCAAGCAGATCTCCGACAACGCGGGTGTCGATGGCGCGGTCGTCGCCCAGAAGGTCAAGGAAAACTCCGAAACCAACTTCGGCTACAACGCCTTGACCCACCAGTACGGCGACATGCTCAAGATGGGCGTCATCGTCCCCACCAAGGTCGAGCGCACGGCCCTGCAGAACGCAGCAAGTATTGCAAGCCTATTGCTGACCACCGACGCCGTCGTCAGCGAAATCAAGGACGACAAAGAACCCGCCCCAGCCGGCGCGGGCGCGGGAATGTACTAAAGTATCCAGTTTAGATTGATTTGAAGAAGGACCGGGCGCTCAATGGGCGCCCGGTTCTTTTTTATCGGTATTTTTTTGTTGCTGACGCTTGTCGTCGTGCGTTTTCCCGACTCGAAGCCCAAGGATAACTGCCGATCCCGCAATCAGAATCGCATCAGCAATGAAATGACTCGCCTGCGGCCAGGCGGGTATCTGCGCTAGAACGAGAGCTGCAAGGCGATTCTGGAAATACCAGCAAAGGATGCCCAGAACAAACGATGCGATCACCCAGTGCCGAAGCATTCGCGACGGCAGAAACAGACATACCAGGATCTGTGCAAGATAAAGCCCGCAAACATCGACCATGAACTCGAGCCAGGCAACGATCAGCCAGACCAATCGTCCGCCCATGTCCTCGTCGCCGATGTGATATTCCATCGCCTGACAGATCAAATACGCGCCGGCAATGATCATCGCCGAGAACACCATCGGGCCGGGATGGCCATCCCAGTGAAGTCGCCGCGCGTTTTCTGATCGGAGGTAATCCAGAGTTTCCACGTGAAGTTTTCTTCTCCCGGTTAGATCCGAAAGTATACTGTCTCCCATTGATCGGCCGAACTAGCGTTTAACGAATTGAACGGTACGAAAATATTTCTGTACAGGAAGGATTGTTGTTCATGAATGATGTGAAGCAAAATCAACAAGTTACCCCTCAACGGCTCATGCAGTTGGCCTGGGGCTATGCCATCCCGTTGATGATCGAGGCCGCAGTCGAGCATCGCGTTTTCGATGTGCTGGAGGCAGGACCGAAAACGCTGGACCAGATCGCAACCGAAACCGGCGCATCGAAACGCGCTCTGCGGATGGTCATGAATGCGCTGGCAGCCTTTGAATTGCTAGCCCGCGATGGGCAGCATCGCTATTCGCTCACGCCTGAATCGGCCGCGTTTCTTGTGAGGGGCAAGCCCGCGTATCTCGGCGGTCTTTTCGGCCATACCAGCTCGCAACTGATGCCCAAGTGGCAGAAGCTTTCGACAATTCTTCGCACGGGCAAGCCGGAAGTCATGGTCAATGAGGAGAGTGCCTCGGAGTTCTTCGAAAAATTCGTGGAAGACATTTTCCCGATGAGCTATCCGTCGGCTCAGCGACTGGCCGAGGTGCTCAAGATCGGTGCCAGTTCCACTCCCGTTCGTGTGCTCGACCTGGCCACCGGTTCAGGCGTGTGGGGAATCGCATTGGCCCAAAAGTCGCCCAACGTCACCGTGATGGCGATCGATTGGAAGAACGTCCTGCCAGTCACGCGCCACGTCGCGCAGCGCCATGGCCTCGTTGATCGCTTCAAGTTTGTCGAAGGCGATCTCGCATCGGTCGATTTCGGCACCGGCCACAACGTCGCTACGCTCGGCCACATCCTGCATTCCGAAGGCGAGCAACGCAGCCGCGATTTGATCAAGAAGACGTTTGCCGCCCTGGCGCCGGGTGGAATGATCGCCATCGCTGAATTCCTCTGCAACGACGATCGCTCAGGTCCGCCCAACGCGCTGGTCTTTGCCGTCAACATGCTGGTCAACACCGAGTTGGGTGACACTTTCACCATTCCGGAAATCTCCAGTTGGCTCAAAGACGCCGGATTCGCCGACATTCGCACCGTCGAATCGCCCGGACCCTCGCCGCTCATTCTCGCGACGAAACCGAAATAGAACCACGTGAGACTAATCGCCCAATCCATTCCCTCCCCCGCTGTACTCTGCGGGGGAGGGCTGGGAGGGGCTGCGCTCGAGGGGGAAATACGGGGCGTTCATGTATGATCTGCGTCGATGCCCCAGGAGCACTCGCAGACCAATGCCCGCGACGCGGTTGACGCCATCTACCGCGCCGAATCGCGCCGCGTTTTTGCGACCCTCGTGCGCATGCTGGGCGATCTCGATTTAGCGGAAGAAGCAGTCCACGAAGCCTTCGCATCGGCGATCGAGCAATGGCCGCGCGAGGGCATTCCCGCAAACCCGCGCGCCTGGCTGGTCAGCACCGGCCGCTTCAAGGCGATCGATGTCATGCGCCGTCGCGCCCGGCAGGATGCGTCGCTCGCGGAAGTTGCTGACCAACTCAATCGCAAATCGCGTGACGAAATCCCCGAAGATGATGAAGGCATCGAAGACGATCGTCTTCGACTGATCTTCACCTGCTGCCACCCGGCACTCCCTGCCGAGGCGCGGGTTGCATTGACACTGCGCGAAGTCTGCGGCCTGACCACCGAGGAAATCGCCCGTGCCTTTTTCTCGTCCGGCTCCACCATCGCCCAGCGCATCGTCCGCGCTAAATCCAAAATCAAGTCTGCAGGAATTCCCTACAAGGTGCCGTCGCGAAGCGATCTGCCCGATCGGCTCGATGCGGTCCTGCAAGTCATTTACCTAGTTTTTAATGAAGGCTATTCCGCGTCGTCCGGAGATTCGCTGACGCGCGCCGATCTTTCCGCCGAGGCGATTCGTCTCGGCGAGCTTCTATTGGAATTGCTCCCGGAGCCGGAGGTGATGGGACTTGTGGCGCTGATGCTGCTGCAGGAATCGCGACGCTCTGCGCGCACCGCTGCTAACGGAGATCTAATCCTGCTGGAGGAGCAGGATCGATCCAAGTGGAACCGCGAGCAGATCAAGCAGGGGGCAGCACTCGTCGAGCGCGCGCTCAGCTCGCGACGTTTTGGTCCGTATACGGTTCAAGCAGCGATTGCCTCGGTGCATGCATTGGCCCCCAGCGCCGCGGCGACCGATTGGGCGGAGATCGTCGCGCTGTATGGCCTGCTCTTTCGCATCGAGCCCTCACCGATTGTGGAAATCAATCGCGCCGTGGCGATCGCCATGCGCGATGGGCCGCTCTCGGGACTCACGCTCATCGACGCCATTTTGGAGCGCGGGGATTTAGTCGATTATCACCTGGCCCACAGTGCCCGTGGCGAATTGTGCCGCCGGCTCGGACGAACCGCCGACGCCCGCGCCGCCTTCGAGCGCGCTCTCGGTTTGGCAAAACAAGAGCCCGAGCGGCGGTTCATTCAAAGGCGCCTTTCTGAGCTGGGCTAAGGCGAAGTCTTCGCTTCAAAGATTTTCTTGTCGATTTGCTGTCTCCTCGTGCGACTACTGGGTGTTGACGCGGCTTTGGGGCCGCATCGGTTAGCAAATAGGTAACTCAACACT
>Ga0134128_10002380_pt1 | contig 23403 bp, 18 predicted proteins | sample KB31754_FD_96462 | JGI IMG/M metagenome (GOLD analysis project Ga0134128, IMG submission 96462) | Terrestrial soil microbial communities with excess Nitrogen fertilizer from Kellogg Biological Station, Michigan, USA - KB3-175-4 | ecosystem: Environmental > Terrestrial > Soil > Unclassified ... | reverse complement strand
GGACCGAGGCGGAGATCTGGCAGTACATCCGCGCCCGCAAGCTGCCGTACAATTCCCTGCACGATCGCCAGTTCCCGAGCATCGGCTGCTTTCCCTGCACCCGTGCGATCCAGCCGGGCGAGAGCCGCCGGGCCGGCCGCTGGTGGTGGGAGCAACCCGAGTCTCGCGAATGCGGCTTACATCCGAGAGTACGCCAGGCGGCCGCGCAGGCCTGAGCGATCCGGCCGCGATGGACTATCTGCCGGTCTTTCTGCAACTGCGCGCGACGCGCGCGGTCATCGTCGGCGGCGGGCGCATCGCGGCGCGCAAGGCGGAGCTCCTGCTGCGGGCCGGCGCGCGCCTGACGGTGGTCGCGCCGCAACTGCACGAGGATCTCCATGGCCGTGCCGCCCGCGGCGAGCTGACGCACCTCGCGGAGAGCTTCGTCCCCGCGCACCTGGACGGTGCCGCCCTCGCGATCGCCGCCACCGGGCTCGAGGAAGTCAACATTGCGGTATCCGACGCCGCGCGCGCGCGCAACGTGCCCGTCAACGTCGTCGATAACGCGTCGCTTTCAACTTTCATCTTCCCCGCCCTCATCGACCGCTCGCCAGTCATGGTCGCCGTGGGCTCCGGCGGCCACGCGCCGGTGCTCGCGCGTTGGGTGCGGGAGCAGATCGAGGCGGTGCTTCCCTCGGGCCTCGGCGCCCTCGCCCGCTTCATGGGAGAGCGGCGCCGCGGCGTGCAGCGCGCCCTCGGGGCCGCGGCTCGCCGCGCATTCTGGGAGCGCATCGTGCGCGGCCGGACGGGCGCCCGTGTGCTGGCAGGCGATGCGCCCGGCGCCCAGCGCGCTTTCGACGCGGAGCTCCTGCTCTCACAGCTGACCACTCCGGCCGGCACGCGCAGCAGCGCTCTCGGGGAGGTCTATCTCATCGGCGCCGGCCCGGGCGATCCGGATCTGCTGACCCTGCGAGCGCTGCAGCTCCTGCAACAGGCGGACGTGGTGCTCTACGACAGGCTGGTGCCGCCGGCGGTGTTGGAGCGTGCCCGGCGGGAGGCACGGCGCATCTTCGTCGGCAAAGTGCACGGTGCGGCGGCGGGACACACGCCGCAGGAAGACATCCACCAGCTGATGATCCGCTGCGCGCGCGAGGGTCTCAAAGTAGCGCGACTGAAGGGCGGCGATCCCTTCATCTTTGGCCGCGGCGGCGAGGAAGCGGAGGTGCTCGCGCGTCACGGCATTCCGTATCTCATCGTCCCTGGCATCACGGCGGCGCTCGGCGCCGCGGCGGCCGCCGGAATCCCGCTGACCCAGCGGGGTTGCTCGCAGAGCGTGACCTTCGTGACCGGACACGTTCCGGAGGACGACTCATTGGATTGGCGCTCGCTCGCCAGGACCGGACAGACGGTCGTCTTTTACATGGGCGTCGGTCATCTGGGCTCGATCGTGGCGCGGCTGCGCGCGGCCGGAGCGGCCGACACGCTCGCGGCGGCGCTCGTCGAGCGCGCGACCCTGCCCGAGCAGCGGGTCCTTCGCGGTACACTCGGACAGATCGCCGGCCTCGCCGGCCTGGCGGGCCTATCGCCCCCGGCCCTGTTGATCGTGGGTGAGGTGGCGAGACCCGTGGGCGCCGCCGAGGCCACGGCGCCGGCCGCGGCCGAAACCGCCGCGGACCTGATACAACCGATCTGAGCAGCAGAGGTCCAGCATGCGTGACGGGTTCGTCGGGTCGGTCGGCCACACTCCCCTCATCAAGCTGCGGCGAGTGAGCGAGGAGACCGGCTGCGAGGTGCTCGGCAAAGCCGAGTTCATGAACCCTGGCGGGTCCGTGAAGGACCGCGCCGCGCGCGGCATCGTGCTGGCCGCCGAGCGCAGCGGGGAGCTGGCGCCGCGCGGCACGGTCGTCGAAGGCACCGCCGGCAACACGGGGATCGGCCTCGCCCATGTCTGCAACGCGCGCGGCTACCGTTGCGTCATCGTGATGCCCGACAACCAGTCGCCGGAGAAGTACCGGCTGATCGAGACCCTCGGCGCCGAGGTCTACAAGGTTCCGACGGTCCCGTACAGCAATCCCAACCAGTACCAGAAAGTGTCGCAGCGGCTCGCCGCGAGCCTGCCGAATGCCATTTGGGCCAATCAGTTCGACAACACCGCGAATCGGCAGGCTCACTTCGAGACGACCGGGCCGGAAATCTGGGAGGAGACCCAAGGCCGCGTCGACGCCTTCGTCTGCGCCTCGGGCTCCGGCGGCACGTTCGGCGGCGTGTCCGACTACCTGAAGTCACGCCGCCGCTCCATCCGCTGCGTGCTGGCCGATCCGCCGGGCAGCAGCCTCTATGAATACGTGCGCAGCGGGACACTGAAGGCGACAGGCTCGGGCTCCATCACCGAGGGCATCGGCATCGGACGGGTGACGGCCAACATGAAGGACGCTCAGATCGATGATGCCGTGCACATCGAGGATCCGGAAACCGTCCAGCACGTCTACCGCCTGTTGCGGGAGGAAGGCCTGTTCCTCGGCAGCACGAGCGGCATCAATGTCGCTGCGGCTGCGCGCGTCGCGCGCGCCATGGGTCCGGGCCATACCATCGTGACCGTCCTCTGCGACGGCGGCGCGAAGTATCAATCGCGTTTGTTCAACGCCGAGTGGCTGCAGCAGAAGGGCCTTCTGTCCGCCGCGGGCACGGTAGCCTCCCGGCCGCCGATCGCGCTCGATGACGTCATGGTCGCCTGAGCAGGCGCCGTGACACTGTCGCCGCACGTATTGTGGCTGATCCCGGTGGGCTTCATCGCCCAGATGGTCGATGGCTGCGTCGGCATGGGCTACGGGATCTCGGCCAGCGCCATCCTCGCCACCCTCGGCATGCCACCCCTCATCACCAGCGCCACGGTACATGCCGCCGAAGTGTTCACATCGGGGATCTCGAGTGCCTCGCATGCCTGGTTCCGCAACCTGGACCGAAAGATTTTCCTCTCCCTCCTCGCCCCGGGAGTTGTCGGCGGCGTGATTGGGGCGACGGTACTCGCGCATGTTGCAACTCACGCAATTCGTCCATTTGTCTGGGCGTACCTGATCGTCACCGGCCTCTGCGTCGTGGGCCGTGTCGTCTTCAAGCGCGCACCACCTCTCGGTGTCGGAGCACCAGGACCCGGGTTGGGACTGATTGCAGGCTTCCTGGACGCCATAGGGGGCGGCGGTTGGGGGACCATCGTCACCTCGACGATGATCGCCCGCGGGGTCACACCGCGTTATGCGATCGGTACGGCGAACGCGGTGGATTTCTTCGTCGCGCTCGCCACCAGCATCGCGTTGTGGACGCAGATGGGGCACATGCGATACGACATGGTCATCGCCCTCCTGATCGGCGGAGCGGTCGCCGCCCCGCTATCGGCATGGGTCACCCGCCACGTCCCGGCGCGGGCGGCCGCCACGGCGGTCGGTCTCCTCGTCGTATTCCTCGGCGCAGCGGGACTCTTCGCCACCCTGTCCTGAAATCGCCGGCAGAGCTCAGGCCGCCGATTTCGCCGCGGGCTTCTGAGCCTCTGCGGGCGCTGCCAGCGCCACTTCCAGGGCTTCCGACACGCGCTCGACCCATACGAGCTCCAGCGCCGAGCGCGCGCTCTGCGGGATATCCTCGAGATCGCGGCGGTTGCGCGCCGGCAGGATGACCTTGCGGATCCCGGCACGCGCGGCGGCAATGGTCTTCTCCTTGATGCCGCCGACCGGCAGCACCAGGCCCCGCAGGCTGATCTCGCCGGTCATGGCCACATCCGGCCGCACCGCTCTGCGCTTCAGGAGCGAGGCGAGCGAGATGACCATCGCGACGCCCGCGCTCGGGCCGTCCTTCGGGATCGCCCCGGCGGGCACGTGCACGTGGATGTCGCTGTGATCGAAGAGCTTGGGATCGATCCCGAGCTCCGCGGCCTGCGCCTTGATGAGGCTCAACGCCGCCTGCGCCGATTCCTTCATGACATCGCCCAGCTGTCCGGTCAGGATCAGCTTGCCATTGCCCGGCATGCGGGCCGACTCCACGAAGAGGATGTCACCGCCCACGGGCGTCCAGGCGAGGCCGGTGGCGACGCCCGGGACCGAGGTGCGTTGCGCGACCTCATTCTCGAACCGTGTCGGTCCCAACACCTCGGCGACATCCGGCGCATCGAACCGCACGCTCCCGACCTTGCCTTCGGCGATGCGCATGGCCGCGCGCCGCAGCAGCGCGCCGATCTGCCGCTCGAGGCTGCGGCACCCCGACTCGCGGGTGTACTCGCGGATGAGCCGCGAGAGGGCTGCATCGGAGAGGCTCGCCTGCTCGGGCTTGAGGCCATTCGCCTTGAGTTGGCGCGCGACCAGGTAGCGCTTGGCGATCTCGAGCTTCTCCTCCTCGGTGTAACCGGTGAGCTCGATGATCTCCATGCGATCGCGCAACGGCCCCGGGATGGTGTCGAGCACATTGGCGGTGGCGATGAAGAGCACGTGGCTCAGGTCGAAAGGCAGCCCCAGGTAGTTGTCGCGAAAGGTCGAGTTCTGCTCCGGATCGAGCACCTCGAGCAGCGCCGAGGCCGGATCGCCCTGGAAGCTGGCACCCAACTTGTCGATCTCATCGAGCATGAACACCGGGTTGCGGGTGCCGCTCTTGCGCAAGCCCTGGATGATGTTGCCCGGCAGGGCGCCGACGTAGGTGCGCCGGTGGCCGCGGATCTCGGCTTCATCGTGCACGCCGCCCAGGCTCGCGCGCACGAACTTCAGGCCGAGCGAGCGCGCGACGCTCTGGCCGAGGGAGGTCTTGCCCACGCCCGGCGGCCCGACGAAGCAGAGGATCGGGCTTCTGCCCTCGGGGTTGAGCTTGCGCACGGCGAGATACTCGAGGATGCGCCGCTTGACCTTCTCCAGGCCATAATGGTCCTCATCGAGGACGCGGCGCGCACGCTCGATATCGATGTGCTCCACATCCGCCACGCTCCACGGCAAGGCCACCAGCCAGTCGAGATAGCTGCGGACCATGCCGTACTCGGGACTCGCTTCGCTCATCCGCTCGAGGCGCTTCAGCTCCTTGCGCGCCTGCTCCTCGACCTCCGTGGGCATGTGGGCCGCGGCGATCGCCTTGTCGAGCTGGGCCATCTCGCCGCCCGCGCCCTCGCCTTCCCCCAACTCCTTCTGCAGCTGATGCAGCTGCTCGCGCAACACGGCTTCGCGCTGGCGCTCGCCGAGCGCCGCCTCGGTCTGCTCGGTGATGTCGCGGGTGATCTTGAGCACCTCCACGCGGTGCGCGAGCAGCGTGACGACTTTGTCGAGCCGCGCCTTCAGGTCCAGGGTCTCGAGCAGCTCCTGCTTCTCCTGCGCCTTCACGTCCATGAAGCTGACGATGAGGTCGGCGAGCTGCCCGGGAGAGTCGATGCTGTTGATGGTGCGCGCCAGCTCCGCGGGCACCTGCGGCAGCAGCGAGAGTCCCTCCGCGGCGCGTTGCTTGAGAAAATCCATGCGCGCTTCGATGTCCGCGCCCGCGGCCTGCGGCTCCGGCAGCGTCGCGATGCGCGCGGCGAGGAACGGGGTCTCCCGCACGACCTGCTCGAGGCGGAAACGGCTCTCTCCCTGACAGACGAGGTGATTGCCGCCGTCGGGCGCGGTCACATAGCGGACCACGGTGGCGAGCACGCCGACGTCGTAGAGATCGGTGACCGCCGGCTTTTCCAGAGCCGGATCGCGCTGCAGCAGAAGGCCGACCTTGCGCCCGGTGCGTACCGCTTCCTGGGCCGCGGCAATACTCTCCTCGCGCCCGAGGGTGACCGGCAGCACGATGCCCGGAAAGAGCACGAGGTTGCGCAGCGCGACGATCGGCACGGCATCCGCCGGCAGCGGCGGCAGCTCGATGTGCGGGGTCGAAGGGGTGTGGTCGGTATTCTCCGTCATAAGGGTCTCGGTTATGGATCCCGGGTGAGCCTGACTTCGAGGCAGCCGTTCTCGTAGCGGCGGGATGCCAGCTTGAGCGGCACGCCCGCGAGCGGAATGCGTCGGACGAAGCGTCCGTGCGGAATCTCCAGACGCCGGATCACCGCGTCGGCGCAGCTGAGCTTCAGCGGACGCATGGCGCTGAGCGTCAACTCCGTCGGCTCGAGCGTCAGGCTGATCTCCTCGGCCACGACACCCGGGAGCGCGAAGAGCAGAATCAGTCCATCGGAGGTCTCCTGGATGTCGACCGGCGGCTCCCAGACCGCCGCGTCGGCTCCCGGACCCAGATAGCGCAGGAACTGGCGCTGCAGGCGCTCGGCCCTGTCCAGGCGCTCACACGCCTCCACCCACATCCAGCCGTATTGCCGCTCGCTGCTCATTCAATCGACAGGCCGCAAAGACCGCACCTGAGGCTGAAGATGCGGCCGCAGGAGGACAAGTCAAGGTGCGGACAGGCTGGCGCATGCGCTAAGGTCTCGCCATGCTCTCACTGACGCCGGCCGAAATGGATGCGTTGCGCCTCAGCCTGGACGTTGCCTTGCGCAGCGTCGCCATCAGCTTGCCGCCCGCCGTGCTCGTGGCCTACCTGCTCGCGCGCAGCCGCTTCCCGGGTGTGCTCGCCCTCGACGCCCTGGTTCATCTGCCGCTGGTGCTGCCGCCCGTCGCGGTGGGGTATCTGCTGCTGGTCTCGCTGGACAGCCGCAGCGCGACCGGGCAGTGGCTGCTCGCGCATTTCGGCGTCGCGCTCCCCTTCACCACATGGGGCGCAACGTTGGCGACCGCCGTCATGACTTTTCCGCTCATGGTGCGGGCGATCCGCCTTGCGCTGGAGAGCGTCGACCGCGGCCTCGAGGCGGCGGCCCGTACGCTGGGGGCCGGGCCGCTCGACCGCTTTGTCTCCATTACGCTGCCATTGACGCTGCCGGGAATTCTGGCGGGGCTGCTCACGGCATTCGCCGCCGGGCTGGGGCAGTTCGGCGCGGTGATCACGTTCGCTTCCAACGTACCCGGCGTGACACGTACCCTGCCGCTCGCGCTCTACACCGCCATCCAGGAGCCCGGGGGTGAGGCGATGGCGATGCGGCTCGCCGTCCTTTCCATCGCACTCGGCGTCCTCGGGCTCGTGCTCGCGGAGCTGCTCGCCCGGCGCGTCCACCGGCTCCTGGGGCGTTGAGGCATCGGGCTCACCATGCTACGGCTGTCGGTCGTCAAGCGCTGGACGGGCTTCAAGCTGCGGGCGGAGCTCGAGGCCCCGACCCCCGGCGTCGTGGCACTCTTCGGCCGCTCGGGCTGCGGCAAGACGACTCTGATCAACATCCTCTCCGGGCTCCTGCAACCCGATGAGGGCCGGGTGGAGCTCGATGGTGTGGTCCTGACCGACACGCGGCAGCGCGTGCGCGTACCGGCCGAGCGGCGGCGCATCGGCTATGTTTTCCAGGACGCGCGCCTCTTTCCGCATCTCGGGGTGTTGGGGAATCTGCGCTACGGGATGCGGCGTGCGCCGAGGGAGGGTCGCTCGATCGGGCTCGAGGAGGTGCTCGCCCTCCTCGGGCTGGAGCCCCTTCTCGGGCGGCGCCCCTACCAGCTCTCGGGAGGCGAGCGCCAGCGCGTCGCCCTGGGACGGGCCCTCCTCTCCCAACCGCGGCTGCTGCTTCTCGATGAGCCGCTGGCGGCGCTCGATGCGGCGCGCCGGGAGGAAGTGTTGCCGTACCTCGAGGCGCTGCGCGACCAATTGTCCATCCCCATGGTTTTCGTCAGTCACCAGCTCGACGAGGTACTGAGGCTCGCAACCCACGTGGCGCTGATGGAGTCGGGCGAGATCCTCGCCTCCGGCACGCTGAGCGACCTCAGCGTGCGACCGGAGTTTCGGGCGATCGTCGGACCGGAAGCGGTCGGAGCGGTGCTCGACGGCGTGGTGACGCAGGTCGATACCGCGAACGGCATGGCAGACGTGCGGATCGGACGTGGCACCCTGCATATCAGCGCACCCAACACGCGCGCCGGTGCGCGATTGCGCATCCAACTTCTCGCCCGCGACCTCATCCTCGCCACGGAGCCACCGCGCGGCCTCAGCGTCCGAAACGCCGTTGAAGGCGTCATCACCGAACTATCCAACGACATCGGCCAGGCGGTCCTGGTCAAGGTCGACATCGGCGCCGGCGCATCAGTCCTCGCCCGGGTCACCCGCAACGCCACGGCGGCCCTCGGGCTGCGAGCCGGCATGACCCTCTGGGTGTTGGTCAAAGCCGTCTCGGCCCGCGGACACACGTATAGCGCCGGCGAGCCTCGCGTCTAATCCCTGCCTACGCTCGTCGGCGGGTCCGGCAAGGGCGGCAGGTGCGGGTGATAATTGTTCCAGGGAGCCCGCTCGTAATGCCGGGGCGGATTTGCCGCGAGCTGCTCGAGGGCGATCTGCACGGCCCGCTCGAGCTGCGGATCGTGGCCCTGGCGCACGAGCTCAGGGTTCTGCCACACCGTCACGTCCGGATCGACGCCGTGATTCTCCACGGGAAACGTGCCATTCAGGCCCTCGATCGCCTCGCGCGGGGCCGTGATGTGGCCGCCGTCCATCAGGTCCGGATAGCCGCCGATGCCCACGAGCCCTCCCCAGGTGCGCTCGCCGACCAGCGCGCCAATGTGATCCATCTTGAAATACCACGGCAGCGCATCGCCGCCCGAGCCCGCGTACTGATTGATGAGCATCACCTTCGGTCCATAGATCGCCATCGGCGGGCCCACCGCCGGCCGACCCCACCGATTGAGGTCGAGCGCCATGGGCCGGCGCTGCAGGTACTGAATGATGTAGTCGGACAGCAGCCCGCCGTGGTTGAAGCGCTCGTCGATGATGACGCCCTGCTTGTCCACCTGCGAGAAGAAATAGCGGTTGAAGTTGGTATATCCGCCCCACTCCGTATCCGGCAGATAGACATATCCCAACTTGCCACCGCTCAGACGGTCCACCCGTGCCTGATTGTCATCGATCCAGGCGGCGTGGCGCAGCTCGTCTTCGCGCGGGATGGTCTTGACGGTGATCTGCCACGAGCCGGTCAGGTCGGGATTCGGGCCCACCGTGAGGCTGACCGTCCTGCTCGCCAGATTCTGAAAGGCCTCGTAGACGCTTTCGCTGCCATCGACCGGGTTGCCGTTGACCGCCAGAAGGTAGTCCCCCGCCTTGACCTTCAGGCCCGGCTGCGCGAGTGGCGCGTAGATCTGGGGATTCCACTCTCCGCCCGTGTAGATGCGCGCGATGCGGTAATGCCCGTGCTCGATGCGGTAGTCGGCTCCGAGGAGGCCGACCGTCACTTCCTCCATCTTCGGCTCGTAGCCGCCATAGATGAACATGTGGCCCACGGAGAGATAGCTCATCATCTCCCGGAAGAGGAATGACAGCCCGTCACGGCTCGCGATGCCGGGCAGGAAATGCGCGAATTCCTTCTGTGCGGCCTCGATGTCGAGCCCGTCGAAGGTCGGGTTGTAGAAGAACGCATGCTCGATCCGCCACGCGTCGCGATACATCTGCGCCCACTCCTCCTGCGGCACGACCCACACGCGCAGGCTCTGAGTGTCGAGGTGGTCCGGCTTGGCTCCCTTCGTCGCGTCGGAGATGAACCAATCGTCGCCCTTCTGGTAGAGCATCTTCCCGCCATTGGCGGCGAGGCTGAAGCCCGTGATGCCGTCCACCACATCGTCGGTCTTCCTCGAGCCGACGTCATACGTGAGGATCGAGAGCGGCGGCCCGTGCGGACCCGAGTCGGCCTCGGTGAGCACATCGGGGGCCTTCACGAGATAGAGGACATCCTTCTTGCCCGCCTCGAGACCCACATAGTTGGCGGCGGGTATGGGCAGCGGCACCGCCCGCGATGCGAGACCCTGGAAGTCGATGGCCACCGCCGGCGGCTTCTGTGGCGCGCTTGCCGCCTTGCCCTTGCGGTCCTTCTTCTGGTCCTTCTCGCCGGCCTGGCCCGTCTGGGTCGCGGATGCCTGCTCGTAACCGCTACGGGGCGCAATGGGCGACGGGAGGTCCGCCCGCAGGGTCGCCGCATATACCTGCCGCGTCACCGGCCGCTCGAGCTGCGTCATGTCGAGCCAACCGGCCGCCAGACCGACATCGGTGCTCGAGGTGAAATACAGATACTTGCCGTTCGCATCGAACACCGGGTCCGTGCAGTCACTCGTCCCGTCCGTGATCTGATGAGTGGAGCCGTCCGCGAGCGAGTAGATGTAGATCGCGTGCAGGTAGTTGGGTCCTACCCGCGTGTAGGCGATCCAGCGGCTGTCGGGAGACCAGCGGGCCCGCGGATCGTGCAGCGGATCGAAGTCGTCGGCGCCAAACTTCTTGGCGCGAGGCGAGGCCTGCGTCAGGTCGAGGTACCAGAAGTCGAGCTTCTGGTCGGTGAAGAGGAGCTTCTTGCTGTCCGGCGACCAGCGGATCGCGTAATAGAACGCATCATCCTGACCCAGCGGGATGTGGCGCACGGCACCGCTGCCGTCCTGATGCCTGATGTAGAGGTCGTACTCTCCCGCGCGATCGGAGAAATAGGCGATGAGCTGCCCGTCGGGCGACCAGGCCGGTGAGCGGTCCATGGCACCGGGGCTGTGCGTGAGGTTCTCGGGACTGCCGTGCTCGGCCGGCACGGTCAGGACATCGCCGTGCGCCTCGAAGACCGCCCGCAACCCGCCGGGGGACACATCCCCCGCCGTGAGGTCCTTGGACACATCCTGGAAATGCGGGCGGCGCTGCGGCAGATCCCCTGCCACCGTCACCGGTACGGAGTGGGTCGTCCCGGTGGCGAAGTCATAGATGTGGAGCTCGCCGAACTGCGAGTAGACGATACCGCCCGGCCCTGCCGAGGCGGAAGTGATGTCGAATCCGGTGTTGTCGATGACGCGCTTGACCTGCCTGCTGGCCGTGTCATAGGCATAGAGCGTCGTGGGGCCCTCACGATCGGAGAGGAAATAGATCGTGCGGCCCACCCACATGGGGTCGCTGGCGTTGGAATCCGGGCTGGGAATCCGCTCCGTGGCGGAGTCGGAGAGTCGCGCGATCCAGACCTCGGTGTGCTGGCCGCCCTTGTAATCCTTCCAGAAGGGCTCCCATTGGAAATTGGGAACGTAGGCGATGCGGCTGCCGTCGGGTGAATACGATCCGGCGAGTCCCGCGGGCAGCGGCAGCCGCGTGGGAAAGCCGCCGGCGACGGACACCGTGAAGAGCTGAAACGGATCGGAGAAGCTGTACCGGTGAGAGGCGAAGAGGATGCTCTTGCCATCGAGCGTCCAGCCGGCGACTACATCCGGCTCCGGATGGAAGGTGAGGCGGCGCGGCTGCCCTCCCGTCGCGGGTACGACGTAGACGTCCGTGTTCTTATCATAGGTGCCGCTGAATGCGACCATCGACCCATCGGGCGAGAAGAGAGGCTTCGACAGGAGGTCCATGCCGCTCGCCAGCACGTGCGCCTGCCCGCCATCGCGTGGAACGGTCCAGAGCTGCCCGCCGTATTCGAAAACGATCTGTGTTTTCGACATCGTCGGCTCGCTGAGCAGGAGCCTGTCGGCGGCTCCCGCTGAGCTGACCGCAAGGAGAGCAAGCGTCGCCGTGAGCCATATCCGCATGACAGTGACCTCCGCGCCGGCAAAGCCGTTGAAAAGTTTTGTAGGATACGCTGATTGTCAGGCGTCAGGCATCGCCTTTTCGCTGACCATGGTCAGAACGTCGTAGGCGGCAGCCGTCTCGCCATCCTGATTGGTGATCTGCGCATCCCAGCGCACCTCGCCATAGCCCTGTCCGATGCGAAGCGACTTCTCCTTGCACGTCAGGCGTACTTTGATGCGATCGCCCGGCTTCACCGGCTTGGTGAAGCGCAGCGAGTCGAGCCCGAAGTTGGCGAGCACCGGACCGAGCGGCGGATCGACGAACAGGCCCGCCGCGGCGGAGATGAGGAAGTACCCGTGCGCCACCCGCCCGCCGAAGATCGGGTTGCGGCGCGCCGCGGCTTCGTCCATGTGGGCGTAGAAACGATCGCCCGACAGCTCCGCGAAGCGCTCGATGTCGGCCACCGTCACTTCCCGCTCCCCGGAGTTGAAAGTATCGCCCACCACGAGTGAGCCGAAAGGGATGCGGAACGGATGTATTCCGGGATCGCGCTGTTGCGAGCCCCTGACCCAGCGGCCGGTGATGGCCGTCACGACATCGGGCGTGCCCTGCACGGCGGTGCGCTGCATGTAGTGCAGGACGCCCCGGATGCCGCCCATCTCCTCTCCCCCGCCGGCGCGGCCGGGTCCACCGTGCACCAGATGCGGCAGCGGCGAGCCGTGTCCGGTCGACTCCTTGGCGCAGTGGCGATTGACGACGAGGATGCGCCCGTGAAATGGCGCGAGCCCGAGCACGAGGCGCGCGGCAACCGTGTCATCGGCCGTGAAAACCGAGCCGACGAGGCTGCCCGCGCTGCGCCGTGCGAGCGCGATGGCGGAATCCGGGCCGTCGTAAGGCACCACCGTGCAAACAGGCCCAAACGCCTCGATCTCGTGAATGGCCGCCGCCCGCGCCGAGTCGCGGCAGAAGAGCAAGGTCGGCGGGATGAAGGCGCCGCGGTCCGCATCGGCCTCGGCGAGCCCGACGGCGCGGCCGTTGCCGCAGACGACCTGCGCCTCGCGCTCGAGCTTCGCGAGCTGACCGAGAACCTCCCGCCGCTGGGCGAGGGAGGCCACCGGCCCCATGCGGACCTCCTCGAGGCGCGGATTGCCGAGGACGATCTTGCCCAGCGCCGCCTTCAGGGCTTCCACCACGTCGGCGGCGATGCCCGCGGGGACGATCGCCTTGCGGATGGCCGTGCACTTCTGCCCGGCCTTCACCGTCATCTCGCGCGCCACCTCACGCACGAAGAGGTCGAACTCCGCCGTGCCGGGCGTTGCATCGGGACCGAGCACGCAGGAGTTGAGCGAGTCGGTCTCGGCGGTGAAGCGTACGGAGTGATCGATCACCGTGGGATGCATCCGCAGCTTGCGGGCCGTGGATGCGGAGCCGGTAAAGGCCACCGTGTCCTGACAGGTGAGGTGATCGAAGAGATCCCCGACGCCGCCACAGATGAGCTGCACGGCGCCCTCGGGGAGAAGGCCCGACTCGACGATGCGGCGAAAGGCCAGCTCCGTCAGATAGGACGTGGCGGTCGCCGGCTTGACGATCGCGGGCACCCCCGCGAGGAAAGCAGGTGCGAGCTTCTCGAGCATGCCCCAGACGGGGAAGTTGAACGCGTTGATGTGCACCGCCGCGCCCTCGAGCGGGACGCAGATGTGCTGACCGACGAAGCCGCCGGATTTCGACAGCATCTCCGGGGCGCCGTCGCTGTAGACATGGGCATCGGGCAGCTCGCGCATGCCCTTGCTCGCGTAGACGAAGAGCGTGGCGATGCCGCCGTCGATATCGATCCAGGAATCCGCCTTGGTGGCGCCGGTGGCGTAGGAGAGCGTGTAGAGCTCCTCCTTGCGCTCGGTCAGGTGTTTCGCCAGCGACTTGAGCAGCGTCGCGCGCTCGTGGAAAGTCAGCCGCCGAAGATTCGGACCGCCGACGTCCCGGGCATGCGCCAGGGTGGCGGAGAAGTCGAGCCCGTCCGAGCACGCGTTGGCGATGACCTCGCCGGTGGTGGCATCGCGCAGGGCGATCGGGGTACCGTTACCTGCCTGCCAGCGGCCGGCGATGAAGCTTTGTAACTGCATGGCGCTCACCTGGTGAGATCGCTATTGGCCCGTGAAGCGTGCGGCGCGCTTCTCCATGAAGGCGGCGACGCCCTCGGCGTAATCGGCGGAGTGGCCGAGCTCCTGTTGGTAATCGCGCTCGATGTCGAGCTGCTCCTCGAGGGTGCGGCTCCAGCCCTCGAGCATGGCCTGCTTGGTCCGCGCGAGCCCGCGGGTGGGGGCGAGCGCGAGCTGGCGGGCAAGCTTCTCGACTTCTGGCGCCAGCTCCGTGTCATCGACGCAGCGCCAGATGAGGCCCCACTGCGCGGCCTGCTCGGCGGGAAGCTTGTCACCGAGGAGCGCCAGGCCCATGGCGCGCGCGTGCCCCGCGAGCCGCGGCAGCACCCAGGTGCCGCCGGAATCCGGGACCAGGCCGATCTTGGCGAACGCCTGGATGAAAGTAGCAGAGCGCGCGGCGATGACGAGATCGCAGGCCAGGGCGATGTTGGCTCCCGCGCCCGCGGCCACGCCGTTGACGGCCGCGATGATCGGTAGCGGCAGCCGGCGCAAAGCCAGGATCAGCGGCTTGTAGCCGTTCTCGATCGAGGGGCCGAGGTCGGGCGGCGCTGCGCCGGGAGCCACGACCCGGTCACCCAGATCCTGACCGGCACAGAAGCCACGACCGGCACCTGTCAGGATGAGAACACGGGTTGCGGCATCGCTCCGGACGGTGGCCAAGGCGTCCTGGACCTCCGCATGCATCACGGTATTGAAACTGTTCAGGCGATCGGGACGGTTCAGCGTGAGTCGTGCGATGCCGTCCGCCGCTTCGAAAGTGATGGTCTGATAACTCATGGTGGACCGCCTGTTGGACATCGCTCGGACGACTGCTCAGCGCTCGTCATAATCGAGCTCGAGCACCGGAGTCTTGACTTTCGATTGGCAGGCGAGCACATACCCCTGCTCCAGCTCCCATTCTTCCAGCGCATAGTTCTGGTCCATGGCGACCTCGCCGCGCACGACTTTGGTCCGGCACGTGGAGCACACGCCCGCTCGGCAGGAGAACGGCAGGTCGAGACCCGCGCGCGCCGCGCCGTCCAACACGCTCTCGTCGTTCATACGCATCGCGAATGAGCGGCGCCGGCCGTCCATGATCACGGTTACCTCGGCATGACCGGCGTTGGCGCCCGAAGCGGGAATGGCGGGGACCGATGCTGACGCGGAGGCAGCCGCTGCCGCCTCAGGAGCCACAGTCGCTACCGTGAAATGCTCCGCTCTGATGCGATCGGACCCCACGCCAAGGTCGCGAAGCGCTTGCGAGACGCTGTCGATCATGTCGCCGGGGCCACAGACGAAGTACTCCGCGGCCTCCGCGGGGGTGAAGAATGACCGCGCGAGCTGCCGGACGTGCTCGCCGTCGAGCCTGCCGTTGTAGATCTCCACCTCCTGAGGCTCGCGGCTCATCAGGAAGTGCAGCGCCAGGCGGTCGAGGTAGCGGTCCTTGAGGGCGAGCAGCTCCTCCAGGCACATCGCGCGCGCCATGCTGCGATTGCCGTAGAAAAGGACGGCCCGGCCCGTCGGGCCGGCCTCGAGCCAGCGGCGGGCGATCGAGACGACGGGCGTGATGCCGCAGCCGGCCGCGAATGCCACGCAGGTGCCGCGGCCCACAATAGCCGAGCGGGGTGTGAAGCTGCCGTTGGGAGGCAGCACGTCGAGCTGGTCGCCGGGCCGCACCTGGCGCGCCAGAAACGTCGACAGGCGCCCCCCGGGAAGGACGCGGGCGACGATGCGCAGGAGCGGCTCCCCGGGAGAGCTCACCAGCGAGTAGGTCCGTCTCACTTCTTCGCCCGCATGCGAGGTGCGCAGAACGACGTGCTGTCCAGGAACGCCGTCGTATTCCGCGGCGAGCTCCGCCGGAACCGCCAGAGCTAACGCGACAGCGTCCTCTGCGTGCATCTGCACGTGTGCTACGCGCAGCGAATGGAATTTCAGCATGGGGTCAAATGCACTTGAAAACGTCGAAAGGCTCGAGACACTCGCCGCAGCGATAATGCGCCTTGCATGGAGTCGAGCCGAACTCGCTGACACACTCCGCGCGATGGCTGGCGCAGCGCGGACAGGTCACCTGGGAGGGTGCGCGCGCGGTGGGAACGGCGATGCCGAAGGCTTGAAGCTTCCGCCTGCCCTCCTCGCTCAGCCATTCACTGCTCCACGGCGGCGAGAGCACCGTCTCGACGATGACATCGCCCATGTCATGTTGCGCGAGCGCCGCGCGGATGGACCGCTGGATGACCTCGGTCGCGGGGCATCCGCAATACGTTGGCGTGATCCCGACGCGCAGGTGCCCTTGCGCCGGTCGCACATAACGCACGATGCCCAGCTCCACCACGCTGAGGACCGGAATCTCCGGGTCCATGACCGATCGCAGGACCTGCCAGACCGGCTCGGGAGTCGTTCCGGTCACCATTTGGCACCGGGGAGAGCGCGCGGCAGGTGCTGCATTTCGGCGAGCAGGTGACCGAGATGCTCGGTGTGTACACCGCGCTTGCCGTGCCAGGGATATCGCGCCGCTGCGGGACGTTGCAGGGTCGCCTGCGCGAGCGCCGCGCCGACTCGCGCTTCCCAACGCCCGCGCAGAGCCGAGAGCGAGGGAGCGATACCCGCGGCGGCCATCTGCTGATCGAGCCCATCGGGAGCGAGGAGCTCGTCCGTGAAGCGCCACAGCGCATCGAGCGCCTGCTGCACGCGCGCGTGGCTCTCCGCGGTCCCGTCGCCGAGACGGACCAGCCATCCGGCGCTGAACCGCCAGTGGTAGCGCGTTTCCTTCACCGCCTTGGCGGCGATCTCGGCGAGGCGCGCATCGGCCGAGCCCGACAGCGCCTCGTAGAGCTCGAGTTGCCAGGCATCGAGCAGGAACTGGCGGACGATGGTATGGCCGAAGTCGCCGTTCGGCTGCTCGGCGAGTGAGGCGTTGCAGAACTGCGGCGCATCGCGCAGGAAGGCGAGCGCATCCTCATCGCGCCCGCGCCCTTCGACTTCGCCGGCGTAGCCGAGCAGGAGTCTCGCCTGGCCGATGAGATCGAGGGCAATGTTGGCAAGCGCCAGCTCCTCCTCCAGCGCGGGGGCGTGGCCGACCCATTCGCCCAGGCGCTGGCCGAGGATCAGGCTCGTGTCGGCGAGCCGCAGCACGTAACGAAACCGTGCCTCGGCTGACGGGGAGCCGCCGCGAGCTGCCGGACTATCGGGCGCTGAGGCCGTCACAGATTCTTCACCTCATCGGGAATCGCATAGAACGTCGGGTGCCGGTACACCTTGTCGCGCGCCGGCTCGAAGAGTGCCTCCGCTTCCTCCGGATCGGACGCGACGATCTCGCTCGAGCGCACGACCCAGATGCTGACGCCCTCTTGCCGGCGCGTATAGACATCGCGCGCGTGCTCGATGGCCATGCGCGCATCCGCGGCATGGAGGCTGCCCACGTGCTTGTGCTCGAGGCCCGAGCGAGCGCGGATGAATACTTCAAAGAGCGGCCAATCCTCACTCATCGCTGCGATCTCCCGTGCTTGGCCGCGTAGGCCGCGGCGGCTTCCCGGACCCAGCGGCCTTGCTCGTGCGCCGCGCGCCGCGCCTCCAGCCGCTCGCGATTGCAGGGCCCGTCGCCCTGCAGCACGGCTTTGAACTCACTCCAGTCGATGGGGCCGGTGAGGTAATGCTGCGTGGCCTCGTCCCAGCGCAGCGCCGGGTCGGGGATCTCGAGCCCGAGGAACTGCGCCTGCGGCACGGTGACGTCGATGAATTTCTGCCGCAGCTCATCGTTGGTGAAGCGCTTGATGCGCCAGCGCATCGATTGCGCGGTGTGCTTCGAGGTCGCATCGCTCGGCCCGAACATCATGATCGAGGGCCACCACCAGCGATCGAGCGCATCCTGCGCCATGGCCCGCTGCTGCGGCGTACCGCGGGCGAGCGCCAGCATGATCTCGAACCCCTGGCGCTGGTGGAAGCTCTCCTCCTTGCAGATGCGCACCATCGCGCGCGCGTAGGGGCCGTAGGAGCAGCGGCAGATCGGGATCTGATTCATGATGGCTGCGCCGTCCACCAGCCAGCCGATCGCCCCGACGTCCGCCCAGGTGAGGGTCGGGTAGTTGAAGATGCTCGAATACTTGGCGCGCCCGTCGAGGAGCTGCTCGAGCAGCTCCGCGCGAGCGACGCCGAGGGTCTCCGCGGCGCTGTAGAGATACATGCCGTGGCCGCCCTCATCCTGCACCTTCGCGATGAGGACCGCCTTGCGCCGCAGGCTGGGCGCGCGGGTGATCCAGTTGCCCTCGGGCAGCATCCCGACGATCTCCGAGTGCGCATGCTGGGAGATCTGGCGGATCAGTGTCTGCCGGTAAGCCTCCGGCATCCAGTCCTTCGGCTCGATCTTCTCGTCGCGCTCGACCCGCTCGTCGAAGCGGCGCGCGAGCGACTCCTGGCTGCCGGGGGTTGCGGCCTGGGACTCGGGGGTGGGGGAATCGAGGGCCTGGGTGTACATGGCTCGCTGCTGCCGCTCCGCGACGTGACACACTAATATCGTATCACTACGGGTTTCTGTGTCACGTTTTTTCGGGCAGAATGCGGGCGGCCATGTCACCGCTCACGAAACCGGTCGAGGCGCTGCTGCGCCGCTTTCACGGCCAGCGGCCGTTGCGCGGCGGATCGCTCCTCATGACGATCTTCGGCGACGCCATCGCGCCGCGCGGCGGGGCCGTGACCCTCGGCAGCCTCATCGATCTCGCGCGACCTTTCGGCCTCGCCGAGCGGCTGGTGCGAACCGCCGTCGCGCGGCTGGCCGCCGAGGGATGGCTCACGGCCACCCGCCACGGCAGGCGCAGTGAATATCGCCTGACCGGGAGCGGCCGCGCGCGCTTCGCGGAAGCGACGCGGCGCATCTATGGCGCGGGCCCGTCGAGCTGGACCGGGCAATGGACGATCGCCGTGCTGCCGCCCTCCGGCGGCGATTCCCGACGAGCCACGGGCAGCCGGCGCAATGTGCGCGAGGAGCTACGCTGGCTCGGGTTCGGGCAGTTGAGCCCGGGGATGTACGCGCACCCGGCATGCACGCTGGCGCAAGCGCGCGGGTGGCTCGCCACGGTGGGCTGCGCAAATCACTCCTGGCTGCTCAAGGGCGCGACGGAGGGCCTGCAGGCCGACCGCAGGCTCGCGGCCGAAGGCTGGGATCTCGGGGAAATCGCCCGTCGCTACCGGCGCTTCCGCGACATCTTCGCGCCGGTGCAGGCGGCACTGCGCGGGTCGGGGTCTCTCGATGCCGAGGCCGCATTCGTCGTGCGCACACTGCTCGTGCACGAGTATCGGAAGATCCACCTGCAGGATCCACTGCTGCCGCCGGCGCTGCTGCCGGCGCAGTGGGTAGGCACGGAAGCTTACGAGCTCACGGCAGCACTCTACGCGGCCGTGCTCACCGCGGCGGAGCGCTTCCTCGATGAGACCGGGCAGAGCATCGCGGGGGTGCTGCCCCCGGCGGGAGCCGAGGTCCATGCGCGCTTCGGCAGCCGGCGCGCGCGTTGACTCAGGCGCACGGAAGTGCGCTGCCGCGGGAGGCCCTTACCAGGTGTCCGGCTCCCAGTTGGCGTCGCTCCCGTCTTCGAGCTGCCCGACGGTGATGGTGTTGGCATCCTTGTAATAGTGTGCCGGCACCGGCAGGTTGAGCGGCGCGGGGGAGCCGTCCATGACGCGCGCGGAAAGATCGTAGCGGGAGCCGTGGCACGGGCAGAAGAAGCCCCCCTCCCAACCCGCCGGCAGATCGGGCGCACCGACCTGCGGCCGGTACTTCGGAATGCACCCGAGGTGGGTGCAGACGCCGACGACCACGAGATAGTGCGGCTTGATGGAACGCGTGATCGGGTTCCAATCCGGAAGGCCTTGCGGCTGCTGCGGCTCCTTCGACAGCGGGTCTTTCAACTGGCCATTGAGCTTGGGCAGCTCCGCGAGCTGCGCATCGGTCCGATGCAGCACCCAGACCGGGCGGCGGCGCCAGGAGGCGCTCATCATCTGGCCCGGCGCCAGCTTGGAGATGTCGATATCGACCGGCGCGCCCTGCGCGCGCGCAGTCTCGGTCGGCTCCAATGACTCGATGAACGGCACCGCGGCCAGCGCCACGCCGACGGCGCCTACCGCCACCGTGGTGTTCGTCAGCATCCGCCGTCGATCGAGGTCGGGCTCTTCCTCGGTCGGCTTGCCGGGCATTGCGGGTGCGTTCTCGGTCATGCTCGGGTCCTCCGCCACTTACAACAGCAATCCGAATAGTAGCGGCCCCGTCGCTCCGAGTCACGCCCCGCTCAGTCTTTCCAGTCGGCCAGCCGCGCCGTGAACGCCTGCAGGAAAAGATTGGCCCGGCTGCCGTCCATCACGCGATGGTCGATGGTCAAGGTCGCATAGCAGCACGGGCGCGCCACGATGCGGTCCTCGTCGCCGTCCTCGATCACCACCGCCCGCTTCTCGAGCTTGCCGAGGCCCAGGATCGCCGACTGCGGCTGCGGAATGACGATCGGGGCCGCGAGCAGACTGCCGCTCACGCCGTGATTGGAAAGCGTGAACGTGCCGCCGCGCACATCTGCCGGCGCGAGCGCGCCGGCGCGAGCGCGGCGCACGAGATCCTCGAGCCGGCGGGCGGTCTCCAGCAGATCGAGGGACTCAGCTCCATGCAGGATCGGCACGACCAGACCTCCTTCCGCCGCCGTGGCGATGCCGAGATGGACGGTGTCGAAAATCTCCAGCGCCGTGTCCGTCCAGCGGCTGTTCGCCTCCGGGACCGCGCGGATCGCGGTTACGGCAGCCTGCGCGAAATACGCCGTCAGTGTCGGCGTTACGCCGTGACGCGCGAACTCCTCGCGGCGTCGTTGGCGGTGAGCGAGCACCTCGCTCATGTCGACCTCGAACACGGTGGTGACGTGAGGCGCGGTATGGAGCAGGCTCTCCACCATCCGCGCCGCGATGCGCTTGCGGGTGGCGGAGTGAGTCACGCGGCGGCTGGGAGTGCCTGCGAGGCCCTCGGAGCCCTCGATGTCGCTGCAGCCCGCTGGCGGTTCCGCGGTTTTCGCCGCGACTTCCCGCATCACGTCCGCGACCGTGATCCTGCCGCCCTCGCCCGTGCCTCGTACCGAAGCGGCCGCCAGCGAATGCTCGGCGAGCAGGCGCCGCACGGCGGGACTCAACTGGCGCGCGGCAGCGGCGCCGGTCGAGTCGCGAGCAGATCGCCCGGAGCGATCTGCAACGTCGAGCGCGCCAGCACTCGACGGCCCCGAAGGGGCGAGGCCAGGGACAGGCCGAGTAGCCGGCGAGTGCCCGGACGGGAGCTGCGGGGCGCGTGCGATCCTGCCGAGGAGCTCACCCGGCGCGACTTCCTCCTGCTCCTGCTTCAGGATCTCGATCAGCATGCCAGTTCCCGGAGCGGCCACCTCGACCGTGACTTTGTCGGTCTCGAGCTCGATGAGCGGCTCGTGCTCCGCGACCGGCTCGCCGACGGCTTTGAGCCACCGCAGCACCTGCGAGCGCGTGCCCTCCTCGTGCCCGGAGGGAGCCCGGATATCCACACTTTGCGCCGTTACCGACATGATTCAGACGCTCGCGATCTGCTGGATGGCGCGGGTGATCGATTCCACGCCGGGAACGGCTGCCTCGAGGAGGAGCGGACTGTGCGGGCTCGGAATGTCGGGCATGGCGAGCCGCTCGATCGGCGCATCCAGGCTGAAGAAGGCCTCCTTCGCGACGCAGGCGGCGATCTCGGCCCCGAAGCCGGCGGTGAGGTTATCCTCGTGCACGATGAGACAGCGATGCGTCTTGCGCACCGACTCGAGCACGGCCTCGCGGTCCCACGGCGACAGCGTCCGCAGGTCGAGAATCTCGGCATCCACGGCGGAGTCCGCCGCGGCGCGCTCACACCGCTCCACCATCGCGCCCCAGGTGACGATCGTGATCTCGCTGCCGGTGCGAATCCGGCGCGCCACGCCGAATGGCAGGACGTACTCGTCCCCGGGATAGGGCCGGCGCGCCCACGCGCCATCCAACAGCGCGCGGTGCTCGAAGAATAGCGTCGGGTCGTTGGCGCGCAAAGCCGAGCGCAGCAGTCCCGTCGCATCCTCCGCATTCGACGGGATGGCCACTCGCCAGCCGATGCCGTGCACGAAGGCGACTTCGTTGGTCTGGCTGTGCCACGGGTCGCCGCACTTGAAGAACCCGCCCGGCATGCGCACGACCATGGGCGCCGCGAAGCGGTTGCGAGTGCGCCAGCGCATCGTGCCGCAGTCATTCAACTGCTCGGTGGCGGGATCGGCATATTTGCGGAACTGGATCTCCGGCACCGGCAGCAGTCCGGCGAGCGCGAGCCCGACCGCGCGGCCGATGATGCCCTCCTCGGAGAGGCTGGTGTCGAAGACGCGCGCCCCGCCGTGCTTCTCCTGCAAGCCGAGGGTCGCCCCGTGAACGCCGCCTTTGGGCCCGACGTCCTCGCCGAAAACCACCATCCGCGGATTCAGACCGAGCTCCACATCGAGCGTGCGCCGGATGGCCGTCAACATGTTGATTCGCGTCGGCTCGGGATGCGGCTCCTGCACCGCGGGCGCAAACACGTACCCGGCGGACGCGAGACCGCCCTGCTCCTGCACTTGCGCGGCGCCATCGGGCGCCGACTCCGCAAACACATAACGGGTCAGCCCTCGCGGGTCAGGGTGCGGCCGCGCCAGCGCCCGTTCCACTGCGGCCTCCGCGTCCCCGTGAGCATCGCTCGCCAACTGCGTCCAGTCCTGCTCCGACAGGACGCGGGGAACCAGGAAACGCTGCAGCCGATGCAACGGATCGCGTGCCCGCTCGAGGGAGATCGTTTCCGGTGACTTGTAGGCCTGAGTATCCTGTCCGGAGTGCCCGCAGAGCCGCGGCACCGCCAGGCGCAGGAGGACGGGCCCGCGATCCGTACGCACGGAGCGGACGGCTTCGTCCACGAGCCGCGCGGCCTGCAGCGGATCGGCACCATCGCCTTCGAGGAGGGTCAGGCCGGAGAACGAGCGCAGGTTGGCGGCGATGTTGCCTCCGGGCGTCTGCAACTGCGAGGGGACGGAGATCCCGAATCCGTTGTCCTCGATATAAAAGAGCATCGGCAGCCGCAACGTCGTGGCCATCGTGAGCGCGGACCAGAATCCCCCGGTGGCCGCCGACGCGTCCCCCCCGAGCACAACGGCAATGCTGCGGTCATAGCCGGCTTCCCCGAGCGCTTCCCGGTGATAGCGGATCGCCTGCGCCCAGCCGGCGGCGGGCGTGTACTGCGCGCCGACGCCGCCGCACGCGGGCAACACGGTCGCGCCGCCCCGTCCGGGCTTGTTGAAGACGACCCCGATGTCGCGGCCGCCGCTGAAGGAGCCTTCGCGCGCGAGCGGACCCGCCGCGGCCTCCTCGAGATCCACCCCGAGAGCCAACATCACCGGACGCGAGCGGTAGTAGACCGTCACCCCATCGTGCGGATCGGTGAGCTGCAGGCCGAGGAGGATCTGCGCGAAATCGTGACCGCGCGCGGAGAACTGGTAGAGCACCTGCCGCTGCGGCAGGAGACGCGACTCCTCGATCTCATCGAGGGCGCGGGAGGTCGGCGGCACGGCGGGAATGTGGATCGAGCTCGGCGGGGTGGGGGGGGGTCGGGGGGGGGGGGGGGGGGGGTGGGGGTGGGGGTGGGGGTGGGTGGGGGTGGGGGGGGGGGGGGGGGGGGGGGTGGGGGGGGGGGGGTGGGGGTGGGTGGGTGGTGGGGGGGGGGGGGGGGGGGAGGTGG
>Ga0134128_10002379_pt1 | contig 23403 bp, 22 predicted proteins | sample KB31754_FD_96462 | JGI IMG/M metagenome (GOLD analysis project Ga0134128, IMG submission 96462) | Terrestrial soil microbial communities with excess Nitrogen fertilizer from Kellogg Biological Station, Michigan, USA - KB3-175-4 | ecosystem: Environmental > Terrestrial > Soil > Unclassified ... | reverse complement strand
CGGATGCTCACGTGGATTTCGAGCCCGGCCGATTGGCGCGCGACGCCATCACAATACGCAGTGGCGATGTGACGAAGACGAAAGCATTCGAGAACGGCTGGATTAGTTTTCAGGACGAAGCCTCGCAGCTCGTTCCGCTGCTTCTGCACGTGAAAGCCGGAGAATCAGTCCTCGATGTTTGTGCGGCGCCGGGAGGCAAGACCATGGCCTTGGCGCGGGAAGCCGGGCCGGCCGGATTGGTTGTTGCGGCAGATCGCCGCGAAAATCGCCTGAGTGCCATGCGCGAAAGGCTGGCGCACGCGCGCGTGTCGAATGTGAAGATGGTTGCTTTGGATGGAACGGCGTCACTTCCCTTCCGCGCTAAATTCGACCGGATCCTCGTGGATGCGCCATGCTCCGGCACAGGCACGTTGTCGCGCAACCCTGAAATTCGCTGGAAGTTGAAGCCGGCCGATCTGCTCGAACTGCACACGCGCCAGATGATGCTGCTCAATTCCGCGCTCAAGTGCCTCGCACCTGAGGGGCGGCTTGTGTACTCGACATGCTCGCTCGAGTCCGAGGAGAATGAAGGCGTGGTGAGCGAAGTGTTGGGCGCGCACCCAGAATTCCGCGCGACGCATGCGGAAATTCCCACCGAAGCGCTCGCCGAAGAAGTCCGCGCCGAGACGCTGTTCGACAGCAACGGCGCATTTCGAACGTTTCCTCCACAGCACGCCACCGACGGATTTTTTTCCGCGGTGTTGGCCCGCCGGTAACGCGCATTCTCCCAGGCGTTGAAACCAACCCGTGTGGATGTTAGTGTCGCTTCTGTCGAGGCGAAACTTTGGGATTCCGAGAACGCAGCGAATGGGTCGGACGAATGGCGTTGCTGATCTTCGTGCTGGCGTCCGTCGCCTTCCTCAGCGCAATTCTCACCATGCGTTTCGCGATTCAGGGGCGCGAGATCGTGACGCCGGATCTGACTCGCGTGGCGCTTTCGCGAGCCCAGACGCAACTCGAAACGCGCGGCCTTCACCTTAGAGTCGAAGATCGTGTCTACAGCAGTCTGCCGCCGGGCGTTGTCGCACGCCAAAGCCCTTCCGCGGGAACACGCCTAAAAGTGGGCGAATTGGTCCACGTCGTCGTAAGCCTCGGTCAACAGACTGTAACAATCCCTCAACTGGACGACCGCAGCTTGCGCGCCGCGCAAATTGAGTTATTGAGCGGCGGCCTGCAAACCGGCGAAGTGTCCAGCGCCCATCTCCCGGAATTCCCGCCGGACATTGTGCTGCAACAGGATCCGCCGGCTGGCTCAACCGATGCAAGCAGTCCGCACGTGGATATGCTGGTTTCTCTGGGACCGCAACCGCCTGCTTACGTGATGCCGGGCTTCGAGGGTCTGCCTCTCGCGGAAGCCCAACAACAATTATCCGCCGCTGGACTGAAAGTGGCCAAAATCACACCGCTGCCGCTGACAGGCCGCCCGCCGGGAACGGTGACGTCTCAACTTCCGCAGCGTGGCGCGCGGATTGAGCCTGGCGCAAGCGTCGAACTGCAAGTAGCGCAATAAGCGCGGCTGCGGCTGTGTTACAATTCCTGTGGATTTTATGACCCGCCGTCCGCTCGAAATCGCACCGTCCATTTTGGCGGCGAACTTTGCCGTTTTGGGCGACGAGGTGCGCGCGGTCGAAGCCGCCGGCGCCGCCGTGATTCACGTAGATGTGATGGACGGCCACTTTGTCCCCAATATTTCCATCGGCGTGCCCATCGTAGCGTCATTGAGCAAGGCAACCCGCCTGCCGCTTGATGTGCATCTGATGATTGAACGGCCCGGGGACTTTGTCGAAGTATTCGCCAGGGCTGGAGCACATAGGATTTTGGTTCATCAAGAAGCGACGGTGCACCTCGACCGAGTGATCGCTTCGATTCACGAACAGAATTGCGAAGCGGGTGTGGCGCTCAATCCGGCTACTCCCGTGGCGACGTTGAAGGAAGTGTTGGACCGGGTGGAAACAGTGCTGGTGATGACGGTAAATCCCGGATTCGGGGGCCAAAAATTCATTTCTCAAACGGTCGACAAGATTCGAGAGTTGCGCGATATACGCTCACGCTATGATTACGGCTTCCGAATTGGAGTGGATGGGGGAGTCACGCTGGAAAATACAGCGGAACTTGTAACCGCCGGCGCTGACACGCTGGTGGCGGGCACTTCAATCTTCCATACAAAGGATCCGGGCGCCGCCGTTCGGCAAATGAAACAGTACGCGAACGACGCGATCTCGCAAAGGGTGTGATGAAAAGCATAACGAAACGACCTTCCTTGCTTACGTTTGCGCTCCTTGTATCTTTCATTCCGGCAGGATGTCTTTTTTCCGGACACAAAAAGACCGCCGCCAAGACTCCGGATGCAAACGCTGAACCCGACAAGATTCTCTACGACCGCGCGCTGAATGATTACAATCACGGCCGCTACACGGAATCGCGTCTGAGCCTGCAAACCCTCATAAACAGTTACCCGGACAGCGAATATCTTGCCAAAGCAAAGCTGGCTGTGGCCGACTCGTATTACAAAGAGGGCGGCACCGAAGGGCTGACGCAAGCAGTGGCCGAATACAAAGACTTCGAGACGTTTTTCCCCTTTCTTCCGGAAGCCGCCTACGCCCAGATGCAAATCGCCATGGCGCATTATCGCATGATGGAAAAGCCGGACCGCGATGCAACGCAAGCGCGGCTTGCGGAACAGGAGTTTCAGTCTTTCCTGTTGAAGTATCCGAAGAGTCCGCTGGTACCGCAGGCGGACCAGCGCCTGCGGGAGGTGCAGGAAGTGCTGGGCAGCGGAGATTTCGAAGTCGCGCGCTTTTATTATGTAAAGGGTGATTACCGCGCGTCTGCGTCGCGCCTTGCCGAAGTCATCACTCGCTATCCTCTGTTTAGCCAGGCCGATCGCGCGCACTGGATGCTGGGAGATGTTTTCCGCCGCGCCGCGTTGGGCTCGAGGAATGAGCGGGAGCGCGCCCGGTGGCGGGCTGAGGCAGACAGCGAATATGTGCAGATTGTTAAGAATTACCCCCTGTCATCGCTCGCGCCGGAAGCCAAGCGGCGATTGTCGGAGGATAGCGTAAAGATTCCGCCGCCGGATCCGGATGCACTCGCGCGCGCCAAATACGAAGAGAAGTTCGCGCACGATCATCCAGGATTGGTTCATCGCGCCATGGGCGTAATGAAAAGCAATCCGAACGTGGCAATGGCGGCACATACAGGCCAGCCGGATTTGAACCCTCCGGGAGAAGTCGAATCGCCACAGGGTGCGGGTTCCGCGTCGGACGCGAGGCTTGATGCGGGCAGCAGCGCCGGCTCTACGCAGCAGAACATGAGCATTCGCGCCGTCTCGCCCGAATCGTCAACTCCTCCGCCTACAAGTTCTGCGCCACCGGCTGACCCGGCCAGCACTTCGTCGAGCACATCTGCATCCACGCCGCCGGCCACGGACGCCGTCCCGCCGCCAACAACCACCAGCACTACGCCGCCCGCGACCGCCAGCGACAGCGGCGCATCAGGCACCAGCACCGCAACGTCAACCCCAGCCGCCGGAACCGATCCGCAGTCTGCGACGGACGCGCAAAAACCAGCCGCCAAGAAAAAAGTCGACAAGAGCAAAGAATCCACCAGTAAGCACAAAAAGGGTTTAAAGAAACTCATCCCCTGGTAAAACACAGACGGAACGAGAGTTGGAGGCGTTGTGCGTGGGCAGGCTTGGTGTGAATCCGCCCTCCCGCCCCCCTCGCAAACCGAGCTGCGGCACCGGCCTGACTAAGGCCGTTTACGAGATGCTTGAGGGCTTTTCGCCGCCAGCCACCTGAAACCATACGTCACTTCTGCGGCACGGGGTTCGCTCGAATCCGTTGACGCGTTTCCGACCGAGTGTTCCAATAGTGGCAGGAAAGGCGTGCTTTGCCCGCGGGGCGGAAGCGTGCCTGAGGTGTCGATAAGTGCCCACGATTCTGGTTGCGGACGACAACAGCAACATTCAGAAGATGGTGTCGCTCGTCTTCGAGGAAAAAGGCATTCGTGTGGTCGCGGTAGGCAATGGAGAAGCCGCCTGCCGGAAGATACCTGAAGTGCGTCCCGACCTCGTGCTGGCCGACGTATTTATGCCGGTGCGAAGCGGCTACGAAGTGTGCGAGTTTGTTAAACAAAGCTCACAATTCGCAAATATTCCCGTGATCTTGCTGGTCGGCGCATTCGATCCGCTGGATGAAAAAGAAGCGCATCGCGTGGGAGCGAACGGCGTGTTGAAAAAACCGTTTGTGCCGCCTGACCCGCTGATCGCCATGGTCACTTCCTTCCTGCCGAAGATCGAGCCCGTCGTCGTACAGCCGGCTCCTCCGAAGGAAGAAATTCCCGAACCGCCGGCATGGACTCCGAAACCTCGCCCGCCCGTCCCGGAATTCGAGGAACCCGAAGGTGTCCCGCCGGAATTTGCGTTCGGCACCACTGCTGGCAGGGATTTCGAACCTGTCGCCACCCCTGAGGTGAAGAACGCTGAGGAAGGGGATGATGACGAAGAGCCGGCAAGCGAATGGAAGCGGCGGCGCAACACCATGGAATATGAAATTCCGGCATCCGAGTCCGCAAGTTTGGTCGAAAAACTCGCTGGCGGAAAAATAACGCCGGATGATTCGGAAACACTCGAAACGAGCGTTACTTCAAAAGTACACGTGCCATTCGGCGGCGCGAACGTCCCCGAAAAAGTCGAGCCGAGTTCAACGGGCGCGCGAACCAAGTGGATGGACTTGATGGGAATCGCGGAGCCCAAATCGGCTGAGCCAGATGTGGAGGAAGACCCGGAAGCCGCGGCTCCAGTGCGGGAAGAGTCAACCTCAAGCACGGTTTCGAGCGAACCCTCGAACGGAGCGACGAATAAGTACGCGGTGACGAAAAAGGAAGACGCGCCGGGCCACGTGTCGCGCGACGCAGCGCCGCAACAAAATGCTCCGGAGCCAGAACCCGCAGACGCGCAGCAAACGGAGTGGCCCGCGCCGCCCGCCGAAGTGATTCCCTTCCCCGCGCCCGTGGAGTCTTCTTCCACTCCCGAAGGATCGCACGCGCCGGAAGAGACGGCTCCTGCGGAATTTGTCCTGGAAGAAACATCCGATGCGACGCCGTCCTATACGGTGGAGAATATCAGCGCTGCGTTAGCCGAATCGGATGACGCTCCATCACACGGACATCACGAAGCGGAAGAACTTCCCGAAACATCCCACGCGGCGGAAATGACGCACATTGCATCGACGAAAGATGCGCTTTCCGAAGCGGTATCCGCTGTGACCGCCAAGAATGCCAAAATGGATGCCGCCGCGATTGACAGCGTAGTAGCAAAACTGCTCGAAAAGCTGCAGCCTCAGATCCACGAAGCCCTCTCAAATGGGGTTCTCCGTCCCCTGGTCGAAGAAATCCTGAATCGCGAACGCGATAAAAAGTAACTCCGCACGTTGGCCGATTCACCCGCATATCCCCCATTTGACGCGCCACACGATTGCCTCGTATAGTTATTCGTTTCACGCATCTCCAAAAGATGCGCAGGGACGCGGCGTAACCGTTAAGCGCGGATCACAATGGCAAGCGAAATCCCCAAAGCATACGAACCTCAAGAAATCGAACGGCGCTGGGCGCAGACTTGGTTCGAAGAGAAGCTTTACCGCGCCGACCCGAAGGACGCAGGCGAAATGTTTTCGATTGTTTTGCCGCCGCCGAACGTCACGGGCTCAATCCACATCGGTCACATGCTGGAGCACACCCAAATCGACATTGTGGTCCGCTGGCACCGCATGCGCGGCAACAGAACGCTCTGGCTTCCGGGAATGGATCACGCGGGCATTGCCACGCAGGTGGTGGTCGAGCGGCAGCTTGCGAAGGAAGGGCTGAAGCGCGAGCAGATCGGGCGGGAGGAATTCGAGCGGCGCGTCTGGCAGTGGAAAGCGGAGAGCGGCGGAAACATCAAGAAGCAAATGATTCGCCTCGGCGTTTCGTGCGATTGGACGCGCGAGAAATTCACGCTCGACCCGCCGCTGTACCGCGCGGTGATGGAAGCTTTTTTGCGGCTGTACCGCGAGGGCATGATTTATCGCGGACGCTACATGGTGAATTGGTGCCCGCGTTGCCAGACGGCGCTCAGCGATCTCGAGACAGTACACGAGCAGCGCGAAGGCAAATTGTGGTTCATCCGTTATCCGATCGAAGGTTCGCGCGAGACGATAACCGTTGCGACCACGCGGCCGGAAACGATGCTGGGCGACACGGCTGTGGCCGTTCATCCAGATGACGAACGCTACAGACACTTGATCGGGAAGATGGCCGTGCTGCCGCTGATGAATCGCGAAATTCCAATCATCGCCGATGATTTTGTGGATCGCGAATTCGGCACGGGCGCGGTGAAAGTGACTCCGGCGCACGACCCCAACGATTTTGCGATGGGCCAGCGGCACAAGCTGGCAGAAATTGACGTGATGACTCCGGACGCGCACATGGGCTCCGCGGCTGGCGGGTACGCGGGAATGGATCGGTTCGCGGCGCGCGAGAAAATCGTCGAGGACCTGAAGGCGCAGGGCCTGCTCGAACGCGTCACGAACCACGCGATGTCGGTTGGCCTGTGCGATCGGTGCAAGGCAATCATCGAGCCGAGACTTTCCGTCCAGTGGTTCTGCAAGATGAAGCCATTGGCTGCGCCCGGGATTCAGATCGTCGAGGACGGCCTGCTTTCCATCGTGCCGGACAATCAGAAGAAGATTTTTCTCGATTGGCTGACGAATATTCGCGATTGGTGCATTTCCCGGCAATTGTGGTGGGGCCATCGCATTCCGATTTGGCATTGCGGCGATTGCGGCGCGATGACGCCGGCAAAAGATTCGCGCGTCGCGATGGTGAACGGACACGCGCAAATCGCGAGCGTGCCGGAAAAGTGCGAAAAGTGCGGCAGCGGGAAATTGACGCAGGATCCGGATGTGCTCGATACATGGTTCAGTTCGGGCCTCTGGCCGCTCTCGACTTTGGGCTGGCCAGACGACACGGAAGACCTGCGAACGTTTTATCCGACAAGTTTGCTGATCAGCGGATACGACATTCTTTTCTTCTGGGACGCGCGGATGGTGATGCTCGACACGCATCTGGCGCCCCGCGCGAAAACCGAAGAGCGAATTCCCTTCCGGCAACTCTACGTGCATGGGATTGTTCGTGACCCTCACGGAATAAAGATGTCGAAAACGCGCGGGAACGTGGTCGATCCACTGGAAATTATCGAGAAATACGGCACGGACGCGCTGCGATTCGCGTTGATCGTCGCCGCAGCCCCTGGAACGGACATTGCGCTGAGCGAAGAGCGCATCTTGAGCTATCGCGCTTTTGCGAACAAGATCTGGAACGCGGCGCGATTTTTGTTCTTCAATCTGGAGAAGATTGAAGCGATGGACGTGACTCTCGAGGAGTTGGCGGCTCCCGATGTTCGCGGCAAGGCGCCGTATGCGACGCGTGATGCGTTGCCTCACCAGTGGATTTTCTCGCGCCTCGCGGCAGTGACGGAGCAGATGAACGATGCGCTCGAGAATTTCCGCTTCCATGAAGCGGCGCACATCATCTATCACTTTTTCTGGGGCGATTTCTGCGATTGGTACATCGAATGGCTGAAGCCTCAGCTTGCTTCGGACAATCGCGAGGATGCGATTGCGACGTGGCGGAATTTGTTTGCGGCGTTCGAATGCGCGCTGCGGCTGCTGCATCCATTTATGCCGTTTATCACCGAGGAGCTGTGGCACCGATTGCCGCAAAGGGCGGATGCGAAATCCATTTCACTTCAAAGCTTCCCGCGGTTTCAGCCGGTTTGGACGAATGCCGAAGCGGAGCGGAGCGTCGCGCTGGTGCGGGAGATCGTTGTGGCGGTGCGAAATATGCGCGCGGAAACAAAGCTCGATGCGAAGAAAAAAGTGGCGGCGGATTTCGCGTCGGAAGATTCTGAAGTGCGCAATCGCGCCGCGGAGAACCTCGATGTAATTGTGCGGCTTGGCAGCCTCTCGGCGCTGAACATCCACTCGGAAAAACTCAAGAACGGCGAGGGAGCGGTACGCTCCACGGCGCAATTCGACTTGCGAATTCAGTTTGAAGGCGAGCCGGTCGACGCTAGAGCGGAAACAGCAAAACTGAAAAAAGAGAAGGAGCGGCTCGAAAAAGATGTCGCGTCGAAGAAACAGCGGCTTGCCGACGATACATTTCGCAGCCGCGCGCCCGCGGAAATCGTTCGGGGACTGGAAGCGACTCTGGCCGAACGGCAGATCGAGTACCAGAAAATTGTGGCGCGGCTGGCCCAATTGGAGTAACGACACGAGCGTCAAGCCACAATCGCCTGACAATTGACCCGACATGGCCTCAGTGAAATCACGCGCGCAGAAAAATCGGCTAAGCCTGCCCGGGCGCACGGATAAACGCATTGATGCGTTGCTGTCGCTGCTTTCGGAAAACACGACGATCGTAATCAGCGGCGCGCAAATCGCCAAGGAAATTGGCGTGCGGCGGCAAACGGTGTGGCGCTGGATTGAGACGCTGCGCGCGGCGGGCGTGAAAGTGAAGGGACATCCGCGGACGGGCTATCATATCGAGCGCGCGGCGGACGTCCTGGCGCCGAAATTGCTTGCGCGAGGATTGCGCGGCACGCCTTTCGCGAAACATATTTTTCATTTTTTCAAAATGGACTCGACGAACACGGCGGCGATGCGCCTGGGAGAAGAAGGAGAAGCGCACGGCACGGTGGTCGTAGCAGAGGAACAAACATCAGGGCGGGGGCGCGCGGGGCATTCCTGGCATTCGGAAAAAGCGACGGGGATTTACGTCAGTATTTTGCTGCGGCCGCAGATCTCTCCGATGCTGGCGCCGGCGCTGACTCTCGTGGGTGGACTCGCGGCGTACGATGCGGTCGCCGAAGAAAGCGGTCTTCGCCCAGATATTCGCTGGCCGAACGACGTGCTGCTGAAAGGCAAAAAGGTCTGCGGCATTCTAACGGAGATGCAAGCTGAGCCGGACCGAATGCATTTCGCCGTGATTGGGATCGGCATCAACGTGAATCAGCCGAAAATGCCGAACGACCTTGCCAGCATCGCGACTTCAATGCGAATGGAGACGGGGCGCGTGCATTCGAGGCTCGAAGTGCTTGCGCGGTTGCTGCGGCACCTCGACCGCTACTACAATCAATTCATTGGCGAAGGGGCCGCGCCGATTTTGCGGAGATTCGCCGAGGTATCGAGCTACTTCGAGGGTAAGCGCGTGCGCATTTCCACGAGCACGGACAACTTCGTGGGAACGACGGCGGGACTGGAGCCCATCGGAATTCTGCGTGTGAAACGCGACGACGGGAAAATCGAAAGCGTGATTTCCGGCACCGTGGCAGAGGCGGAATGATGCTGCTGGCAATGGACGTGGGGAATACGAACACCGTGCTCGGCGTGTTTCGCGGGAACGAACTGCTCGCGAACTGGCGGCTGACGACGGCGCGGGATCAAACGGTTGACGAATACGGAATCCTGACGCGAGAGCTCTTCACCCTGGCTGGACTGGCGGCGACGGAAATCAAGGGCGTGATCATCGCATCGGTGGTCCCGTCGCTGAACGCGACTCTCGCCGAAATGGCCGAGCGATATTTCGCTTTGAAAGCGCTCTTCGTTGAACCGGGGATCAAGACAGGCATTCCGGTGCACTATGACAATCCGCAGGAAGTGGGCGCAGACCGCATTGCGAATGGCGTGGCGGCGTTTGCAAAGTACGGCGGGCCGTGCGTTGTGGTGGATTTCGGTACGGCAATCAATTTCGACGTGGTATCGAAACGCGGAGAATACTTGGGAGGCGTGCTAGCACCCGGCGTAGGAATTTCCGCGGATGCGCTTTTTGCGCGCGCCGCCCGGCTTTTTCGAGTGGAGATTCGCGACCCCGGGAAAATCATCGGAACGAACACGGCCGCATCGATGCAGGCTGGACTGTACTACGGCTTCACGGATCTGGTTGACGGAATTCTGGAACGGTTGAAAAAGGAATTGGGAACCGAAACGCGCGTGATAGCCACAGGCGGTCAGGCAGCGCTGATTGGCGCCGGCTCGCGGCACATTCAAGAGGTTGACGAGCACTTGACGTTGGAAGGATTGCGGATTCTCTGGGAGCGCAACGCGATGACGGAAACAGCGAGTCCCCACGCAGCAGCGGAGCGCCGCGAAGGCAGCCGCAAGCCGGCACCTTCGGCTCGAAAGCCCGCGCGTTAGTTGCCTTGTGGCGATGGCGGAATTCAACTACTTCAATTATTTCACCGAAATCGAAGAACACTTTTGGCGCAAGCGCGGGGCGCATCTATTGGTGTCACCGCTCGACTGGGCAATTTTGGAGACGTGGCAGAAAGCGGGAATTCCGTTGAGCGCGGTGCTCAAAGGGATCGACCGTGCATTTGAAAGTTACGGGCGCTCGCGGCGCGGCACGGCCGGGCGCACGCTGAAAAGCCTCGCCTATTGCGTGGACGCGGTGCTTGACGCGGCGGCAGAGGCGCGGGAGGCGGAAGTAGGGAAAGGCCCCGAAGGACACGCGAGGCCCGCTGCCGCGGAGCCGTTTTCACGGGAGGAACTGGCGCGCTATCTGGATGGCGGCATTCGCAAGCTGCGGTCGGCCGCGGAGCAATTTGCAGGCACGTCGCCGGAGTTCGCGAAACGGTTTATGGAAGTTGCATGCGGGGTGGAAGAAGCAAGGATGACGCTGGACGCTCCGGCGCATTTGGACCTCGAAGAACTCGAGCGCAGGCTGACCGTGCTAGAGGACAAACTCTCGGCCACGCTCACTTCCGCCGCCGACGCGGAAACAATGCTGGCAGTGAGGCGCGAGATGGACAGCGCGCTCGCACCGTACCGGCGAAAAATGTCCGCGGCGCAGCTCGCGCTAGTGGAAAAACAATACGTTCAGAAGCGGCTGTTTGAAATTTACCGATTATCGAGACTGAGCCTTTATTATTTGAAGTAATCTGCGGACACCGACCGGATTCCAACAAAATATGCGCGTACAAATCGAAAAACTTGTTTACGGAGGCGAGGGGCTCGCGCACGCAGACGGCGAGGCTGTGTTTGTGCCATTTGTACTGCCGGGCGAAGAAGTGGAGATCGAAGCGGGCGAACGCAAGAAAAAGTTCGTCCGCGGACGCCTGACGCGAGTGGTGACGGCTTCACCGGAACGCGTCGATGCGCAATGCCCGCATTTTGGCGTCTGCGGCGGTTGCGACTATCAGCATATTTCCTACGAAGCGCAGCTTCACTACAAAGAGCAAATCCTTCGCGAGACTTTGTGGCGTCTCGGAAGGATCGACTGGAAGGGCGCGATAACGGTTCACGCGTCGCCGCCCTGGCAGTATCGTAACCGTGCGCAGTGGAAGATTCGGCCGCTTTCTGGAGATCGCGCGAGCCCTTCCGTTACTGAGCCGGCCGCCATTGGATATTTTCGGGCGGGATCTTCGACGCTGTGCCCGGTGGAAGTTTGTCCGCTACTTTCGCCGAAACTGTTCGCGACGTTTGAAGCGCTACGCAGCGCTTTGCGCGAAGGGCAATTGCCAGAGACGTTGCGAGAAGTGGAAGCGTTCGTCGACGCCGAGGATCGCGGCGTTCTGCTGAATATTTCCTGCACTTCGCTTCCCCGCGCGGCGGAGACAATCGCGACAACGTTGCACGAAAGAATTGAGGATGTGAAAAGTATTCTCATACAGGACGTGCGCGGCGAGCGAATGTCGCTGCATGGCCCCGGATTTCTGCAATACAAGGTGGCGCAGAACAGTTTTCGAGTGGGCCACATGTCTTTTTTTCAGGTGAACCGATTTTTGGTGGAGGAAATGGCGAGCGTTGTCGCGGCGGCGGCGGGAAGCGGTGAAGTGGCTCTGGATTTATACGCGGGCGTGGGGCTGTTCGCGATGTCACTGGCGAAACACTTTAGCCGCGTCGAGGCGGTCGAGGCGAATCCCGCATCCACTCGCGACCTGGAGACGAACGCGGGGCTGAGCGGGAAGACGATTGCGGCGCGAAATGACTCAACGGAAGCGTTTCTTGCCGCGTGGAAGCGGAAGCGCGGCGTGGCGACGCCCGATGTGGTTATTGCGGACCCGCCGCGAGGGGGAGTCGAGCCGGATGCGCTGACTAACCTGATTGAGATCGCCCCACAGCGAATCGTCTACGTGTCGTGCGATCCCTCGACGCTGGCGCGGGATCTGGCAAAACTGTGCGCGAAGGCGTATGCTCTTCACGAACTTTACCTATTTGATATGTTCCCTCAAACGTATCATATCGAGGCCATCGCGCGGCTAGATCGAGTCCGGTGAAACTTCCGGCCCTCTGGCTTGGGCTCGCGTTCGCCGCCGGCATCGCCACTTCTCAATTTCCCAATACGCGTTTGGCACTTTGGATTGCAGCCGCAACACTTTCAATTCTTGTTGGCCTGCTTCTGGCATTGCTGTGGAAGAAAATGGCGGCAGCGGGCCTTTGCGCGTTGGCAGCGTGGTTTGCGCTGGGCGCGCTGGCGATGCAATTGGAGCAGCGCAACGTTGCGCGCAACGATGTGGCAGGGCTTGTCGAATCGGGACAAATCGATACGAGCCAGGCTCTACGTTGGCGTGGAATCCTGCGCGAAGATCCGGAGCGTTTACCGTGGGGCGTTCGCTACACAATTGATTTGGCGGCCGTGGAGGCTGACCGGAGGCCCATTGTCGTGCGCGGCGGTCTGCGGCTCAATTATTATTTTGGGCACAATGGCGACACGCTTCCGCAGTTGCGCGCAGGGGATCGCGTGGAAGCTCTTTGCCGCGCCCGCATCCCGCGAAACTATCAGGACCCCGGCGCATTCGATGAGCGCGGCTTTCTGAAGCGGCAGGACATCGAACTGCTGAGCACACTGCGCAGCACGGAACTGATCGAAACCAACGGCACGGCGCGCGTTTCCATTGCGCGACGTTTCGCGCGGGCCCGCGGGGATTTGCTGTCAAGGCTGGATCATCTTTACTCCGGCCGGCCAGAGCGAATTGCGGTGCTGCGAGCCATGTTGCTTGGCGACCGCAATTTTGTGAATTCCGAGCTCGCCGAAAGTTTCCAGAAAACAGCTGCGTTTCACGTACTCGTCGTCGCGGGATTGCATGTTGGCGCGCTGGCGGTTTTTGTGTTCTGGCTGTGTCGCCTGCTGCGTCTGCCGGTGGGCGCCACGACGGTCATCACGCTCGTCGTGCTTGCCGGATATTTGGGCGTGGTGCAGGATCGTCCGCCAATTTTGCGCGCGGCGCTGATGACAGCCATTTTCTTGTTTGCGCGTTTGCTCTTTCGCCGAGTTGCTTTGGTGAACACGGTGGCGCTCGCTGCGCTGATTTTGCTGATCGCGAGACCCGATGAACTTTTCGATGCCAGCTATCAGCTTTCGTTTTTGGCGGCCGGCGTGATTGCGGGGCTGGCTGTGCCGTGGATCGATCGCACAAGCAGCCCTGTGCGCCGCGCACTGGAGCACATGGGCGACGTGACTCGTGATCGGCTGCATTCACCGCACGCCACGCAGTTTCGCCTGGATCTTCGAGCGGCGGCAAACGGGCTAGCGCTTAGGCTTCCGAAACGCTTATCGACTTGGGCCGGGCCATTGTTTACGGTGCCGGTGCGGCTCGGGCTGCGCCTGTGGGAAGTTGTGCTGCTGTCGTTCAGCATTCAGCTGGGCATGATGCCTTTGCTGGCGCTTTATTTTCATCGCGTCAGCTTATCGGGGCCTGTGAGCAACGTGCCTGCCGTGTTACTGACGACGCTGATCGTGCCGCTCGGATTTTTGTCTTTAGTGGCCACGTACATTTGGGGTGCATTAGCTCTCGCAATCGCGAAAGTCACGGGATTCCTCGTGGCGGGATTGCTGTCCAGCGTCGGCTGGTTCAGCCGCCTTCCGCGCATGTCTTGGCGAATTCCGGGACCACCGCACTGGTTCCTGGCTGTTTTTATGGCGATTTTGATTTGTCTGGCGGCGCTTGCCTGGTTGGCGGCGCAGCAGTCGGAGAGAAATCGCACCACGACTGGCAACATGCGAAAGCGTCGTGCTGTTGAATGGGTGACTTTGGTTGCGTTGTTAATCTCGGCGGTTGTGGTCGGGACATATCCTTTTGAACCCGGGCTGTCACGCGGAAAGCTCGAAGCGGCCGTCCTTGACGTGGGACAGGGCGATTCGATTTTCGTGTCCTTCCCAGATGGACGAACGACGCTGATCGACGGCGGCGGCGCGGCTGGCGCCGAACGCGTGGGCGGCTATCAATCGGGAATCGATGTGGGGGAGCAAGTGGTGTCGTCGTATCTTTGGTCACGAGGAATCAAGAAGCTCGACGTCGTTTTACTCAGCCACGCGCATCACGATCACATTGACGGGCTGCGAGCCGTCCTCAACAATTTTCGCGTTGGAGAACTATGGGTTGGGCGCGACGAGGACGCGCCTGCGTACCGCGCATTGCTCGCTCAGGCCGCTGCGCATCACGTGAAGATTGTTCACTGGGAGCAGGGAGAAAATTTCAACTGGGATGGAGTCGAAGGACAAATCCTGTGGCCAGCCAATCTGACCGAAGCGCCCGCGGCGGCGAATAATGACTCTGTCGTGCTGCGGCTGCAGGACGGTGCAATCCGCTTTTTATTGCCGGGTGACATCGAGAAACAAGTCGAAAATACACTTAAGCAAGAGCATGAGCCGCTCGCCGCGGATTTTCTGAAGGTTCCTCATCACGGAAGCAAGACATCGTCGACCGAACCCTTTCTGGATGCCGTGGCTCCGCGAATTGCCGTGATTTCCGTCGGCGAGGGCAATTCGTACGGCCTTCCGAACGCGGAAACCGTCGAGAGGTACGGTGCCAAGGGAATCAAGCTTTTACAAACGGACCAGTCGGGTGCAGTTACGGCGTCAACCGACGGTCGCACGTTAACTGTGCAGACCTTTGTTTCGGCACACGTACGATAGGAATCGGGAAACAGCGGCAGTACGGCGAGAAAGAAAGTTACGACTGGGAGTCTTCCGGGGTCTCGAGCTCAATGCCCTCGTTGCTCTTCAGGTACTCGGCGATGATGCGGCGCGCCTCATCGGCCTGCGATTCCAAAACGATGACGTCGGAGCTATGAAAATCATCGCCCGCCTCGGCCATCGGGAACGGGTCCGTGGTGGATGAACCGGGAGACGAAATACCCGCGCTTTCGAGCAGGCCGCGGATCACCATCGCTTCAGTGTTCGAGCCCGCAGAGTGAACTACGACTGTCTTCTCCTGGCTACGATCAGGCACTGGAAAACTCTCCTTAAGAAACATCTGAATCGTGCTGGGGCACAGAGTCATTTCATACTAGTCCAAGAAATCCTGCCAGGCCAGCCATCATTCAAAGATTGAGTAAAACTGGTCAACACCGAGGCAGGGACAAACCCCGCGCTCACCAACCGAGCATGTGGCACCAGGAAAAACGAAGTCCTGCCTTTCTTGCCCCCCGTCTACTTTTCGTTCGGGCGCTTGATTTCGCGCGTTTGCGCGCATACAATGGATTCTTCACTGATGAAGGATTTTTGTCACAGGAAAATTGCACTCGCGCCCAGCAACCCTTGCTGGGCTTTGGCGTTTTTAGGGCCTGAACAGGGCGCAAAGTGTTTTTACCGTTTTCACAAGCCCCGCAACAGATCTGTTTTTTGCGAGAAACCCGAAAAAAAAGCAGATTCCCCGCCTGCGGCAGGCAGGCTCGCCGCAAGGCCTGCCTGTGGCAGGCAAGCTTCTCGGAATGATACCGCCATGTGAAGAGCGGCTGGAACGGCACGAGCTATTCAGCGGCCAGGGAAAATCGCGTCATAAAAATCGGATATAAAGGAATTGCCGAATGAATCCTGATGGACATATTGCCGAAGCGCTGACTTTTGACGATGTGCTGTTGCTGCCAGGAAAGTCGTCCGTGCTGCCGGCGGAAACGGACACGCGCACGTGCCTGACGCGCAAACTCGCGCTAAATATTCCCGTGGTAGCGGCGGCGATGGACACGGTGACGGAATCGCGGCTGGCGATTGCGCTGGCGCGGCAGGGCGGCTTCGGCTTTGTGCATCGCAACATGACCGTGGAACGCGAAGCCGAGGAAATCGACCGCGTGAAGCGCTCGGAAAGCGGAATGATCGTGGATCCTGTGACGATTGCGCCGGAACTGTCGCTGCGTCACGCGCTCGACATCATGAACAAGTACAAAGTATCCGGCTTGCCCGTGACGCGCGGAACGAAGCTCGTGGGAATTCTGACCAACCGCGACCTGCGCTTCGAGCGCAATCTGGACCAGCCCGTCAGTGCAGTGATGACCAAGGACGATCTGATTACCGTCGCCGTGGGCACCACTTTGGATGAAGCGGAGCGCCTGCTGCAACGGCATCGCATCGAAAAACTGCTGGTGGTCGACAAGGATTTCAATCTGAAGGGGCTGATCACGGTTAAGGATATCCAGAAGAAAATCGAATTCCCCATCGCGGCGAAGGATGAGCACGGCCGGTTGCGCGTGGGAGCCGCGATTGGCGCGACCGGGGATTTTCTCGAGCGCGCAATCGAATTGGCCAAGGCCGGCGCGGACGCACTCGCGATCGATACGGCTCACGGGCATTCGGTTCGCGTGATGGAAGCCATCAAGAAAGTGAAGCATCGCCTGCCGGAAATGCAGCTCCTTGCCGGAAACGTGGCGACGGAAGAGGGCGCGCGCGAATTGATATCGCTCGGCATCGATGGAATCAAAGTGGGCGTGGGGCCGGGGTCCATTTGCACGACGCGCGTGGTGACCGGTGCCGGCGTGCCGCAAATCACGGCGATTCTGGAAACGTCGCGAGCTGCGCAAGGGACAGGCGTGCCGATTATCGCCGATGGCGGCATCAAATTTTCCGGCGACATCACGAAGGCGCTGGCAGCGGGCGCGTCCGCAGTAATGATTGGCGGACTCTTCGCAGGTACCGAGGAGTCTCCCGGCGAGACGATTCTGTATCAGGGGCGAACGTACAAATCATATCGCGGCATGGGTTCACTGGGTGCGATGGAGGCGGGATCGGCGGACCGCTATGCTCAGGAAGGCGCGGAACGCGGGAAGTCGGTGCCGGAAGGAATCGAGGGACAAGTGCCCTATAAAGGGCCGCTTTCCGGGCTTGTGGAGCAGCTTGTCGGCGGGCTGCGCAGCGGCATGGGCTATTGCGGCGCGGGAAATATTCGCGAACTGCAGGAGCGCGCAAAATTTATCCGCATCACTTCGGCAGGCCTGCGCGAAAGCCACGTGCACGACGTGATTATCACGCGCGAAGCTCCGAATTACCGGCTGGAGTAGGCGCCGCGATCAAATGACGCGCCGCGATAATTCACCGCTCCCTTCCTCCAAAAACCGCGCGCGGTGCCTGTAAGATGCGCTGGCTCGCGAGGCAGTGGCCTCTCTTCGCATGGGCCGCGCTCATCTGGATACTTTCAACGCACTGGTTCACCGCTGCGCGCACTTCACCCATCATTCTCCCGATTTTGCGTTTCTTTTTTCCGCATGCCTCCATTTCCTTTCTGATTCACGCACACGATACGATCCGCAAGTGCGCGCACGTCTTTGAGTATTTTGTCTTCGGCCTGCTATTGCTGCGGGCGATTCGGAACGGGCGGCCGGGCTTCAGAATTACTTGGGCGCTCGCCGCCATCCTGATCGTTTTTGCGTATGCCTGCGTGGACGAACTGCATCAATCTTTCGTTCCTGGACGCGGCGTGGAATTCACCGACGTGTTGCTCGACACCGCGGCAGCCGCCGTCGCGCAATTTCTTGCATGGTTGTGGATTGCCGGGAAAAAGGCCGGCGAGCTGCGACGAAGGGCTTAAGCTTTGCGCGCTTGACTGGCGGGAGTAGAATGGCGGCAATCTGCCCCTAGGAGTTCGCCATGCGCAAAGACGTCGTAACAGTTTCGGTTCTGGTGCTTTTCGGAATCGCAGGCTTGCCGCAGCAATCAAGCAAACCCAGCCAGGCAGCCAATCCCGCTCAACAAACGCAAAAGGCCGCGGCGCAAACCGATAAATCCGCCGCCACCCCTGCATTCGTGATTCCTCCCGACGTGGCGAAGCAGGTGAACCCGGTGAAACGCACCGCTGCGTCAATTGCCGACGGAAAGCAGATGTACGGCTACGATTGCGCGATGTGCCACGGCGCGGATGGTTCGGGAAAAGGCGATTTGGCCGCGGACATGAAACTGAACCTGAAAGATTATCGCGACCCGGCGGCCTTGAAAGATGTGACCGACGGCGAAATGTTCTACATCATTCAAAAAGGAAAAGGCGACATGCCCAGCGAAGGGGACCGCCAGAAACCAGAGGGAGTCTGGAACTTGGTCAACTACATTCGTTCGCTTTCAAAGAAAGCGCCCGCGGCCGCAAAGGCAAAGCCAGCGGCTTAGATTGCCTTTGCATCCGGAAAGTATCAAAAACAAAAAACCCGCCGCGGACGGAATGTACCGGGCGGGCTCAATTCTCTTGCAAATCACCTGACGCGCAGATCTGAACGCAATACTGAGCTAGCTGGAAGCCTTTGCCTCTGCCTCGGGCGCTTCCTGGAGTTTTTCCTTTTTGGTTTTCTTTTCCTTCTTCTTCAATTCGGAGCCGATGAGCTCGAGGATGGCCAACTCCGCGCCGTCGCCGATGCGCCAGCCGACGCGGACGATCCGCGTGTATCCGCCCGGACGGTCCGAGAATCGCGGCGCGAGCACGGCGAAAAGTTTTTTCGTCGCGTCCGTGGTTTGCAGAAATGCAGCCGCCTGGCGCCGCGCGTGCAGCGTGTCGCGTTTGCCGAGCGTGATCATTTGCTCGACGAGCGGACGCGCCGCGCGCGCGCGGGCGATGGTGGTGGTGATGCGTTCGCGTTCGATGACGTTGGTCACCAGATTGCGCAACACCGCCCGGCGGTGCGCTGGCTGCTTCCCGAGTTTGCTTCCTGATACAAGGTGTCGCATTTTAGTGGGTCCTTAGAAAGTGGTTGTCTCTTCCGGCGCCGGCGGAGCTGTCTGGCTCGGGAGCGGCGGCCAGATGATGCGGCCGTGCTCGTCGAACTTCATCCCCAGCGAAAGTCCCATCTTCACGAGAATGTCCTTAATTTCGTTCAGGGACTTACGGCCGAAATTTTTCGTCTTGAGCATCTCGCCTTCGGTCTTCTGCACCAGTTCGCGAAGGCTCTGAATGTTCGCGTTCTTCAGGCAATTGTAAGAGCGAACGGAAAGTTCAAGCTCCTCAACAGAGCGGTCGAGATGCTCGAGGCGCGGATCGCTGAAGTTCTCGATCACTTCCTCGGGCAATTCGGGTTGTTCTTCAAAATTAATGAAGATGCTCATGTGATCTTTAATCAGCTTGGACGCGAGACCGATGGAATCCTGCGGCGTGATGGCGCCGTTCGTCCAGATTTCGAGAGACAGCTTCTCGTAATCCGTCATTTGTCCAAGGCGCGCCGCTTCCACCGAGTAATTGACCTTGCGCACAGGCGAATGGACGGAGTCGATGGGAATGTAGCCAATCGGCAGATCCTCGTCGAAATTGCGGTCGGCAGCGACGTAGCCGCGGCCATTCTTGATTCGGATTTCCATCTCGAATTTTCCACCTTCGCTGACTGTGGCGAGATACACGTTCTTGTCGAGAACGGCGAGGTCGGCATCTTCCTCGATTTTCGCAGACGTCACCGGGCCAGGCGTATCGACGACGAACGTAATTGTCTTCGGTTGATCGGAATTCAATTTGAGCGGCACCTGCTTGAGGTTGAGAATGATGTCGGTGGCGTCTTCGACCACGCCAGGAATCGGCGAAAATTCATGTAGCACACCTTCGATTTTGACGGCTGTAATCGCCGCGCCTTCAATCGAACTCAACAGCGCGCGGCGCAGCGAGTTGCCCACCGTGGTTCCCCAGCCGCGCTCAAATGGCTGCGCGGAGAATTTTCCGTACTTGTCGGTCAGTGATTCGAGTTCTGCCGCGAGCCGCTTCGGTTTCTGAAAGCCCTTCCACATTGTCTTTTTCCTCCTGCCCGCGATATGCGGGCCCCCCTACAAAAAATGTTGAATAAACGCACACAGACCGATGTCTGCCTGCGGCAGCCGGGCCTATGCCGCACAAGCCGCCAGCCTCCTACTTCGAATAGAGCTCGACGATGAGCTGTTCGTTCAACGCCGGCGTTTGGACGTCTTCGCGGCGCGGCATGGCGTTCACGCGCGCCTTGAAATTTTCGCGATCGATTTGCAGCCACGGGGCGGCATTCTGATTCTGCGCCAGATTGCGCGCCTCGAGCACCATGGCGTTCTGGTGCATTTTTTCCTTCATGGCTACTTCGTCGCCGATCTTCACCATATAATTCGGGATGTTCACCTTGCGGCCGCTGACGCGCACGTGTCCGTGCGTAACCAACTGGCGCGCCTGCGAACGCGAGCTGGCAAGGCCCGCGCGATACACAACGTTGTCCAGCCGGCGCTCGAGCATGATCATCAAATTCGACCCTGTCGGCCCCTGCGCGCGCGCAGCCTTCGCGTAATAGTGGCGGAATTGCTTTTCGAGCAAACCGTAGGTGCGCTTCATCCTTTGCTTTTCGCGCAACTGCACGCCGTAGCCGACCATTTTCGGCCGGCGCGCCTGCCCGTGCTGCCCGGGCGGGAAATTGCGTTTCTCGATGGCGCATTTTTCCGTAAAACACCGAAGGCCCTTGAGGAAGAGCTTCATCCCTTCCCTGCGGCACAGCCGGCAAACTGCTTCACGATGTCTTGCCAATTGCCCTTCTCCTTTTACCGATACCTGTCATTGCTGCAAACTGCCAATACCAAAAAATATCAAACGCGACGGCGCTTGGGCGGCCGGCAACCGTTGTGCGGGACCGGCGTGACGTCTTTGATCAAGCGAATGTGCAAGCCGGCTGAAGCCAGCGCGCGCACGGCCGATTCACGTCCCGCGCCCGGACCCTTCACGCGTACTTCAATCGACTTCAACCCGAACTGATCGCGCGCCGTTCCCGCCGCGTTCATGGCGGCCTGCTGCGCAGCGTAGGGCGTGCCCTTGCGCGAGCCTTTGAAACCGACAGAGCCGGCCGAGGCCCAGCTCAAGACGCGGCCATCGGGATCGGCGAGCGTGATGATGGTGTTATTGAACGTAGCCTGCACGTAGGCGACGCCCTGCGGCACCACGCGCTTCTCACGCTTCTTGCGAAATTCCTTCTTACGCTTGGTCGGCTTGCCGGTTGTTGCCGGCGCGGCTGCGCCATCCTGTTGCTGCGGTTCCTTGGCCACGAGTCTTCTTCTCCTTCGTTCCTAAACCAGCGTTACTTGCGGGCCGCCACTTTCTTCTTCGCTGCGACGGCGCCCTTGCGCGGACCCTTACGCGTCCGAGCATTCGTGTGCGTGCGCTGGCCGCGCACCGGCAGGTTGCGACGGTGACGCAGGCCGCGATAGCACTGAATTTCAATCAGCCGCCGGACGTTCATCTGCATCTCCTTGCGGAGATCGCCTTCGACGCGGCCCTCGGATTCGATGGCCTGACGAACATGGTTGATTTCGTCCTCGCTCAGGTCCTTGATTTTCTTGAAGTGGTCCACCTTGGCCTTGGCGCACAGTTCCTGCGCGCGCGCCTGGCCAATGCCGTAGATGGCCGTCAGACCAACCCAGAGACGTTTATTGGGCGCCAGTTCAACGCCCGCGATACGTGCCATGTTGCTGCCTCCCCTGAATGATCAAGACTTTTACCCCTGCCGCTGCCGGTGCTTCGGATTGCTGCAAACCACCCGCACCACGCCGCGGCGGTGGACCACTTTGCACTTCATGCAAATTTTCTTGACCGACGCTCGAACTTTCATTGCACAGCTCCCGTTTTCCGTTTCCTGCCGACACGAAACTCACCCGCTATTTGTAGCGGTAGACGATGCGGCCGCGCGTCAAATCGTAAGGCGAAAGCTCGACCGCGACTTTGTCTCCCGGGAGAATGCGAATGAAATTCTTCCGCATCTTTCCCGAAATGTGCGCCAGGACCTGGTGCTTGTTGTTTTCCAGCGACACGCGAAACATCGCGTTGGGCAGCGGCTCGATCACCGTGGCCATCACTTCGATGGCGTCTTCCTTCGGATTGCCCGAGTCGCCCTTCTTCTTATCGTCCTGCGGCTTCTTTGCCATGCGCTCCTGTCAAACTGAACTGCCCGTTCGGAGTTTCGTCTGCTACTTCCGTTACCACACCGGACCAGAGACCTCGCGCGGCCGCGTCAAAATCCACGGGCCATTTTTAGTGACGGCGACCGTGTGCTCGAAGTGCGCCGAGTCGCTGCCGTCGGCCGTCACCGCCGTCCACTTATCGTCGAGGACTTTCACCGCCGGTCCACCCGTATTCACCATCGGCTCGATGGCAAGCACCATGCCCGTTTGCAGCTTCGGGCCGCGTCCTGCCTCGCCGTAATTCGGCACCTGCAAGTCCTCGTGCATTTTCGTGCCGATTCCGTGGCCGACAAATTCGCGCACCACCGAAAGGCCGTTTTTCTCGGCCCACTGCTGCACAGCAGCCGAAATGTCCGTCAAGCGATTGCCGGGCCGCACCTGATCGATGCCGCGTTCGAGAGCTTCGCGCGTGACACGCAAGAGCTTTTCGCGCGCCGGATCGATTTTTCCCACCGGAACAGTAAGGGCCGCGTCGCCGTAATACCCTTCCAGCTCGACGCCGAAATCCATCGAAAGAATGTCGCCGTCCTTCACCACGCGCTTGCCCGAAGGAATTCCGTGCACCACCTCCTGATTGATGGAAGTGCACAGCGACTTCGGGTAACCGTGATAGCCCTTGAACGCCGGACGCGCATGGTGCTTGTGCGCGTACTCTTCCGCGAATCCGTCCAGCTCGAGCGTGGTGACGCCGGGACGGACCATCTTGCGCAATTCCGTCAGTGCGCCCCAGACGATCATGCCCGCGCGATGCATGGTGTCGAGCTCCGCAGCCGAGCGGCAGATAATCACGCACGCCCCTCAGACTGCCTCAGAATGCCAAACACCGAATCGGTAACGGCAGCCATGCCCGCAGCGGCATCGATTTCGTCCAGCATTCCCTGCGAGCGGTAATACTCGACCAACGGCTTTGTTTGGCGGTTATACGCCGCCAGACGCTCGCGAACCACTTCGGCTCTATCGTCGTCGCGCTGAATCAATTCACCGCCGTCGAAATCGCAGCGCCCCTCGACCTTGGGCCGATGGTCGTAAATGTTGTAAATCTCCGAGCAAATCCGGCACATCCGGCGGCCTGCCAGGCGGCGCATCAAGACGTCGTCCGCGACGCGAAAAAAAATCACCACCGGCGGCCCGAAATCCTGGCGCTCGAGAATCCGATTCAGCGCCTCCGCCTGCGCGAGCGTCCTCGGAAAT
>Ga0134128_10002377_pt1 | contig 23414 bp, 19 predicted proteins | sample KB31754_FD_96462 | JGI IMG/M metagenome (GOLD analysis project Ga0134128, IMG submission 96462) | Terrestrial soil microbial communities with excess Nitrogen fertilizer from Kellogg Biological Station, Michigan, USA - KB3-175-4 | ecosystem: Environmental > Terrestrial > Soil > Unclassified ... | reverse complement strand
TCCGCGATGTCCTGCGACGCCGCCTTGAATTTCGGCGAGCCGAACACGCTGTTTATCCCGTTCAAATCCACCAAGCGATTCTTGTCAAGCCCGAGTTGTGCTTTGCCGCGCAGAATCCGCCGCACTGCTTCGTTCACCGTCGCCATCGGCAACTCGCCGGACTTGATTGCCTCCTCGAGTGCATCGATCGCCGCATCGGGATCCGGTGGAATCAGCAGCACGTCAATCCCTGCCTTGATGGCGCGGACGGCGACGTTCGGCGGCGAATCAATCGTCGTCACGCCGCCCATGTCCAGCGCGTCTGTCACCTCGATCCCATGAAAGCCGAGTTTCTTTCGCAGCAAATCCGTCAGCACGCGGTGTGACAGTGTCGCCGGTACATCCGTATCCGGCTCTAGCGCCGGCACCACCAGGTGTCCAGACATCACAGCGCCCACGCCAGCGGCAATCGCCGCACGAAAGGGAACTAGCTCCACGCGATTCAGTTCCGCGATGTCGCCCGGAACTACCGGTACCGACACATGCGAATCCACATTCACATCGCCATGCCCTGGAAAATGTTTCGCCGTCGCCAGCGCGCCATTGTCCTGCACGCCGCGAATGAATTGCGTCACGAACTCGGCCACGCGCTGCGGGTCTTCGCCGAAGGAGCGCGTGTTGATGATCGGATTGTCAGGATTGTCGTTCACATCCGAGACCGGCGCAAAAATCCAGTTCAGTCCAGCCGCTCGCGCTTCGATTGCCGTGACTTTCCCCATCGTGTACGCGTCATGCGGATCACCCGTGGCCGCCACGGCCATCGCGGAAGGAAACGCCGTTCCATCCGCCAGTCGCATCGAAGTCCCCGTCTCGAAATCCGCCGCGACCAGCAACGGGACCTTCGCCGCGCGTTGCAATTGGTTCGCGAGCACGGCGCTGGGATACACTTGGCTTCGCTCCACACCTGTGGGAGTCCGCTGCGCCTGCAAAATAATTCCGCCGATGTGCTTTTCCCTCACCTCGCGGAGTAATTCTTCATAGTCAGGGCTTTCGGTCGACGTGAACCGCCCCCAGTAATAAATCATCACCATTTGCCCGAGCTTCTCTTCGAGCGTCATTTTCTTTAGCGTTTTTTCCACCCAGGCGTTGTCGACGGGCGGACGGCGCGGCTTTGAAGCTCTTCTCTTTTGAGCCTTCACGGCGGGAGTCATGAGCAGAAGAATTATAATTACCGCAATTCCGCGTTCACGCATGTTCCCGCGGACAATAATCTAGAGTTGACGTCTTCATCTCGCGGCTGTATATAGCACACGGTTCAATGCGGCACAACCAAAGCTCGCCCCGCCTGTTTCTCACTCGTATCGTCGCAAATGTCCTATTCATCGCGCTCGCCGCGCCGCTTTCGCCCGCGCAATCAGCTAGGCACCCCGCCACTTCACAAAAATCTTTTCGCCCTGACCTTTCCGCTCTTGACTCCATTGTGAACGCCGCGGTTCAGGACGACGAAATTCCCGGCGGCGTTCTCCTCGTCAACCATCGCGGACACGTAATTTACCGCAAAGCCTTCGGCGAACGCGCCATCATTCCGCATCGCGAACGCATGACCACCACCACGATTTTCGATCTGGCTTCGCTCACCAAGCTTTTCGCCACCACGCCTTCCATCATGCGTCTCCTCGAACAAGGCAAGCTTCGCCTCAACGATCCACTCGTGCGCTATATGCCCGAGTTCGCCGGAAACGGCTCCGATGACCCGAAAGCCCAAATCACTATTCGTATGCTCCTCACGCACATGTCCGGCCTCGCACCCGACCCGCCACTCTCCGCCGCGCTTCCCGGCGAGAACGCGCTCGTGCAGGAAATCGACCACGAAACGCTGATGTACCCGCCTGGCGATCGCTTCGTTTACAGCGACACGAATTTCATTTTGCTCGGCGAGTTGGTCAAGCGCATCACTGGCAAGCGTCTCGACGAGTACGCCGCTGAAAATTTCTACCGCCCGCTCGGCATGAAACACACGCGCTTTCTCCCGCCCGCATCGTGGATTCCTAACATTGCTCCGACCGAGGAAATAGATTTGCCTCCTGGAGCGAAGCCTGGCTCGGGACTCGGCCACGTTCTCCGCGGCGTGGTGCACGATCCGCGCTCGCGTGCCATCGGTGGTGTCGCAGGCCATGCGGGACTCTTTTCCACCGTTGATGACATGACGATTTATTGTCAGATGCTTCTCGACGGCGGCCGCATTCCCGGCAGCACGCGCCGGATTTTCTCCGCGGCCACGGTCCACAAAATGACCACGCCGCAAACTCCGCCGTGGAGTCCCAACATTCGCGGCCTCGGCTGGGACATTGACACTGCTTTTTCATCCCCGCGCGGCGATCTTTTCCCGCTCGGCTCCTACGGACACACCGGCTTCACCGGCACGTCCGTGTGGATCGATCCCGCCAGCCAGACGTTCATCATTTTCCTTACCAACAGCGTGCATCCTTACGTGCGTCAGGCCACTTCAAGTGTTCGCGCGAAAATTGCCAACGCTGTCGCTGCCGCGCTCAATATCGGTGATACCACCGGCTTCACCTCAAAAATCGAACGCAGCATTGACGCCAGGCGTCCCTATGGCCTCGACGGTATTTATCACCGCACTGACCACACGCTTGCGGGCATCGACGTCCTTGAGCAGGAGAATTTCGCTCCGCTGCAGGGCAAGCGCATCGGCCTCATCACCAACGAAACCGGCATGGACAGCGCGGGCCGCCGCACCATCGACGTTCTCGCACACGCATCTGGCGTTAAGCTCGTCGCGATTTTCAGCCCCGAGCACGGCCTTGCCGGCAAGGCAGACTCAAACGTCGCATCCACCACAGACGCCACCACGGGCCTCCCGATTTACAGCCTCTACGGCGAGACGCGCCGTCCCACCGACGCCATGCTTCAGGGCATCGACGCGCTCGTCTACGATATTCAAGACGCTGGCGTCCGCTTCTACACCTTCATCACCACGATGGGTTATTCGATGGAGGCTGCCGCACAGCATCACATTTCATTTTACGTTCTCGACCGTCCCGATCCCATCGACGGCATCACTATCGAGGGCCCTCTTCTCGATCCCGACAAGCTCAATTTCGTCGGCTATTTCCCCTTGCCCACGCGTTACGCGATGACCCCTGGCGAACTCGCGCAAATGTTCAACGCCGAAAATAAAATTGGCGTCGATTTGCACGTCATCCAGATGAAAGATTGGCATCGCGAAGATTCCTTCGAAGCTACCGGCCTCACCTGGTCCGCGCCGTCGCCGAATTTGCGCTCGCTCAATGCCGCCCTCCTTTATCCTGGCATCGAAATCCTGCAAGCCGCTGGCGTCTCTGTCGGCCGCGGGACCGACACGCCCTTCGAGCTTTTCGGCGCGCCGTGGATTGATTCGCCTCAGATTGACGCGCCCCAACTCGCCGCCGAGCTGAATCACCGTTACGTGCCCGGAGTGCGCTTCGTCCCTACTTTTTTCACTCCGGATTCAGGCCTGTATAAAGGCGAGCTCTGCCACGGAATCGCTCTGGTCATCACGGACCGCGCCTCGCTCGATTCCATGTTAATGGGCCTCGAAATCGCCTCCGCGCTCAACAAACTTTACCCCGGTCATTTTTCCTTCGATAAAATGATCACACTCGTCGGCAATGCCGATACCATCGCCAAACTAAAATCCGGCGAATCCCCGTTGCGCATCGTCTGGGACTGGCAGCCCGACCTCGACAATTTCCGCAAAATGCGCGCCAAGTACCTCCTCTACCCGGAATAGTTTCAACGTGACCCCCCAACCCAAAGCCTGGCTCTCCTGGAGCAGCGGAAAAGACAGCGCGTGGGCGTTGCACGTCATGCGTCTGCGCGGCGATTATGAAATCACCGCGCTCCTCACCACCATCAATCGCACGCACAATCGCGTCGCCATGCACGCCGTTCGCGAAGCCCTTCTCGACGCGCAAGCCGCCGCCGCAGGTTTGCCTATCGTAAAAGTTGAAATCCCCTCGCCGTGTCCCAACGAGATTTACGAGCGCGCCATGTCCGAAGCGATGGCGCAGGCGCGCGCCGAAGGCGTCACGCACATGGTTTTCGGCGATCTATTCCTCGAAGACATTCGCCAGTACCGCGAAGAGAATCTCGCAAAGTGCAATATGACTCCTGTCTTTCCCCTTTGGGGCCTCGGCACTCGAATTCTCGCCGAAGAAATGCTCGCCGCTGGCCTCCGCGCCTATCTCACCTGCGTAGATCCCAAAAAACTCGACGCCAGTTTCGCGGGCCGCACTTTCGACAAGAATCTCCTGGCCGATTTTCCGCAGTGTATCGACCCTTGCGGCGAAAACGGTGAATTTCATACCTTTGCCTGTGACGGCCCAATGTTCGCATCGCCCATCCCCGTTGAAGTGGGCGAAATTGTCGCACGCGACGGTTTTATCTTCGCCGACCTCCTCCCGCGCTCCGCCGCTACAGCCTCGCGCTAGGCTTGCTTTCGAATTTGCGCGCGGGCAAACTTCCACTGTGCGCATCGCCTCGCTTCTCCCGTCAGCGACCGAAATTCTTTACGCGCTGGGCCTAGGCGATTCCGTCGTCGGCGTCACGCACGAATGCGATTTCCCGCCGGAGGCCGCCAAGAAACCGCCGCTCATTCGCCCGCGCGTCGATCCTGCCGCGCCGCCCGCCGAACTCGACCGTCAAGTGCGCGAACTCGTCAGCCATGGCGAGAGCATCTACTCCGTTGATGACATCCTCCTTCGCTCGCTCGCGCCTGATCTCATAATCACTCAGGATTTGTGCCACGTATGCGCCGCTTCGCCCGATGATCTTGCCGCCGCGCTCTCGCGCATGCCGTTTGCGCCCCAGGTTCTTTCGCTTCAGCCGCAAACGCTCGCCGGAGTTTGGGACGACATCCGCAAAATCGGTGAAGTCACTCGGTGCCTTCCCGAAGCCGATCGTCTCGCCTCCAGCCTTGCTCGGCGCGTCGCGCAAATCGAAGCTGCCGTCGAAGCTGCCACGAAAGCAGCAGTCGCGCCCGCGACTTCGCGTCCGCGCGTCGCGTGCCTCGAATGGCTTGACCCGTTCTACGTGGGCGGCCATTGGGTTCCAGAGATGGTCACATGCGCCGGCGGCGCAGATCTTTTCGGCCGAGCAGGCTCGCCGTCATTCCGCGTCGCTCCCGGGCAGCTGGTCGACGCGCGGCCCGAAGTCATCGTCATCATGCAATGCGGCTACGGCGTCGCGCGCAATCGCGACGATTACCACCGCACGAAATTTCCAAATGATTGGAGCGATCTTCCCGCGGTCCGCTCTCGCCGCGTCTTCGCCGTCGACGCGAACAGCTATTTTTCCCGCTCAGGCCCGCGCCTGGCTGACGGAGTAGCCATCCTCGCGCATCTGTTCCATCCCGGATGCGCCATTCCCGGCAATATTCCCGCTCAAGCCTTCTGCCCGATTGAATTGAGTTAGATTATCGTGCGATTTATCCCGGAGAGAATCGTTTCCGCCAGCGCGCGTAGAATATGAGCCCAACGAGCATCACGCCGAGTCCAATCGCCGAACGCAGTGGCTTCTGCACCAGCACATCCACCGTCAGCGCGAGCGCGCCGAGTATGAAAATTATGGGCACGATGGGATAGCCCCACGTGCGATACGGCCGCGGCATTTCCGGCTCCTTGACGCGCAGTACAATCAAACCCACGGTCTGCGCCGCGTAGAAAATCCACACCAGAAAAACGTAGAGCAGGGAGAGGCTTTCGAACGTGCCCGTGAGCGCCAGCACCGATGCGAGGATGCCTTGAAAGACCAGCGCATTCGCCGGCGTGCGGAATCGCGGATGGACGCCACGAACCACGCGAAAAAATAGGCCATCGCGCGCCATCGCATAATCCACCCGCGCATTCGTTAGAATGGACGAGTTCAGCGTGCCGAGCGCACAGATCATCATCACAATCGTCATCCACGTCGCCGCGTTGGCTCCGGTGGCGCGCGCAATCACATCAGAGGCAATGTGCGCCGACGCTGCCACCGTCGCAAACGGCAGCACGTAGAAACACGCCGCGCTCATCGCCGTGTAAATTCCACAGACCACGAGAACGCCGAAAATCAGCGCGAGTGGAATGTTTCGCCCGGGATTTTTTATTTCGGAGCCGACAAACGTCAGGTTGATCCATCCGTCATAAGCCCAAAGCCCGCTTGCCGTAGCGGTCAGCAGTGCGGCGGCGATTCCCAGTTGCCCCATCGAAGCGGAAGCAGAATGGAAATTCGCGATGCTGCCCTTGCCCAAAACGAACCCAATAATAATCACGGCGATGACCGCGGCAATCTTGATCACCGTCAGCACCACCTGCACACGCCCGCCAAGTTTCACGCCAAAGTAATTGACCAGCGTCACCAGCGCGATCGCGACGACGGCAAGCGGCTGCGCCCACGTGACAGTGAAATGAACGGGCGTTTGCAGAAAGGGAAGAGAAAAATGAATCGCCCACAACGGCGTCGCGACCACGGGGAACAGGAAGCTCGCGAATACCAGCAAGCCGGAGGAAATAGTGGCGATCGAAGTAGGCGCGCCGATGATCGAATACGTCCATCCAAACAGGTAACCCCATACCTGTCCGAACGCTCGGCTTATGTACGCGTACGTTCCCCCGGCCTCTGGGATTGCTGCTCCCAGTTCCGCCGCGCAGAGCGCTCCAAAAAGCGAGAGCACGCCGCCGATCACCCAGGCCAGTGTCACCAGTCCCACTGTGCCGGCCTCTTGCGCCATGTTCGCCGGCTTTATGAAAATGCCCGTCCCAATCATCGTACCCACGACAATTGCCGCCGCCGCCCACGGCCCCAGCCCGCGAATCAGCCCCGGCTGTTTATTCGCCGTATTCGTGTCGAAGTTCATGTGGAAGCCGCCGCGCCATTTGCCGAATCTTTCGCATTCTGCTGATTCGTCATGCTCACAGCCGATCCTACGGTGAAAGTAATAATCGTTCCCGCCAGCACGTACCAAGTCCACGCCAGCGGCGTGTAGAAATGTATCGCCGTCATTCCAATCAGGCCTGCAATCATTCCCGCAATCGCGCCTCGCGCTGTCGCTCGCGGATTCCAAATCACCAGCAGAAACGTCCCCAGCAGGCTCCCATAAGTAATCGACGCTATCGTCAGTCCCGCCACCAGCACGGGCCCCCACCGAATCATGCCAAATAATCCCAATAGAACGCCCCAGAATATTGTCCACAGTCGCGAACGCCGCAACTGCCTCGCCGAATTGCTCGCATCCACGCCCCGCGCGCCCGAAAAATCAATCATGCTCGACGACGCCAGCGAATTCAGCGACCCGCTCGCGTTTGACATGGCTATCGCAAAAATCGCCGCCAGCACAATGCCCACCAGGCCAACCGGCATCTGCGTCACAATAAACTCCGGAAAGATTCGATCCGCATCGCCGCCTGGGATCGCAAATGGAATGTGTTGCCGGTAAACGTAGAGCATCACGCCAATCACCAAAAACAACAGAAACTGCACGAACACAATCGCGCCGCTCGCCAACAGCGCTTTCTTGCTGTCGCGTTCCGATTTCGCCGCCAGCAGCCTCTGCACCATCGTCTGATCCGTTCCGTGGCTCGCCATCGTCAAAAACGTCCCGCCGATCAGCCCCGACCAAAATGTATAACTCTGCGTCAGGCTGAAATGAAAATCGAAAACGCGCAGCTTGTCTCCACCAACTGCCGCCGCATGCACAACGCCAGCCCAGCCAGCGGGAATTCGATGCAGCAGCAGAAAAAATGCCACAACCGATCCCGCGATGTACAAAAAGAATTGCATCACGTCCGTCCAAATCACCGCGCGCATTCCGCCTTGGAACGTGTAAAACAACGTCAGCAGCGTAATCACCGCCACGGATACGCGGTCGCCGGTACCCAGCAGGATGCTCACCACTTTCCCGATGGCCGCGAAACGCACGCCTTCCGCCAGCGCGCGCGTCACCACGAAAATGCTCGCCGCCGCCGACTTCGTCCGCGTGCCGAATCTTCTTTCGAGTAACTGGTAAGCCGTATAAAACTCGCCGCGGAAATATTGCGGAATTAAAATAATGCACAGGATCACGCGCGCCACCACGTATCCCATCACCAGTTGCAGGAATTCCAGATTCGTCGCGTACGCGATTGCAGGCGTGCCGATGATGGTCAGCGTGGAAGTTTCCGTGGCAACAATCGAGCAGGCCAGCGCCCACCACGGCGCGGTTCGGCCACCAAGGAAATAGTCGCGAATTGTCCGCTGGCTGCGCCCGTATGTGGCGCCGAACAGCGTCACGCCCGCCAGGTACACAGCAATGATTACAACGTCGATTGTGCCGATTCGCATCGCGTGGCGTCCGCTTCCCGCGAACTCGCTCCATCCGCCGAAGGTGCGCGATGCTAACCGCCCCGTCAGAGTCATGTCAACAAATCCCCGCGCGCCTGTGCCTTTGCCCTTCGTCGCCCGCCACCACTCGCCTGCGCCAGCAGGCATATGGAGTGCGGCGGCTTGACGCCGCTTTCGCTCGGAAGCTCGGACCGCTTTATCCTTGCCGCCGTCATCTCTGAAGGCGCGACTGTCAAGTGTCGGGTGCGCCCCATCCTGAGCGTGTTTCGCGAAGGATGGGAACTCCGCTTAGTCTGCGAGCCCTCGCGCATCCCAGCCACGAGATAAAAAATCACCCCGCCGCTTACAGCCCCCTGAAGTAATATTCGCAGAGAGGGAACAACCAAACGAATGGACGTCTTCCTCGGCTTTGACGCTGGCGGCACAAAAACAAATTGTGTCGTCCTCGATGCTTCCGGCCAAACGCTCGCCGAGGCCACTGGCGGCCCCGCCAATCCTTTGCGCGCTGGATTTGCGAAAGCATCCTTCGCGCTGGAAGATACCGCTCTGCGCGCACTCGGTGAGGCCCGTCAGGAAACCGAAAACGTTCGCGCCGTCTGCGCAGGCGTCGCCGGCGCCGGACGCCCGCGCATCGCGCGTCGGCTCGCCAGCTTTCTTAGCCACGCATTTCCGCAAGCCTCTGTTCGAGTCATCACTGACATCGAAATCGCTCTCGAAGCCGCCATTAGTCACAAGAGCGTCGATAGCCTGACAAACGAAGCGGGTATCGTAATTGTTGCCGGCACAGGTTCAGCCGCCTGCGGACGCAATTCCGCGGGCAAAACTGCTCGCGCCGGTGGCTGGGGCCCGTGGATCGGCGATCCAGGCAGCGCCTACGACATCGGCCGCCGCGCCGTCGAAGCCGCTCTGCGCGCTCGAGACCATCTCGGCCCGTCAACCACCCTCGGCGAAAAAATCCTTCGCACCGAAGAGGCTTCCGCCAAAACTCAAAACTGGGACATGCTGCTCGAGCGCATCGCCAAACATCCTGACGCTGTTTTCCCGAAGCTCTTTCCTGTTGTAGTCGAAGCTGCCGCTGCTGGAGATGTCGTCGCGCAACAAATTCTCGCTCTCGCCGCGAAATCCCTCGCCAGCCTTGCAAAAGCTGTCATCGATTCTCTTGGCCTCAACGGTCAGTCCTTCATTCTTGCGAAATCGGGCGGCGTTTTTGGCCACAGCGCGCATCTCGACGCCGCGCTCGATCGCGAATTGTCGCGCATCGCCCCTACTGCGCGTATCGCTCCACCCCGCATTTCTCCCGCTCGCGCCGCTGCTGAACTCGCGCGCAAAAGCATCTCAGATAGTGCCGCCGATGGAAGATGAGATCACCGTTCGCATCGCCAAGGCGCGAACCGCCTCCGGCGACGCCCTGCGCGCGCTTCTCCACGATCCCGCCGAGGAAGTCCTCGTCGCCGCCCTTGCCAATCCCGCACTCACCGAAAGTGATGTCTGTGTTTTGCTCGAACGCCTCGATCTTTCCGCGGCGCTTCTTGGCGCTATCGCCGCGCATCCATCCTGGAAGAAAAATGAAGGAGTGCGCCTGCGCCTCGCGCGTCATCCGCGAACGCCCCATCGCGTCGCCCTTGCTTTGCTTCGCCAACTTTTCTTGTTTGATCTTGTGCAGGTCAGCTTGCTGCCGTCGGCCCCCGCTGAAATCCGCCGCGTGTCCGAGGAACTTCTTCTCCAGCGCCTGCCGCAACTTCCCGTCGGCGAAAAACTCGCGCTTGCGCGACGCGCCTCGGCGCGTGTTGCCGGAGGGATTCTCGCCGAAGGCCATCCGCAAGCTGCGGCTCTTGCGCTCAACAATCCGTTTCTAAACGAAGCGCAAATTCTTCGTGTTCTCGCGGATCGCGACGCCCACGAACGCGTCGTCCACGCCATTGCGCATCATCCGCGTTGGTCGCTTGACTACAACATTCGCATGGCTCTCGTCCGCCATCCCGCCGCTCCCCTCGCCAGCGTAATGCGCTTCCTTCCGGAGATTACCATGCGCGACCTTCAGGAACTCTCCGCCGCCGCAACGCTGCCGGAAAATCTCCGCGCCTATATCAAACAGGAAGTCGCCCGCCGCGCCGCCCCAAAAAGCTAAAAATATTTCATTGTCATTCCGAGGGGCCAAGCGACGAGCCTGCCTTCCGCAGGCAGGGAATCTGCTTTTCTTGCCGTTAGGAGGCATGGAACAGTTACCGGAACCGTGCTAAAAATATAACTCATGTCTCTGCAGCCCAAGCGCATCAACATGAATTGGTACATCATCGTCGCGGGCGTCATTTTCGTCGCCGCGCTCGCCTATTCTTCATTTCACCAGAGCGTCTACCACTACGAAGTCTGCGTCGATTTCCACGGCCGCAGCCATTGTGCACAGGCCTCTGGCACGAATCGCAACGACGCGGTGCGCACCGCGCAGGAAATCGACTGCGAGATGCTCGCCAACGGCCGCGACGAAAATATCGCCTGCCTCGACCTGCAGCCTTCCAGCGTCCGCGCAGTTTCTCCCAAATAACTTCCAAACCCCAATACGTTGTCATTCCGAGGAGCTACGCGGCGAGCCTGCCTGCCGCAGGCAGGGAATCTGCTTTACCTCGTCAAGAAGAGGAAACCCTTCGCATTTTCATGTCTTAGAAGATGGTCTTGCGATTGCTGTGTTATCAGTGGGGAATTCCAAGTGTTTCCGTTTCGCCCTGCGCTGAGCTTCTTTGCGAAGCGTTGCGGCTAAGTGAATTCCATGGGAGCGGCGAGTATCCCTGCCGTCGGCGAGCCATCTGCTTTCTCTCAGTAATGAAACTGTCGCAGCGCGACCTTTCTCACCGTTTCGCAAACGGTTCCGGCGCCGGCGTGCCCAGCATCCGCAAATAAGTCATCAACTGTGCCCGGTGATGTACTTCGTGTTCGTTGAGCCCGAATAAAATCACGGCTACTTTCCGCCGAAATCCAATCGCGGCATTCACGCGCTCCTTATCCCATTCTTCTTCGCGCAATTTGCTCACCGCTGCAAGCGTCTCCTGATGCGCTCGCGCGATCTGCCGCAATTCTTCTTCGATCGAACTCGCCGCTCCGCCCAACACCGCGGGCAATCCTCCGGGAATCCGCTTTTCGTAATATGCGAAATTGCCATCCAACGCCACGCGTCGCACGCCCTCCTCAGACACCCAGAGGTGCCGCAGTATTTCTCCAACGCTCAGCGCGCCATTTCCAGGACTCCATCCCAAATGTTCGGGGCGCAGCAAACGGAAAACGTCTTCGCTTCGCGCGCGAATGGCTTGCTTCTGCTTCAGAAAAAATTCAGGCAATGTCATCCGCGAATTATACTCCATCGCGCACCGCGGACAATTCTCTCCCGGCGCGCATCGTCCTCTTATAATCGTTGACACGTACCCTCGTGCCTGCATAGCATCATTTTGACGACGAGAACTTGCGGCCACGTTTTGAAGGGACGGCCTGGGTGAGCGGATCCGAGCGTCGCAGACACGCACGTTACCCCTGCAAAGCGCAAGTCGAAATAACGTGGGGTGAAGTCACTTTGAACGCGACGCTCCGCGACATCAGCGCATCGGGAATGTATCTGGAAACGCACGAGCAGCTCTGGGCGCGCGCTGAATTTCTCGCGAAGGTTCGCTTACCCGAAACGCTCAACGTTAAATGTATCGTTCGCCGCGTCGATGCGGGCAAGGGAATGGTAGTCGAGTTCACTGAGGTCAGCCAGGAAACGCGCATGAATCTCAATCACCTCATCTGGAAACTCGCCCACCCGTGACCGCTCTTCTCCGGCGCTGTCCGAACTGCGGCACCGAACGCGCCTCCGCCCGGCCCGACGAAGTCTGCGAGTATTGCCACTTGGCTCCCGCTGAAGCCAATCGCGCCATGCGCCGCGGCCTCGTCAATCGCTTCGGCATTTTTCTGCTGGGCACCGTCGCGTTTTTCGTGCCGTGTTTTCTGTACCCGCCACTTGAACTCGATGGCATTTTGATTTTTGTGGGCGTGATTTTCTTCGCCACCATTTTTCTCGCGGTGTGGGTGGAGCGTCGCGTCTTGCGCCGTCAGGAAGTCGAAGTTCTCAAGCGGATTTTTCACGGCCTCGTGCCGCTTCCGTGGCTCCTCGGCACTTTGCTTTTCATCAACGGAGCGCTCGACCGCTCCCCGCCGCAAAATTTTCAGACTACTGTCGTCAGCCGTTTCGCCATGCCGGGCTTGCTGCCGATGCACCAACTCATCGTCACATCCTGGCGCGACGGCGGCCTCGAACGCCTCGCCGTCACCCGCCAGGATTTCGATCTCTTCCGCAATGGCGACGCCGTCGAAGTGCGCGTCCAATCCGGCTTGGTCGGCATCCCCTGGATCTTCGGCGTTTACAGCAAATAGCAGGCTAAACGCCTTCTCGATATGGCAAGCGGCAGCTCACGGAATCGCGAGAGTGCCGCCCTCTGGCGCTGATGTTTCGTAGCGGATCCCGTGCCAAAGATAGACCACTCTCAGCCGTTTGTGCTGGCCTATGGCTGGATCGCCGCCGAGGGACGCGTTGGACACCCGGAATTGCAGCCGGTCGCCGTTCGCTATCGCGGCGAGTTGAGCGGTGACGTCTACTCGTTGGTTGCCGAAGCCATAGGTCGCGCGGAGAATTCTGAGAGGCGCAGCCGAAAAATCGTCGCTGCGGTCGCTCGTACTTGGGAGACTCAGCACATCCTTCTCGTTGACCCTCGTGCGAAACTCCTGGCCGTTGAAGAGATAAACCACCGTAAGCGTTTTGTGCCGGTCAGTCGCGGGATCGCCGCCCATGCTGTCGTTGTCTACGCGCACACGGAGTTGGTCGCCCTGAATCAGCCCATTCAGGCGGTCCGTGACATCGACATAGCGGAAATCCGCGCCGTACTGCGCGCGCATGATGCGCAAATTCCCTGAGAACTCGTCCCTTTCCGCGGGGAGATTGAGATAGCCCCTTTCGTCGACGACAACCCTCGCGGGCCTTCCGTTTTCAAGGTACCAGACCGTTAGAGTCTTGTGATGTTCATCCGCCGGGTCGCCGCCCATCGTGTCGTTGTTTACGGGGAGGCTAAGTTGGCCATCTCGAACGCGGGCAGACAGCAGCGAAGTCACGTCAGCAAAGCGGTTGTCCGCGCCGTAATCCGCACGGAGGATTCGCAAACTCCTATCGTCGTGGAAACGTTCGCCGCCCGATGGTTCGCCACGGGCCGGAAGGTTCAGTGTGCCGTTTTCGTCGACGCTGGTTTGCAAATCCGAACCGTCATAGTTGTACCAGACGGTGAGCGTTTTGTGAGTTTCATAAGCAGGATCGCCGCCCATCGTGTCGTTGTTTACAGGAAGGCTGAGATGATCGCGCTCGATTCGGGAGTTCAGCAGATCGGTTACATCGAGCGCGCGACCGCTGCTGCCGTAACTTGCGCGCGTGATGCGCAGCCTCCCACGATCCCTGTCCCGATCGCGGTCGTGCTCCCGCTCTTGTTCGCCGGCGCTCAGGGACAATTCGACGATTTCTTTCTCGCGAAATGTCAGCATCTTCTCCTGCCCGGCGTCGTCCCGCACGCGGAGGCGCAGCGTCTTGTGCGCACCGACGGCCGGGTCGCCGCCCAACGTCGCGTTGTCTGCTCGAATGTTAAGTGTGCCGGCGTTAATAAGCGAGCCAACGCGGCCCGTGACATCCATCCAGGCATTTCCTGCACCGTATTCCGCGCGGACAAGCCGCCACCGCGTGGCTTGCGCGGAAAGAGTCACGGCTGAAAATACCAGGACGGACAACAGCGCGAAGATGCGTTTCATGTCAGCTCCTTGTGGTTTGCCCGCCCTCGAACCTCGTCGAAGAACGGACGGTCCCGTGGAAAAGTGTTACAACTAAAAAAACATCCGCCGACGGCAAAGTCAAGGAAGCCGCCAAGATGGGTTTCAAGACGCGCACTAATTGCATTCTTCGTGCGTTCAGTTGCCGTCACCTGCCGACGAATCACTGCTGGCCGTCGCGGTGGCAGCATCGCTTCAAGCACTCGCCGTGAGATAATGACTCGTCATGAAACGCATTGTTGTCCTCGGTTCCGGCTTCGCTGGCATGCAGGCCGTCATTGATCTCGAACGCCTCTTCCGCAAATCGCCTGACTACGAAATCCTCCTTATCAGCGACCAAAACTACGTTCTCTTTACGCCGCTTCTGCCGCAAATCGCGTCCAGCCAAATTGATCCGCGCCACATTGCGCAAGCCGTTCGCGACGTTCGCGGACACCGCCGTTTCCGTTTTCTCCGCGACACCGTGCAGGCCATTGATCTTTCCAATCGCCGCATCGACGCTGCGTCAGGCGCAATCGAGTATGACTCGCTCGTCATCGCTCTCGGCAGCCGCACAAATTATTTCAACGTTCCCGGTGCCCGCGAGCACACATACGACTTCAAATCCCTCGAAGATTCCATCGCCCTGCGCGAACACGTCCTCGATCTGTGCGAGCATGCCGATCACGTCACCGAGGAAGACGTGCGCCGCGCCCTTCTCACTTTCGCCGTCGTCGGCGGAGGCTACACCGGTGTCGAGCTTCTCACTGACTTGCGCGATTTTCTTTTTGACTATGTCGTGCGCCATTATCGCGGAATTCCCCGGGGCACAATTCGTCTCGTCCTTGTCGAAGCATCCGATAGCATTTTGAATGGCATTCATCCGCTTTTGCGCGCGCATGCGATGAAACGCCTCCAGTCCGAAGGCATCGAGATTCTCTACAACTCTCGCGTCACGCGCTGCTTCGAAGGCGGAATCGAAATCAATCAGAAGCAAAACTTGCAAGCCGCAACAATTGTGTGGACCGCGGGCGTCCGCGCGCATGAAATAGTCGAGGTTCTCCCCGGCCCTCACGACCGCGCCGGACGCGCGCAGGTCAACGAATATTTGCAGATGGAGAATTTCCCGGAAGTTTTCGTCGCGGGGGATTCCGCCGTTGCTTCAGAACAATCTGCTCCGCAAGTCGCGCCCGTCGCCATCGCTCACGGCAAGATCGCCGCGCGCAACGTCGCGCATCGTGAACGCAACGAGCCGCTCGAAAGCTATCGCTACGTTTCGCAGGGAATGCTCGTCTCCCTCGGCGCGCGCGACGCCGTGGTCAGCGTTGCCGGAATTCAAATCCACGGTTCTTTTGCATGGCTTTTCTGGAACGCTGTCCATCTCTACAAACTCGTCAACTTGAAAAAACAATTTCAAGTCGCCGTCGATTGGTCCCTCGGAACAATTTTTCCTCGCGACGCTGCTTTGTTTCGCCGCCCCGGCGCCTGTAAGCTCTGCGCTGCCGAATCCATCCGCACCACTGCCGCGTCGGAAGCCAAACGCACGACTGCCTGATCGTTTTTCGAACTGACTTCCCACTCGCGCGCGAAAATGCTACTTTGGCGCTTCGCTGCTTCGAGCAATTTGAGCGCGACGGATGCGCTTCAAGATCACAAATGCCTGGCTCACTCATCGCCATTCTCGAATTCGCGCTTCTCGCGCTGACGTCCATATTTTTTCTCGTCGATCCTTTCGCTGTCATTCCCATGTTTCTGGTGATGACCGCGGACTCGCCGCACGCGGAACGCCGCCACATGGCGCGTCGCTCCGCGTGGACTTGTGCCATCGTCTTGTGCTCGTTCGCTCTTGCAGGCAGTTTGATCTTCAAATTATTCGGAATCACTCTTCCCGCATTCAAAATTGCCGGCGGAATTATTCTTATGCAAATCGGCATCGACATGCTGCAAGCCAAGCAATCCGGCCAGCGCTCCACGCCAGAAGAAACGAAAGAAGGAACCGCGAAAGAGGACGCGAGCATTATTCCGCTTGGCATGCCGATGCTCGCGGGACCTGGCGCAATTTCCACGGTGATGGTGCTGGTGGGCGAATCACACACGCTGTGGGAACGCGGCATCGTCTATGCCGCGATCATCGTGTCGTCGCTCGCCGCGTATTTGATTCTTGCGGGCGCCGACCGCGTCCGCCGTTACCTCGGCGAGACGGGAATCCGCATCTTGATGCGCTTGATGGGACTTCTGCTCGTCGCGCTCGCCGTGCAATTCGTCGCCAACGGGCTGATCGATTTCGGCCTGCTGAAACCGCCCACGCCGCATTGAGCAAGTGTCAGAAATGATTAGTCGGGGCGCGCCGCCGCTGTGCCCTTGCGAAATTCTTTAGAAAGCGGCGCTCAGACCGCATGCAATTGGTGTATATTTCAGTTTGTCACACTTGCAAACCCGAAATCCCGGCTTGCGGGTCTGCGCGGATATTTTCTGGGGGCGCTGACACATGAGCTTTCGAGTATTTGCCGCCGGAGCATTGAATGATTTTTATACCACAGCGGCGATCGCGCCGAGTTCGCCTCATCTAGCTTCTGCGATGCTCGCGCCGCTGCATTTGTCGAGAGCTCGAGTCGCGCTGGAATTGGGTGCCGGCACCGGCGCCATCACGCAATGCCTGCTCGATGCGCTGCCGGCATCGTCGACATTACTCGTCTTCGAAATCAACCCCCGTTTTTGCAGCCATTTGCGAAGAAGGTTCAAAGACCCGCGCATGGTGCTCATCAACGCCAGCGTCGCGAACATCGATTCCGAACTGCACCGCCGCGGATACGATCACGTGGACGCCGTCGCTTCTTCGCTCGGCCTCGGCTTTATGTCCGAAACGCAACGCAACGAAATTTTCGAGCGCCTCGTGCCTTTTCTCCGCGAGAACACGGTATTCACGCAATATCAATATATTCACGGCATGCAATTCGCGAATGGACGCCTGCGCCGTCTCAGCCTTCGTCCCACGCTCAGCCGTTATTTCGATTCCGTGGAATCCAAGATTATCTGGCGCAATTTGCCGCCCGCCTGCGTTTTCGCCTGTCAAACACGGACCACAACCACGCACTAAAATTCAAATCAACGGAAATGTAAGGCCGAAAAATCAATTTTGCGGGGAGTAGAATTGTATGTCCACGGCGTCTACCATTTCGGGGGTGGGGAGCCCTTTTTTTTCGTACGCCGAAATGTCGGGTTCGTGTTCGAGCGTTAGGCCGATGTCGTCGAGGCCTTTCAGCAGGCAACGCTTGCGGAATGGATCGATTTGAAACGAACGCTGGAAGCCTTTTCCGTCCGTGACGGTTTGATTCTCAAGATCGACCGTGAGCGAGAAGCCTTCGTTCTTTTCCGTGCGCGCGAAGAGCTCGTCGATGTCTTTGTCGGGCAAAGTCAGCGGCAAAATTCCGTTCTTAAAACAATTGTTATAGAAAATGTCCGCATAGCTCGGCGCGATGATGGCGCGAAATCCGTAATCGCCGATGCCCCAGGGCGCGTGCTCGCGGCTTGAGCCGCAACCGAAGTTCGCGCGCGCCAGCAAAACCGAAGCGCCTTTGTATCGCGGCCTGTTCAGCACAAAATCCGGATTCGGTTTTTCGCCGGGTAAGTATCGCCAATCGTAGAACAGCACGCGTCCGTAACCCTCCCGCGTCAAAAATTTCAGGAACTGCTTCGGCACCATTTGGTCCGTGTCCACATTGACGCGATCCATCGGCGCCACGACGCCGCTATGTTTTGTGAATGGCTTCATTTTAGTTGCCGTTGCGCCAGTGGCGGACGTCGACAAAGTGGCCTTCAATGGCTGCGGCGGCGGCCATCAGCGGGCTGACGAGATGCGTGCGGCCATCTTTTCCCTGGCGCCCTTCGAAATTGCGATTCGAAGTGCTGGCGCAACGTTCGTGAGGCTGAAGAACATCGTCATTCATGCCGATGCACATGCTGCATCCCGCATCGCGCCACTCGAATCCGGCATCGCGGAAAATTTTGTCGAGGCCTTCCGCTTCGGCTTGCGCTTTCACGCGACGCGAGCCGGGAACAACGAGCGCCTGCTTCAATGATTTGGCAACGTGCTTGCCCGCAACGGCTTTCGCGGCCGTGCGCAAATCCTCGAGGCGCGAATTGGTGCACGAACCGATGAAGACGCGGTCGAGATAAATGTCGGTGATGGGCGTGCCGGCTTTCAGGTCCATGTAAACGAGAGCGCGCTCGGCGGCCTGGCGATCAACCTCGTTCGCAAACGATTTCGGATCCGGCACACGCGAAGTGACGTCAATGACCATGCCCGGATTCGTGCCCCATGTGACTTGTGGCGCGAGTTTCGCGGCGTCTAGCTCGACTGTCTCGTCGAATTTCGCGCCCGGATCGGACGGCAAAGTTTTCCAATGATCAACGAGGCGCTCGAAATCTTTTCCGCGCGGCACGAAGGGTTTGCCTTCAAGATACGCAAACGTGATTTCGTCGGGCGCAACCATTCCCGCGCGCGCGCCCGCTTCGATGGACATATTGCAAATGGTCATGCGCGCTTCCATGGAAAGCGCGCGGATGGCTTCGCCCGTGTATTCGAAAACGTGGCCGTTGCCGCCGGCGATTCCGAGTCTGCCGATGATGGCGAGGATGATGTCCTTTGAAGCGAGGCCGCCGCCGAGTTTGCCCTTCACGTCGATGCGCGTGGTTTTTGATTTGAATTGCGAGAGGCATTGCGTTGCGAGCACGTGCTCGATTTCGCTGGTGCCGATGCCGAACGCGAGCGCACCCATCGCGCCGTGCGTGGACGTGTGACTGTCGCCGCAGACGATGGTGAAGCCGGGCTGCGTGATGCCGAGTTCGGGGCCGATGATGTGTACGATGCCTTGATTGCGGCTGTGCATGTCGAACAAACGCACTCCAGATTCGCGGCAATTTTTCGCGAGGGCTTCGAATTGGCCTGCCGCATCGGCGTCGAGCACCGGCAGTTCGCGATTTTTTGTGGAGACGGAATGATCCATCACGGCGAAAGTCAATTCCGGGCGGCGGACTTTGCGGCCCGCGGCTTTCAGTCCAGCGAACGCTTGCGGGGAGGTGCCTTCGTGAATCAGATGACGATCAATATAGATGAGCGAAGGCTGGCCCGGAACTTCGCGCACCACATGCGCGTTCCAGATTTTTTCGTAGAGAGTCAGCGCAGGCATGAAGTCTTCTTCTTCACATTCGTTGTTTGCATTTTCATTTGCATTGTAACAGGGGCAGCAGCGTGAAGCGAATCACAGTGCGTTTGGACGGCGACGAAAGGCCGCGCGTTACGCGAAATCGGGTTGAAAATGCACTGCACAACAAGTGGCATTTTGTACCGATTAGAATGGGATGCCGTTGTTTGTTTTGTGTAAGTTACGGGCCATTCTAATAATTTGTTGTACCGATTAGAATTCGCAAAAAATGGTTCAAGACTCAGCGTGCGACTGTGAAGATCTTTGCGCGGACATTCGTGTTGCGCTCCCGCTTGCATCGCGCTGCGAACCTCTGAAACAAGCCTAGCACAAACGCGGGGAATTCTTCAGACGGGGCTATAGGGATGGAATTTTTCTGGAATGGAATTTATTGAATTGACGCAGAGCCGGCCGGGGCAAGGGCCGTGCGGTAAGTTTGGTCAGCCGGAAACGGAGTGAAGGTGCATGAACGGGTGATGTTGGAACAAGCGAGGACTCCGCGGAGGACGATTTTCGTGGCTTCGGCATCCGGAAAGAAATAGGGGAATTTAGCAGCGCGAATCGAAGTCACGTACGCAGCGAGGGCTGTGGTCAGCTTGGCATCGGATGCACGGTCAGAGTTATCGGAGGCAACTGGCGAGGTACCGGCAGGTGATTTCGTGGTGGCAGATTTGCCAGTTGCAGGCTTCTCGTAATTATCGTCGATGGTGATGAACTTCGCGGCCTCGACCGAGGAGGTATTTGGTTGAGAGCCTGGAGAAAGCAGAGTCCAGTATTCGGCTGTCGCGTCGATTTTTTGTGGATTCGGCAATTTCAACGAACGGCGCGCTGCGAGATCTGGACGCGCGGCGTTCTTCTCAGCGTCGACTTTGGCATCGCCGATTAGGGCTGCGAGGCGTCCGCGGGTTTCGAGCGGCGGCTCGAGGCAATCGAGCGTCAAAGCGTATGTATGGATGGCATCAGCACGACGGCCCTCTTTTTCATAAACCTGCCCCAGGTGGTCACCAATATTCGCGTCGTCCGTGAGCACCCACGCGGCGCGAGTATAGTCTTCCGCAGCTTTCAGATTGCCCTGCTTGAACTTAATCCACCCCATAGTGTCCCAAAAGTTTGCGATTGTCTGGACCAAGCCTGCCTGGACTGCCCCTACTGTGTCGAGGGAAGCCGCATTTAGTTGCGCTTCGATGGCGCCAATGGAATTTTGAGAGTACTGGTCGGCGAGGTCGAGATGAGCGCCGTTGTCGGCGAGATAAAACGCGACGTCGTTCCAGGTGGCTGGCGAGGGAAGCTTCTCCAGAACCTTTTGAAAGGCTTGGAGGGCAGCGTCGTCCTGATGAAGTCCAAGATCGGCATTGCCCAGGCCGATGTTTAGCCCGAAACTATTCGGCGTGATTTTAAGCGCAGTCTGATATTCCTTCTGAGCGAGATCGTATTTCTTCTGCAGTTCGTAGACGTCCGCCAGGTTAGCATGAGCATATTTGTCCAGCGGATTGATCTCGATCTGCTTTTGGTATTCCTTAATCGCATCGTCGTAGCGGCTCAGCCCGCGATAGGCTTGGCCAAGGTTGTTGTAGGCGTAGGGATCGTAGGGGTTCTTCGCAATGGCCTTTTCGAGGGCTGGAATTGCCTGGTCGTACTGCAGCAGCACATTGTATGCATGGCCCAGAGCACTCCACACGTTTGAGCGATCAGGATCTTTAGCGGCGGCAGCAGCGTAGAAGCGCGCAGCTTGCGCCCAATTGGCAGCCCTCTCCGCATCGAAGCCTGCTTGATAAAGATCGTCGGCGGACATGCCGGAGGGGACGGCGCCGTTTGTGGGCGATGAATTGGCAACGGTCACGATCTGCTTTTCGTCGTCGATGACCGTGTTCCGAAAGGCTTGAAAGTCGTCGAAGCGAGCCGGGGGAAGTTCTGCTTTGCGGAGTAGGAAATGGCGCTCGATGGTGACTTGATCGCCAGCGGCAGTGTAGCTGGATTGATAATCCGCATAATCGCGCGTCATGTGAACGGGGAGGGGAAGAGTGACGGTAAGCTGCGACGGCAGCTGAATTTTCCAGGATACAGTTTCATCACCAATGATGTTGAGTTTCAGTGGATCAGTGTCGTCCTTATCGGGCTCGACAATCTCCGGTAAGTCGATTCCTACGGCGGGCAGAGCGAGCGCCGCATCCTTTTTCGAGAGATCGAGGAAATTCGGAGCAGAAAACTGCGCTTCGTACTTGATGGGTTGGTCGAGGTCAGCGGGATCGTCAAAATGAAAATCACTGACTTTGGCTTCTGAGCCGACAAGCGAGGAAACGACATTGTCAGAGATTTTGGACCAGTATGCTTGTGGCACAAGGCGCAACGCTGAGCGAAATATCACGGCGGTCTCACCCGTAACCGAAAACGAGAACTTACCCTGCAAACGGCCAAGAGCGTCGATTTTGCCGTCGACGTTCACGATTTCGACGGGCATAAAAGGCGGGTTTTCGGGAGTACGCACGAGTGAAGCCTTTGCATCTGGCGGGACGGCGAGGGCCTGCTTATCCCAGAGCTGTGGGAGGATAAAATTCAGAGGTGCAACGCCGGGAGTTGTGTCCGCCCAATACCTCTTGCCGTTCAGCACGACAATGTTAATAAGATGATCGAATTGGCCGGGCGAGGGGATATCCGGATCGATCTTGCGGTCAGAATTGATGAGCACCGGATAGGATTCGATGTGTTCGGCGGAGAGTAGGGCGTCAAGCAGCGTGCCTTTATCTTTACAATCGCCATATTGATTGGCGAGGACCTCGGCAGCGGCATGGGGCTGGTAACGGCCAACGCCGAAGGAGAGGCTGACGTAACGAATGTTCTTGGTTACGTAATCATAGATCGCCTGCACTTTGGCGAGGTCGGTCGTTTGACCCTTTACGAGTTCCGTGGCCTTGGCTTGAATTGCGTCGGTGACAGCCGCGCGAGGCTTCTCGATAGCCGAGTACCACTCGCCCACTTGCTCCCAGTTAGTGAAAGTGGAGACTTGCACGTCGGGAAATTTCTGAGGCGTCTTCTTTTTCTTTTTTTCATCCGAGTTAGATGAGTCGTCCGGCAATTTAGTGAGAGAGGAGTGCCATGTATAAATGCGGCGGTCGCCCTGGTCGTGAATCTCAGGGTTGGCGACGCCGTTGGCCGTCTTTACGTGGAGCTCCCGGGAACGCGGCACGTCGACCTGGAAAGAATCATCGAGGGATATCACCTGCTTTGAAGAATTCCACGACATGAAGAACTGTCCCGGAACCAGAGGATGAACCGTGTCGGTATGGAGTTGATATTCGAGAGTGTCGCCAACGCTGAGATCAGGCACGGTAACGTGAATCTGCCGAATGTCGGTGTAGACGGGCGCAACCTGTTCGACAGGGGAGTTAAGGTCCTGTACGGCATCGGGCCCGGCGGTTGCGACGTGGCCGTCGGGTTTATGCACGCGCACGAAGTCGACATGGACTTTGTCTCCTGCGGAACTGTAAGTGAAGACGAGTTGCCCCCAGTTTTGGAGGGCCTGCTGGTTTTGAATGCGAATTCTTGCGTACTGGACTTCTTGCCCCGAGCCATCATTCTCGAAGCGGAAGTCTATCTTGCTCTGCTCGATGACAGCGCCCTGCTTTGAATAATCAGCCGGAGGAGCAGCGGAGAGGTTGACGACGGTTGCTTTCGTCTCGGGTTGGGACTTTGGCGGTGCCGGTGCAGGTTTTTGCGCATGGGTGGTTAAGACCGCGAATAGGGCAATGGTGAAGAGCGAGAGAAATCTTCGTAACCGGGGGCTCACGGTGGCGGGAGAGTAACGCAGTGGGGAGGGAAATTCAACCGTACTAGCGTACTAGTTTCGTGCGGCTAACTGAAGAAGAAGGCGCGAGTCCAAATGGAGAGGGGTCCAAGACGGCGATGCCCGCGAGGACTGGGAGGGCGGCGGGTCATGTCGCTGCGGGCAACGCTGACCGTGAGGACAGGTGACGCGGGCGGGGGATGCTGGGAAAATGGTCAGAGTCGACAGGCAACGCAAGAGGCTGGTGATATACTCCAAGTTCCAGCCTGGCGAAAAGCGGG
>Ga0134128_10002376_pt1 | contig 23420 bp, 22 predicted proteins | sample KB31754_FD_96462 | JGI IMG/M metagenome (GOLD analysis project Ga0134128, IMG submission 96462) | Terrestrial soil microbial communities with excess Nitrogen fertilizer from Kellogg Biological Station, Michigan, USA - KB3-175-4 | ecosystem: Environmental > Terrestrial > Soil > Unclassified ... | reverse complement strand
CGTAATGCGGGGGTCGCGTGTTCGAGTCACGCAGGCGGCACCAAATCAGCGTCCGGAGAACGCCAAATGACAAAGACATTCGATCTCATAAAGATCGGTATCGCGGCAATGGGAATCGTATGCGTGCTCCACGTAGACCCAGTTGTGAGCCAGGAAAAACGGGGCGCGATACCACATGCACCTCTGTTGGACACCGTATTGCCCGCAACATCGAATTTGGAAGCCGCCGTTTACGAGACCGAATATGCCCCCGGAGGGATCAACCCGAGACATCTCCATCCAGCGGCGATTACATTTTATGTCGTGTCAGGCACGGGCATCTGGCAGGAAGACGGAAAACCCCCGGTAACTCTGCACGCGGGCGACAGCCTCTTTGTTCCGGCCGGCACGATCCACGCGCACTGGAACCCAAGCACCACGGATAATCTCCGCTTCCTGGAATTCATCGTAGCGGAAAACGGTAAGGGGCGTTCCATTCCGCAACCCGCGAAGAAGTAAACTCGTCGGGCCTTTGCGCCGCCGATGAGGGTGCAAAAGCTTTGCTCGGGAGTTCGGGTAAGATATCTTGGACCGGGCGCACCGCTGCTGTAACTCTTGGAAGGCCTATGGTCGCCCGGATCGCGTCGACCACCGTGACCGAGGTTTTCAGGAGGTGTTTCGCGATTCGCAAAGTTGTCCGGTTGGTCCGGCCTGGGCAGAGCCTGCTTGCGCGCATCTAAATTTCGAATCGGACTTGTTGAGTCATCAAGCCGGTTCTTGCAAAGGCCCGCGACTTCCCCGGGCTTCGCTGAAGCAGGCCCATTAAGAACCGAACCCGGGACTGCCTGAGCTTCACGCTTATGTCGTTCCCGTTTGCGCAATTGCCATAACAAGGTCACAGTTCGTTACGGAACCCGCGGGGTGCCCAGCGCGTCTGACCTTCGATGCAATGGCTCGCCACCTTCCTGCCCCAGGTTCATGCTTCGGTGCGGGGCTTTCCTAGGTTGCCATGAGCGGAAGAAGACCCAGGCACTTTGCAGAATCGGAATTATCTCCGAACCGGCGCCGCAACCGATGGCTGGCCGGCGCGGCCACGGCCGCCGTGCATGTTTTGGCCATCGGTGCGCTGTTGTGGCCGCATGCTCGGCCGGCGCGGCCCAAGCCCTCGCTTCCGCCCATAGAGGTAAGTCTGGTCAAATCGCCCAGGCCCAAGCCGCTGCCGCCGCTCGAGCCCATGAAATTCGAGGCGCAACTGGCGCCGTCGCGCATTCCTCCTCCGGTGTTCAAGCTGGCCAGTCCGCTGACGCGCGATACGTCGGACTTGCTGAGCCAATCCCAGCTCGCGGGTGCCGCTATCGCCGGCGAAGGCGGTGGCGGCGGCTGCGATATTGCTCGCGCAGTACAGCAAGCCTTGCGGCACGATCCCATGGTGCGCACAGCAGTCGAGCAGGCGAACCGCGCGGGCAAGGCCATCATGGTGTGGAATGGCGATTGGGTGCGGACGGGCGATCAGGACGGCAAGGGCCTTGCCGCCGTGCGCGAAGCGATCATGTGGGAAGTGGCCTTCGCGCCCCAATCCTGCCGCAACACCCGCATGCATGGATTGGTGCTGTTGTCGCTTGCGGACGGGGCCACGCGCTTTGCCGTCGGCGGGGGCGAGTGGCGCTGGTCGGATTTGCTCGGCGTGCGCGCCCGCTAGAGCGCAATCCGAAAAGTGTGAAGCGGTTTTCGGAAAAATTGCGCGATAAAACAAAAACCTAGCTGATGTGTCTTGGCCCTAGGCCCGCCTCCCCTGCGTGCGTAGCACTGGCAGGGGAGGTGCCCGTAGCACCGCTTAGGTGCGCAGGGCGGAGGGGTCATCTATCAAGACATCACGATCAGGACGACGCGGCGATTCTGAGCCCGGCCAATGCGGGTCTTGTTGCTCGCCACCGGATCCTTCTCGCCATAGGAGATGGTGTTCATCCGGTTCAAGGCCACGCCATGCTGGTTCATGTAGAGGCGTACCGCTTCGGCCCGCTCTTCGCCCAACCGGTCATTCAGCGTGGGCGGTCCGGCGGAATCCGTATGCCCCTGGATTTCCAGATACACATTGCGGTTGTCGTTCTTCAGCTTTTCCACGAAGTCTGCCAGACGCTGCTGGGCTTCCGGGGAAAGCTTGGAGCTGTCCACCGGAAACTTCACGGAATCGTCCGACAGGACCATGGAATAAAGGAATTTGCCTTCAGCCAGCTTGCCGGCGGCCTCGGCGCGGCTGAGCGCGTCCTGGGTCGTCTGGTCGAGCTTGGCCAAATGCGCTTGATGTTCGTCCACCTGGCTTTGGGTGGACTGGACCTTGGTGTCCACGGCCGCCACATGCTTGTCGACATAGTCCTCGGTCGCACAGCCACCGAGGCTGATGGCGGTGGCGGCCAAGGCGGCTGCGAAAATGGCGGGTCTTACGTTCTGCATCGATTTTCTCTCCCGTTACCCCCCGACCGGCGCAACAGGTAACGCGCCCAGTGTGGCGGAAATGGGGTGTTTTGGGGGACAATTGGGGGTCGCTTGTGTTACTTGTCGCCTTCGTCGCGTTCTCGGCGTCAATCTGGGGCATCATCATGAATCGCCGCACTCTCCTCGCTTCATTGACCGGCGGCGCGGCGGTCTTGGCCGCCGATGCTCGCAACGTCTGGGCGCAGAGCCGGGGCGGACCCGGCCGGCGCAATCTGATCACCGATGTCGCCGGCCTTGCGATCGGGCAAGCCGAGGATATGAAAGTCCGCACGGGCGTTACCGTGATTCTGCCCGAGACCCGCGTGACCTGCGCCGCCGATGTGCGCGGCGGCGGCCCCGGCACGCGCGAGACCGACGCACTCAATTCCTGGAATCTGGTTCATTCCGTCGATGCCGTGGTCTTGTCCGGCGGCTCGGTTTATGGCCTGGCGGCCGCCGATGGCGTGGCGGCCTGGCTGGGGGCGCATGACCGGGGCTATGGCATGTCGCAAGCGCCGGGCGTTCCCAAATCGCCCGTGATCCCCGCCGCCATCCTCTACGATCTTGCCAATCGCGGTGACAAGAAATGGGATCTTACCCCGCCTTATCGCGATCTGGGGTTGCGCGCCGCGGAAAGCGCTGGCGCGGATTTCAAATTGGGAACCGCGGGCGCGGGTTATGGTGCCGGGGCCGGCGACCTCAAAGGCGGCACCGGTTCGGCATCTTTTGTTACCAGCGACGGCATCACGGTGGGCGCCATTGTCGCCGTCAATTGCCTGGGTTCGGTGGTGGTGCCGGGGACGAAGAATTTCTGGGCCGGTCCGTTCGAGATCGGCAATGAATTCGGCGGCCTGGGCGCCAGCGCCAAACGCGCGGTGGGCGAAGATTGGGGCCAGACCAAAGCCAATCCGACCCCCCGCGCCAACACCACCATCGCCTGCATCGCCACCGACGTGGACCTCGACATCGACCAGATGAAGCGCGTCACCATGATGGCGCAGGACGGCCTGGCGCGCGCCATCCGCCCCATCCATTCACCCTTTGATGGCGACGTGGTGTTCGGCCTTTCCACCGCGAAGCAGAAGATAAAAGGTCCGTCCGCGGATTTCGTGGTGACGCGGATCGGCTCCATCGCCGCCGACGTCTTGTCGCGGGCGGTGGCGCGGGGCGTCTATGAGGCGAGCTTGCCGCCCGGCATGGAAGGCAAGACCTGGCGGATGCTGTGAAATCATCCTGCCGATGATGTCTTCCACCGCCCGCATCATTGTTGGCCTGGTCGTCCCCTTCCTTTTGGTGATTCCGACCGTGCCGCTGCTCAATCATCTTCCGATTGCGCCGTTCGGCATTCCGCTGGGGCTGTTGTGGCTGTTCGCGGCGATTCCCTTGACCTCGCTCTGCCTCGCCATTTGCTGGTTCGGCCATGACCGCGATCTGCCCGATGAAGAGATCGTCGCCGACTATGATGCAGGCCGCGAACCATGACCGCGTCTTTCCTTGCCGTCATTCTTCTGTCGCTGCTGTTGGCGTGGCTTTCCCGGCAGGGTCATCTCGGCCAGAAGGCCGAGGATTTCTTCGTAGCCTCTGGCCAATTCAATACCGTTCTGTTTTTTTTCCTGGCAGTGGGTGAGACTTACAGCATCGGCTCGATTCTGGGCTATCCGGGCGGCGTCTATGCCGGGGGCACGGGCGCCGCCACCTGGTTCCTGGGCTATATCCTGCTTGCTTTCGCGGTGGGCTATTTCCTCAACCCTCTGATCTGGCGGGCCGGCCGCATCCATGGCGCGATTACCTTGCCGGACCTCTTCCGCCGCCATTTCGACAGCCGCGCGCTGGAGGTGGTGGTGGCCGCCGCCGGGCTTCTGTTCCTGGTGCCGCTGGGCATGCAGCAATTCCTGGGGCTGCAGGCGATCCTGAACGAGCTGGATTGGAGTATCTCGCCCCGGATGCTGATGGCCGCCGCCGGTATCCTGACCTTCATCTATATCGTGATCTCGGGCATCCGGGCCTCCGCCTATGTCGCGGTGCTGAAGGATGTGCTTCTGATCCTGGCGATCCTGCTCACCGGTCTGGTCGCGCTTCATCACTGGTCTGATGGCGTTTCCGCCGGTAGTGCCCAATTGAAGCTGGCCGTGCCCACGCTCTCGACCGACATATTCTCCATCACGACGATCCTGCTGCAATGTGTGGGCTTCTGCCTGGTGCCGCAGACCTGCGCCTATGTTTTCACCGCGCGCTCGGCCAAGGCGATCCGCCGCGCCCAGATCACCATGCCGCTTTATATGGTGATGTTTCCCTTTCTCACGCTCATTGCTTATTACGCGCTGCGCCATCCCGTGCGCCTGTCATCCTCGAACGAAGTTTTTCCCGCCGTGGCGCATGCGCTTCTGCCCGCGCCGATTGTGGGATTGGTATTGGCGGGGGCGGCATTGTCGGGATTGGTGATCCTCACCGGCATCTGCCTGGCGATCGGGCCTCTGGTCTCGCGCAATCTGGTGGGGGGGTTGAGCAACGACCAGCAGCGACAATGGTCCAAGCTGGTGATGGCGCTCTATCTTGTGCTTTCCATCGCCGGCGCCGCCACCTCGTCGCAATTGCTGATCACCATCAACAATTTCTTCTATTTCGGCATCACCCAGTCGCTGCCCGGCATGCTGGGAATTCTTTTTTTTCGCCGCATGCGTGCCTCCGCCATCATCGCCGGCATTGTCGCGGGCGATGCGGTGGCGATCGCGCTCTATGAATTGGCGGTTCCGCTCTATGGCGTGAATGCGGGCTTTGTTGGCCTTATCGTCAACGCGGTCATTGTTTTTGCTATCCTGTATCTCTTTCCAGATCGGGAGCGCGTTCCGATTGCAGCGCGTCCCTTGAGCGTTAAAAAGCCGGCTATTAGGATGCCGACATGATCCACGGACAACTCTTCATCGCGGGCCGCTGGCGGCCCGCGAAAGCCACGCTTCCCATCGAAGATCCTTCCACCGGCGAGACCATCGGCACCATGGCGGCAGGCGCTGCCGGCGATGTCGATGAGGCGGTTGCGGCTGCGCAAAAAGCGTTTCATGGCGCGTGGGGCGCGCTCAATGCGGTGGAACGGGGCCGCATCCTGGCGCGCATGGGCAAGATCGTGGAAACGCGCATCGACGCCTTGGCGCAAATGGAAGCCCGCGACGTGGGCAAGCCCTTGAAGCAGGCCCGCGCCGACGCCGTGGTGCTGTCGCGGTATCTGGAATTCTATGCCGGCGCCGCCGACAAGCTGATGGGCGAGACGATCCCTTATCTCGCCAACTACACCGTCTATACGCTGCGCGAGCCGCACGGCGTCACCGCGCACATCATTCCCTGGAATTATCCCATGCAGATCGGCGGGCGCACCGCGATTGCCGCCCTGGCGGTGGGCAATGCGGTGGTGATGAAGCCGGCGGAAGAGGCCAGCTTAACCGCGCTGGAATTGGCGCGCATCGCCCAGGAAGCAGGCCTGCCCGACGGCGCCCTTAATGTGGTGACGGGGGCGGGCGAGATTGCCGGTGCCGCGCTCGCGTCTCATCCCGGCATCGATCATCTTTCCTTCACCGGCTCGACCGAAGTGGGCGCGCTGGTCCAGGCGGCGGCCGGCAGGAACGCCGTGCCGGTGACGTTGGAGCTGGGCGGAAAATCCCCTCAGATCGTTTTTGCGGATGCCGACCAGGAAAAGGCGCTGCCGTTCCTGGTCAATGCCGGAATCCAGAATGGCGGACAGACTTGTTCGGCGTCCTCGCGGCTTCTGATCCAGCGTCCCATCTATGACGAGCTCACCAGGAAACTGGCCGAGCGCTATCGCGCCTTGCGCGTGGGCGCGGCGCGCGACGATCTGGATGTGGGGCCGCTGATCACCGCCAGTCAGAAATCGCGTGTTGAGAAATATGTCGAACTGGGACGCAAAGACGGATTGTCGGTGGTCGCGGAAGGCGCGCTCGCTTCCAACGCACCCGCGGGCGGCCATTTCGTGGCGCCGGTTCTGTTCGGCAATGTGCCGCCGGATCACAGGCTGGCCCAGGAAGAGATTTTCGGGCCCGTCCAGGTCGTGATCCCGTTCGACTCCGAGGAAGAGGCCATTCGCGTTGCCAATGGCACGCCGTACGGATTGGTGGCGGGGATATGGACGCGCGATGGCGGGCGCGCCATGCGGCTGGCGCGCGCCGTTCGTTCCGGCCAGGTCTTCATCAACAATTATGGCGCGGGCGGCGGGGTGGAGTTGCCATTTGGCGGCACCGGCCGCTCGGGCCATGGTCGCGAGAAGGGTTTCGAAGCGCTCTATGCCTTCAGCCGGGTGAAAACCGTGGCCGCGTTTCATGGCTGAGCGGCTGAAGGACAAAATCGCCATCGTCACCGGCGGCGCTTCGGGCTTCGGCGAAGGCATCGCCCGCCGCTTCGCCCGGGAAGGCGCGCGGGTTGCGATCGCCGATCTCAACGAGGCCGCCGCGCACAAGCTGGCGAAAGAACTGGATGGCCTCGCGATCCGCACCGATATTTCGCGTGGGACCGACGTGAAGGCCCTGGTTCAGGCGGTGCGCGCCAAATGGGGCGAGAGCGACATCCTGGTGAACAATGCCGGCATCGGCCACAAGCCTCAGCCCCTGGACGCGCTGTCGGAAGAAGCCTTCGATCGAATCCTGGCGATCAATGCCAAATCCGTGTTCTTGACCGCGCGCGAGATCGTGCCTGCCATGAAGGCGAAGAAGCGCGGCGCGATTCTCAACATCGCCTCCACCGGCGGCGTCAGCCCCAGGCCCAATCTCACCTGGTACAATGCCTCCAAGGGCTGGATGATCACGGCTACCCGCGCCATGGCGGTGGAACTGGCGCCCTTCGGCATCCGCGTCAACGCCATCAATCCGGTGGCCGGTGAAACGCCTCTGTTGGCCACCTTCATGGGCGAGGACACGCCAGAGATACGGGCCAAATTCCTGGCCTCGATTCCCATAGGCCGCTTTTCCACGCCGGACGATATCGCCGCCGCCGCCTGCTTTCTTTGCAGCGACGAAGCGTCCATGATCACCGGCGTTGCGCTGGAGGTGGATGGTGGCCGTTGCATCTGAGCAAATTCGGGGCGTGGACAGGGCCTTAAGCGAAATCGACGCCCGCCAGGACGAGATCGTCGCGCTCGCCCGTGACCTGATCCGCTTTCCCACCGTCAATCCGCCGGGCGAGGCCTATCGTCCCTGCGCGGAATTTTTCGGTGCACGCCTGGCGGCCCACGGCTTCGAGGTCACCTATGTGCGGGCCGAAGGCGCACCGGGCGACAATGACAAATATCCCCGCATCAATGTGGTGGGGCGGCGCGAAGGCAAGCGGCGGGGGCCGTGTGTGCATTTCAACGGCCATCTCGACGTGGTGCAAACCGGCGCGGGCTGGACGATCGATCCGTTCGAAGGTGTCGTGCGGGATGGCAAGCTGTACGGCCGCGGCGCTTGCGACATGAAAGGCGGCATCGCCGCCGCAGTCGTGGCGGTGGAAGCCCTGGTCGATTCCGGCATGGAATTGCCCGGCGCCTTGGAAATATCGGGCACGGTTGATGAGGAATCGGGCGGTTATGGCGGCGTCGCCTATCTGGCCGAGCGCGGCTGGTTCTCAAAGCCCCGCGTGGACCATGTGATCATCCCCGAACCCTTGAATGTGGACCGGGTCTGCATCGGCCATCGCGGGGTCTGGTGGGCCGAGATCGAGACCCTGGGCCGCATCGCCCACGGCTCGATGCCGTTTCTAGGTGACAGCGCCATCCGCCACATGACCGCGGTCTTGGAGAAGTTCGAGCATGAGCTTTATCCGGCGCTGGCCGCGCGGCATTCCGACATGCCGGTGGTGCCCGACGGGGCCCGCCAATCCACCATGAACATCAATTCGGTTCATGGCGGCCAGGCCGAATTGTTCGAAGGCTTGCCCGCGCCTTGCGTGGCCGATTCCTGCCGCATGGTGATCGACCGCCGCTTCCTGATCGAGGAAACGCTCAATCAGGTCCAGGGCGAAGTGAAAGCGCTGTTGGATGGCCTCGCGCGCGACCGTGCCGGCTTCCGTTACAAAATGCGCGAGCTTTTCCATGTCGAGCCGGTGATGGCCGACCGCAACGGCCCCGTGGCGTCCGCCACCGCAAGGGCGATCCGCGAGATTCTCGGGCGCGACGCCAAGATCGTCTGTTCACCCGGCACCTATGACCAGAAGCATGTGGACCGCATCGGCCGGCTGAAGGATTGCATCGCCTATGGTCCGGGCATACTCGATCTGGCGCATCAGCCCGACGAATGGGTGGGCATCCAGGACATGGTGGATTCCGCCAAGGTGATGGCACTCGCGGCGCTGGGTCTTCTCAGCCGCGCTTGAAGCTGCAAAGTCAGTTCGCTTTGCGCTTGCGCAATCCGGCGTAAAAGCTGATCGCCGTCAGGGCATAAAGCGGCCATTGCATCGTGTCGTTGACGCTTTGCGGCAGCACGAACGAGGCGGCTCCGAAGGAGAGCCCTGCCATCAGCGAGAATTGACGCCATGGAAATGGCGCGGCGGATGCGCGTGCCGATTTCCACGCTGCGATCTCTTCTTCGATGGACGGCAAGGCGGGAGAGGGTGACAGAGGCGTGACCAGCGGTTGGGCCGCGGCTCCTCGCGGTGCCGCCGCCGGTTGACCGGCTGTCACTTGCGGGGCCGCGCGGCGGCCGAAGCTCTGGCGGAGGACCATGGCTCCTTGTCCCAAGGCTGCCCGTGAAGCCTCACATGGATGGGATTACCCGGCTCTTAAAGGATCGCTTACGGTTTGAGCGGTCGATGGTTGACCTTTGCGGCAAGACTCTTTCCTCCGCGCAACTTCAAGCGCTGGAAGCCCGCGCAATTTCGCGTCTATAGTGCGGCCCGCAAAGCGGTCGGATGATTGCTTCGCGAGACGGAAATTTCAGGAGAGGGGACTAATGTACAAAACGACTTTGTTTACCGCGGCGGGCTTGCTGGCATTGACCGGCGCGGCATTCGCCCAGGCGAATGTGGCCACCGACATTACCAATGCTCAAATAGAGAAGGTGCTGAAAGAGCAGCCCAAGGCCACAGACCACACATTGCGGGTTTTGGATTTGGGTCCATACCAGCTATCCGTGGCGGTGGTGTATCGCGGTCCCAGCAATGCTGCTCCCGCCGGTGCCCGGCGCGCCGGACCTCCGCCCGGCGAGGCCCAGGCCCAGCCCTGCGGTGTCACCAGCCTGCCGGCCGGGTCCAAGCCTGCGGCTCGGGGCGGCATCTCCCATGACGACACCGCCGAGACTTATATCGTCATCAAGGGGTCCGGTACCCTGGTCACCGGCGGCCAGATCATGAACGGCCGGCGCTCAGGTCCTGACAGCGAAGTGACCAAGATCCTCAACGGCCCCTCGTGCAGCGGCCAGATCGTGGGCAATTACGTCGCCCGCAAGGTCACGGTAGGCGATATCTCCGTGATTCCGGCAGGCGTAGCGCACGGGTGGACCGACATTCCGGAAGGGGGCGTGACCTATCTCAGCGTCCGGCCGGACCCCAAGAAGGTGCTGGAGCATGGATACGTCAACCCGGCCCTGAAGTAAGCTTTCTTTCTGCATCGCAGCATAAGCGCGCGACAAGCGCCGGACCCCGTCCGGCGCTTGTTTGTTTTGAATGCCCCATGGTCAGTCATTGCCAGTCGTTTCGTCCTATGAAAAGCTTGCCTGAGAACACGGGAGGGGCGAGGGCGCATTCCGGTTCCTCACCTCTCTTCCACAAGAGGGGAAAGCGAATGTCTTCGAAGAATTCAGCGGCGCGCCTGGCATCGGTCGCGGCGATAGCGCTTTTGTCGGCATGGGGAACGGCGGCTGCGCAAAGCACAGGCCAGCCTTCCACCGCCAAGGGCGACTGGCCGATGTATTTCGCCGATCCCTCCGGATCACGTTATTCGCCGCTTAACCAGATCAACGCCTCCAACTTCAACCAATTGCAGCAGGCGTGGCATTTCAAGACCGACAATCTGGGCGGGCGGCCGGAATTCAAGCTCGAAGGCACGCCGATCGAGGTCAACGGCACCGTTTACACCACGGGCGGTTCGCGCCGTGACGTGATCGCGCTCAATGCCAAGACCGGCGAACTGAAGTGGGTCTATGGCATGGATGAAGGCCTGCGCGCCGCGGTGGCGCCACGCCAATTGTCAGGCCGCGGCGTCTCCTATTGGACCGACGGCAATGGCGATGACCGCATCCTCTACATCACCACAGGCTATCGCCTGGTCGAACTCAATGCCCACACCGGAAGACCGATTGAATCCTTCGGCGATCATGGCACGGTCGATTTGAAAGTGGGGGCCTATGCCGGCGTGATCGGACATCCCGGCGAATACAAGCAGATCGATCTCGTGACGGGAGAGATCGGCCTGCACAGCACGCCCACGGTCGTTAACAATGTGGTGCTGGTTGGTTCATCCTTCAAGGAAGGCTCGCAGCCGCTGGAACAGAACAACACCAAGGGGCTGACCCGCGCCTTCGACGTGAAGACCGGCAAGCTGCTCTGGACCTTCCACAACATCCCGCAAAAAGGCGAGATGGGCTACGACAGTTGGAAAAACAACTCGGCGGACTTCAACGGCAACACCGGCACCTGGGCCAGCATGACCGTCGATCCGGAACTCAACACTGTCTATGTGCCGATCGAGGATCCCACCAACGATGCCTATGGCGGCGCGCGTCCGGGCAACGATCTGTTCGGCGACAGCCTGGTGGCTCTCGATCTCACCACCGGCAAGATGAAATGGTACTACCAGATCGCGCATCACCCGATCTGGGACTATGACATGTCGTCCCCGCCGCTCTTGGTGAACATCACTCACGACGGCAAGATGGTGAAGGCGGTGGCTGTCCCGACCAAGGAAGCCAATCTCTATGTGTTCGACCGGGTGACGGGAAAGCCGATCTGGCCGATCGTGGAAAAGCCGGTGCCGCAAAGCACCGTGCCGGGCGAGCAGACCTCCAAGACCCAGCCCTTCCCCACCAAGCCAAAATCCTATGCGCGCAACTCGGTCACCACCGACGATCTGATCGACTTCACGCCCGAACTGCGCGCCAAGGCGGTGGATATCATCAAGAAGAACTACACGATGGGCCCGATGTTCTCGCCCGCGGTGCTGGGCAAACCCGGCGGTCCCTACGCGGTGATGGATATCGGCACCCTTGGCGGCGGCACAAACTGGCCTGGCGCCGGCTTCAATCCGGAAACCCATGTGGTCTTTACGCCTGCAGCCAATGCCGGTGTCTCGCTGATGGGTCTGGTCGAGCCGCCGCCTGGATTGACCGACAATCGCTATCTGGAAGGCACGGCCGGTCAACCCTTCCGCATCAATGGCGGGCCCGGCTTCGGTTCGGCGTCCGATGCGCCCAAGGTCAGCTCCGACCAGTCCAAGCTGGACGCCATCATGGCCGAGCACCCGGAGAAATCGGCTGGACCGCCGCCGCCCCGCAATGTGGATGGACTGCCCTTCGTCAAGCCGCCTTACGGCGTCGTCACCGCCACCAATCTCGATAGCGGCGACATTGTCTGGGAAGTGCCCCTTGGCGACACGCCGGATGAGATCAAGAACAATCCGGCGCTTCGGGGCATGAATATCCCCAATACCGGACAGCAAGGCACCGTGGGCGAAGCGATCACCAAGACGCTGGTGGTGGTGGGCGATCCGCTCTATTCCACCCAGCCCGGCCACCCGCGCGGCGCTTACTTGCGCGGTTATGACCAGAAGACCGGCCAGCAAGTGGGTGCGGTGTGGATGCCCGCGCCGCAATCGGGCTCGCCCATGACCTATAGCGTCGATGGCAAGCAGTACATCATCGTCGCCGTAAGCGGCGGCAATTACTCGGGCGATTACATCGCCTACGCTTTGCCCTGAGCGAATGACCAGACGCGACAGGCCGCTATCACGCGGCCTGTCGCTTCAGGGCTCTCCCAGATAACCACGCTTGTGCCGGTTATTTGGGCTTGTTTTCCGTGAACAGGATTTTGGCTTCCTCCTTCGGATCGGTGGAAAGCGGAGTCTTGCCGGGCGGCACGCCATTCTGATTCAGGATAAAGGCCGCCAGCGCCACGGCGGTGTCAGGGTCCATGCCGCCGGAATTGTCGCTGGGCCCAATATGGATGTGACGCACCAGATCGGCCATGGTCTGGCCGTCCCATTCCACCATGAAGCCGGAAGAGGCCAGCGCCGGGTCGCCTTCATCCGGAACGCCCTCCAGCGCCTTGCCGTGGCATTCCGAACAGGCGGAAGGGTATATTTTCGCGCCTTGTACTGCCTGCTGGTCCGTATAGACGCCAGCCCAGATATTGGTGGTCGTGGCAATACCAAAGGCGCCGGCGGCATTGCCTTGCGCCAAGGCACCCGCAGCCGCCACGGCCAAGCCCAGAGTCAGCGCCGCCAAGACTAGCGAAAATCTTCCCATGCCGGACGGGCCCCTCTTATCGCCGCCTTCCAAGGGTCGGGCGGCGTTTTTAGATAGCGCCGCAAAAAAGCCCGCGCAAGGGATGGCTCCTTGTCTTACGCATCCCTGACACGGGGAAACCGATCATGTGAGGTGATCGCGGAATGCGGTTTCACGAACGCCATCACGGCATCAACTTTTCTGGACAGAACCGGGCGGTTGGATAAAATTCGCTGAGTGCCCTGAGCAAGCCATGGCCAATCGCACCCCGACCCGCCGGATATTGACGTCCGCCACACTGACGTCCGCCACACTGGCGCTTTTTCTGGCCGCGACGCGGGCAGAGGCCCAATCCGCCCATTATAAGGACGGCGAATTCACCGGCGATCCCGCCGAAATCCTCTGGGGCTTTGTCCAGGTCAAGGCCGTGATCCAGAGCGGCAAAATTGCCGATGTGCAATTCCTGCAAATGCCCTTCGACCGCGCCCGATCGGTAGAGATCACCGACTTCGTCAAGCCGCTGCTCAAAACCGAAGCCATCAAGGCGCAAAACGCCCGGGTCGATCTGATAACCTCCGCCACACTCACCAGCCTTGGCTTCCGCGAAACCCTGGCCTCGGCGCTGGCCAAGGCAGAAAAATAAGGGCACCGAAATGTCGGCGCCCTTATCTGAATTCTCAACTACCTCAGGGCGGATAAGGCCCGTCAGGCGGGGGCGGATAATCCCTGGGCGGCGGATAATCGCGGGGCGGCGGAGGCGGCGCATCGTCATAATCATCCGGCGGCGGCGGCGGGGGCGCGTAATAGTCCCGCGGCGGAGGCGGCCCATAGCCGTTCATGCAGGCATAATAGGTTTCCGAATAACGCCGCTGGACATCGGCCGCGGCCTGATCGGCGTTTGCCGAGCCCACGGCGCTGCCGGCCAATGCGCCCGCGCCCGCACCGATGGCGGCGCCGGTGCCGGCATTGCGTCCACCGATGATGGCGCCCAAGGCCGCGCCACCGATAAGACCGCCGATGGTGCCATTGGTCTGGGCGCGACGGGCCGCTTCTCCCGGCGTGGTGTAGCCGGTGCTGGCTGCCGCGCTCTGGCGGCAATACATGTCACGCGAGCGATCCGGCGATGGCGGCGGGGGCATGGGCTGGGCGACCGCGGCAGTGCTCAAAAGCACCAGCCCAAGACTGATCAAGCAAACCGTTTGGCGCATGGCTCAACACTCCATAGCCCTTCCCAGTGCCATAACGCGCGGGAAGCCCAATTGGCGGCACGCGTAAAGTTGCTGGAACAAGGCCGATATTGCGGCAAGATGAAGGTCGAACATCCCAGCAAGCCCATGCGGTGCATCCCAAGATGAATGACGACAGCCAAAATCCCGATATCGCCGATCACGTCCGTCTCCTTGATCTCTCGGTCCTGTCCGACAATCATTATGTGCTGCGCAAGGCGGAGTTCGATCTCCTTCGGCGCGACGGGCGCTGGCAGCATCAGGTGCGGGAATCCTACGATATCGGCGACGGCGCGGCGGTTCTTCCCTTCGACCGGGCGCGCGGGACAGTGGTTCTGATCCGGCAATTCCGCTGGCCGGCTTTCGAAAATGGTTGCCGCGATCGGTTGGTCGAAGCGATCGCCGGCAAGCTGGATGGCGACGGTCCCGAACAATGCGCCATCAAGGAAGCGGAAGAGGAAGCGGGCATCCGCATTCAAAATCCCCGCTGCGTGTTCCGCTGTTTCATGAGTCCGGGCGCGGTGAAGGAGCGGTTGAGCCTGTTCGTGGCCGACTATGATTCAACCGCGTCCCGGCAAAATGGCGGCGGCCATGAACATGAAGGCGAAGACATTGCGGTGATTGAATTGCCGCTTTCCGACGCGCTGGCGATGATTTCACGCGGTGAGATCATCGACGCCAAGACCATCATGCTGCTGCAATGGCTGGCGCTCAATCTTCCGGGTGCTCGATAAAAAGAAACTGGCACCGGCTGGGAAGCCGGCGCCAGGGAAATGCGCAGGAAGAAATTCAGGCGAGCGTGGTCTTGTACAAAGACTCGAGATGGCCCCAGGCACGCTCCGCATCGGGCTTGTTGTAGATGGGCTTGCCGTTCTGCTTGGGCATATCGCGCACGCACCAGCCATGGATGGTGCCGGGATAAAGCTCGACGGTGGCCGGCACTTGGGCCGCGGCGAATGCCGCCTTCAGCTTGTCTTTGGCATCCGGCTGGCGTGCGTCGTCACTGGCGGCGATGGCAATGTACATGCGCGCCTTGAATTTCGGGATCAGCAGATGGGGACTGTCCGGCTTGTCGGTGACCAGTCCCGCCCCATGAAAGGTGGCGCCGGCGCCCACCCGATTGTTCATCGCCGCCACGGTCTTGAATACCAGGGGTCCACCCATGCAATAGCCCTGGGTGCCGATCTTCTTGGCCGTATCCACTTCCTTCTGTGCGTCCAGGAAAGCGATATGGGCGGCGGCGTCACGCTCGATGGCGCCCGGCTGGTTGATCGGCGTGGTCCATGCCTGCGTCTTGGCGCGATCGGCCGGATTGCTGAAATCGAAATTGCTGGCGTCCTCGATCACCGGCGCCTTCTGCGTGCGGTAGAAGGGGTTGGGCACCAGCACCGCATAGCCTTCAGCCGCCAGGCGCTTGGCCATGTCGCGGAAGGTGGGCCTCAGGCCGAAAATGTCGGTCCAGATCAACACGCCCGGATGCTTGCCGCTGGTGGGGCGAATGAATGCGGCATCGCAAGTGCCGTCCGCCGTCTTGATCGTCACGTCGCTTTCCGTGACCTCCAGCGCGGCGGCCGGTGTTGCGCTCATTCCCAAACCCGCAGCCGCAACCGACAGCGCGGTGAAATCCCGGCGCGATACTTTTCCGTGCTGTTCCAGATCCTTGTCCATGCCATTCCCTCCAAAAAGTTCGAAAGCCTAACGCAAGCACTTCTGCCGATCCAGCTTGCAGGGCCGCTGGAACCGTTGCTCTCGCCGACATAGACTTATGCCGTATTTTCAAAGGGAAACGCTTGGCGGGCGCGGCAAAGGGATGGGTCTGGCTGGCGGTGAGTGTGATGCTGTCCGGCTGTGTTGTCCCACTTGGAGAGTGGCGAGGCGAAGTGGCCAAAGCCAAGGCCGAATACCAGCATACGCGTACCGAAGCGCAGGAACGGGCCAATTACACAGCCTGCGTCAACCAAGGCGCCATGCCGGGCTCCGCGGAGAACCTTGCATGCCAACTGGAGATGATCAAGAAAGAACAAGACGCCGACAAGGCGCAAACGTCGCCTTAGAGTGCATCTTCCAATTCGAGAAAGATTCCGGGGTCGGGCCTCACCGTCATGGTCATTACGGGACGCGGATCGGGCAGGCTGGGCCGCACCTTGAAGCGGCAGACCAGTGTGGCGAGAATGATCTGGGCCTGCATCATGGCGAAATCCGCGCCCACGCAAACGCGCGGTCCCGCGCCGAACGGCAGATACTGGTATTTGTCGCGGCGGGGTCCTTTGACTGGGTCGAAGCGGTCCGGATCGAATTCATCCGGACGCTCCCACAACAATTGGTGACGATGCAGCGCCCAGATCGGTAGGAACAGTGTATCGTTGGGGCGCATGGTCCGGCCGCACAATTCGTCCTTGGCCACCACGGTGCGGGCCAATAATCCCACCGGCGGATAAAGCCGCATCGCCTCCTCCAGCACCTGTTTGATGAAGGGCATCGCCGCCACATCGCTGGCTGCGGCGGCACGGCCTTGCAGATGGGTTTGCGCCTCGCGCCGGGCACGCTCCTGATATTCCGGCATATTGGCCAGAAGATAGAGCGCCCAGGAGATCGCCAAGGCCGTGGTCTCGTGGCCGGCGACGATGAAGAATTGCATATTGTGAATCAGGTCCTGGGGGTTCATGCGATGGCCGGTCTCGGGATCCTCGGCCGACAGCATGTGATCGAGCAGATCGTCCGCTGTTCCAACACCTGCCTTGCGGCGCGCTTCGATGGCGGCTGCCACCATGCCATGCATGGTGCTGACCGAGCCGCCCGCCAGAAGCTCGCCGGGCCTTGGGAACCATTCCGGAAAGCCCAGGAAATCCATCAACGAGGCGCGGCCCGCGGTCTGGAAATATCGCGTGATGGCGCGGCTGAAAGTCGTGCCGTCGAAATGCTCGCGCCCCGATAAGGCGACGTCGCAAATCACCTCGAAAGTCGCGGTGAGCATGGCTGAGACGATTTCGGCGCGTCCCCCAATGCCAGTCGATAGGGCGGCGGCCAGTTTGGCCGCGGCCCGTTCCGCGGTGGCGGTCATCGCCGGCGCCAGCGCCACCACATTGCGATGCGTGAAGACGGGCGTCACGGCCTGGCGCTGCCATTTCCATTCCGCGCCGTCGGCGTTGAACAGGCTTTCGCCGATCGCGGGCCGAAGCATCCGGCGCATGATTTCCGATTTGGGATAATTGGCGAGATTGTCCAGCATCACCCGCTTCAGGCCGGCGGGATCGGCCAGCATGTGCCAGCGGATCAGCATGTCGCCGGAGACGATGGGCTGGCGGTAGGCAAGGCCGGGAATGATCTCCAGCACATTGCGCCGGGCAATGAAGGCGGTTTCGATGCGGCTGAGGCGGCGCCGATGAATGGGGGCACCGACCGGAATGAAGCCGCGACTTGCTCTAAGGGTTGGTTGGCCATTCATGGGCGGCAGGAATTTCTGAGAGGGCTGTGACTTTTATGGGGCGATAGGCGTTGGCGATCACCCGCATGGTTTCGGACAGAAGCTGATCGAAATTCACGCTTGCCAGCTTGCCGGCCAAATGAAGCACGATCACGCCATGGAGCGCCGACCAGAGCACCTTGGTGATCAAGCCGGCGTCGCCCTGAAACACGCCCGCCTCCACCAGCATATCGACATGGGCGCGCATCAAGCCGCGGGCGCGGCGCCCCTGTTTTTCCAGTTCGGGAATGGTGACGCCCGCCGGCTGCGAGAGGTCGAACATCAGCCGGTAGTTGGTCGGTTCCTGAAGCGCAAAAGCGACATAGGCCCGTCCCACCGCCGCGCTCTTTTCGGTCTGCGAACCGTCCGTCGCGTGCGCGGTCTCGAGCCGATCGGCGAAGCGGCGAAAGGCGCGCGCGCGCACCACTGAAAGTATTTCATTCTTGTCCTTGAAATAGCGGTAGGGGGTCATGGCGCTCACCCCCAGCCGCTTTGCCAATTCGCGCATGTTGAAGCTGCCCGGACCGCGTTCGACAAACAAATGCGCTGCGGTCTCGCAAAGGCGTTCGCGAAAATCGGCGACGTCGGTTTCCGTCAGGCCACGCGCCATCCCTGTCACCTCAAGGCGGGTCATTTTTTACGGAAATGCCGGCTTGCGCTAGGGGGCTTGCAATTGCGGTATCGGACACATTTTCTTTCCCCGTATAATTGCGCAAGATGCGGTAGCGACCGGTCCCGATCTGGGACTGCAAGTCGGAGGGACACAAATGACGGTTCGCGGCGCGATTCTGTCCTGTCTTATTCTTGCCGGCGGCTTGGGGCCGGCGCTGGCCGGCAACACGCCCAATTCCCAACCCAATCCCTACTTGACCATTCGCGCCTTCTTCAAAATGCCGCCCGGCCGCACCATGGGCTCGACCAATTCGGTGGCGGTGGATCATGAAGGCCATATCTGGGTGGTAGACCGCTGCGGCGCCAATGATTGCGCCGGCTCCAGGCTCGATCCCGTCATGGAGTTCGACGCCCATGGGAAATTCGTCAAATCTTTCGGCGCGGGAAAATTCCTGTTTCCGCACGGCATGACCATCGACAAGGACGACCATATCTGGGTGGCGGACGGTCATGTCGGAAACGGCATCGGCGATGACGTGCTGGAATTCGATCATAGCGGCAGGATTCTTCGCACTTTGGGCAAGCCCGGTGTGGCGGGCGCGGGTCATGACACGTTCAGCGAGCCCAATGCGGTCCTGGTCGCGCCCAACGGTGACATCTTTGTCGCCGACGGCCATGAGCCCGGGCCCGGACACAATGCCCGGGTGGTCAAGCTCGACGCCCGCGGCAAATTCCTCCTGCAATGGGGCGGCCATGGCACCGGTCCCGGCCAATTCGAGATGCCGCATGCGCTCGCAATGGATAGCCAGGGTCGGCTGTTCGTGGCCGATCGCGGCAACAACCGGGTGCAGATTTTCGATCCAGACGGAAAATTCATCGCCCAATGGTCCCAGTTCAGCCGGCCCAGCGGCATCTTTATTGATGCCAATGACGTGCTCTATGTCACCGACTCTGAGTCCACCGGCAAAAAAGGCTATGGCTATAATCCCCGGTTCGAGCGCGGCATGCGGATCGGCAGCGCCAAGACCGGTGATGTGGACTTCTTTATCCCAGACCCCGATCTCGGCCATGCCGATCCCGATACCAGCGCCGCCGAAGGCGTATGGGTCGATCCCAATGGCGTGATCTATGGTGCCGAAGTCGGTCCCAAAGCCGTCATCCGCTACGTCAAAAAATAAAGGCGCTGGCCTTTTGTCCGCTGGCGTCGTCGCGCGTGCTCACGGGCCTCACGCCCGCTCCGCCCGACGCTCCTAGCCAGCAGCCAAAATTCTGCGCGCCTCGCCTGGGCGCTTAAGCCGTCAGGACTTTCTTATGCAGCCGGCTGATCGCATCGAGTCCCGACAGCACTGCGCCTTCCTGCCAGGCGGGCAGCCGTGAGCAATGTTCGCCCGCCAGCACGATGCGCCCGTCGATGGCGCACATATTGGCGTAGTTCTTGGCGCGGTTCTCGTCGCTCCAGCGGCCCGAGCAGCCCAAGGTCCAGGGCACGCGATGCCAGGCCACGCCCACGCCGCTTTTGAACTCCTTGGGATATTGCGGATGGATCTTGGCGCCCTGCGCCAGCGCCGCCTTGATCTGGTCCTGCGCCGAGAGCGCGGAGAATTCGAACGTGGTGGGGCTGTCGCCGAAAATATAGCCGCCCAACAGCACGCCGCCGCCGGGGCGATGATAATCGCAGGACGGATAGCTGATGTTGGAGATCGGCTGGTCGGTATAGGTGATGCCGCCATAGATGTCGTCATCTTCCTCCCAGAAGCGGCGCTTGAATTCCAATCCCACCTTGAAGGCGGCATCGTAGGAAATGGAATTGATGGCGTTGCGCATGGGCGCGCCCACCTGCATGGGGATTTGGCTGAGGACCGAGGCAGGAATGGTGCAGACGCACCAGTCGGCATGCGCGGTCTGGGCGGCGCCACCCTTTTTGGAATCGACATAGGTTGCCGTGACGCCCTTGGCGTCCTGTTTGATGTCGATCACCTTGCAATTGTATTTGATCAGGTTGCCCAGCGAGCGGCCAAAGGCTTTGCCGATCATGCCCATGCCGCCGGTGGCCTGGAACAGGGGCGTCTGGAATTCATAGATTTTCCCGGCGATCACCGAGAACCACATGCCCGAGCCGAACAATTCCTTCATCGGCAGAGGATCGGAATCGACCGGCACGGGCGAGAGGCCACCGCCCGGCTCGACATCGTAGCCGCGCATGTTGCTGACGGATTCACTCTTTTTATATTCGTAATTCTTGTCCAACGCGCCCCAGAAGCGGAGTATCTGCAACAGGCCGTCCTTCTCGTCCTTGGAGATGGGGCCGTCGAGTTTGTCCTGGGCCGTGGCCTTGGCGAGCAGCTCGCCAATGTAGCCGTCGAAATCCGCGGCGATCTGGCGATAACGCTGCGGCTTGCCGTTGAACGCCTTGGTCGAATGGACATAGGCGTTGTAGTTGACCATCACAAAGGAATCGAGCGGCACGTTCAACTGCTTGCAGTAATAAAGCAGGCCGCGATGGTGATAGGGGATGCGCCAGGGGCCGGGATTGAAATAAAGCCCCTTGTCGAACTCGATATGCTGGGTGGCGCCGCCCATTTCGGTGTAGCTGTCGCCGCCATAAAGCGACCAGTTCCGTCCGCCGGGCCGGTCGTTATATTCCAGCATCTGCACCTTGTAGCCGGCCTTGCGCAATTCATAGGCCGCGGTCATGCCTGAAAGCCCCGCGCCCAGCACCAGAACCGAGGCGCCCTTGACGTCGCCGGACAATTTGATGGGGCCGTCGAAATCCGAGGTCCCGGCATAACCCATCGCCACCATCATGTCGTACATGACGGCACTTCCCGCGGTGGTGCCGATCAGCTTCAACAGCGAGCGGCGCGTCACCGCATGCGGGTCTTGATCCATGTGCTCCACGATTCTCTCCCCCTGGTGCGGGGAGATACTAAGCCCGAGGGGGTGTTCTTCGGAACGAGGAAGCTGCGGCGCTTTCACGCAAGGTCAAAGAAGTAGCTTTTGGTCATTGAAATTTGTCACATAATATCAACAGCTTATATAAGATTTGCCCGTAAATAAAAAACCTTGTCCCCTTGTTCTGGAACAGCGCGGCGCAATGTTAAAATTGTTGTCTTTACAGCTTTGTCATTCGCGACGAAATTGCAGCCCGCGACGCATACACGCGTCTTGAGGCGTGAACGCGAAAATCGAAAAACGCGAAGTCTGATTCTTTCCAAGGGGGATTCATGTCAAACGGCAAAACGAAATATCTGTTGGGCGCGGGTCTGATGGCCGTGCTGCTGGCCGGATCGGCGGCCGCCCAAACCGGCGGCCAGAATGTCGATTGGCCCGTCTATATGGGCAACATCGATGGCAGCCGTTTCAAGCCCCTGGACCAGATCAACGCGTCGAACTTCTCCAACCTGGAAGTGGCCTGGCGCTTCAAGACCGACAACATCGGCAATCGGCCCGAGTTCAAGCTGGAAGGCACCCCGATTGAAGTGAATGGCGTGGTCTATGCCACCGCCGGCTCGCGGCGCGGTGTGGTCGCGCTGGACGCGGTGACCGGCGAACTCCTCTGGGTCCATGGCGAGAAGGAGGGCGCGCGCGGCGCCGCCGCGCCCCGGCAATTGTCCGGCCGCGGTCCGGTCTATTGGGGCGACGGCAAGGACGCGCGCATCCTTTATGTCACGCCGGGCTATCAATTGATCTGCCTGGATGCCAAGACCGGCCAGCGCGTGGCCAGCTTCGGCAACGATGGCGCGGTGGATCTCAAAGCCGATGACGATCAGAAGATCGAGCCCGATCTCACCACGGGCGAAATCGGCTGGCAGTCGGCGCCCACCGTGGTTGGCGACGAGGTTTTGGTCGGCTCGGCTTTCCGCGAAGGCTTCACGCCAACCAGCTACAAGAACAACAAGGGTTCGGCGCGCGCTTTCGACGTGCGCACCGGCAAGAAGCTTTGGGAATTCCACACCATTCCGCAGAAAGGCGAGCCCGGCGCGGAAACCTGGCTGGACAATTCCAATACCTATACCGGCAACACGGGCGTGTGGACCGAGATGACCGCCGACCCGGTGGCGGGCCTCGCCTATATTCCCGTCGAGCAGCCGACGTCGGACTTCTATGGCGGCAAGCGTCCCGGCAACGGCCTTTACGGCGACAGTCTGGTCGCGCTGGACCTCAAGACCGGCAAGATCAAATGGTACTTCCAGCTCATCCATCACGAGATCTGGGATTTTGACATGTCGTCCCCGCCGCTGCTGATGGACATCAATGTGGGCGGCAAGCCGATCAAGGCGGTGGCCACCCCCACCAAGATGGGGATGCTCTATGTCTTCGACCGCATCACCGGCAAACCGGTCTGGCCGATCCCGGAGCGTAAAGTTGAGAAGGGCAATGTGCCGGGCGAATGGTATGCACCCACCCAACCCATTCCCACCAAGCCCGCGCCTTATACGAGGACCGGCGTCACCACCGATGAATTGATCGACTTCACGCCCGCGATGCGCGCCCAGGCGCTGGAGGCGATCAAGAAATACAAGATCGGTCCCATCTACACGCCGCCGGTTGTCTCCAACCCCGATGGTCCCATCGCCACCATCATGGTGGGCGCGGCCAATGGCGGCACCAACTGGCCGGGTGGCTCCTTCAATCCCGAGAACCACACTGTCTATGTTTACGGCTGCAATGATTGCATGTCATTGACCGGGCTGGTGCCGCCTCCTCCGGGCATGACCGATTTGCCTTATGTCGAGGGCCTGGCCGGCCAGCGCGTGGTGATGATCAATGCGGCCGGCGCGGATGCCGGCGCGGATGCGGCGCCGGCAGCCAAGCGGCCGGCACGTCCTGCCGGTGGCGGTGGCGGCGGCGGATTCCGCACCGTCTCCGTCCAGGGTCTGCCGCTGCTCAAGCCGCCTTATGCCACCATCAGCGCCATCAACCTGGATAAGGGCGACATCGTCTGGCAAGTGGCGCACGGCGATACGCCCGACGCCATCCGCAACAATCCGGCGCTCAAAGGCATCAATGTGCCCCGGACCGGCCAGGCGGGTTTCAACATCGGCACCTTGGTGACCAAGTCTCTGGTGATCGCCGGCGATGGCCAGATCACCACCACGCCGGATCACCCGCGCGGCGCGCCGCTGCGCGCCTACGACCAGGCCACCGGCAAGGAAGTGGGCAATGTGCTGATGCCGGCCGGACAGTCGGGCTCACCCATGACCTATATGGTCAACGGCAAGCAATACATCATCGTCGCGGTGTCGGGCGGCGATT
>Ga0134128_10002375_pt1 | contig 23420 bp, 25 predicted proteins | sample KB31754_FD_96462 | JGI IMG/M metagenome (GOLD analysis project Ga0134128, IMG submission 96462) | Terrestrial soil microbial communities with excess Nitrogen fertilizer from Kellogg Biological Station, Michigan, USA - KB3-175-4 | ecosystem: Environmental > Terrestrial > Soil > Unclassified ... | reverse complement strand
CCTCTACTCTTAAAAATCGTTGCAGATTTTGCATCCGCTCACGCATTTCTTTCAGGTTTTCCTGCGTCATATAGGCTGCAAATTTACGATGTTTGAGGTCTTTAATCTATATGCTCATTTTTATAATGAGATAATTAAAGATTATGTTAATCGGGCAGTACTTCTTCCTTTACTTTAAAAGTGAAGTTCCTTTGAGAGACATAACTGAATACTGCAACAACTGCGTTTGTAAGAACATTAGATGGAGTAGGGTAGAAATGACACAATTCGACAAATATTTTCAAAAAAACATAGTTAAGCAGAATGCACATACCGACCAACAAAGCATAACGAAAGATCTGGACTCTTCCATGCAAATTAGATTCGGGGAAAACGATATATTTTGACAAAGCAAACCCAAGAGGGAAGCTAATAGCAAATGCCATTATAAATGCGGCTATATATGGATGTATTAATAATCCGCCGATATTTATTGCCTGGTCGTGCAATATATAATGCAGACTTATAAAATACAGAAAAATGTTAAGTAATGTATTAGAACCTCCACATGCAAGATAGCGGAAGGTTTGCAACCCTATCAGTTTTGAGAAAGGTTTATAAAAAAAATCAATGATTCCTAAGACGATATGTCGAATCCTTGCTAACAATTTTTGTATAATTACGGCGCAAAACTAATTATATTATTTTAACTTACTGCTAAGGTTTACTTATAATATTTACCACTGCAACTTATTCATTCTTTTAAAGAAATCCTTCTCTTTTTCCCCACAAGTTATTAATAATTGAGATAATTCATCATATGAAACCAGGTCAGTCTTGCGATCTTTCATCAATCTTGCAGCGTGATAGGCGAAATTACGCCAGTCATCTCCGATTTTGGTAAGTTCTTCAGAATAGACCTGTAAATCATCCCGTTTCAAAAGCTGTGCTGCTTCTTGCAGGAAAGCAGCATATAGATATCTAAATCCGGCTCCCCCGGTACCTATCTCTTCCTGCATACGAATGATATTACCAAGATATAAAGAGGCTTTACGTGGAGTCAGTTTTGCTGGATACTGCTTTATTTTCTTTGCAAGAAAGAAAATAGCCTTATTTCCAAACCATGGGACGGGCGGGGATAGCATCATAAAACATGTTTGCTTAATGCCCTGTTGTACCGCCTTGGCAAAGTCCACTGTTGCAGGTACTTCTTTTACATAATACATATAGCCCTTGGGTTCGGGTGTACCTTTGGCAAAACGAGCCTTTGCGAGGTCTTCGGGTGCTATCGTTGAAACATTTTCCATAACCGGGTCGCTAACCAGGTAGTTCCCATTTTCCTTTCCATAAACAACGAGATTATGGGCATTAAAATGGAATCTAAAAGCTTCCGGTAAATATGGGAGGTAAAAAACACTACTTAACATGCCTACCGGAGTGTTAGTTATTAGTGTTTCATCCAGCGCCAGCATTGCTTTTTCGGGTGTGCGGAAATTTTCTGTATGAATATTAACGCCCAACCGCTGTGTAACGCGCTTAAAAATGGCCCCTGGCCATGTACGAAAAGTTGATCCAGGAGTGCCGCTAACCTTTAAGAATGGCAAGTGTCCGAAAAAAAGACCAGCGCCTATACCAAATGCCATTGGTTCGGTGATTGGAATGCCATAATGCTGCAAAAGATTTGCAGTAACACCACTTTCGCAATGTGCGTGCTGATGGTGTATAAAATTATTTGGTGCTGTATGTTGCTGCTGAGTATTATTTATCTTTTCCAAAGCTGTTTAGTTCATCTACTGTAATATTAAACACTTTGGCGTATGCTTGTAGCAGCGTAGGATCCATTTTTTCAAAAACAGCAGGTTTCATATGTCTGCGTACCTGCCATTTCCATTTGCCGATATATTTTGCAAGCAAAGGTAAATCCATTAGGTTTTTTTGCATGAAGTAAGCAATGGGGCTTAATTCACCACTGCGAACTTTGGCCTCGGTTTCTGAAAGCGCCTCATCCACCGCATCCCAGGCCTGCTTTAACGCTGTATTTTCAGCATCCCAGCCGGCAGAGTTTACACCTGTATATTTACCTTCGCTATCTACTGCGTACACCAACTTCCGCAATTTATCTCCTTCTTTGAAATCTTTGGGATCCTGCGGCACTTCATTGATTTTCATACATGCAATCGCTTTGGCGAAAATTAAAATTAATATAAAATGCCGATTATTATCATAATTGTGAATATTATGCACCTATAGCCAAATACATTACTACAGGAAAATGATCGCTATACCCATTGATCCAATGAGTGCCGATAAATGATCTGTGCGGATAACCTTCAGAACGCTTATAGTGATCTATTAAAAAATCAGGTTTAAAGATTTCCGCTTTATCAAAATGCAGATTGTTTGGTTTGATTGTTAAAAAAGCTCCGGATATCATGATTTGATCAAAGAGGTCCCATTGGTGTTTATATTCCAACGTGCCAATACCACTTGTATAAATATTCAACCATGGATTATATAACTCGGTATCGTTTACATTCTGTTTATCTCCCTTTGCACCTAAAATATAAGTTACGCTTGAATCGGTAGGATTGTCATTCAAATCACCCATTATAATAATTTTTGCATTCACATTGCGGCTAAATATGTTCTTTATGTAATTTCTATCAACGCTTGCAGCAATTTCACGTTTTTGTTCACTTTCTTCTTCTCCTCCCAGTCTTGATGGCCAGTGATTGACAAACACGTGAACAGTATCACTACCTAATACGCCAAATACATGTAAGACATCACGCGTGCTAAAACTATCGCCTGCTTTCTGTAAACTAACATGTAATGGCTCTGCATTTAATACATGAAAATAAGACGGATCGTATAGCAAAGCAACATTAATCCCGCGTCTGTCAGGTCCATTAAACCAAACATATTGATAATGGTTCCCGGCAATTTCAGGTTGCTTTGTTAAGTCATTTAAAACCTGATCATTTTCTACCTCAGACAACCCCATGATCGCCAGGTTACTAACGTCATTTTTCCCTATCTGCTGTATTACTGTAGCTATATTATGAAGCTTTTGATGATAGATCCTATCTGTATAATGGTATTTGCCTTCAGGGGTAAAGTCTTCGTCGTTTTTTCCATCCTCATGCTTATTATCAAAGAAATTTTCACAGTTATAAAAAGCTACAGTCATTTCCTTTTTATCATTTTTTTGCCCGCAGCTTGTGATGCATATAAATGTGCCCAGGATATAGAGCAAGTATAATTTTTTTACCATTATCAATTTTATCAATTAGATAACAAAGAAATAAAAAGTAGCTGAATCATTTTATACATTAAACTTGCCAAAAATCATGTACAATGTCATTAGGGAAATCTATAGCTACCGAGCTTCAATATGAAGCTGCAAAAACCCGGAAATTATTAGAACGTGTACCGTTTGATAATCCTGAATGGGCGCCACATGAAAAAAGTATGCATTTAGGTAGATTGGCAACCCATATAGCAGAGCTATATGTATGGATACCAAGGGCGATAACAGCAGATGAATTCGATTTTGTCAGTACGGCGGGAAAGAAGCCACATGTGGCGGCTAATACTGAAGAGCTATTATCTATTCACGGCGATAAAGTAGCAAAAGCTGTTGATCTACTAGAAAACGTGACCGATGAAGAGCTAAATAAGCCATGGCGCCTACTTCGCGCAGGACAATTACTTTGGGAGAAACCTAAAAAGGATGTTATCAGAGATTTTTCACTAAACCATCTTATACATCATCGCGGGCAACTTTCGGTATACTTACGATTGAATGAGGTTCCTGTAGTGGGTATGTATGGGCCATCGGCTGATGAAAAATAATTTTTATCGCAAATAACAATAAGCGGCTTTATAGGCCGCTTCCGTTTTTTAGCTTGTCTATATTTTGCTGTATTAACTTTTTTTCGGTTGTGGATACGCATAAATTCAATGCCTTTTCATAATGAGCTAAGGCAGTTTGTGTCTGCTGCATTTCTGAATATAATTCTCCAAGAATTGCATGTAACAGATAATATTGCTGCAGATAGCCTATGCCGGGAATCTCTTTTATACTTTCCAGTGCTTTGGCAGGGCCTTCTAATTCTTTTATGGCTATTGCTCTATTGAGTAGTATAACGGGACTGGGTACCAACTGTATCAGCAAATTGTAATAGTCCATTATTGCTTTCCAGTCAGTATCTTCATATTTAGCAGCTTTGCAATGCTCATAAGCAATGGCAGCTTCAAGGTGATATCTACTTATTTTGACTCCATGAGAAGCCCTATCAAGGTAAAATATTCCCATTTCTATCATTTCCTTATCCCATAACGAACGATTTTGCTGTTTCATCAGCAATAGTTCTCCATTCTCATTTACACGGCCAGAAAAGCGGGACGCGTGAAAATAAAGTAAAGCAAGTAATGCGTCTGTGGGAGGAGTGTTTGTTGCAGGGTGAGCTGTTAATAAAGTGCATAATCGTATACAATCGGCTGCCAGATCTTCTCTTACCAGTGAGTCGTGATAAGATGAGCTATATGCTTCATTGAATAGCAGATATATTGTTTCCAATACATTGTCCAGTCTTTTTTGCAGTGATTGGCCGGTTGGAATTTCGAGAGAGATATTGTTTTCCCTAAATGCCTGGCGCGCACGGTAAAGCCGTTTTTCAATGGTATCGGCAGACGTAATAAATGCTTTTGCAATTTGAGCAACAGTAAAGCCACTTAATGTTTTTAATATTAATGCAATCTGACTTTCTCCACTAATAGAAGGATGACAACACGCAAACATCATGCGCAATTGATCATCCCGAACTTCTTCATCTTTAAAGCAATCATTAAGAGTTATTGCGGTAGTATATTCAGAATTGAGCAGCGAGGAAATATCTGAGGCAAAGGTTTGTTCGCGTCTGTATTTTCTTATAATATCAATGGCTTTATTTTTTGCGGCTCTGAACAGCCATGCAGGAGGGTTGTCAGGAATGCCTTTACCACTCCAGTTTTCCAGCGCTTTTATGAGTACATCCTGCACCACATCCTCTGCCATTGCGAGGTTGTGTGCACCAAAAATACGTGTAAGAACAGATACAAGTTTGCCCGATTCTGTTCGCGTTAGATCTGCGACTAACTTTTGAACATCCATTTTTTGCGGATGTATAGAATCAGGGTGAGACATAAAATTTCATTTGTAAATGAAAAGCCCGCTTTAAAGCGCGGGCTTTCAGCTAGAATATTTTACATATCCATGTTGCCTATTTCCCGAACTTCGATAATTCCGTCAAGTTCAAATATAGGGCAGCCCTTAGATAATGTAGTAGCTTCATTATAATCAGCCGCTTTTATAAGCAAATAGCCGCTAACTACTTCTTTACTCTCTGCGAATGGGCCATCTGTAATTTTTGTGCCCTTATTTGTCATTACTTTTCCATCTCCAGTCAATGGCTGGCCTCCTGAAAGTTTTCCATCCTGGGCAAGTTTGCCCATCCACTGTTTCCAGCTTTCCATGTGTTTAGCCATTACTTCTTGTGCTTGAGGAGTATTGCCACCTCTGAGTAATAATAAGTACTCTTTCATAATTGTTTTGTTTTAAGTTAATAAATAAAAATGTATTTTATATGGGATTGTTGGAAACTATCTGTAACTCATTGCCGGGTAACCAAGGTGTTTACGTAAAATACCTAACTGGCCAATATGATAAGCTTCGTGATCCAGCAGAAAAGTTATCATCCCTTTTACTGTCTGGTCGTTAACGGGGATGGGTTGAGGCAAAGGGGTGTTTAGTACATCATTAGTTATGCCAGCTAAGCGTGGTCTGATAAGAATGGATATTTTATCCCATTCCTTTTGAATGTCGTCAGGGTGGGGGTACACCTGATTTTCGTCCAACCCCTTACGATCAGCAAACAATGTAGCATATTTTTCAGGTTCATTAATGCCCAACATGTTAGCAAATGAATGACGGCTGGATACAAGATGACCAGCTATCCAATTCATGTGATTTGTCTCTTTATTCAGTCGTTTTGAAGAGTGGTTAATGTTCACACCGTCGAGTGTATTTTTAAATAGGCGGTTATGAAGATCAAATGTGTTGATAAAAATGCTGTTTTCCATTATCAATTTTATATAATGACGCAATAGTCTTTAAAAACCGGACAACGGGGAGGAATCTTTTTAAAATGGTTAATGGTATTAGGTAATATACGTTTCGTAAATTAGGGGGGCTATGAAAATGGGTTTATGAGAAAAGAGAAATTATTAGAGATATTAGAAAAGGATGTTGACAAACTTGCTGACTTGAGCAAGGCAGTATCCCCAACATTTGATGAAGAGTATATTCATAAATTAAGAACACAAACCAAGAGATTCCGTGCATTACTGCGGCTTATAACAACAGATGAACAACAACCTGATGTAAAGCTCTCTAAACAATATAAAGACCTATATCATATAGCCGGTAACATACGTGACGCCCAACTTATGCGGCAAAGAATAGATAAATGGAAAGTAAGGCTACCAACTTATTTAGATAAATTGCATGGTAATATTGATTTGCAGAAACATTTTTGGGAGAAGCATTATGATAAAGAAATATTGAAAAAGCTGAAGGATAAAATAACAGATCATAAATTTCAGACGCTTAACAAAGAAACATTCAAAAAGTTTTTCAATAGGAAACTTAAAAATATTTGCGAAGTAGTACAATACCAACCCAATAATGAGCAAATACATGAATATCGTAAAGAAGTGAAGGATATGATGTACAATATGAAGTTTGCTGAAAATGACTGGCAGGAAGCCTATGGCATGTTAAAGCATTTTCCTTCAAAAGAATTAAATGAATTGTCTGATGTGCTTGGTGCATATAACGATGACCGCATTATGCTTGATAAAATAACTCACTTTTCGTCTATTGACATGGATGAAGATGAAAGAGATGCAGTAAAAGATGTTACAAAAGAGGGATTAGAGTTTCTTGAAGATAGGAAAGGTGTTGTTTTGGAACGATTGAAGAAATTTGCACTATCAGCTCCGCAATTATAATTAATGTTTCTCACGTAGCGACTGCTTTTGTGCTGGTGTTAATGACTGTTTCCATGAATTGTCATATTGCTTAAAATGGTTACTGCTGGTTAGCTGATTCGCGTTTATTTTCCCATCCATGTATTTAGCCAAAAGTTTGAAAGCGGGTCTATTTTCCTTTTGTAGAATAAGAAGTGTAGCATTGGCTGCTGCCTTTACGGCTATAGGTACGCCTCCGCCCAACTCTGCCCAATGCCCGCTGATTATAAGATTAGAAACAGGTGTTTTGTAATGTGCTACTTTGTTTTGCATATTTTCTCTGCCCGGTTTAGTGCCCATCATTGTTCCATCTTTGTTTCCTGTGTATCGCCAATGAGTAACAGGAGTTGCAACATCATAAAAGAGTATGTGAGAATGCAGTCCCGGCGCTAATTTTTCTTCAACTCTTCTTATTAACACCTCAGCTATTTCCCGCTTTAAATTTTTGTATTCTTCACCTCTTTTAAAATTTCCACTTTCATCTTTTTCTGTCATCCAGTGTTCACGATAGTTCATATATGCCGGTATAAACAGGACAAGCGTTCCCTGGCCTTCGGGAGCGAGGGTGCTATCCCGAAAAGAAGGAGCAAGAATAGTTATTTCGCTTTTTTCTGGGTCCCCGCTACTATGCTCATTTCTTGGTACATTTTCGTTTGCTAAATGAACCAGCTCTTCATTGAAGCCAAGCTGATCAACAGGACAATCCAATGCAATAGAAACAGTAACTGACGAGCTATATAGAATGGCTTTGCGAAGTTTGTTTTTTAATTTGTCGGAAATAACGTCACCAGGAAGCATTTTTTCGTAAACTGTTTCTATATCACAAGCAGCTATTACGTATTTGCTTGCTACAGAATATTCACTACCTCTATGCTCGAAAGATACACCAGTACATTTGTTGTGATCCAACAATATCTTGTTCACTTTGCATTTATAGTAAATCGGGTTTTGATAATAGGATACGATGTAAGAAAGCCATTCGGGTATCGCTTGCCCACCACCTTGTGGAGGATTTTGATAATCGCCATAATAGGCCCACCCTATAGGTACAAGACAGGATAAAAGTTCAGTGTCTGAGCAGAAGATTTTGTGCAAACGCTTGTCTTTAAAAAAGCGATTTAGCCCTTTTTTAATTCCTTTTTCACCATCATATCTTATATATGGTATAAAAGGAATTGCAAATTTTAATAAGTGCAGTTTATTTTTTACACTTTCAAAAAATGACATTGTTTCCTCAGAGCGAAAAATATCACTAAAGTGTTCAAATGAGTTGCCCAATCTTTTGGCAGCTCTAAAAAAACGTTCTATTCCTTTTTTTTCGTGAGGAAATTCGCTGATCAGTTGCTGCTTTAACTTATCAGGATCATTGGTGAGTAAGTAATCAAAAGTATCTCCTTTATATTTTCTAATACGCGTTTGAGGAATTGCTATTGGGTGATCTGAACCGAGTATGTCGAATATTTTGCTTGCCATACCTCCCGGAGCACATTGATTCAACCAGTGTATAGCCGTATCGAAAATGAAATTTTTTCTTCTAAAGCCCGCAAGATAGCCGCCCGCATGATCTGCCATTTCGAGTACACAAACAGAAAACCCAGCTTTGCCTAAAAGAGCTGCTGTGGTAAGACCACCTACACCTGCACCGATGACTAATACATCATAAGACGGTTTGAGCTCTAATTTTTGCATAAACACATACCAACTTACATAAAGATGGGATTTTATTTAAAAATATAAAAGATGTGCTAAAAGCCCAATGCTGTCGACCTTAATAAATATTTACCCAAAACATCAAATTCGATGTTTACAATGCTGTCTTTGTCTATTGTGCTAAAATTTGTATGCTCGAATGTATATGGTATAATAGTAGCGGTAAACTCGTTTCTCCCGACATTAAAAACGGTGAGGCTTACACCGTTAATACATATTGAACCCTTTTCTATCACAAGTGAAGCATATTGTTCGGGAAATTTAAAGCGAAATAGCCAACTGCCTTCCAACGTTTGTCTTTCAAGGCAGGCTGCTGTTGAATCTGTATGCCCTTGTACAAAATGTCCGTCAAGCCTGTCTCCCACCTTTAATGAGCGCTCAATATTTATTATGTCGCCCTCTTTCCACCTATTTAAATTGCTCTTCGCTAATGTTTCGGCTACTGCAGTTACGCGATACCTGTCGCCGTTTAATTCCACAACTGTAAGGCAAACGCCATTGTGTGCAACCGATTGATCAATTTTTAACTCGCTGGTTATATTGCTGGCAATCCAAAAATCGACATTTGACCCATTGGGAATAACTTTTTTTACTATGCCTGTAGTTTCAATTATGCCTGTGAACATGAATGATTTATTCTTTTATTGCTGATCCTAAGTGATAAGTAACCCCGGCAGTACCATTTACTGTAAGGTTGAAATGGTAAAGGCTGCTATCTATGGGGTCTATTGTGATAGACCCGTTAACCGTATCGGTCGCATCGCAAAATGATTGTCCGAACCCTCCGACAACCGTATCGAGGGTTGCTTTTATTGTATTATCTACTGTAAAATGAAACGAATCTACAAAATTGCAAAAGCCGGTTGCCGCGATATTTGTTTTAGAAAGGGCTGAAAATAAAAGGGTATCCACCTTAGAGTATGAAAATGTATTGTCGCTTAAATAAATGGAATCAGTGTAGATAAACCTACCCCTATAAAAATCTGTAGGGTAGTAGCATATACTGTCGTCAGGCCTGCCGGGGAAACCCCAGTTATAATTTACAGCTGATGGATCATTGCAATAAGGGTTAGTTAACCTTGGGTCAGTGTATCCTTTAGGGTCATGCCATTTCTGGCAAGAATAGAATAAAAAGCCTGAAAGAAATATTAATAAAATAACTATTAAGACGGGATAGCGCATAATCAATATGGTATGTAAATTACAAACGTAATTATTGTCTCAAAATTATTTGATTTGGTGGGTTTGTATCGTTAAAAGTTTGGACTAATAAGAAAAATTCTTACCTTTGCTGTCCCAATACTAAAAGGGGGTATAAAAATATGCTGATAATTGATTCTAAAGATTGCGAAAACATTGATAAAGCGCTGAAAAAGTATAAGAAGAAATACGAAAAAGCACGCATTCTCAATCAGTTGCGTGATCGTCAGTCTTTCACCAAACCATCCATAAGACGTCGTGGTGAAGTGTTGAAAGCTGTATATCGTCAACAGCTTGCTGCAGGCAAATTTGAGGAATAATACTTTTAACAGTATTATTTGAAAATATACTTGTGCCTGGTAATGTAAATGTGTACATTTATGTTACCAGGCATTTATGTTTGAGCAATGGGAGATCGATTTTAGGCAATATTTGCGCTTTGAGAAAAGATATTCTCAACATACCCAAATAGCATATCAACAGGATATAGAACAATTCCGTCAATTCGCTCTGGAACAATTTGATCTACAAGAGCCAAATAAAATAACACATTTTCATATACGTAGCTGGTTAGCCACACTTAAGGACGATGCTCAGGTCGCCCGTACTGTGAACCGTAAATTATCCAGTTTAAATTCATTTTTTAAATATTTACTCAAAAAACAACTGGTAGAAAGAAATCCGGTAAGCCAGCTTCATGCTCAGCGCTTACCTGAACGTCTTCCTGCTTATCTGAAGGAAAAGGAAACAGAATTCCTATTGGAAGAATTGCAATATGATGAAGGTTTTAAAGGATTTACAGACCGGATGATATGTGAGCTCTTGTACCAGACAGGAATGCGTAGAAATGAGTTGCAACAACTGAAAGAAACTGATATAGAATGGAGCCTGAAGCAAATAAGGATACTTGGAAAAGGCAACAAAGAACGGTTAGTACCTGTAAGCATTGCATTGTTGGAAACGATAAAAGATTATATAGACGAAAAAACAAAACTTGAAAATTATAGCAGGGATCATTTACTTGTTCTTAGTACAGGTGCACCCTTATATGCAGGTTATATATATAGAACGGTAAAAAAGTACCTGAGTAACATTACAACGCTGCAAAAGAAAAGCCCCCATGTATTGCGGCATACTTTTGCTACGCATTTATTGAATAATGGGGCTAATATCCAGGCTATAAAAGATCTGCTTGGTCATAGCAGCCTTGCGGCAACCCAGGTTTATACGCATAACAATATTGAAAAGTTGAAGGAGATTCATAAGTTGAATCATCCTCGAGGATAATATATTTTTTAACTTTTAAAAAGTTTTAACTATGAATGTGCAAATTCAAACTGTGCACTTTGATGCAGACAGCAAACTGATGGAACATATAAACAGCAAGGTTGAAAAGCTTAAGACATTTCACGACCGTATAATAGGCGTGGAGGTTTATTTACGATTGGATGGCGTAGTGCATCAAATCAAGGATAAGATCGCTGAAATAAAAGTATATGTTCCCAAGCATTCATATTTTGTGAAGCATCAGAGCAAAACATTTGAAGAATCATTTGATCTGGCCTTTGATTCCATGGTTAACCAGGTAAAACGTCATAAAGAAAGAATGCCGGTATAATACCAACTAAATAAGAATTTAATCCGGTCTTAATAAAAGACCGGATTTTTTTTGCATGCTATTGTAATAAACTATTCAAAAGCATATCTTGCGTTAACAATAATTTCTAATTTTATTAATCATGCCACAACGTTGGACAAATCTTTTAATGGCTTTAGGTGTAGTAGTGTTCTTTACTGCTTGCCAAAAATCTAATTATAGCTCAGATCAGCCGTTATCTCCATCATACTCTTCATCTGTGTTTATCAGCAGTGATAATGATATTGTGTATGCTTTTGATCCGCAAAACGGACAAGAACATTGGCACAGCAGCGTTAGCAATAACGTAAATGCTACCCCAATATTGATAGGTAACAATCTTTTTGTACCAACATTATATGGCAACATTTATATATTCGATAAGAATACAGGTAAAACAGTTAAGCAGATCAGTATCAATTCACAGATCATAGCGAGTCCTATTTCCAGCGGCAATATGATTTATGTAGCCGGTGTTAACGATACACTTTATGCACTTGATATTAATACTTATGCTGTAAAATGGAAATTTGCTACAGGAGGCCAGATAATATCTTCTCCTACCATATACAATGGTAACGTGATTTTTGGTAGCTATGATGGCAAGGTATATTCAGTAAACCAAACTGATGGATCTATTATATGGAGTTATAATGCAGGTACCAGCAATTATTTTAAATCATCACCTATTGTGAGTGGTGGTAATGTATATATTGGTTGCTATGATTCTAATCTGTATACACTCAACGCTGTGAGTGGTACATTAAAATGGAAATACCATACACGTGCAGCTATTGAGAGCTCGCCTATTGTTTATGGTGGTAATGTTATTTTCGGCAGTGATGATACCTATTTGTATTGTGTAGATACTGCTACAGGTATAGCGCGCTGGGTATCCCGTACCTACGATCGTATAGTTTCTTCACCTACAGCCAGCGACCAGGTGATTTTTACAGCCAGCTACGACGATACGTTGTATGCATTTAATATCCTGGATGGATCTGTAAAATGGAAGTTTGCAACAGGCGGAGCAATAAAGTCTTCCCCATTAGTTTACAATGGCCGTGTTTACTTTGGTAGTTACGATAAATCGTTTTATGTTGTAGATACAGCAAGTGGTAATTTAATATGGAAAAACAAGCTGAATAACATTATAGAATGTTCTCCAATTGTTGGAGAGACCACAGGAAGTAATTTTTATCCTACCATCAGCGGATATAAAAAGTAAGATATTAAATGATCAATAAAAAGCCCTGGTTCGTGAGAACCAGGGCTTTTGTTTTAACAATATGGTTAATTATGCCTGAACCAATGTATCTAATACATTGTTCATATTGCGTACGGCATCTGCAGATTTATTAAATGATTCTTGTTCTTCTGTGTTCAGCTTATAATCTATAATTTTTTCCCAACCTGTTTTCCCAATTATAACAGGCACACCCATACAAATATCTTTCTGTCCATATTCACCCTCAAGGTATACACAACAAGGGAAAACTTTCTTTTGGTCGCGGACGATGCTTTCTACCAATGCAGCTCCTGCAGCACCCGGAGCATACCATGCAGAAGTGCCTAATAGTTTTGTAAGAGTGGCGCCACCAACCATCGTATCAGCTGCAATTTGTTTCAGTTGCTCCTGGCTGAGGAAGTTAGAAACGGGAAGGCCATTCAAAGATGCAAGGCGTGTTAATGGAATCATTGTTGTATCTCCATGACCGCCTATCACTGTTCCGTGCAGGTCGTTTGAAGAACAATTGAGGGCCAACTGCAAATAGCGCTTAAAACGGGCGCTATCTAATATCCCTCCCATACCAATGATGCGATTTTTAGGCAAGCCTGTGGCTTTCAATGCCAGGTATGTCATCGTATCCATTGGATTAGAAATAACAATAATTATAGCATTAGGTGAATGTTTCAGTAAGTTTTTACTAACATCTTCCACTATTCGCGCATTAGTGCCGATCAGCTCCTCACGGGTCATACCCGGTTTGCGAGGTATGCCGGAAGTGATAACTACTACATCTGAATTAGCAGTTTTGCTGTAATCATTGGTTACACCTATCACGCGTGTATCAAATTCAAGCAATGATGCAGTTTGCGAAATGTCGAGCGCTTTACCTTCGGCAAAGCCTTCTTTAATGTCTACGAGTACCAGCTCTTCTGCCAGTTCTTTGCGGGCTATATTATCGGCACAGGTTGCACCTACAGCGCCGGCACCCACTACGGTTACTTTCATTTATTTATTGCTTTTGAGTTAGAAATACGGGGCAAAGATAGTTTGAAAGTTCATTGTTTGAAAAAAGACAAATACCCGTTTAATAATTTTCTAATATTATTGTTAAAGCGGATAAAAAAATTACTTGTGCCAAAAGTTTGGTTCGCGATTTGATTAGTTTTGCATAACGTTAAATTGCTGCATATGAAAAAGCTGCTACTCGCAGTAGTCTTGGGCGTTTTATGCTTAAATGTATATGCCGACACTGTTGATACAACATTAACAGAAAAAAATATAAAGGATAAAATACTAAGTGATATACAGGAAAACCTGTCGATAAAAAATAAAGCGGTTGACTCTACAATTTCCAGATTAGACATTAAAGTAGGTAAGCTTGATAGCCTGATAAAAATTACAGGAAATCCTAAAGAAAGAGTAGATAAATTAATGGAACGTGTACAAGTGCTGGAAGATAAGCAGAAAGCACTTGAGCAGAATGAGTTGAACATTTACCAGGCAAATTACCAATCGGCGCTTATCAACCTCGCTTCAATGGATAGGGAAATTAAGCCATTGCTACTTTTCCATACTACAAGAGATTTTTTTAATACACTGACCGAAACAAGCAATCCCGTTAATTACGAAGGTTTTCAATCAGGTTTTGAAAAATTTAAGGTGTATGTAGATAAATATAAAGATCATGATGCTACGCTTGGCGCTGTTAGCGACATAATATCTTCTACCGGCAACATTTCTTTTGGTATACCATTAGTTGGCGCTTATTCTCAACTATTATTTTCCGGAATGGCTAAGTATGTGAATTCAATAGGCCATAAAAAGCGGGCATTAAAAAAAGAAGCTGAAAAAATGTTTGCGATTACTGCTAAGTTGAGTCAATTCACTACAGATAAAAATATGATAGAGCATGAGTGGGACGGCATAACGCAATCACTTTCCGAGATGGAGGTATATTATGATTCTGCATTAAACAGAAACCTTCGTATGGTAAATATTGATCGGGATGATTTTAATAATGAGTTTACGCGTCAAAGCGATGCAAATGCAAGATATTTATACCTTACCATATTGCGGGACAAAGCAGCAAAGTATGTGCTTGATATGAAAGGCAAAGATCCTAAGAACTGGAAAGAAAACATTTATTATCAGTTGATGGATGTGCAATCCTTAAAAATGAAATATGGCGATATTACATATAGAATCAGACAACATATTGACAAATACGATGTTCTTATATCCAAATACAAGGCAGACCCTCAAATAGGTGACCATGTAGCCAAACTGGAGGTGAAGCTTAACCAGCTAAAAGAAACTTTTGACAGTGCCTTTGAGCCATCGGAATATGTGCATACTGCTACACGTATGTATAAAGTAATGTAAAGTTCACTGATTAGCAAACCGAATACCTACCTTTGCATTTTCTAAGATAGCAGGGCAGACTTATGAGTAACTATCAGAGACATTTTAGCAAGTTGCTTGTCAGGTTGGATGAATTCCGCAGCAAATACATTAAACAACGTAATTACCTTATTGTCGTCAGCTTTATTGTTGGTGCATTGGCCGCGCTGGCATCTGTTGTTCTGAAGATATCCGTTCAATATGTGGAACATAAAGCAAGACAGCTAAATGACCTGATGCATGATAATTGGTTGACAGCCATTTTCCCATTGATAGGTGTTGGGATATCGTTAGTATTGCTACGTAGAATTTTCAAAGGCCGATTGACAAGAGGCGTTGGCTTTATCGTAGATAGCATTTATACTAATAAGGCAAAGCTTGGGAAACAGCATATATTCGGGCACATGCTCACCAGTGCTTTTACAGTTGCCCTGGGTGGTTCTGTGGGTTTGGAAGCACCTATTGTTGCAACGGGGGCAGCTATTGGCTCCAATACAGCCCGGGATCTCAGGCTATCCTATAAAGACACAACATTGTTACTGGCCTGTGGTACTGCAAGTGGCATAGCTGCAATTTTTAACAGCCCGATAGCAGGAATTGTTTTTGCACTTGAGGTGTTAATGCTTGATTTTAATATTCCCTTTTTTATACCCTTACTGATCTCTACGGCTACCGCTACCGTTATTTCACAAGTTTTGTATCCGGGTAAATTTGTTTATTTAGTTATTAATGGGTGGGATTTAAAGGCGATCCCTTTTTATATTTTATTAGGGACATTGTGTGGCTTTGTTTCTGTGTACACAACCTTCATAATTGAAAACCTGGAAGGCTATTTTGACAGAAAGAAGTTAACATGGAAAACCTGGCTGATGGGTGGCATACCTCTTTGTTTATTAATCTTTATGATGCCGGGATTGTATGGTGAAGGCTATTATCTTATTACAACGTTGCTTCATGGCAATTACAGTGATCTTACCGCTCATTCTTTCTTACATAGTGAAGGCGGCAAAACATGGGCTATAATAACTATGTCTATATTGTTGATAGGATTTAAGGCTATTAGCGCCTCCCTTACTACAGGTGCAGGTGGCAATGGAGGTATATTTGCACCTTCGCTTGTTATGGGAGGATTGGTTGGTTTTGTGTATGCGTTTACTATTAATAAGTCCGGATTGTATCATTTGAATACACCCAATTTTATTATTGCGGCAATGGCTGGGGTATTAGCAGGTGTGATGCATGCGCCTCTTACGGGCATTTTCCTATTAGCTGAGATAACCGGAGGCTATACTTTATTTGTTCCGTTAATGATTGTAACCGCGCTCTCTTATTTTATAACGCGCAAATATGTAAAACATTCTATTTATCACCGCTCATTAGTAAATAAGCACATACTTATCCCTGAATCCGAGGATGAGCCGGACCATTTCTAATTAAATGAATGTTTTTTGTTTAAAACATTCATTTCCTGTAATTTACAAGAAACGTTGAGCTTAATGGCCCTTAAAAATGTTGTATTACTAATATTTATTGCCATCACAAATACTACCTCCATTAACACTTTTTCTCAATCTTTCATTGGATTAAATAATACTGAAAATGTCATAACAGAAACGTTTAATAATCCTGCATTTGCAGTAAATGATGATGTGATGCAGATAAACTTAGCAGGCTTTGGCTTTCTTGCAGGGTCCAATGCTTATCTATTTAGAAGGAATGGCAAAATCGTTAGAAACTGGGTAGAAGGACAGGACTTTTTTAAAGATAATGATCCCGGTAATAAGGCCGTATGGATGAATATAGACATATTAGGGCCCGCAGTTTCATTTAAAGTAAAGAAAAAATACAATTTTGCTATCACTACCCGCAGTCGCTACTTCCTAAATGTTGACAATTTAAACCCGGATGTTTTTGGATTAATAGATGGCAAGCCGAAGAATCATCCTGATGCATACTCACTTAATAATTTCTCTTTAACAAGTCAGTTTTTTAGCGAGATCAATCTCATCTATTCAGGATATCTTTATCATTCAGAGGAACATAATTTGACAGGTGGCATAGGTGTGAAATATCTGATTGGAGCAGGCGCCGCGGGTGTTGGTACTCCTGACCTGAAATTTAATGTGTATGAAAATAATATGATGAATAATGTGCGCGGTGTTGTAAATTTTGCATTTACGCCTTACGCAAATAAATGGCTCAGTGAAGGCAATCCATTTGTAGCATTGCAAAATGGCCTTAATAATACGGGACTTGGATTGGATTTAGGATTACGCTATGAATATACCCCTTTGGAAGGAATGGTTGGCAAAAATAGCGGTTATCTATTCTGGATAGCCATTTCTATTACAGATATAGGCAGCATAAATTATACAGCATCGAGTACTACCGGCACTTATATAGCTAATGCAGATACTATAGACCTGAATAAGCTCAATAAATCAGCCAATACCACCTATGGCGATTACATTTATCAATACAAAAACGATAGTGTCTTCAAAATAAATAATGCTAAGAATAAATTTAAGGTTGGCTTACCTACAGCATTGCATATAAACGGTGATTTCAAATTGCTGGATATTTTATATTTCAATGCTAATATTCTACTAAATCTTCGCAAGCCGTCTACCGAAAATTTCGGAAGTCATTATATATCAACATTAGCATTTACTCCCAGGCTGCAATGGAAATATTTTGGCGTAGGTATGCCTTTCTCTTACAATGCCTATAAGGATGCCAATATTGGTATTGTTTTATATGCAGGGCCTTTTTATATAGGATCGAGCACATTAATCAGCTCTTTTGCTCAAAGCAATATTTATAATATAGATGCTTATGCCGGCTTGTCGTTTCGGATAAAAAGCAAAAACCACGATCTGTATGGCCGGGGTGAGTATTATGAGTGATACAAAGAAACTGACAGGTATTATTTACTTTCGCATAAATTTTTAATGAAGTCTTATGGATCGCGTTTACGATAATATACTGCAAGCAATAGGGAATACACCACTAATCCGTTTACATAAAGTAGTAGCAGATCTGCCTTGCCCCGTATATGCCAAAGTAGAAACTTTTAATCCCGGCAATTCGATCAAAGACCGGATGGCGTTAAAAATGCTGGAGGTAGCTGAGCAGGAAGGAAAAATAAAACCAGGTGGAACGATCATAGAAGGTACATCTGGGAATACAGGTATGGGGTTAGCACTTGCCGCAATAGTAAAAGGCTATAAATGCATTTTTACTACCACTGACAAGCAATCGAAAGAAAAAATTGACATATTAAAAGCCGTAGGAGCTGAAGTGATCGTGTGTCCTACCAACGTAGAACCAGAAGATCCACGTTCTTATTACCAGGTTGCCCGGCGTCTAAATCGCGAAATCCCGAATTCCTGGTATGTAAATCAGTATGATAATCTTGCTAACAGACAAGCAAATTATGAACAAACAGGCCCTGAAATTTGGGAACAGACAAAAGGAAAAGTGACACACCTGGTGGTAGCATCAGGAACAGGAGGCACTGTTGTAGGAACCGGGAAATACTTAAAAGAGAAAAATCCTAATGTACAGGTGTGGGCTATTGACACTTATGGTTCCTTATTGAAGAAATGGTTTGATACAGGGGAAATAGATATGAGTGAGGTGCATCCTTATATATCCGAAGGTTTCGGGGAAGACTTTGTGCCTCAAAACTATGACCATGATGCCATTGACCTGTTTGAGAAAGTAACTGATAAGGACGGAGCTGTAATGGCCCGTAGAATAACTAAGGAAGAAGGCATTTTTGTGGGGTATTCTGCAGGCTCAGTCATCGCAGGATTAAGACAACTAAAAGATAAACTAACAAAAGATGACTTTGTAGTAGTTATTTTTCACGATCATGGCAGCCGGTATGTGGGTAAGATATATAACGATGAATGGATGCTGGAACGAGGCTTCCTGGATATGAAAACCGTACGTGATCTGTTGGGGGGCTTAGGTACCCGCCGTCTTGTGACAATTGACGAAGACAGCAATGTGACAGACGCAATGGATCTGATGAAAAAATATGACATCGAACAAATACCTGTAATGAAAAACGGAGAGATTACAGCATCTGTTTCTCAAGCCGGATTATTTAAAAAGCTTATCGAAGAGCCTGCTGTTCGTGAGCAACTGGTTGCTGATATAGCAGAACACCAATTGCCTATTGTAGAAATGGATACGCCGGTAGAAAGACTAACGCATTTTATTAATAAAGATAACGGCGCAGTATTGACAAAAGATGAAAGCGGGCAATATCACATATTGACCAAATATGATATTCTCAACGCATTTTCTAAAGGATAGCTAATTGTGCGCGACTTTAAGGCATTCATAAAAGATATAACTCATAAACCCCCATATTTATTCCCATGGGTGGCTTTGTTTCATCTGGTAATGCTTTTCTATTCTATATGGAATTTCAGAACAGAGCCTTTCCCTTCATTAGGTTGGATACAACCATTATGGATGCTTGGATATACTGTATTCTGGTTTTTTGTTTGCGATATGCGCAAATGGGCGGCTTACGGCTATCTGGGGCTAACAATGCTGAACCTGATATTATATTTCAGTCTTAAAAACTCTCTTGATAGCGCATTGTATGTTAGCTCTTTGTTTCTTGTAGATGTATTTTTCAGTTTTTTTATTTTATTTTTTTTCAGGAGGTTTGAATGATGGGGAGACGCAACTTTATTGATATGCTTGGCAGGGAAATAACAATACAGTACCCTCCTAAAAGCATTGTTTCTATTGTGCCCTCCCAAACGGAACTATTGTATGACCTCAATCTGGAAAATGAAGTAACAGGGATCACTAAATTCTGTATTCATCCTGAAAGCTGGTTCAGGAACAAGACACTGGTAGGTGGTACCAAGCAATTGCATTTAGATAAGATACGGTCTTTAAACCCGGATATTATCATTGCTAACAAAGAAGAAAATGAAAAGGAACAGATCAAAGAGCTTGCAAATGAGTTTCCTGTTTGGATAAGTAATATACAAAGTGTGGCAGATGCACTGCAAATGGTCAGGGCTGTAGGTGTTTTGACAGATAAAGAAGAGCGTGCAAATAGCATTGCGACAGATATAGCAACGGGTTTTGAAGCGCTGCAAAAAGCTGCTCAACCCAAAAGAGTAGCATATCTTATTTGGCGCAATCCATGGATGTGTGCAGGCGGCGATACCTTTATTAATAACATAATAGATACAATAGGATGGACAAATGTATTGGCCAATAAAAACCGTTATCCGGAAATTGATATTTCAGAATTAAATACTTATGACCCTGATATAGTATTATTATCATCAGAGCCATATCCTTTTAAAGACAAGCATATTGCAGAGATAAAAGGCGCTTTGCCTGGGGTGGAGGTGATCTTAGTAGACGGTGAAATGTTTAGCTGGTACGGAAGCCGTTTATTAAAGGCATTGCCATATTTTAGCGAGCTACTAAATAGCTATATGTAAAATTATTTGTTGATTTTGTTTTTTAATTTGTTATTTACTTTATTATTTTTCGCAGATGTCTCGGAGCGCCAATAAAAAACTTACGCACAACGACTTAATGAATATCATTAAAGTGAGTTTTTGGGTATACATAATCTACGCGATCTTTTATGGAGTAGAATATATGAGATGCCAGAATAATAATTGTTTTCTGGATACTGACTACAATACTATGCTACTCTATATTGCAATTCTTAGCTACTTGTTTAATGTTGCGGCATTAGTTATTAGCTTTTTAAAAAAAGGTATGAAAAAAAGCAAGGGGCTGTTATTTTACCGGATAGCAGTAGCAATAGTGACAGTTATCATTATTGTTACAGCTATAATAGTTCAGGTTAGCTCAATTAATGCAGATACAATGGCTTCATAGAATTCTATGAATAATATACTTATTCCCGATTATCTTTAATCAATAATCTGAATAATTGCCGGTAAAAAAATACATACCCTTTTTTGTTACTTCTTTATTAATATTAATTGCATTATTGGTCATATACCCATATTACCAGTATTACATTGATCCTGATTCTACCAATTACTTAACAATTGCCCGCCGATACACTACTCATGACTATTATAGAGCTATAAACGGCGTATGGAGCCCGTGGAGTTGCTGGTTTACGGCATTATTGATGAGACGGGGAGCTGATCCTATATTATCGGCTGTTGTTATTAATACTTTGGGAGGATTGGGTTTTGTCTATATCACTAATTCATTCCTGGTTTATTTTAATATAGATTTGAAAATACGATGGTTGCTTAACCTGGCTCTATTGGTATTTATTCCTTATGCTATTTTTTGGCAGTTGTTTGATGATGTATGGCAGGCGTTCCTGCTGCTGTGTATCCTGAGGATCATGGTAAAAGATAACTATAGCAATAAACCGCTGTTATGGGTCGCGACCGGGATACTTGCAGCTCTTGCCTTCTTTGCCAAAGCATATTCTTTCCTGTTTTTCATGCTCAATATTGTATGCTGTGGCTTTCTCATAACCAAGGCCTGGCAAAAGGGAAACAGGACACAATGGATAAAAATATCTGTAATAGCTATCGGGACGATGATAATTTGCAGCCTGCCATGGATATACATGATCCATTTAAAGTATGGCCATTGGATGACTTCTACGGTTTTTAAGCTAAATCTGTCCTGGAACCTTGTAGGGCATCCATATTGGAAAGATGGTATTAAATATCTCGTACCGCCGATATATCCCAACTCTGTTTGCTATACCGAGGATCCATACCTGGTAAATGGAATAACCCCCTCGTTTTGGAATTCTTTTGCCCTATTCAAATTGCAGATAGTCCGGTTTGTGTATATGCTCCTTATTTTGGTGGGCTGCATGAATGAAATAACATGTTTTTTTATCGTTATTTATCTTTTGGCATTAGGCATATTAATATCGAAAAAGGTAAGACACTTATTCCCTCAAAAATTGATGATCGTGTGTCTTTCATTTTTACTGTTTCCAAGTGGATTGATATTTAAAAATGCAGAATCGCGCTATATATGGTATATGTTGCCGCTTAGTATGATCATTGGCGCGGTTGCTTTGCAGCAAATTTTCCATTATATTAATAATCGGTGGCTAAGTAACATTGTAATTTTTGTATTTGCATTGAGCTATATTGTAATTCCTGTTATGGACCTGAAAGTGATGTTCAAAGTGGGCCAAGATGACCATAAAATGGCTTTAGAGATAAAAAAGCTGCATATACATGGCTCTTTGACTTCTAATTCCGATCCCGGCTTACAAACCCAGCGGCTGTTACGAATGGCTTATTTTTCAGACAATTCATTTTATAGCATGCCTTCGACTGACGTTTCAAATAAGGACCTTCTTAGCGAAATGCGCCGTTATCATGTGAATTATTATTTTTATTTCTGTAAGCAAATAGATTGCAACAATTATTTGTTTACTGATGAGCATGGCCTTCCTTTCCCGGAAATAAGCAGTGGTAGATTGCCGGGACTGAAAATATTTGAGGTAAATAAATGAGGCTCGTACATAGCAAAATTTCCTTTAATTATTACCTTTGCACCAATTTTAAATATTGATCCAATATTATGGCTTCTAAAAAAATACAGGAATTACTTGCTGATAAAGCAGAGTATTATTTAAATCACACAAGCAAAACCATCGACAAATCGACTTTACATATACCATCTGCTTCTCATATAGATGATGTTTGGACGCAGTCGAACCGTAACCCGCAAACCATTAGAAGCATTAATGCTTTGATGGATCACGGCCGCCTTGCTGGTACAGGTTATGTATCTATTCTGCCTGTAGATCAGGGTATAGAACATAGTGCAGGTGCTTCTTTTGCTCCCAACCCTATGTATTTTGATCCTGAAAATATCATGAAGCTGGCTATTGAGGGTGGATGTAACGCAGTTGCTTCCACTTATGGCGTTCTTGGAGCTGTGGCGCGCAAATATGCACACAAAATACCTTTCATTGTAAAAGTTAACCATAACGAATTCATCTCATACCCTAATAAGTTCGATCAGATCATGTTCGGCACTATTAAAGATGCTTGGAATATGGGTGCTGTAGCTGTGGGCGCAACGATCTATTTCGGCTCTGATGAAAGTGCCAGGCAAATAGTGGAAGTAGCGAGGGCATTTGAATACGCACATGAGCTAGGTATGGCAACCATACTT
>Ga0134128_10002374_pt1 | contig 23422 bp, 19 predicted proteins | sample KB31754_FD_96462 | JGI IMG/M metagenome (GOLD analysis project Ga0134128, IMG submission 96462) | Terrestrial soil microbial communities with excess Nitrogen fertilizer from Kellogg Biological Station, Michigan, USA - KB3-175-4 | ecosystem: Environmental > Terrestrial > Soil > Unclassified ... | reverse complement strand
GTGCACGCGCCATGGCCGGCCTGAATCCACACAGCACAGTTGCGGACAGCATCGTCGTACGAAAGAGAAGAGAGCGCATCGTGGTTTTCCTGTGTGAGCTGCGGAGGTGGCGACAAGGAAATGTTGGTCGTCCCTGTCGGATTGTCAAACGCCCGGCCCGCGATCAGCTTCCAACAGGATACCGACTCGATCAAACCCGATACTGACGTGCTGACACTCACGGCTACGCCGCAAAATCTGCAACTCTGCCGCTGGAGCCATTTTCCTTCGATCGTCGCCAGCCTGGTGCGCACGACGTCGTAATCGACATCGCTTATTGCGGTGTCTGCCATAGCGACATCCACACAGTGCGCAACGAGTGGGGCGGCACGATGTATCCGATCGTGCCCGGTCATGAGATAGTCGGTCGCATCTCGCAGGTCGGGTCGCAAGTCAAGCGGTTCGCGGTGGGTGATCTCGCGGGCGTGGGATGCTTTGTCGACTCCTGCCGGGAATGCGATAGCTGCCGCGACGGCGAGGAGCAGTTCTGCGAGCGGCACCTCGTGATGACGTACAACAGCTTTGAGCACGATGGAAAAACGCCTACATACGGCGGCTACTCGTCCCGGATCGTCGTCGACGAAAATTACGTGCTTACAATTCCAGACAATCTTCCTCTGGAAGGAGTTGCACCGCTGCTATGTGCGGGGATCACGACGTATTCACCGCTGCGTCGCTTCAAGGTCGGGCCTGGCCAGCGCGTTGGCGTCGTTGGGCTCGGTGGGCTCGGACACATGGCCGTCAAGCTCGCGTCCTCGATGGGCGCGCACGTAACGGTGTTGAGTAGCTCGAAGTCGAAGGAAGAAGATGCGCGTCGGCTCGGCGCCGACGATTTCGTGGTGACGAAGGACCCGAAGAATCTCGCTTCGCTCGCCGCGAGCTTCGATTTCATAATCGATACCGTGTCCGCCCCGCACGACCTGAACATGTATCTCGGCTTGCTCAAGCGGCGTGCGGTGATGGTGCTCGTCGGTGCGCCGCCGGAGCCGACCGCGGTCGCATCGTTCTCCCTGATCATGAAGGGCCGAGTGCTCGCAGGGTCGCTAATTGGCGGAATCCGTGAGACCCAGGAAATGCTCGATTACTGTTCGCGGCACAGAATCACGTCGGACGTCGAGGTGATTCCGATTCAGGAGATCGAGCGCGCTTACGATCGCACGGTGAAGGGTGACGTTCGCTATCGCTTTGTGATCGACATGAAGTCTCTGGCCTAGTTACCGCTTGCAGTAGCCGACAGATATCGCCTGAATCGTTTCCGGCTGTCGCACTGGCTTTCGGGCGATGCTGTCAGGGCTCAGCGCAACCGAATCGGTTGCGAATGCGACGCCGCACAGACGGCTGAGCGTTGTAACCTTCGCGGTTCCACGCTTGACCGTCGTCGCGCCAGAGTCGCCCGCGACGGTCGCGAACGGCATCCCGACTGCAACACCGCTGGCGGTGTGCGGTCCTGCATGTGTCACGAATACCTTGCGCAGCGTATCGTTCTGGAACGTGAGCGTGACCGTGTCCTTCCCGATTCCACGAACGACAATGATGTCCTCGCTGTCGCGTCCGGCGCGCGCACTGATCGCGTAGACGAACGACATCACGGGGCGCCGCCACTCGCCAATGCGCAGCGGGCCCACGGCTTCCTGGCGGATTATGGAATGATCTCCGTCCATGATGGGGCCTTCGTCGATGGGCCTGGCGGCTGCGGTGGCCTCCGTCGAGCTTTGCGAGGCCTTCTGCCCCGTACCGGTGGATGAAGAGTCTTTCGTGACCTCTTTCGTGCCGCCATCGCACGCTGCGGCTGCCACCAGCAAGACTGCCCACGCAATACCCGTCGCCGGCATCGTGGTGTGCCTCACTACCCTCACGCCCGCTCTCGTGCCTTCTGAGCGCGCTCGGCGCCGTACTGCCGCCCATAATTCGACAGCGCCCAGACGACCAGGAGGATCACGCCGACGATTGTGTAGTACGGCGTCGCAACTCCGTTCCACTTCACGACCCAGGGCAATATTATCAGCGCGACGCCGACCACCAGCTCGATCATCCCATGAGACCTGAGCGATAGCGGCCTGTGGCCGGTATCGGGGAATTTGGTGGATAGAGTGACGATCAGGTGGATTGCGGCAAGAGCATACGACAAGATTGCCGGCGGCCCGCTCATGCCGAGCAGAATGGGAGCCGCGATCAGTCCGATCACGGCGACCATGTCGAGGGAGCGGTGCACGGACGCTGGTATGAGCTTCATCTGAAATCCCGGTGGAGACGCTTCAACATACCAAATCTGCGCCGCGCCGGGGGCCGGACGCTATGCCGGCTTGTGCAGGCCCATTCCGACAGGCACGTTATAGCATGTCGGAATCTTTTGACTTGCATGCCGCAGCGCATCAGGCGATGCTGGACAACGGCTTCATCCCCGATGTGCCGCCACAGGTCACGGCTGAAGTCGCCGCGGCCGTCGAGCCCAACGGCGCGATCGCAGCCGGTGTGCGTGATCTTCGCGATCTTCCATGGTCCTCGATCGACAACGATAGCTCCAGGGACCTGGATCAGGCGGAGGTTGCAGAGCAACTCCCCGACGGAACGGTGCGCGTCCGCATCGCGATCGCGGACGTTGACGCGACGGTCCCCAAGGGCTCAGCAACCGATCAGTTCGCCGCCGCAAATTCGACGTCGGTGTACACCGGCATCGTCACCTATCCAATGCTCCCCGACCGGCTGTCGACCGATCTCACGTCGCTCGGGCAGAATGACGATCGCGCGTCCGTCGTCATCGAATTCGTGGTTGCGTCGGATGGGAGCATCGCCTCGCACGATGTCTACATGGCACGTGTCAGCAATCATGCGAAGCTGTCCTACAATAATGTCGGTGCGTGGCTGGACGGTGGCGCAATCCTGCCGGCTTCCGCCTCGCCCGCGATTCAGGATCAACTCCACCTTCAGGACCGCGTAGCACAGATACTACGCGCGGTTCGCGCACGAAACGGCGCGCTGGATCTCGAGACCATAGAAGCCGAGTCCGTCGTACACCCGGACAATTCGGTGGACATCGAGCTGGTGCAGAAGACCCGCGCGAGCCGCCTGATAGAGGATTTCATGATCGCCGCCAACGTGGCGATGGCGCGATTTCTCGACGAGCACAACTCGCCCACGATCAGGCGCATCGTCAGGTCGCCGGAACGATGGAATCGGATCGTTGCCCTCGCGGCCAAGCTCGGGTCCACCCTTCCCGAGCAACCGGATTCACTCGCGCTGTCTGCGTTCCTGATTGCACGGTGCAATGCGGATCCCGACCACTTCGCCGATCTGTCGCTCGCGGTCGTGAAGCTGATCGGTCCGGGCGAATATGCCGCTCACCAACCGGGTGAAACCGACATCGGCCATTTTGGCCTCGCTACCAACGACTATACCCACTCGACCGCACCCAATCGCCGCTTCGCCGACCTCGTCACGCAGCGACTGCTCAAGGCTGCTCTCGCTGGAAAGCCCTCTCCGTACACGAGAGACGAGCTGGTTGCCATCGCCGCACACTGCACCGAGCGCGAGGACGCCGCGCGCAAGGTAGAGCGTCAGGTGAGAAAGTCTGCCGCCGCGGTATCGATGTCCCACCGCGTCGGCGACAGCTTCGATGCCATCGTCACAGGGGTCAACCCGAACGGCACCTTTGTGCGCCTGATCCACCCGCCCGTGGAGGGACGGGTACTGAGCGGCGGGGCGAACCTGGACGTGGGAGACAAGGTCCGCGTCCGGCTTCTGTCCACCGATCCCAGACGGGGTTTCATCGACTTTTCAGCAGAAGACAGCAACGGACGCGCTCGCGGCGTCGCCTGAGGGCTCTGGTCACCCGGGTGAACCAACGTTACGATATCCGGACACGTTTCAAGACCTCCACAAACTCAGCGATGTCAACCAAACGCATCTCGACTGCCGCCGCGCTCACTTCAGGGCTCCGCGTCGTAACCGCGCTCACCCTTGGCGTAATCGCAACGGGGATCGGCGCGCGCTCGCTCAGCGCGCAATCATCGACCGCAGGCTCGGCCGTCCCGATTCCGCCTGTACTCAAAGTCTTTGATCCTTCCTTCATCGACACGACAGCACATGCGTGTCGCGACTTCTTCGCCTTCGCCAATGGCGCATGGCTCAAGCGAGATACGATTCCACCGGCGTTCTCGACATCGGGGGTCGGCAAGGACATGACGGACGCGAACGAGCTGGTCGTGCGCTCCGTCCTGGATGAGGCCATGGCGTCACGGCGTACGGAGCCGGCTAACAGCACCAGAGCAAAACTCGGCACGTTCTACGCGACATGCATGGACTCGACGCTCGCGGAGCAGCAGGGTGTGAGTCCGATCCGCGCGCAACTCGACAGCATCTCCGCGATCGCGACACGCACCGAGCTGGTGCGACAGATCGGAGAGTTGCAGAAGGCCGGCGTGGGCGCGCTCTTCGAATTTGGTCCCGGGGCAGATCCCAAGGATGCCGATCACTACATCGCGTGGGTGAGCCAGGGCGGGCTCGGCATGCCCGACCGCGATTATTACACGAAAACCGATCCGGCGTCGGACTCACTCCGCAAGAAATACGTGGCGCACGTCGAGCGCTCGCTCGTACTCGCCGGCGAATCGCCCGCGGCTGCAGCAACCGACGCACGGCGCGTAATGACGCTCGAAACGGAGCTTGCCAGGGCCTCGATGACACGTGTAGCGATGCGCGATCCGAATGCGACCTATCACAAGACCGCACTGACAGATCTCGAGCGTACGGCGCCGGCTATCGAATGGCCCAGCTATTTCCGTACTGTCGGGCTCACCGTTCCGGTGCAGTTCGTCAATGTCGCGCAGCCGGAATTCATTCAGAAGGCGAGCACGCTCGTGCAGTCCGCTCCGCTGGAAGAATGGCGCGCGTACCTCAGATATCATCTCATCTCGAGTGCCTCACCGTGGCTCAGCTCCCCGTTCGCGAGCGAGAGCTTCGCCTACTCTTCGCTCTACAGCGGCGCGAAGCAGATGCTTCCGCGCTGGAAGCGTTGCCTCCGTGCCGCGGATCGCCAGATCGGCGAGGCGCTGGGGCAGGCGTACGTCGACAAGACGTTTCCTCCAGCGGCCAAGGCCGCAGCGAAGCAGGTGATCGACGACATTCGTGCGTCGTTCCACGACCGGCTTCTCAAGCTCACGTGGATGTCGGATTCCACGCGGAAATACGCACTCACGAAGCTCGCTAGAATGAATGAGAAGGTCGGATACCCGGACCACTGGCGCGACTACAGTGCGCTACGCGTATCCGACGGTGCGTTCGTACACAACGTTTTCAACGCGAACACGTTCGAGTGGAATCGCGTCATCAATCGCCCTGGAAAGGCCGTCGATAAAACCGAGTGGGGGATGACGGTACCGACGGTCAACGCGTATTACGACGCCTCAGTGAACGAAATGGTCTTTCCCGCGGGCGCACTTCTACCCCAGACGTTCGACGCGAGCGGCGACATGGCCGCCAACTACGGCGCGCTCGGCGGAAGCTGGGCCGGTCACGAGCTCACGCACGGCTTCGACGATGAGGGCCGTCACTACGACGCTGCCGGAAACCTGCGCGACTGGTGGCTCCCGAGCGATACTGTGCGCTTCGACGAGCAGGCGCAACGCATTGTCGATCAGTTCGACGGTTACATACAGGTCGATACGACACATGTGAATGGCAAGCTCACACTCGGTGAAAACATCGCCGATTACGGCGGGTTGCTCACCGCCTACGACGCGATGGAACGCGCGCTCGACCGTACCGGAAAGCGCGAGCCGATCGACGGCTACACCCCCGAGCAGCGTTTCTTCATTGCCTACGCGCAGACCTGGCGCGAGCACTCGCGACCGCAGACCATGCTCACCAGAGTAACCGTGGATCCGCACGCTCCGGCGGAATGGCGTACCAACGGCCCCGTTTCGAACATGCCGGCGTTCGCCATGGCGTTCAACTGCCAGCCGGGCGACCCCATGGTGCGGCCGAAGGACGTCGTGCCGCAGATATGGTGACGTCTCCCCGGGCCACTGGCGCTCGTCGTTGTACCGCGCCACGTTATCCGCTCGTCCGGCGTATGTAGGGCAATGATCCGGGCGCGTCAATGCGCTCACAGACCGCCCGCTCGAATGAGCGGGTTCACTTCAGCTCTGGTCAGCATGCTTCGCAAGACACTATTTTTTGGCGCCCTGCTACTTGCGCCATACGTTCCGCTGCACGCGCAATCCTTCCCGACTGACGATCCGATCATCAAGCGGATCTGGGCGCTCGGGATGGACAGCACCCACGTGTACGAGCTTTCGCAGGCGCTCTTCGATTCCATAGGGCCGCGCCTGCAGGGCGGCGATGAGCTTCGTGCCGGCAACGACTGGCTCCTCAGCAAGTACAAGTCGTGGGGCATCGAAGCGCATAACGAACAGTACGGCACCTGGCGCGGCTGGCGTCGCGGCTATTCCCACATCGACCTGATCTCACCACGCGTCCGCTCGCTCGAAGGACAGATGGTGGGCTACAGCCCGGGCACCGGAAAGAAGGACCTCACCGCGACCACGATCATCCTTCCGCGCTTCGCCGACAGCACCGAATTCGTCAAATGGCTCCCCACTGCACGCGGGAAGTTCATCCTCGTCTCTGCGCCGCAGCCGACCTGCCGGCCGCGTGAGGATTGGGCAACGAACGCGACTCCCGAATCCAGGGCACGCATGGACAGCCTCCGCACGGCCATCAACGCCGAGTGGGGCGGTCGCAACGTCCGCGGAACCGGCTACAGCCTTGCGCTCGGCGGCGGCGAGCTCGGCAAGCGTCTGGAAGAAGGCGGAGTTGCCGGTCTCATCACATCGCGTCCCAAGGATGGCTGGGGGACGATCGAAGTGTTCGAGACCTACAACACCAGGGCGCCGACAGTCGCACTGAGCTGCGAGGACTACGGCCTCGTCTTCAGGCTCACCGAGAACAAGCAGAACCCGCAGGTTCGCATGAACCTCGACGCCGATCTCCTCGGTGAGCGGCCCGTGTTCAACACGATCGCCGAGATCAAGGGAACCGAGAAGCCAAATGAGTACGTGATGCTCTCGGCGCACTTCGATTCGTGGGATGGCTCCTCCGGCGCGACCGACAACGGAACCGGCACCATCACCATGCTGGAAGCCATGCGGATCCTCAAGCAGGTATATCCGCATCCCAAGCGCACGATTCTCGTGGGCCACTGGAGCGGCGAGGAGGAGGGCGAAGTAGGATCGAAGGCCTTTACCGAAGATCATCCTGAAGTTCTCAAGGGTCTTCAGGCTCTGTTCAATCAGGACAACGGAACCGGCCGCATCGTTCGTATGGGCGGCGCCGGCCTTCCGAACGCCGCTGTCCACATTCAGCAGTGGCTGTCCAAGGTCCCAACCGTATTTCAGGAGCAGGTCAAGTTCAACGGTCCTGGATTCCCCGCCGGCGGCGGAAGCGATGACTTCTCCTTCGGTTGCAACGGACTTCCAGCCTTCGGATTGGGCGCGCTCAACTGGGATTATGGCAACTATACCTGGCACACCAACCGCGACACGTACGACAAGATCGTCTTCGATGATCTCAAGTCCAACGCGACGCTGACGGCGATGCTGGCCTATCTCGCATCCGAAGATCCAACGATGATCACGCGCGAACGCGTCGATCTGGCTGCCGAGGCAGCTCGCATGGCAGCGCAGAATCCCGCGGCTACCGCCAATGGTCGGTTCCGTGCGCCGACGACCTGGCCCGCGTGCGTCAAGGCGCCGCGGACGACAAATCCGCGGCTCAAGTAATCCGAGTCCGAATCAAGCGATCCCCGGCTGCGCATCGATGCGCAGCCGGGGATCGTTGTTTGTGGCCGTGACTTGTGCCGCGGAGGACGAATGACGAAGCGCGGCTAATCGTTTTCCAGCGTGGATTCCGGGTGTGGCTGGGCCGGTCCATCGATCAGCGCCAGAAGCGCCCTGTCACTCAATTCCTGCCACCCCGATGGAAAGCTCCAGAAACGGCGGATCACCATCTCGTTGAGGGCGATCAGCGACTTTCGGGCGATCGACCCGTCCCCCTCGGCCATCTCCATCTCCCGCACCCGCCACTTTTTCCCGTGAGCATCGGCCACATCGCGGCACGCTCCCTGATGCTGGACGCTCACTGGTTGACGCAAGAAGTAACGGACGACGGGACCATCGGAACCCACATTTCAGGGATACGTACATTATTCACGGCTGCGTCTGATGAATTATTCATCAGCAGCGACACAATGATCGATCCACCGCGAATTATGAGCCAGTCTCACGCCAACGGCGGCGGTCACCCACGGTTTGATTATCGCGGTGCGTGATCCACTTCTTGAACGGAACGGATCGCGAGGCTCGTGGAAAGTCATCAGAACGATCGTTCTGATCGATGAATTCCGCGGGCCACGCAGCTAGTTTGTGATGATAACAGGATGCAGGCACCAGAATCGTAATCCAATTCACAATGGCACAACTGAATTCGTTCGACGTTACGACAGGGGTCGACATGCAGGAGGTCGACAACGCCGTCAATCAGTCACAGAAGGAGATAGGTCAGCGGTATGATTTCAAGGGCTCCAAATCGACTATCGAGTTCAAGCGCGCCGAGGAGATGTTGGTGCTGGTTGCGGACAGCGAGTATCAGATGAAGGCACTCACCGATGTGTTGTGGAGCAAGCTCGTCAAGCGCGGCGTTCCGGTGAAGAATCTCGACATCGGCGAGGTGAAGCCTGCTGGCGGCGATACGGTGCGTTGCGAGATCAAGCTCAAGACAGCACTCGATACCGACACGGCCAAGAAAGTCGCAGCGGCGATCAAGGAAGCGAAGATTCCCAAGGTTCAGGCAGCGATTCAGGCGGACCAGGTGCGCGTGAGCTCACCCTCGCGAGACGATCTGCAGAATGCCATGGGGGTGCTTCGCGCTGGCGACTTCGGCGTCGAGCTCAAGTTCGGCAACTACCGCTGAGCGGTGCTTTCGCCTTCCACGAATGCCTGCGACCTGACCGTCCGCGCGGCGACGCCCCGGGACGCCGCCGCGCTCGCGGACTTCGCCGAGCGACAGTTTCGCGACGCGTTTGGACGCGACAACGAGCAGTCCGACATGGATCAGTACGTCGCGACTGCGTTTGGGGAAGGGATACAACGGATCGAGATTGCCGACTCGCGACGCGTGATTCTGCTGTTGGAGGCCGACAGCGTGATCGCAGGGTATGCGCAGCTGTCAGCCGGTTCCACACCACTGGAGATCGCGGTCGTGAAGCCGGTTGTCGAGCTGGAGCGATTTTATGTCGGGCGCGAGTGGCACGGTCGTGGTCTCGCGCAGTTGCTGATGGCGCGTGCGATCGAAGTGGCGTCGCAGTCGGACGCAGCGACTCTATGGCTTGCTGTGTGGGAGCGCAATCCGAGAGCGATTGCGTTCTATCGAAAATGCGGATTTGCGGACGTTGGCTCCAAGTCTTTTGTGCTCGGCAGCGACAGTCAGACGGATCGCGTCATGAGTCGGCAGCTGCGAGTCTGACACGCCACAGATCGTCAGTTGCATGCTGGCGCGCCGTCGAATACGGCAGGTGCTACCGGCGCAGTCCCAACGAATATCGCGCACGTATGACCCGGAGCGCTCAGATGCGTCGCAGTGGCACTCCAGCCCGATGGTCCAGAGGCCGTTGCAGTAACAGTCACATTCTGCGACGCACCGAAGGTGTTGGTCGAGTCGCTTGGTGTGGTATACGTGTGGGAGAAGTATGCACCAGCGTTGGCGGCCGCATATGCCTCTTCGGAGATCGCGAGATTCTTCAGATCCGTCTTGACAGCGGCGAGGTAGGCTCGCTCCTTGACGGTCGTGTATTTAGGAATCGCGATCGCCGCCAGAATTCCGATGATCACGATCACGATCAACAGCTCGACGAGGGTAAACCCTCTGGTGCTTCGCATTGGGATTGCCCTCGCGTTGACAGGTTCCGTTGGCCGCCAGTGCGGCGGACACGAACTGGACTTGGCAACGCCCGCGCCAGCCTGGTGCATAAATCGTAAAGCCTTGTAGTGTAACGGTTTACGTGTTCGCCCGACGCGCGGCGATGTTCCGGTGTTCGTTGTAATCCGCAACCATCATTGCGTTTCGCGGCGGTGCCGGCCGGTCTCAGCTACCTGGTAGCGGGGAGCTTCACGGGCTTGATCGCATGCCCGTCGCGAATGTCATCCGACGGGTTGAGCGCCACCGTCGCGCCGTCGTCCACCCCCGAGAGGATCTCCACAGTGGCGCCGTAATCACGGCCGACAGCAACCTTGTGATAGTGCGCGATGTTGTGAGCGTCGATCACGACTACCTGTGTGCCACCTGCGTTGAAGAGAAGCGCGTTGGCCGGAACGACAATCGGCGCGACCATTCCGCCTGTTGCAAGGTCGACCTGCACGAAGCTTCCGGCAAGCAGAGAATGATCGGTATTCGCTACATCCACTTCCACGAGAAGCGTACGTGTGTCGGGATCCAGCGCATCGGCAGTGCGCGCGACGGTGCCAGTGAAGACGCGATCGTGTTGTTCCGCCAGTGATATCCTGGCTTTCTGTCCAACGTGAATGGAAGGCGCCAGTGACTGTGGTACATTCACGTAAACGCGCATGGTGTCGGTCTGCGACACGCGGAACAACCCGAGCCCGCCGGTGCCGGTGCCGCTCGTTCCGGGGCTCACGAGAGTTCCGACGTCGACGTTGCGCGCGGTGACCACGCCAGCGAATGGAGCGGTGACCTTGCTGAACCCCTGCACGCTCGTGAGGCGCTGCACGTTGGCGCGTTGCGCGTTCGCCGTGGCGGCGCTCGCCTCGTACGCCGCGGTCTTCTGGTCCAGCTCCTGCTGGCTCACGGCGCTATCGCGCGCGAGCGACTTCCATCTGTCCAGGTCGCTCTTTGCGAGAGCGAGCGAGGCGTTCGCCTGCGTCAGCTGCGCCCGTGCCTGCTGCACTTCCTGATCGACTTCGGGCGCTTCAATGGTCGCGAGCAGCTGTCCGTCGCTCACTCTCGCGCCTATATCGGCGTACCAGCGCCGTACGTATCCAGCGGAACGTGCATACACGACCGCTTCGTGCATCGGTTGGAGTGTTCCTGGTAATACGAGCGGCGCGCTCCTGGCACGCACGGCGGTCGACACCGATGTGGGCATGGCGGTGTCGGACGCTGCGCGAACTTCATCAGCGAGTGCGCGTCGCTGCGTGATGCGAGGAACGATTCCGATCGCCAGGAGGATCACTATGATGGCGGCGAAAACCGGCAGCGTCGCACGCGAGCGGCGTCGCGGAGCGGGGGAGTGCGATGGTGAGTGCGTCATGAGTGCAACAGTGGGTCATCCACGCCACCCGGCGGCCGGGTGCGCAGAACGCTGTAAACAACGGGAACGAGCACGAGCGTTGCGACTGTAGCGATGATCAATCCGCCGATGACCGCTCTGCCAAGTGGCGCATTCTGCTCGCCACCCTCGCCGAAGCCGAGTGCCATGGGAAGCATGCCGATTATCATTGCGAGCGCCGTCATGAGCACGGGCCGCAGACGTGTCTTGCCGGCATCGAGAGCTGCCTCGACGGCGTCGAGCCCGGCTGCGCGGCGCGAGTTCGCGAACGTCACGATGAGGATGCTGTTCGCCGTCGCCACGCCCATCGCCATCACCGCGCCCATCAGCGACGGGACGCTGAAGGTCGTGCGCGTCACGAAGAGCATCCATACGATTCCCACCAGTGCGGCGGGAAGCGCCATTATGATGATGAACGGATCCAGCCACGATTGAAAGTTCACGACCATCAGGAAGTACACCAGCAGAATGGCGAACGCCAGGCCGAAGCCCAATCCCGTGAACGCGTCCCGCATGCTCGACACCTGGCCCCGCATCACGATGGTCGTGCCGATGGGCATCTTCTTCTGTATCTGAGCGACGACATGGTCGATGTCGCGTGCGACGCTGCCGAGATCGCGGCCTTCCGCGCCAGCGTAGACGTCATACACACGCTGAACGTTGTAGTGATCCACGACTGCGACGCCACTGCGCCGCGATTCGGTCGCGAGATTGCCAAATAGTTGTGGCGCCACGCCCGCGGCGATCACCGGTGTCGACTCCAGATCACTGAGCGATGACAATCGATACTCCGGCGTCTGCACCGCGACCTTGTATGACACTCCGTTCTGCGGGTTGAGGAAGAAATTCGGCGCTGTCTGACCGCTCGAGCTGAGTGAGATGAGGAGACTGTTCGCGACGTCGCGCTGCGTGAGGCCGAGCTGGGACGCACGCGTCCGGTCGACGGTGAAGTACAGCTCCGGCGCGTCGATCACCTGCTGCTGTCGTACGTCCACAGCTCCGGGTATGTGTCGCATCGAGTCGGCGATCTGGCTCGCTATTTCGTAGCCGTTTACGTTCTTGCCGGGCACGACCTGAACGTCGATCGCTGCCGGAAGACCAAGGTTGAGTATACGATTTACGATGTCTGCCGGCTGGAACGAGAACGTGACTCCGGGGAAGCGCTGCCTGAAGTCGTCTCGAAGCACGCTCATGTACTCGGCCGTCGAACGCTCGCGGCCGTCATTGAGCGAGATCAGCAGCTCCGCGTCGGCCGGCCCGATCGTCGCGTTGTCGCCTGTCGAGAGATTGATGCTGCTGGCTGGAACTCCGACGTTCGCGAGGATGAGCCCGAGATCATGCGGCGGGACGTCGGAACGAATCGCGTGCTCGACCTGCGCTATTATCGCGTCGGTCTGCTCCAGCCGCGTTCCCGCCGGAGCGCGGACGTGGATTCTAAACTGGCCAGCGTCGACGCGCGGAAAGAAATCCTGACCAACGAACGGAAGCAATACCGCCGATGCGAGCACCGCACCCGTAGCTCCGATGGCGACGCGGCGCCGATGCTGGAGCGCCGTCGCGAGCACGCTGCTGTACCACGCGCGCATGCGATCGAAGTGTGTCTCGAACCAGCGGTTCACACGCCAGAAGATGTCCGATACGGATTCACCGCCGTGGTGCGCCGCGTACATCGTCACTTCGGCCGGCAACAGATATCGCACCATCAGAGGCACGAGCGTACGCGACAGAACGTACGACGCGAGCATGGCGAATATCACTGCCATGGCGAGCGGCTGGAACAGCGCGCCGGTGACGCCGCCCAGAAAGAACACTGGCGTGAACACCACGCAGATGGCGAGCGTCGAGACGAATGCAGGAACCGCGATCTCGTCCGCTCCATCGAGGATCGCCTGCATGAGCGGCTTGCCCATTCCCAGGTTCCGATGGATGCTCTCTATCGTCACAGTGGCGTCGTCCACCAGAATTCCGACGGCAAGCGCGAAGCCGCCCAGGGTCATGACGTTGAGACTCTGGCCGAGCGCGGCGAGGCATATCATCGAGACGAGGATGGACAGCGGGATCGACGTGGCCACCACCAGCGTGCTGCGCCAGCTGCCCAGGAAGAGGAGGATCATCGCCGCCGTGAGCAGTCCGGCGATGATCGCCTCGCGAAGCACTCCATGCAGCGATGCGCGCACGTACAGCGACTCGTCCAGCATCAGGTTGAGCGACACGCCCGCCGGAAGCGCTGCCTTCACGGCAGGCAGCGCGGCCTTGATGCGCGCGACGACATCCAGCGTCGATGCGTTGCCGTTCTTGACCACGCTCTGGTACACGCCACGATGTCCGTTTTCTCTTACGAGATTCGTCTGTACCGCGTAGCCATCTCGAACCTGCGCCACATCCTTGATATAGACGGTCGTTCCGTGCACCGTCTTGATCGGCATGTCGTTGAGCATCGACGCAACGTCGGGGCTCGAGTTCAGTCTTACGTAGTACTCTCGACTGCCGAACTTCGCAGTGCCGGATGGCAGCACGAGATTCTGCTCGTTGATCGCGTTGCTGACGTCCGATGGCGATACGCCCTTGGCGTACATCGCTTCGGGGTTCAGATCGACCATGATCTGGCGCGCCTTTCCACCGTACGGCGCGGGTAGCGACGCACCCTGGACCGTGGCGAGCTGCAGCCGCATCGTGTTGGTCGCGAGATCGTATAGCTGGGTTTCCGAGAGTGTCTTGCTGTCCACGCCGATCTGCAGGACCGGGACATCCGTAGCATTGAAGCGCAGAATGATCGGCGGTTGGATACCCGGCGGGAGATTCTTGACCGCGGTCTGCGATGCGGACGTGATCTCCGCGAGCGCAGTCGGTATGTCAGTGCCGGGTTGGAAGTAGACCTTGATGACGCCGACGCCGTTTATCGACTGGGATTCGATGTGCTCGATACTTCCGACCGTGGCGCTGTAGTAGCGTTCCGCGGTCGAGACGATCCTGCGCTCCATCTCTTCCGGCGGCATTCCGCCGTACTGCCAGACCACCGTCACCAGCGGGATGTTGATCTCGGGGAAGATGTCCGTCGGCATCCTGAGCGCCGAGACTATCCCGAACAGCGCGATCAATATCGAGACTACTACGAAAGTGTACGGCCGGCGCAGCGCGAGCTTGACGATCCACATCTATCGGAGCTCCCGGCCAAGCACACGCTCGAGCGTCGCCCGGGCGATCTGGTAATCGTAGCGTGCCTGCACGAGCGAAGTTTCCGCCTGTGCGAGATTGAGCTGCGAGGTCACTTCATCGAGAAAGGTGGATGCGCCCGCCCTGTACCGCAGCTCCTGCACGCGTAGATCCTCACGCGCTGCATCCACAGCCTCGCGTGCGAATCCGATTCGCTGGGCCGCGACCGTGGCGTCGTCATACGACTTCACTGCATCCGCGCGCACACCACGCTCGGTGTCGATTGCGGCCGAATGCGCTGCCGCCGCTTCTGCCTCCGCACGAGTCACCGTCGCTCCGCGCTGGAACCCGTTGAAGAGCGGATAGGAAATCCCGAGTTGCAGCGTCCACCCGCCAACGGGCCGTGGGTTCACCGATCGCTGCTCCAGCCATCCGTAGCCACCGCTCGCGAGAACCGTCGGCAGATATTGCGCGCGCGCGACTGTAATTGCCGCGTCCGCGGACTGTGCGGCGGCCGTGGCGGCTCGCGCTACCGGCGCAGCACTCACGGCACTCCGCACCAGCGAGTCCCGAGACACAGGAAGCGGCAGCGAGTCGTCATCGGGCACGGCGGCGGCGTTGACGGGCACATCGCTGCCAATAGTGCGGGCCAACGCGAACTGACTTGCGGTTTTCTGCGATCCGGCCGTTGCGAGAGCGTCCCGCGCCGTGGCGAGTGCAACGCGGGCACGCAGCACGTCGGAGCGCGTCGTCGTGCCGGCGCGCAGACGGCTGTCAGCGTCCCGCATCGCCAGCTGCGCCTGCGTCACCTGAGCGGTCGCCACATCCACCAGCTCGCTCGCGCGCAATACGTCGAAGTAGGCTTGCTTGGTCGCAAGCCGCACGTCGTATTCGGTAGCAGTCAAACCAGCATCGGCCGCGACCTGCTGTGCATCGGCGCTCCGGCGCTCCGCTCCGCGCCGTCCGCCAGTAAAGACCGGAACGGCCGCTGAGATCCCGGAGCCATAAAGATCGTCCAGCGGGCGCACAGCCGACGACACCGGGATTCCATTCGTGACGCCGCTGCCGCCTTGAACGGTCGTTCCACGACCCGCACTGGATGCGACCCCGAGTGACGGAAGGTATTCGCCCGTCACGACGCGCCGGTTTGCTCGCGCCGTCGTTACTGCTGCCTTGCCGGCCGCGAGCGCGGGGTTGACGCGCGCGGCCATCGCCAACGCCTCGGACAGCGTTACGGTGCGAAGAGAGTCGGCCGGCTGCTGGGCGCGGAGCAGCGCAGGTAACATCACGGCTGCGACGAGAAACGTGCGCGGCCTGAAAAAAAGTGGACCCGGAATGTTGATCGGAGCTGGGATGGTACGACGTGACGTCAACTTGAGCGTCGGCGGTGTCCTGTCACGACAGATACGCCCTGATGCCGCTGCCTGTTGTGACGGGTGGCGGGCGGAGCCCGGACCCGCTAAGCTACGCGTTCCATGACATTGTGTTTCCCATGAGTGTGCTGGCGATGACGGGCCTGGTCGCGGTCGGTTCCTTCGCGGCCGGCATGCTCGGCGCACTCACGGGACTCGGCGGCGGCATGATCATCGTGCCGATGCTCACGCTCGTGTTCGGTGTGGACATCAGGTACGCGATCGGTGCGTCCCTGATTTCAGTGATCGCGACGTCGTCCGGTGCAGCGGCGGCATATGTGCGCGAGGGCTACACCAACATTCGCATCGGAATGTTCCTGGAGGTGGCGACTACCGTCGGGGCGCTCGCCGGAGCTTACATCGCGGGACTCATCTCGACGAGCGCCATAGCTGTGATCTTCTCGCTTGTCCTCGCCTACTCCGCGTACCGTTCGTTCCAGCCGCGGGAAGAACATTCCATCGATGGCCCGCCGGACAAGTGGGCCACGCGACTCAGAATGGACGGAACCTATCCCACGCCGCAGGGGCTCCAGCCCTACACCGTCCACGCGGTGCCGACGGGTTTCTCGCTCATGTTCCTCGCTGGAATCCTCTCCGGACTGCTCGGCATTGGATCGGGTGCCGTGAAGGTGCTTGCCATGGATCAGGCGATGCGACTCCCGTTCAAGGTTTCGACGACGACGAGCAACTTCATGATCGGCGTGACCGCGGCGGCGAGCGCGGGCGTCTATCTCCATCGCGGATATATCGATCCCGTGCTCGCGTTTCCTGTCATGCTGGGTGTGCTCGCTGGCGCTCTTACGGGAGCACGCGTTCTGGCCGGCGCCAGAGTACGCGCACTGCGCACGGTGTTCACCGTCGTGATAGTGTTTCTCGCCGTGGAGATGGCATACAAGGGTCTGCGGGGCGGCATATGAGTGAGCCGCTGTGGCGCACCGGCCGCTGGAGCGACGAGCACGTGGAGCTTTTCGTCGGGAATCTCCTGCGTTGGGGAGTGATCGTCGCCGCGGTGGTGACTCTTGTGGGCGGCGCGCTCTTTCTGTCGTTGCATGGTGGAAGAATCGCGGATTATCACGTGTTCCATGGGCAACCGGACGCGCTGAAATCCGTATCGGACGTCGTGACCAACGCTCTGCGACTCCAGCCGGAAGCGGTGATCCAGCTTGGACTGCTGTTGTTGATTGCAACGCCGATTGCTCGCGTCGCACTGTCTCTCGTTGCGTTCGTGAAGCAGCATGACCGTACATACATTGTCGTCACGACGATCGTGCTGGTATTGCTCCTTTACAGCTTGACGGGGGCCGGCGCATAGCCTGCTTGCCGAAACCGTCCTCGTAACAGGTTACGTCAATGTTGACTTCACTCGTCGCCATCCTCGCATTCCTCGGTGCGGTACCACCCGTGCGCGTTGCTCCCGCACCGACGCCGCAGATTCACTACACGATTGCGATGCCCGATCCAGCGTCGCACCTTTACACCGTCACCATCGACATCGGTGGCGTGCAAGGGTCGGTGTTGAAGCTGCAGATGCCGGTGTGGTCGCCCGGGCGATATGCGCGCATGGACTTCGCCAAGAACGTACAGGAGTTCTCCGTCACCGATGGCAACGGCAAGGAGCTCAGATGGGATCGCGAGAACGGATCCCTCTGGCGCATCTATCCCGGTGCCGCGCATCGCGTCGTGGCTCACTATCGAGTCTTCGGCGATGACCTTTCCGGCACATTCAGCGTGCTGGACACGTTGCATGCGAATTGGAACGGTGCATCGGTCTTCATGTACGTCGAGGGCCGCAAGCCCTCGCCGGTTACGTTGCATGTCGACGCGCCCACCGGCTGGCACATCATCAACGGTGACGCGCAGAAGCTCGATCAAACCGACTACTCATTCGAGAACTACGACCGCCTCATCGACACACCGACGGAAGTAGCGCCCGGTTTCATGGTCGACTCGTTCACAGTCGACAACAGACTGTATCGCACCGTCGTTCACCACAACGGCCCCACCACGCCGGAGGAGCGTGCGCGATTCGTCGCGTCGGTTCGCAGGATCGTGGAGGCTCACAATCGCGTGATCGGACCGCCGCCGCTCAGGATGTACACATTCCTGTTCCACATCGGCTTCCCTGGGGGCGACGGTATGGAGCACCTCTACTCCACCCAGATTATAGATCGCAAGCCGTGGGTCGACACGGCATCCGTTCTCGCGGGCGTGGAGACAGCCGCGCATGAATACTTCCACGTGTGGAACGTCAAGCGCATCCGTCCGTTCGCGCTGGGACCGTTTGACTACACGCGCGAACAGTACCAGCCGAGCCTGTGGGTAGCGGAGGGCTGGACACAGTACTACGGCGAGATGGCGACGTCGCGCGCAAAGCTTGGTTCGACGGCCGACACGTATGCGATGGTCGCGGGCATTGTCCAGGCGAATCTCACCGCGCCGGGCCGCAAGGAGGTCTCCGCGCGGATGGCGTCATTCGAGGCGCCGTTCTTCGATGGCGCGCCGCGCGCGCAGAAGACAAATTCGTCGCAGACATACTTCACGTATTACTACAAGGGCGCGGGGATCGCGCTCGCGCTCGATCTCATGATCCGCGACCAGAGCAACAACGTGCGTTCCCTGGACGACGCGCTGCGCGCACTCAAGAAGCTTTCGTGGGACCAGCCGAACGCGTCCTACTACCTGCAGGGGCGTGGCTACACGGAAGCCGATGTGGAGCGCGCCGTGTCACAGGCCATGGGCAGGGATATGCATCCATGGTTCGAGCGCTACGTGGGCGGGACGGAAGACATCAATTTCGACGACGTACTCGCACTCGCCGGATTGAAGCTCGGCCGCGACGCGACTCGGTGGACGATCACGGCGAACCCCGACGCCTCGTCCAGACAGGTGGCCATACGGGATTCGTGGCTGACCGATTCACAGCAATAGCCGCGTGGTCGCGGGCATGGGCGAGCCGCGGTAGGGACTACGCGGTTATGGCCCGGGCGCGTGGTGCCGATCCTTGGGGGGCGTAGACGTGACACTGCCTCCGCAGAATCGTCATTTGTCAACCTCAACGACGTTTCATGCAATCTGGGCCCCCATCACCCGCACGGTCCTGGCGCGCTGCACTGGTCGTAGCCTGCCTCGCCGGCACGACAGTGGTGTGCGGCATCCTGGCGACGGAAGTGCGCCAGGCCAACGCCGCACTCGAGGCGACGACATCAGTCACGCTCCGTGACTACGCAACGGCGGCGGGCAGGATCCTCGGCACTGAAGCCATCCGTCGCTCGGAAGCATTCAGATCAAGGCTCTACGGTCCGTTGATGGGCACCATAGTCGTCGATGGCGCCGCGCCGCCGTTAGCCACTTTCGCACGCCGCGCGGACTCGCTCTTCGCGAGTGAGAAATATGAGCCTGATTCGCTTCGCGGCTACATCCGCGTCGACGTTCGGACCCGCAGCTGGGAAGGCGTCCGCTCGATGGCCGACTCCAGCCGCGCGGCAGCGGTCGTGTCCAAGGCCCTCGCGCGAGTACGGTTGGACACTTCGCGAACACCGCTCCTCGTGCTTCCCGGTGCACGCGAGCCGATCATCATTTCGGCCGCCGCGGTTGCCGACGCCGACGGACGTCAGTACATGTATATCGTCGTCCAGGCGCGTGCAACGAATTTTCGCCACGTGATGCACGCGACGATGGAGTCCGTGCCGCTCCTGCCGCCGTCGTTCGCGGGATCCGCATGGAACCTGGACAAGTCCGCCGCCGCCAACCACGTCTCAAACGATTCTCTTATCGGCGTGCGGATCGTCGCAGTCGATGGAACCGTGCTTTATATATCACCGCACTCGTACGGCGGGCCCTACCGGGGACAGTACCACTTCCAGAGTGGACCGGATGGCTTCACGATCGAAACGGTCCTGCGTCCCAGTCTCGCTACCGCGCTTGTGCCTGCTGTAGTGCGTACCGCCGGCCGGTCGCTTTATATCGGCCTCGGGTTGGTAGGCTGCTTCCTTCTGGCCATTTCCTTCATCGCGTTCTGGGGAGAGATGTCGCATCAGACCGCCGAGCGTGCCAAGTCGATGCGGCAGTTGACGACGGGCCTGCGACACGAGCTGAACAACGCGCTCGCGAGCGTCATGCTGGAGTCCCAGATGCTGGCGGCATCCGACGATGCATCGCCCGATGCGCGCTATGCAGGCGCTGCGATCGCCGAGCAGGCCGAGCGGATGCGGAAAGTCCTGCGGCGGCTCGATAACGTCGATCGTCTGCCAGTGGTCGATTACTTCGAAGGCAAGTCAATGGTTGATCTCACCGGCGCGCACCCGGCAGTGTCGGAGCACGAAACGGCACGCGCGAGCTGACGCCAAAACCTCGTCACTCTCCCCGTCGCTTTGCTCTCGCCGTCGGTGGCGCGGTTAGCGGATCTTCCGGCCAGACATGCTTTGGATACCGCCCGCGCAGTTGCTTGCGCACCTCGAAATAGCTCCCGCGCCAGAAGCCTTCCAGGTCGCGAGTGACCTGCACAGCCCTGCGTGCTGGCGAGAGCAGCTCCAGTGTCAACGGAACACTCCCTGCATCAACGGTCGGCGTCTGCCTCACACCGAACATCTCCTGTAGCCTCACCGAAATACTCGGCGCCGCCGGATTGCTGTAGTCGATCGCGACGTGCGTGCCGGTAGGCGCGACGTACTGAAGGGGCGCGAGTCTGTCGAGATCCGCTCGCTGCCGCCAGTCCAGCATCGCCATCAGAGCACGATCGAGCTCGTTGCTCAGCTCGCGGATGGACTTACGGCCCTCCAGTAATGGTGCCAGCCATTCACCGAGCGTTGCCATCAGTGATTCATCCGACAGGTCCGGCCAATCTGAATGGCGGGCTCGCACAAACGCGATTCGCTCGCGCGTATTCTTCCCGGCGTCGCTCCAGGGAAGCGCCTGGATTCCTTCCCGGCGAACGACATCCAGCATCAGATCCGTCGCGCCTTCCATCCCCCGGGCGCTCACAGTCGATTCGCTCAGCGTGATGGCGCCAAGCCGGGTTCGCATTCGTGCACGAACGCTTCTCGTCCGCGTGTCCCATTCCAGAATTTCCTCGATCTCCATCTGATCGGCGAGCTGCGCATCGATCTCCGATTGCGTCAATGCCGCGCCGAGAAATACGCGCGACGACCGCGCGTCGCCATCGAGCTCGGCGGCAACTATGTACTCGGCGGTAGAGAGTCCCTGCGGATGTGTGAGCGCCGCGCCGCGGCCGTTTCGCAGCAGAAAACGCCCATCCTTCGCATCACCACGCGCCTGGCCGATGCGGTCTGGATATGCCAGCGCGAGTACCGCGCCGGCACTGCTTGCCCCGGTCGCCGGATCATTCGGTATGCGGAGTTGACGTCTGAGCGCCGCGCTCTCCGCGGCGACGCGTTGCAGCAGTCCCGTATCGATCTGCGCACCGTGCAGCGCGGCCGCTTTCGATCGCGCATGTAGTAACTCCAGACGAATCGCGATATCGGCGTCGGCCGGCCCATTGATACCGCGCACGAAGTCACGCTCGCCAAGCATTGCGGCAATGTCACACGCCATCGCACCGGCACCAATCGGGACTGACCTTATCAGCATGTGTGCGATGCGCGGATGGACAGGCAGCGCAGCGATCGCGCGCCCGTGGTCGGTGACAGCACCATCTGGATCGAGCGCGCCGAGCATCTTCAGCAATTGCGCCCCTTGCTCGAGCGCGGGCCGCGGCGGTGCGTCGAGCCAGCGAAGCTCATCGACACTGCGTATGCCGGCAACCGCGAGCTCGAGCACGAGCGGGGCGAGATCGGCCTGCAGGATCTCCGGACTTGCGTGTTCCAGAAGATGGTACTGTTCATGCTCCGCCCAAAGGCGATAGCATTTGCCCGGCGCGGTCCGTCCTGCTCGTCCCGCGCGCTGGTCGGCGGAAGAGCGCGATATGCGGACCGTTTCGAGCCGTGTCATCCCGCTCCGTGGCGAGAACCGCGGTGCGCGCGCGAGCCCGCTGTCGATCACGATTCGAACGCCTTCGATCGTAAGGCTCGTCTCTGAAATTGGCGTCGATAGTACGACCTTGCGCAAGCCCTTCGGCGCGGGGGCAATCGCCTCGTCCTGCGATTGTTGCGACAGGTCGCCGTACAGTCGCTCCACGCGCACATTGTGGGACACCCGTCCATCGAGTAGCGTGGCGACGCGGCGTATCTCCGCGCCGCCTGGAAGAAACGCCAGAACGTCGCCGTCGTCGTTCTCGTCCAGTGCGCTCACGATCCTGGACGCAATGGCTGCAGCAAGCCCGCGCGAGTCGGGCCGTGCGGAGTATGACAACGCGACAGGGAACAGCCGTCCCTCGCTCGCGATCACTGGTGCATCGTCCAGAAGCGCCGCGACCCGCGCGCCGTCCAGCGTCGCCGACATGACCAGAATTCGGAGATCGGGACGCACCAGCGAGCGCGAGTGGAGCGCTAGCGCGAGTCCGGTGTCGGCATGAATGCTGCGCTCGTGAAACTCATCGAATATGAGAAGGCCCACGCCCTCCAGCGTTGCATCACTCTGCAGCATTCGCGTGAGAATTCCCTCGGTCACGACTTCGATCCTCGTTTTCGGTCCTGTCCGAGTATCGCGCCGCACCCTGTATCCCACGGTGTCGCCCGCCCGCTCGCCCAGCAGCTGCGCCATGCGATGAGTGACCGCGCGCGCAGCCAGGCGGCGCGGCTCGAGCATGACGATCCTGGAACCTGCGAGCCACGGCTCGTTGACCAGTGCGAGAGGGACGTGGGTCGTCTTGCCCGCGCCGGGAGGAGCCTGAAGCACGGCGCTGGTCCCGTTCGTGAGCGCGGCGCGAAGGGCGGGAAGGGCTTCGTCCACGGGAAGCCGGGTTGCCGGTCGCCATTCGCCAACGGTATCGACGGGTGGGGTCATTCACCGTTCAAGTTAACAACGCCCGACCAATCAGCAGCCTACGTCAGCGATCGGCGAACCGTATATTCGGCGATTAGCTCGTGTCGGTCGTCAACCACTGCTGTGAGGGGTACATGCGATTCTTCAGTCTTCCGTTCCTCGCCTCGCTGGGGGTGCTCGCCGTTCCGCTGGTCGCGGCATCTCCGCCTCCATCCGGCGATATCCTCGGCTTCACTCCAGCGTCCTCGCGCATAGAGCGTGACTGGGAGAACAAATTTCGCGCGCTACCGGATCCTGCGCGCATGCGTGCGGACATGAAGCTGCTTTCGGCGCGTCCACACCACGTCGGCTCGCCATACGACAAGCAGAACGCGGAATGGATCCTCAAGCAGTTCAAGGACGCCGGCTGGGACGCGCACATCGAGACGTTCAACGTGCTCTTTCCAACGCCAAAGCAGCGCGTCGTGGAGCTGGTTGCGCCAACTCGCTTCACAGCCAAGCTTCAGGAGCCGCCCGTAGCGGGCGATCCGACGTCCTTCCAGACTTCGGAGCAGTTACCGACATACAATGCCTACTCGATCGACGGTGACGTCACCGGTCC
>Ga0134128_10002373_pt1 | contig 23426 bp, 20 predicted proteins | sample KB31754_FD_96462 | JGI IMG/M metagenome (GOLD analysis project Ga0134128, IMG submission 96462) | Terrestrial soil microbial communities with excess Nitrogen fertilizer from Kellogg Biological Station, Michigan, USA - KB3-175-4 | ecosystem: Environmental > Terrestrial > Soil > Unclassified ... | reverse complement strand
TGCAAATATGAGCAATGCCTGGGAGAGCGTCAGTGGCCCGTTGAGGTGTTGCATCCAATTGCTCCCCCATGGAGCAGTCTCATGGTGCAAAACGAAGTGCATCATGTAGCCCACCTCGACTAGGGTCCACCACACAGCCAACCACAGCGGAAAGATGAGCAGCAGGAGCAAGTTCCAAGGACTCTTTCTGCGCGTTGACCGCTGCTGTGCGTTCTGAAGCCAGGTACCTTCCCGCATCTCTCGCAGGGCGCCCCGGAGCGTACCAGGTCCGTCGTTCTTCTTGTTCATACCCACAGAGGTCCCGAGTACCCATTCACCGGACTAGATCTCCTCACTGCCTGCGCCGGTCAGACTTCGAGAATGGCCACCGCGCGCACTCTAACGTCGCGAGTTGTTCCGCGCTGCCACTCTTGCCAGAAGAGGTCGAGTTAAGGCAGACCATAGAATCAACCCCATTACAGCGCCTCCCACAAGGCCATAAGCGATCACATGACCCGCCCAGTCGGCCGTCAAAGTCCCTTCGACAAAGTTGAGGTGGAGAAACAAGAGGGTCATCGGAATTCCGAAAAACAACTGGCCGAGAGCCTGGTGCCCTAAACTCGATTTCGCCGCCCACTTGAGAAATCGCGATTTGTGCAAGCCCACGAGCGTCGAGCCGAATAAAATTGCGAGTGCAAGGAAGATCGGACCATCCGAATAAGAGGTTCTTACCCAAACATGCGCCGGGCTGTAACACGATATCGATTCTTCGTCACCCGCGACAGCCTGATGCTCAACCCCGCCCCCGCCGCCAGCGGTCGCATGCTGACCACAGTGCGCAACGTTCAGTAGATCTGCTGCTGTCGGACGCAGCGTATGAAACATGCCGTACGAATAGGCCCCCAGGCCCACGACCAACCCAAAAGTGATGACGAGCACTCTAGTCACGGCCATCTACACACCCCCAGGCTATGCCACACGCCGCTCACGCGCCCGAGCGCTCGAACGGCAGCACTTTGCCGTCGCGGCTGCGGGAATGTTTCTTCAGCGCCTTCTCGAATTCCAGCTCCTTCTTCAGCCTCCACGCGGCAGCCACAGCGTCGGCTAGCTGGGTAGCAATGCGTGCGTTTTCCGTCCTCAAGGCTTGGTTGTCGAGCCGCAGCCGTGCGATGATGTCGTCCTGCGTTCTACGCTGACCAGTAGGCTGTCGACCGGCCAGAATGCGATTGCGGATCTCCGGATAGGCGCAATCAGCGGTTCCAATTAGCGTACGACTTCGACCCGCCTCCAATGCGACGCTGGAAACCGTAATGCGCAGAGCGCCTTTTGCTGCAAGCGCCTTGAGTCGCTGGTGCCGGGGTGTTCCTCTTTCCAGCCGCTCCAACGCTTCAGAGAAATCTCGCTCCGCTTGATTCATTGCTTCACACCCCTTGCTTTGCATTCATCCTCTCCTCTGCAAGAGCAAGACGCTTCAGAATCTTCTGTGCATGCTCAACACGGACCTGAGCAACACGCGTAGAGGGCGACTCAGGATCGCATTCCGCCTCGAGGATGGCCTGATTCTTGCGAAGGCGCGATTCCCAGAAAGGGCCGTGCTCTGGCAGCACGATGAGATTCGCGCAATCACAGCAGAGCCCGGGTCGGCGCGTGTCGGCGTTTGGTCGACGAGAAGCCAGGGAGCACGCTCCCTTTGTCTCTGCGTGACATCTGGCTGTTTCCGGTCGGAAGAAGCAATCGCCCCATCCGCACGACCACGAACGCACATTGTCATCGCGCAGGATCCGCATGAGGGTCTCCGTTTGCTCATCGACCGTTCCGCCCCCCACTTCCTTCAAGATCCGCTCTCTTTGCCGGTCAATTACCTCCGCCAGCGGACCAGCTACCGCCAAGTTTCCCGAAATCGCCCGAATAGTCACTTCCGCGACGCGGTGAAGCGCCTCATCGTCAATGAGACCGAGAAGTTCGAGATCATTACCGATGTAGCCCTCCGAAGTCATCGCCAGGGAAACATGCTTGAAATGCTCACTGACTGCCCGCAACAACCGCTCATCCGAACGCACGACAAATTGGGCGAACGACTTTCTCCACTGATGCGTGGACACGCGCCACCACCGAACGCTCGAGGCAAGTTCTGGCTCGCGCTCATAAACGTGCCGCGCAATGAATTGCACCTGATCACGCAGTGCCGTGCCGTAGGAGCAGGGCCTCATGGGGGTGCTGTCGGGTAGCCCGCTGCTACCGCCCCAATTATGGGAAAGTACCAGCCCTGTCACTCCATTAACGCGCCAAGGACGGAACGCCTCCTCCAGCACGACCAGCGCCCTCACTGAGGGAGGTATGTAGGCGGATCCCGCAGGCCGGGCACCTGCCACCCATTCAACTTCCAGAAATTCATCCTGCCCTTTGGCCAGTTTGCCTTTGATGTAGAAGACTTCCATAAGCCCGTTTCGCGATGGCCGGACCGACAAGCATGCAGGCCACCCAGTGCTAACGTGGCGAGGCTCGGCCTCGAGCGATAGAACCTCATTGATTCTGATTCCAGTGAACGCCTGTACGGCAATGACACACGCACCACGCAGATCCCTCAGGAGCTCACCGAGCTCGGACGATGCATGCTGTCCGAGTGGTTCACGCCATTCGACCCCAGCCGCGTCGAAGCGCGCTCCAGCCAACGCCCTATTAACGCCGTATGCGCGCCATTTCTCGTAATCGTACTGCCCGGATTTTCTCGCCGTGACAGACCGAGCCAGCATCCGAATTACATCAACGCTGTTTCGCTCGAGCCAGAGAAACACCTCCCCAGCAGTTCTGATGAATAGTGCATCCGGCACCGCAGGGATCGACCCCATCTCCTCGCCATACCCCTTAGCCAGCGCATACGGATTCTGGCCATTGTAGGGGTGGCAGCGGATCGTATCCCGACCCGCCGCCCGCATGACCTGCGCCTGCTCGTAAATGTGTACGGGCACATCCAGAAAGCGCCCTATTGAATGATCACGCAGCTTCGCCGCACCTGGCTGCTGGAGTATGAATGACAGGTACTGGAAACCGAAACCTTGTGGCAATTGGCTCAGGCGCTCGACTCCAACGTGGTGCATCCATCGCAAAAAGCGTCGAACCGCGTAGGCCCGCGTGTTCGCGCTCGATGTCTTCGCTGCGCGTCCGCGAAAATTTTGGTGATGCACGGACCAGATAAAGAGCTTCACGTCGTCGATTAGTTCTGGCGGGTTTGACAGTCCGGCCCACCTGTAGCAGCCCCGCAACCCAAATTGCCAGGATCCGTCACCCCAACGTGATAGCGCGGAGACAGGGTATCTGAGGCGCATCGCGGCTGGTGCGCCATAAAATTCCGTAGTAAACGGATTGAGCTCTAGAACACTGACGACGGTCATTCGATGTCCGGAATGGGAGGTAGCTGCAGCGATCGCGCAGCCGCATAGGTTTCATCAGCGAACAGAAGCAAGTGAGCGCGAACCGCCTTCTGTACCGGCGCCCACTTCGATAGCCATCTTTGGGGCGCTATCACCTCGCTGCACTCCTCCAGACGCGCCGCCAATTGGGTCACCCGCGCAAGGCTGCTCGCCGAACGGGTATTGAGCGCATGGAGTGGACAAGCCGGGCAGCGCCCGTAGGCGGTACATAGGCGCCCGCTGAACTGGTCCGGTTCGGGTGAATCGTAAGGATCAAAGCACTCGTAACCAGGTGTGGCGGCCCGGCGCGACCCCAATTTCCCCCGACTGTCTACGGCACCTCCTGAGCGCGCATACCGATCGCGCCATGCCATCGCCTGCGCGAGCTTCTCCTGCAACCTTTCATGGGCGGCGTGGCTCCGGTAGTACCGTTCAGTCGTCTCGGGTAGCGCGTGGTTCAACAGCGTCTGTTGCGCCGTCAGATTGCCTTCCGTCATCTCATCGACAAGATCCGAGCCAGTCGGACGCAGGTTGGCCAGCGTGAATGGCCGGAGCCGATAGTCGGAGATGAATCGGCGAAGGACCCTATGCCATGTTCCGCGGGATGGCCCGCTACCGGTAAAACTGCCAGCAGGCTTGGCGCTACTCTCGGCTCGAAAGACAAAGACGTAATCTCTCAGCTCTCGCGGCAGACCAGTCCGGATCGCAGCGGTCTGTGTGCGCAATACCCTTAGCAAAGCGACGGGATTAGTGAGGTCCGTCACCTTGGCAGGAAATGACCGGACCTGGGCTCTGCCGGCTCGTGGCTTGTCGCCTCTCAGCCGCCACCGGTCGGCGCCGAACACCGGGTGCTCCTCGTCTATCTTGCTCCAGCGAAGCTGTAGAACCGTATCCGGGTTAAAGAGCGTAGCCTGCGCAATCAGCACGACAAACGGTACAAGCAGACGCGGGGTCGGGAACAGCGATTCGATTGCACTGACATACGAAAATTGTGGGTAGTGCAGGAATGCATGATAAAGACCCTTACGGCGCGTCTTTAGGTCTTCGCGACTCGGCAATCCTTCCGGGAATCCTGTGCCGAGTGTCTTGAGTGCGACTGCCGGGTTCTTGTAGGCCGAAATCTTGGCGTCCCGCGGGGGTACAACGATCGAAGGATCCTTGATGATTGCTCGAGCATGGTCCCATCTGGCAACCGTCTTCTGGATATCCTGCACTGCGGCTTTGAGAATAGGACCGAGCTCCGCTTCGGAGAGCACGTCACGCGACTTGGTCTGTCGATAGCTGAGCGGCCAGGGATTCCTCCGTATCACCCAACTCTCGGGCAGCACATTGCGGTCGATCTTCAGCCATTCGAACAAGGCCCTGATCAGGTTGTAGCGAGTTGCCTTGGTCAGGCTATTCAATTTTGGACCGTCTTCGGCACTCGACATCCAAGCGATCAATCGACTCAGAAGGCCATCGTCGACATCGCTCCATGAGCGGTAGATCCGCCGTGTATTGATCTGCTCGTGGCCAATGAAGGCCCATAGGAGACGAAATGCCTTTAGGGCTTGCTTTTTGGTCCCTGGGCTCGCTCTTGCGAACTGGTCGCGCACGTATTGTGCGAGTGCGGGCGAGAACACCTTATGCCCACGCAGCTCTTCCGGCAATACGCTGATTGATGCTGAGCTGAGAGTGGTCGGATGATCAACAAGCGCGCGTCGAGTTGCGGGGATGCGCAAATGGCTGTTCCGACGAGTGACCGTGGATTGGTGTTCACGCGGCATTGGCGATCATCCGGATATGCCGGCCAAGCGCGTCACCGACAGCAACCTCGTCGATGCGTACGTGTTTGAGGTAGGTATTGATTGTCGTGCTGAGATGGCGGTGCCCCAACAGGGTCTGAATCGTCTTCCAGGGCTCGAGTTTCCCGGCTGATTCGAGTTCGACATATGTCCGCACGGCAAACGTGTGACGTAGGTCGTGGTATCGGAAGCGGGCGGTCCGTCGCGCGCCCTTGCTGGTGTCGATCTCATCGATGTATCCGCAAGCCACTACGGCGGCCGCGAAATGCCGCGACGCCACCTTGCCAGCGAGCGGCTTGCCAACGTAGGCGGCATTCGTGTCCTCGCTGTTCAAGAACAGCTGCACAGGCTCCCGATAGGCGCCGCTGCGGTGCCGAGCAGCCTTCAGCGCCGAAGAGCGCTCCGTATCGATGTAGTGCTGGCTCGCGCGGAACAGGAAGGCAGGAACCAGCACGTCTCGTTTGCGACCACCTTTCGTCACCAGCAGCCGCAGCTTGATGAGCTTGGCCGGATGCGCACGCTCGCAACCAAGCGCAAGACTCAGCACCTGAGCCTTGGTCAGACCGAGGACCTCATGCAATCGCATCCCGGTGTAAAGGGCCCACTCGGCGATGAGTCTGTTGCGGATCGAAGTCGATCGATTGAATTGCCCGTTCGTGAGATCTGGACCCAGGTGCCTCAATACCTTCCGAAGCTGCTCGGTCGATAGAATATTGACGCGATCAGCCGGGTCTGCCTGTGTCAGCTTCACCAGGCTTCGCCTTTTAGGCGCTTTCCGCATGACGTGCGCCAAGGACAGGTGGTCCGCATTGACGAACCTGCTCGGTCCCCAGCCGGTCACGTTTCCATGGACACGCGCACACCCTTCGCCTGCGGCCCATTCGTAGAACATCAATACCGTATGGACCCGTCGAAGGATGGTGGCGGGGGCATACTTGCGCCCAGTGATCGGGCTCACCGCACTGGTCAGCACAGCGACAAAATCGTGAATGGTGGCGTCGTGGATTTCGTCCCAGCGGCCCTCATTGGCATCGAGGAACGACCACCACACCGACAAGTCATCCGCATATGCCCAGAGTGTGTGGACACTACTGGACGCACCTTTACGTCGGACGAAACGGTCGAGAAGGAACAGATGGACTTCCCGCAGGAAGCGCCCGTCGTCGCTGAAGAGGAGCGGCATTCCTGCCGGAGCTCTCACCCCGCGCAATAGAGTCTCCGGAAGCTCGCCCGAACCGGCGTCTTCGGACGCCTTCAGCGTCTTCGGCACTGTTCACCCCCAAGTCGTTATTGCTCGCACACTACTGAACAACGATGGGCACCATTTGGTGCGGCTCTACGCGGTAAGGCTGGCCTATTATGAACAACTGAATTATATGAAATAAGTAAACCCGAGCGCAATTAGGGCGCGGCGGCAAAAAACGATGATGGGAAGAGCTGGAGCAGCCTTCGGATATCGGGGTGAGAGGATTTGAACCTCCGGCATCTGCGTCCCAAACGCAGCGCTCTACCAGGCTGAGCTACACCCCGAGCGAAGAATTGCGGGTAGGAGATCGGAGATCGCCCCGCTCCATGGCTTCATTCCGGAGGCTACCAGCAGTGCCAGGAACTGAACAGTCCCCGGTCAGTGCCCATAACGAACCGGCGACCCTCTGCTCCCAAAGCAGATGCGCTACCAGACTGCGCCATGCCCCGACCGGGAGACGTGGAAACTCCACCGTGGGAGAAGCTTCCGGGGTCGAGCGGATGATATGCGAGAATGCCCGCCCCTCAAAGGGCCGGAACGGCATTATCGACGATGACGGCGCAGCTGATCGACGGCCGCACGCTGGCGGCAGAGGTCAAAGACCAGGTCCGCGGCAAGATCGATGCCGCGCTCGCGCGCGGCAGCCGCCGCCCGGCGCTTGCCGTGGTCAAGGTGGGCAACGATCCGGCTTCCGAGGTCTATGTGCGCAACAAGCGCCGCGCCTGCGAAGAGGTCGGCATCCGCTCGGTGGCGCACGACCTCGCCGCCTCGAGCTCGGAGACGGCCCTGCTGTCACTCATCGACGAGCTCAACCGCGACCCGGCGATCGACGGCATTCTGGTGCAGTTGCCGCTGCCGGCACAGATCCAGCAGACCGCCGTCATCGAGCGCATCGACCCGGCAAAGGATGTCGACGGCTTCCATCCCTACAACGTGGGGCGGCTGGCGCAGCGCATTCCGGTGATGCGCCCCTGCACGCCCTACGGCGTCATCAAGCTCCTCGAGCACATTGGCGCCCCATTCAAGGGGCAGCATGGCGTGGTCGTCGGCGCTTCCAACATCGTCGGCCGGCCGATGTCGCTCGAGCTGCTCCTCATGGGCGCCACGACGACGGTCTGCCACCGCTTCACCGTCGGCCTGGAGAGCTACGTCCGTCAGGCCGACATCCTGGTGGTCGCGGCGGGCAAGCCGGGGCTCGTGCCCGGCGAATGGATCAAGCCCAGTGCCATCGTCGTCGACGTCGGAATGAACCGGCTCGACAACGGCCATCTGGTGGGCGATGTCGAGTTCGATGCCGCGCGGCAGCGGGCCGGCTGGATCACGCCGGTGCCGGGCGGCGTGGGCCCGATGACCGTGGCGATGCTGATGCACAACACGCTCGAGGCCTTCCACCGCCGCACCGACCGGCCGGGCTGAGGCTACGCCCGCCGCCACTCCGTCCTGCCGCCCGGCTTGTCCTCGAGGATCACCCCCGCGGCGGCGAGCTCGTCACGGATCCGATCGGATTCCGCCCAGTGCTTCGCCTTGCGCGCCGCGGCACGCGCCTCGATGCGCTGCGCAATCTCGGGCTCGCTGAGAGTGGCACTCCCGGTAACCTTCGAGCCGCTCTGCGAGACGAGTTTCGCTCCGAGCGAAAACCACTCCTTCGGCGTCACGGTCAGCCCGAGCACGCCCGCGAGCGCGCGCAGCTCCGCACCCGACGCTGCCGCGCGCGCCACATCGCCCGCGTCCTTCGCGGTATTGATCTCACGGGTCAGCGTCTGCAGCACCGCAATCGCTTCCGGCGTGTTGAAATCGTCGTCCATCGCCTCCTGAAACCGGGCCGTATACGCTGAGCCCCTCGCCACGCCCGGCGCCTGCTCCGGCAGGTCGCGCAGCGCCGTCATGATGCGCCCGAGCGCCGCATCCGCCTGCTCGAGCTGCTCGAGCGAATAGTTGATGGGTCCCCGGTAATGGCTCGAGAGGACGAAGTAGCGCAGCACCTCGGGATGGCGCACCGCCTTGGCGAGCACCTCGCGCACGGTGAAGAAGTTGCCGAGCGACTTCGACATCTTCTCATCGTCGACGTTGACGAACCCGTTGTGCATCCAGATCTCGGCGAAGCGGTCGCCCGTCGCCGCGCAGGTCTGCGCGATCTCGTTCTCGTGATGCGGGAACTTGAGGTCGAGGCCGCCGCCGTGAATGTCGAAATGCGAGCCGAGGAGCGCCACCGACATGGCGGAGCACTCGATGTGCCAGCCCGGACGCCCCCGCCCCCAGGGCGAGTCCCACGCCGGCTCGCCGGGCTTGGCGTGCTTCCAGAGCACGAAGTCGAGCGGGTCGCGCTTGGCCTCGTCGACCTCGACGCGCGCGCCGGCGCGCAGGTCCGCCAGACGTTTGCCCGAGAGGCGGCCGTAGCCGGCGAATTTCGCGACCGCATACATGACATCGCCGTTCGGCGCGACATACGCGTAGCCGCCGTCGATGAGCTTCGCGATCATGTCGATGATGGCCGGCAGGTATTGCGTGGCCCGCGGCTGGTGATCCGGCCGCGCCACCCCGAGCGCAGCGCAGTCCTCGTGCATCGCAGCGATGAACCGCTCGGTCAGAGCGCCGATCGGCTCCCCGTTCTGCGCCGCCCGCCTGATGATCTTGTCATCGATGTCCGTGATGTTCTGCACGTAGGTGACCCGATAACCGCGATGCCGCAGGTACCGGTTGACGACATCGAATACGATCATCATCCGCGCATGCCCGATGTGCATGAAGTCGTAGACCGTCAGGCCGCAGACATACATGCGGACCGCGCCCGGGGTGATGGGCTCGAGGGGCTGCTTCTCTCCGGTGAGCGAGTTATGAATGCGAATCATGTCGCTAGATTATCCCACAGGCACAAGGATGTGCCCCGCCGCCGAAGGGCGCGGCGGTGTCTTTCAGGCAGGAGCCCGGATCCAGCGCCATAGACTATGCGAAGCGCGCCAGGCGCGCATGCGCGGCTCCGGGAGGCATGGCCTTCAGGAGCGGCGCGAGCTCCGGCCCATGGCTGCGCCCCGTGAGCGCGAGGCGCAGAGGCATATAAAGCTGCGCGCCCTTCTTCCCCGTCGCCTCGCGCGCCGCGGCGGCGATCGCCTGCAGGTCGTTGCCGCTCTGCCCGGCGGCCTGCGCCGCGGCCGGGAAGAAGCTCGCGCCGGCCTGGCGGATGATCTCCTCGCCCCCGGCCTCGAGCGCCGGCGGCGGACCGAACACGATCGCGACCCAGGGCCGCGCGTCCTCCGGCAACACCACGTTGGGAAGGATCGCGGTGACGAACGCGCTCAAAGCGGACTCGCTGAGCCCCGCCGGCAGTACGGGTGCCAGCCACGCACGCGCCTCGTCCGGTGACAAGTGATGCGCAGCTTCCTTCTGCCACACCTTCAGTTGCTGCGCGTCGAAATGCGCCGAGGCCCGTCCGAGGTGCGCGGGATCGAATGCGCGCACCATGGCCTCGAGGTCGAGCAGGCCGTGCTCGCCGCTCGAGTGTCCGAGCCGGAAGAGGTGGTTGCGCAAAGCCTCCGGGCGATAGCCACCCGCGCGATACTCACGGACGCTCGTGGCGCCGTGCCGCTTGGAAAGCGGCGCACCGTCGGGACCGAGGATCAGCGACACGTGTCCATAGCTCGGCACGGGTAAGCCCAGTGCTTCCAGAATCAGAAGCTGGCGCGGTGTGTTGGCCAGATGATCCTCGCCACGCAAGACGTGCGTAATGCCCATCGAGGCATCATCGACGGCGTTGCTGAAGAAGAAGGCGGCCGTCCCATCCGCGCGCCGGATCACGAAGTCCCCGATGTCGTCCGACAGAAAGCTCTGTGGGCCGTGCACCAGATCCACGAACTCGATGCGCCGCCCCGCGGGGACGCGAAAGCGGGTCATGGCCGCAAGCCCCTGCGCTTGCTTGCCGCGGCGCTGCTCTTCCGAGAGCGACCGGCACGTGCCGGCATATCTCGGCGGCCTTCCCGAGCCGAGCTGCGCGCGCCGCGCGGCTTCCAGCTCGAGCGGTGTGCAGAAGCACGGATAGACCGCCTGCCGCCGCTCCAGCGCCTCGAAGAAACGGGCGTAGAGCGCGCCGCGCTGCGACTGCCGGTAGGGCCCGCGGTCATCCTCCCGATCCGGTCCGGCATCCCACGCCAGGCCCAGCCAGCGCAGGTCCTCGAGGACCACCGCCAGGTGCGCCTCCTGGCTGCGCTGCGCGTCGGTGTCCTCGATCCGCAGGATGAAGCGTCCGCCGCCGCGTCGCGCCAGCAGATAGTTAAATAGCGCCGTGCGCGCGTTGCCGAGGTGCAATTCCCCCGTCGGGCTGGGCGCGAAACGCGTCACCGCGCCGCCATCGAGCCTCGCCGGAGCGGCGAACCCTGCGGCGCCTGTGCTGTCCATTCCAGTCATGCCGGCAATGGTACGGGGTTTACCGCGGGAGTGACATCGAGCGATCCACCCGAGCCCTCGGCGCTGCTAAGATTCTGTTTTCAACGATGAACGCGACGGAGATTCCATGCGCGCCAAGAACCGGACCCTGACGCTGCGACCACGGCCCCTGCGCCGGGTAGCGGTATGCGCCCTGATGGCCGCCTTCGCGTGCCTCCTGCTCCTGCCGCCCGCGGTGCGCGCGGACGATGCGACCCCCACCAATCCCGAGGTGCGGGTCACGACGAACATGGGCTCCTTCGTCATCGAGCTGCGGCCGGATCGGGCGCCGCACACCGTGGCCAACTTCCTGCGCTACGTGCGCGCCGGCTTCTACAACAACACGCTCTTCCACCGCGTGGTGGCCAACTTCGTCATCCAGGGCGGCGGCCACGATGCGACCGCGCCTTATCCCCTGAAGGAAACCTTCCCGCCGATCGACAACGAGTCGGGCAATGGGCTGCAGAACAAGCGCGGCGCGGTCGGCCTCGCGCGCACCGCGGACCCCGATACCGGCAATGCGCAGTTCTACATCAATCTCGTCGACAACCCTGAGCTCGATCCCCTGCCCACCCGCTGGGGTTACGCGGTCTTCGGTCAGATCGTGGAGGGAATGGACGTCGTCGACCGTATCGGCGTCGTGCCGACGGGCGCCTTCGGGCCGTTCAAAGCCGATGCGCCTCTGAAGCCGGTGATCATCCAGAGCATCGAGGAAATCACGCCGCCGGGGCTCTCGACACCCCCCGCAAGCGCGCCGCCCGCTGCACCCCCGGCAGGAGCACCCCCGACGGGTACCTCGCCTTCCGGTACGTCGCCGTCGACGAGCCCGCAGCCGGGCGCGTCGCCATCCTCGCAACCGCCCGCTTCCAACCCGCAGGCGCCCCCGAACGCGAAGCCCGCCAAGCCGCCGGCAGGCGGGACGGGCAGCCAGTCCTCAGGCAGCACGCCGCCCCCGTCGCAATCCCGGTCGGGGGAGTCCGACCAGCCTGACGGCACATGACGGCGCCGTCGGATCCCGCACTGCGGGCTCCGCGCCCGGCGCCGCACCGGTCTCTTTTCGTCTCCGACGTCCATCTCGATGACGCCGCGCCGGAAGCGCAGCGGCAATTCCTCGATTTCCTGCGCACCCACGCCGCGGGCGCCCGCGCACTCTACATTCTCGGCGATCTCTTCGAGGCTTGGGTCGGCGACGATGATACCGGGGCCGAACGGGGCGCGGTGCTGGAGGGCCTGCGGGAGCTGACCGGCAGCGGCGTGGCCTGCTTCCTGCTGCACGGCAACCGCGACTTTCTCATCGGGGAGGACTTCTGCTGCCGGACCAGATGTCAGCTCCTGCCCGATCCGGTCATCGCCGAGCTCGATGGCGAGCGCGTGCTGCTGACCCACGGTGATGCGCTCTGCACTGACGATCACGCGTATCAGGAGCTGCGCAGCATCGTCAGGATGCCTTCCTGGCAGCGCAGGTTCCTCCGGCTGCCACTCTCCGACCGGCAACTCCTGGCCAACGAGGTCCGCGCCGGCAGCCGCGCACATACCGCGCGCACCATCCCTACGATCATGGACGTCAACACCACGGCGGTTACGGCGGCATTCAAAGCCGCCGGCGTCAGCCGGATCATTCACGGCCACACACACAGACCCGCCGTGCACGAGGCGCTGATGGAGGGTCGCTCCGTCCAGCGCATCGTACTGGGCGCCTGGTACGAGCAGGGTAGCTATCTCGTGTGCGAAGCCGGGCGTTACGAGCTGCGCACGATACCCCGCTGAGGTCTATTAAGAAGCGCTGGATCCGGGCTCCTGCCCGGCCCAGCGCTGCTTTGGGCAAAAAGCGTGGTTTTTGCCCAAAGCTCCGCCACCTGCGGCGGCGGGGCACCTCCGTGTGCCTGGGCGCACGGTTTCGGACCGCTTCATGAGCTGGGGTCGATCGCAGGTCGATGGGCAACTACTGAGGCCCGGCGTCCGCTCCGGACCCCGGCATCGCATGCATGCCCTCGTCCGTGCCATGCCCCATACCGTGGTGCATGTCATCGCCCATACCATGCATCATCATGCGGTGCATCATCATGGCATGCATCATGCCGTGCTCCGGCATGAGGACCTTGAATTTCTTCATCTGCGCCGGACTCAACACCGACGTCAGCCGCTGCAGCGTGTCCTTTCGAGCGGCCTCGTGAGCAGCCCGCACCTGCTTCATCGCGGCGCGCATCTGTTGCATGGCGGGCTTCATCTTGCCGCGCTCGTCGGCGAACACCGCCGCGACCTGCCCGCGCTGCGCGGGCGTCAGGTCGAGAAGGGTCGCGAGCCGGTCCATCCGCCGCTGCTCCATCTCCTGCCGCCATTGGGTGGCGTCTTTCCACTGGTGATGTCCGTGCCATTGCGAGGGCGGCGGCGGTGGCGCCGGCGATGTCTGAGCGAGCGCCGTGCCGGCCGCGGCCAGCATCGAGAGCAGGACGACACTACGTCTGATCATGGAGGTGCTCCGAGCGTGACTGGAGAGCAGACTCTAGCGCCCCGCAGCGCGCAGCACCGTAAGCAATGTTAACCGCCGCGCGGCAGCGTCAGCCGGGCCTCCAGGCCGCCTTCGGGACGATTGCGCAGCGCCAGCGAGCCGCCGTGCGCCTGAGCCACATCGCGCGCGATGCTCAGCCCCAGGCCCGTGCCGCCGGTATCCCGATTGCGGGAGGACTCCAGACGATAGAAGGGCTCGAAGACCTTCTCCAACTCCTCCGGCGGGATGCCCGGGCCTCGATCGCAAATACCGATCTCGAGCTGGGCGCCATCCCGCACCTGGATGTGCGCCCGGGAGCCGAAGTTGACAGCGTTGCCGACCAGGTTGGTCAGACAGCGCTTCAACGCCTGCGGCTTGCCCGGGAAGGGCCGCAGCGCCCGCCCTTCCAGCGTCACACTATCGCCCATCTCCACGAACTCGCGGCAGACCGTCTCCAGCAGCCGGTTCATGTCGATCGGCTCGAGCGGCTCCTCGTCGTTGAGACCGCGAAAGAGACCCAGCGCTCCGCGCACCATGCTCTCCATCTCATCGAGCTCCTTGCCGAACCGGGCCTGCACGGCAGCGTCCTCGATCTGCGTCTCGACCTGCAGCCGCAACCGCGTCAGCGGTGTTTTGAGATCATGCGACATCGCCGCCAACACCCGGGTGCGGCTGTCCAGGTAACGGTGCAAGCGGTCCTGCATGGCGTTGAAGGCGCGCGCCGCATGGCGCAGCTCGCGCGCGCCCTTCTCCTCCAGCTTCGGCTGCGGCACGCCCCTGCCGATGTTTTCGGCCGCGTCCGCCAGCCGCGACAGCGGCCGCGTGATGCCGCGCGCGGCAATATAGAGCGCGATCACCAGCAGGATCACCAGGATGAGCACATCGAGCATCAAACTCGTCGGCATCGGCGCCCCCGGGTCGATGCGCGTCACCCGGTAGATGACGCTCGAGCGGTCAGGCAGCCGAACGGTGACATCGTAGGATTGAGAAGGATGGCCTTCCCCCGGCTCGAAGAGAGGCGAAGGGAGCGCAATGACGGCAGCCGCGGGCGCGGACGCCTTCCGCACGGTGACATCATAGCTGCCGCCGAGATCCGCCCGCACCTGTCTGCCCAACGCCTCGGTCAGACCCGGGGCCGCCGACGTGAAAGGCAGCTGCACGAAAAAGTGCGGCCATGAGTGCGCCAGCCAGGGCGGCGGCTGGCCTCGCCTGTGAAACGGCGCATTCATCCGCGGATGGAGTGGCGGCTCGACGTCCCCCCGCATCATCGCCCGCCGCTCGCGATGCAGCGCGATCCTGGCGCCCTCATCCTGCAGCCGCGCGACCGCCGGCGCTCGCTGATCGGCCGGCAACTGCTCGAGCATGAGGGTGATGTCCGTGATCCGCCGCGACCACACCCAGACACTGGTATCGAGAGTGAATCGCGCCAGATGACGGGCGAAGAGGTAGAGCGTCGCGGCCTGCGCCAGCACGACGGCGATCACCAGAGCGGCGATCAGGCGGCCGAAGAGCGACCGCGGCCAGAGTGACTTGCGCATGGCGGATGCGAAGCGGCCTCAGGTGGTCTCGACCGGCACGCCGATGACGTAACCCTCGCCGTACACCGTCTTGATGATCTGCGGCTTGCGTGCGTCATCGCCGAGGATCTGCCGCAGGCGGCTGACCCGCACGTCGATGCTGCGATCGAATGGATCGGCCTCGCGTCCCCGCAGCAGCTCCGTGAGCTGCGATCGCGACAGCACCCGGTTGCCGGCCGAGAGCAGCACGGCGAGCAGGCGGTATTCCGCGCCGCTCAACGAGGCGGCATTGCCGGCAGCGTCCGTCAGCGTCCGTCGCGTCGTGTCGAGCCGCCAGCCGCCGAAAGAGAACCCGCGGACCCACTGCGGATTCGGGTCCCGCGGCGCCTGGGCTGCGCGGCGCAGCACGGCCCGGATCCGCACCAGGAGCTCGCGCGGATTGAAGGGCTTCGGCAGGTAGTCGTCGGCGCCGACCTCGAAGCCCACGATGCGATCGACATCCTCGCCGCGCGCGGTCAGCATGATCACCGGAATCTGCGAATGCGCACGCAGCTCGCGGCAGAGGGCCAGGCCGTCCTCGCCGGGCAGCATCAGGTCCAGCACGATCAGGTCGATCGCCGCGTGATCGAGGATGCGCCGCATCTCCCGGCCGTCCCCGACGGCCGTGACACTGAAGTCGTTCTTCTCGAGGTATTGACTCAACAGCAAGCGGATCTCGCGGTCGTCATCGACGATGAGCAGGTGTGGACGGTCGGTCATCGCCAGAAGATAATCGTGCCCCACGCGCGGGTGTTGTAACGAACTGTTATCTCGCCGGCTCCACCGCCGGCGGCCCGGAGTGGAACCGAAGCTCCCGATCCGGCGCGGTCGCAAGCCGCGCTTCGTGCTCGGCGAGCTCCCGCAGCCGCCGGCGCCACTCTCCCCCCGCCTGCTGCGCCAGCTCGAGGTACTGCTCGTAATGGCGCGCCTCGGAGCGCCCGAGCTGCGCATAGAATCCGCCGACCTGCGCCGGCAGGCGCGGCGCGAGCAGCCGAAAGCGCTCGCAGGAGCGTGCCTCGATCAGCGCTCCGGTCAGCAGCAGATCGAGCTTGCGCCCCGGATCCGCCGTGCGCAGCGCCGTCCTCAGCCCCGAAGCGTAGCGGCCGGCCCGCTGGCGCTCGAAGGGGACCTCGAGCGCCTCCATGAGCTTCTGCACCTGCTCGAAGTGCCGCAGCTCCTCGCGCGCGAGACGCGAGAGCGCAGTGCCCAGGCGGCGATCTTCCGGATAGGTGAACATCAGCGCGAGCGCCGTCGATGCCGCCTTCTTCTCGCACTGCGCGTGATCGTTCAGGAGCTCCCGCCAGCGGGCCGAGGCCGCCTCCACCCAGGCATCGGGAGTGGGCGCGAGCAGCAGGTCGGCCTCTGGCATGCCGGCCGCGGTGCGAGGCCCCGTCCCTGCGCCTCGCCCTTCGGGCCGGCTGCCGCCGTCCAAAATCGCTCCCGACGATTTTGTCATGCCCGCTGCAGGAACCGCTCGATCTGCCGGTCGAGGGCTTCGGCTGCCGCGAGGGCGGTCGGGAAGCGCTCCTGCGGCAATTTCGCGAGCAGCCGCTCGAGCAGCGGCTGCAGGCTCTCCAGGCCTTCGGCGAGCTGCGGCACCGGCTCCTTGCGGTGCTTGTAGATGACCGCCATCGGATTCTCGGCGCGGTACGGCTTGCCGCCAGTCAACATCTCGAAGAGGATCACGCCGAGGCTGTAGAGGTCGCTGCGCGCGTCGGTCGGCTCTCCATGGCCCTGCTCCGGGCTCATGTAATGCGGCGTGCCGAAGATGAGGCCGCGCTCGGTGAGGTCGTGCGACTGGGCCGTATCCTTCGACATGCCGAAATCGATGAGCGCAATGCTCCCGTCCTCGCGCAACATGACGTTGCCGGGTTTGAGGTCGCGATGCACCACGCCTTCGGCGTGCAGCGCGCCCAGAGCGCGGGCGATCGCCGCCGCCGCTGCCACGGCCCAACGCGGCGCGACCTGCGACTTCATGCGCTGACGCAGGTCGCCGCGCGCAAAGTACTCCATCACCAGCCACGCGTGCTCGTCGCTGACACCGAGGTCGAAGAGCCGCACGATGCCCGGATCGCGGATGCGCTGCGCGATCTCGTATTCCTGCAGGAACCGCAGGAACGAGTCCGAGGCTTCGCCGTGTCCGTGCTGGTCGCGAACGACCTTGAGCGCGACCAGCGAGCCGGTCTCCAGGCGTTCGGCGAGAAAGATGTCGGCACGGCTGCCGGAGGCCATCTGGCGCACCCGCCGGTAGCCGCGGATGAACGCCCCGCCGAAGCACTGCGACTCCGGCACGGCGCGCGGATCATCGGGTTTGCTCGCAACGCCCATCGCAGGGCTTATATCACGTCCGCGCGCGGCAGCTTCAGGCCGATCACCAGATCCGCCACGTTGGTTCCCGTCGGGCCGGTGCTCACCAGCGCGTCCGCCGCGGCGAGCGCGGTGCCGGAATCCGCACGTGACAGGCAATCGTCGGCATCGAGGCCGGCGAGCGCCAGCCGCGCGCACGTGTCGGCATCCACGAGGCCTCCGGCGACGTCCGTAGGACCATCCGTCCCGTCTGTGCCCGCCGCGAGCAGCATCAGCTGGGGATACTCGGGGAGAAATCGCGCGGCGGCGAGCGCGAGGTGCTGGTTGCGGCCGCCGCGGCCCGGCTGCGGTGGCAGGCGCACGGTGGACTCCCCGCCCCAGACCCGCACCTCCGTGTTGCCGACGAGCAGCTCGTGGGTGAAGCGCGCGGCGAGGCGCATCGCATCGCCCGCATAGCGCTCCCGCACACACTCGACCGTGAGTCCCCTCTGCGAGGCCGCCGCCGCGACAGCGTCCATGGCCCGCTCCACCGAGGCGACGACCTGCCGCTCGACGCGATCGGTGCCGCCGGCGGCAGGACCCAGTAGCCCGGAGCCGATGACCGCCGGGTCGTCATCCGGTACGTCGGAAAGGAAAAGCGCGCGCGCCGGACGGCCCGCAAGATGACCGGCGAGCCGCCCGCCCTTGATCAGCGACAGACGGGCGCGGCGCGCATTGAGCTCGCCCACCGGCATGCCTTCGGCCAGTCCGCGCGCCGAGAGCTGCTCGAGTTGGGTCAGGGAGACGCCGGGCTCGAGCACCTCCACCAGACTCGAGGCGCCGCCCGACACCAGAAAGAGCGGCGACACCGCCTGAGGCAGGGCGTCCACCCAATCGAGCAGGCGCCGGCCGGCGGCGAGCGAGCGCTCATCGGGAATCGGATGAGCGCTCTCGTGAATCTCCACGCCGGGCAGCGCCCGCAGCTGCGGTGCGAGATGTCCGCTCTTGGTGACGACCAACAGCCGCTCGAGCGCGGGGCCCAACGCATCGGCCGCACCGAGCGCCATCGCGCAGGCAGCCTTACCCACCGCCGCGGCCCAGACCGGGGCATCGCGCGGCGCCCGCGGCGCGGCCAGCAGCGCCTCGCGCACGCAACGGCGCCCGCCGACGCTCTCGATCCCGGCATGGAGGAACTCCAGCAGGACGCGGCGCCGACCGTGGGCGGATCTCATCTCAGTTTTCAGTTTCATGAAGCGGCACGGATGCGCGGCCAGGCACCAGGACGTGCCCCGCCGCCGCAGCGCCATCATCTATGAAGCGCGCAGGACCTTGAGCGGCCGCCGCTCGCCGCGCACCTTCTTCGCTTCGTCCGAGCGCTCGAGCTGCAGGCGCTCGAGATACTCCGGGGTCACATCGCCCGTAACGTATTCGCCGGAGAAGCACGAGGTATCGAACTCCTCGATGCGCGCATCCTCGTGCCGGCAGGCGGCGATCAGGTCCTCGAGGTCCTGATAGATCAGCCAGTCGGCGCCGATGAGCCGCGCCACCTCATCGACGCGCCTGCCGCTCGCGACGAGCTCCCGCGCCGCGGGCATGTCGATGCCGTAGACGTTGGGGAAGCGCACCGGCGGGGCCGCCGAGGCGAAGTAGACCTTGCGGGCGCCCGCCTCGCGCGCGAGCTCGATGATCTGCGCGGAGGTGGTGCCGCGCACGATGGAGTCGTCGACCAGCAGCACGTTCTTGCCGCGGAACTCGAGGTCGATCGCATTCAGCTTGCGGCGCACCGACTTCTGCCGCTCCTCCTGCCCGGGCATGATGAAGGTGCGGCCGATGTAGCGGTTCTTGATGAACCCTTCGCGATACTTGAGCCCGAGCCGCTGCGCGAGCTGCTGGGCGCTCGTGCGGCTGGTGTCGGGGATCGGGATGACGACGTCGATGTCGTGATTGGCGCGCTCGCGCAGGATCTTCTCCGCCAGGCGATCGCCCATGCGCATGCGCGCGCGATAGACGGAGATGTTGTCGATCTTCGAGTCCGGCCGGGCGAAGTAGACATACTCGAAGATGCACGGGGTGTGGCGCACGCTCGCCACGCATTGCTGCGAATGGAGCCGCCCGCCCTCGTCGATGAATACCGCCTCCCCCGGCGCGATGTCCCGCACCATGCGGAAGGAGAGGCTGTCGAGCGCCACGCTCTCCGAGGCGAGCATCCATTCCGGCCCGCGCGGGGTGTCCCGCTGTCCGAGGACGAGAGGGCGAATGCCGTTGGGGTCGCGAAAGCCGAGGATCCCATGGCCGATGATCATTGCCACCGCCGCGTAGCCGCCGCGGCAACGGCGATAGACGGCGTTGAGCGCCGCAAACACGTCGGCCGGAGTGATCCGCGGAGTGCCGATGCGTTGCAGCTCCGAGGCGAAGACGTTGAGCAGCACCTCGGAGTCGGAGCTGGTATTGAGGTGCCGGCGGTCCTCGCGGATCAGCACTTCGGCGAGCTCCACGGCATTGGTGAGGTTGCCGTTGTGTGCGAGGCAGATGCCGTAGGGTGAATTGACGTAGAACGGTTGCGCTTCGGAGGCGCTGTCGCAGCCCGCCGTGGGATAACGAACGTGGCCGATGCCGGCATGGCCTTTCAGCTCCACCATGTGGTGCTGCTGGAAGACATCGCGCACGAGGCCGCTGCCCTTGCGCACACAAAGCTCCCCGTCACCGTACGTGGCGATGCCGGCGGCGTCCTGGCCTCGATGCTGCAGCACCGTCAGCGCGTCATAGATGCGCTGATTGATCGCGCTCGTTCCGACGACACCGACGATTCCGCACATGTTCCTACCTCAAGGAGCCCGCGCCGACGAGCGCGCGCAGGCCGTTGGCCACCGAGTCACCATAGTGGATCAGCATCGAATGCCGCCACCAGATCTCCCCGTCGAGCTTCAGCAGCTGCCCGAGTATGACGAACACCCCGACGAGCACCACGCCACGCGCCGCGCCGAAGAGAAATCCGAGGAAGCGGTCCAGGCCGCTGAAGATCGAGAGGCGCACGTAGTGCCCGAGGAGTGCGCCGAGCCCCGCGCCGATGAGCAGGATGAGGGCGACGATGATGACGCGCGCCGCCCACGGCCGCACGTAGGTGGCGCCGAGGAGCCCGCCCAAATGTGGCTCGATCAGGTCCGAGAAATGCCACGCGACGAACAACGCCACGATCCAGGCGCTCAGGGCGATCGCCTCGCGCAGGAAGCCGCGGACGGCGCCCACGATCGCCGACAGCGCGACGGCGGCGATCATCAGGTAATCGGCGATGTTCATGGGTCAGGGTCTGGCGAGGAAGCCCCGGGAACCCCCCAGGAAAGCGCGGCGGATTGTACAAGACCGTTCCGGCGATCGCTCGGAATCGCATCTCACCTTGCCGGGAGTATCTCGCCCCGATGTCCGAGCGTGCGCAGCCGCGCGGCGAGATGCTGCGCGCCGGCGCGGTCATGCGCCGGGCCGGCCCGTACCCGCCAGAGCACCCGCGACCCCGCCTTGCCGGGGGACACGGACATGCGAAAGCCGCGGGTCTCGAGCGAGTGCGCGAGACGGAGGGCATTGTGACGGTCGGCGAAGCTGCCAAGCTGGACCACCCATCCTCGGGATGAGGCCGATGAGGAGGCCTCTCGCAGTACCGTATGTGCGGCCGGCTTTGGGGGCTGCAAGCCCGCGGCGGCGGATGCCGCACCCTCGCGGGCCAGCGGCGCCTGGGCGGCGCCTCCTTGCGGGTTCCCGGCCGCCGGCTGCGAGGGCGCGGCGGACACAGCGAGCGGATCGGGAGTCGCGGATGCCGCACCGAGGGTCAGGGTATAGGTTCGCAGCTGCGGTTGCGCGTCCGCCCCCGGCCCGGCGGGACTGGCCTCGGAAGGCGCGATTGCGGATGCGGCGCGCGCTGACTCCCTCCGGATCGGCCCCGTCAGAAGCTCCGGAACCAACAGCACGATCAGCGCCACGAGAATGATGGCGCCCGTCAGTCGCTCTTTCACGCGGCTCAGTATACCCCAAGCCACTCGAGCGCCGGGCCCACGGTATGCACCGAGCCGCAGACGACCACGCGGTCCCCCGCACGCGCGGCGGCGCGCGCGGCCTCGCAGCCCGCGCGCACCGAGTCGGCCAGCACCGGCCGGCTGACCATGGGCTCGAGGCGCCGCGCCAGCTCGGCGGCGCAGATGCCGCGCGGACCTTCCAGGCTGCAGAGAAACCAACCGTCCAACACCGGGGCGAGCGCCCGCGCGATCCCCGGCGCATCCTTGTCCCCCAGGATCCCCACCACGGCAAGGGTCCGCCCCCGACACGGCCGCTCGGCGAGTTGCGCCGCCAACACCTCGGCGGCCGGCGGGTTGTGCGCGATGTCGAGGATCCACTCGACCGGGCCGGGCACGATCTGGAACCGGCCGTCGAGCCGCACGCGGCCGAGCGCCGCCGCCACGGTGCGCTCATCGAGGGCCGCGACCACCCGGCGCGCGGCGGCGGATCGATCGCCGCCGGCCGCGAGCGATTCCAGCGCGGCGAGCGCGGTCGCGGCGTTGCCGTATTGGATGGAGCCGGCGAGCGCCGAAGGCGGCAGATCGTTCAGGCTCAGGCGCGCCCCCCGATAGCTCCAGCGCGCTGCGCCCGCCGCGCTCCCTCGAGCCGGCTCCCCCACCGCCGCGGGCATTGCCTGCACTCGCCAGCTGAAATGCTCACCGGCCACCACCGGCTTCGCCCCGAGGCGCGCGATCGCGGCATACACGCTCGCCGGCATACGCCCGGTGCCGAGCACGGCCGGCCGGCCGGCGCGGAAGATGCCGGCCTTCTCAGCGCCGATCTCCTCCAGGGTCTCGCCCAGCCACTCGCGATGGTCGAGGCCCACCGAGCAGACCACCGACACGTCCGCATCGACGAGATTGGTGGCATCGAGACGCCCCCCGAGCCCCACCTCGAGCAGCGCGAGCTCGACGCCCCGCTCGGCGAAGAGCAGCAGAGCCGCCAGCGTGTTGTATTCGAAGAACGTCAGCGTGGTGGTGCCGCGCGCAGCCTCGATGCGCTCGAAGGCCGCGACGAGCGCCGCATCGGCCACCTCGATGCCATCGATACGGATGCGCTCGTTGTAGCGCAGGAAGTGCGGTGAGGTGAAGAGCCCGACCGGCCGTCCCGCCGCGAGGCACAGCGCCTCCAGATGGGCCACGGTGGAGCCCTTGCCATTGGTACCGCCGACCGTGATGACCGCCGACTGCGGCCGCTCGACCCCGAGCCGCTGCGCCACCGCCGTCACGCGGATGAGACCGAGGTCGATGGACTGCGGATGCACCCCCTCCTGCAGCGCGAGCCACTCGGCGAGCGATCGGGCCATGGGGCGCCGGCCGCTAGGCGGCGGCTGCCGGCTGCTGCTTCATCAGCATTCGCAGGAGCGAGGCGATCCGCTCCCGCATGTCACGCCGGTCGACGATCATGTCGAGTGCCCCGTGATCGAGCAGGAACTCGCTGCGCTGGAAGCCCTCCGGCAGCGTTTCGCGCACGGTCTGTTGGATCACCCGCGGCCCCGCGAAGCCGATGAGCGCGCGCGGCTCCGCCAGGTTGAGGTCGCCGAGCATCGCGAGGCTCGCCGACACGCCGCCGGTCGTCGGGTCGGTCATGACCGAGATGAAGGGCAGATGCGCCTGCGCGAGGCGTGAGAGCGCCGCGGCGGTCTTCGCCATCTGCAGGAGCGAGTAGAGCGCCTCCTGCATGCGCGCCCCGCCGGTCGCAGTGAAGCAGACGAGCGCCTCGCGGTGCTCGATGCAGTGATCGGCGGCGCGCCTGAACCGCTCTCCCACCACCGAGCCCATCGAGCCGCCGAGGAACTGGAACTCGAAAGCGCAGGCCACCACCGGCAGCTTCTCGAGCGTGCCGGCGAGCACGATGAGCGCATCGGTCTCGCCGGTCGCCTTCTGCGCCTGAGCGAGCCGGTCCTTGTAGCGCTTGCTGTCACGGAACTTCAGCGGATCCTCGGGAGCGAGCCGGGCGCCGAGCTCTTCGGTCGAGGCTGGATCGAGGAAGCGCTCGAGCCGCTCGCGCGCGCCGATCCGCATGTGGTGGCTGCACTTCGGGCAGACATACAGGTTGCGCTCGAGCTCCGCGCGATAGAGGACGGCATCACACGCCGGGCACTTGATCCACAGGCCCTCCGGCACCGAGCGGGTGCGGCGCTCGGTCTTGATGCGCGAGGGCATGATCTTCTCGAACCAGGACATGAGAGCCGCCTAGGGTGGGAATCCAGGCGTG